>Ga0210389_10000690_pt1 | contig 29061 bp, 30 predicted proteins | sample IncBWH28OmetaG_FD_160127 | JGI IMG/M metagenome (GOLD analysis project Ga0210389, IMG submission 160127) | Forest soil microbial communities from Barre Woods Harvard Forest LTER site, Petersham, Massachusetts, United States - Inc-BW-H-28-O ... | reverse complement strand
CCGCCTGGAGCTCTCGAGCTTCGTGCGACCCGACTCCGTGCCGGGCTCACCGGCCGCCATGGCCAACGAGCTGGGATTGCGCAACGTGGCCTTCGAGGTCCACGACCTGCAGGCGGCTGTCGATTGGGCAGCTACCGAGGGTTATGGACTGGTCGGTGGCATCGGGGAGTACGAGGGCGCTTGGCGGATGGCCTACGTCCGGGGGCCCGAAGGGATCATCGTCTCGCTGGCCGAGCGCATCGGCTGACCCTCGCAACGCCCGCATCTGCCGCGATCCGCGCGCGTCCGTCGCACATCAACTGGCGGACGACTGTCGCCCATCAGTCACCGGAGGACATCCCCGTTTCGGCGCCACCCAGTGCCAACTGATCCTTGACGATTCGGCTTCAGGTGATGCTGACGGTTTCTAGGGTCCTGGTCCTCGGCGGTCTTGTGTGCCCGAGTTGATGTCCTGCTACTCGCCTTTGCAAGCGCCTCGATTAGTTCCTGGTAGTCAGGCAGCCTTAGGTGTGCCGCCACCGGCCCAGGCCCAGGGCATCGAATTCATCGGATTACTAGGATCTCGGCGAGCGCTGACACTGCCTCGGCCACCGCGGAATCGCCAAGGTTACCGTAGCCGAGGACGAGGGCGGGTTGAGCGGGATCGGGACGCGTGCGGAACTGGTCAAGGTCGGCTAGCAGCAAGCCGCGCCGGGCGGCGGAATTGACGATACGGCTGGCATTACTGCCCGGCGGGAGCCACAGCAGTAGATGCAGTCCGGCTGCGACGCCTTCCACACGCCACGCGGGCGGCAGCCTGCCAAGGGCATCCAGAAGCACACGCCGCCGGGCTGAATAGCGCTTCCGTGCCGCATGCAGGTAGCGGTCATACGAGCCGGACTCGATAAACCACGCCAGCGCGAGCTGGTTCAGTGCCGGCGGGACCAACGGGAACGGGCTGGCCGCCCGGACCGCCGGCACCAGCCGAAGCGGGCTCACGAGCCAGCCAACTCCCACCGTGGGTGCGAGGGTCTTGCTGACCGAGCCGAGGAGGAAGACCCGCTGTGGTGACATGCCTTGCAGGGCGGAAACCGCGGGCCTGCCGTACCGGAATTCCGCGTCGTAGTCATCCTCGATGATCAGCCCGTTTCGCCGTTTGGCCCAGTCAAGCAGGACGGTCCGCCGGGCGGGCGCCAATACGCTGCCCGTGGGGAACTGGTGCGTAGCTCCGACACATACCGCGCCTACCTCGGGATGAGCGGACAGCTGTTCGACCTGCATGCCGTCCTCGTCCACTGGCAGCGGAACCAGGGCCATGCCGGTGAATGCCGCTGCCTCCCGCAGCTGCGGCCAGCCTGGATCCTCCACGGCCAGGTGAGTAATGCCGTCGGCGAGCATCGCCCGACAGGCTCGCGCCATCGCGTCGGCCGCGCGCAAGCATATGGTGACCGAGTCCGGGGTCACCGCCGTGCCGCGGACGCGGTTGAGGTAGCCGGCCAAGGTCTCGCGGAGCCGCAGCGTGCCCGCGGGTTCCGGGTAGCCCAGCTGGTTATACGGCGTGGTCGCCGCTGCCTTCCTGATTGCCTCGGCCCACCTGGTTACCGGGAATCCCTGGAGATCGGGGCGACCTGGCGTCATGTCGAGGCGGGCGGGAGCCGGCGCATTGCGCGCAGCTCCGGCCGACGGTTGTGCACTGGGGTCGGGCGTCCAGCGCACTCGTGTGGCTGAGCCCGTCCGCGCCTCTAGGTACCCCTCGGCTATCAGCTGCGCATACGCCCGGGTTACCGTCCAGCGGGAGACCTGCAGGCGGTCGGCGAGTATCCGGCTCGGCGGCAAAGCAGATCCCGTCGGCAAGCGCCCCGTCCGGATCGCGGCCCGCAGTGCGCAAGTCAGCCGTTCATGCAGCGCACCGCGCCACTGGGTCAGGTCCATCAGAACGTCCCAGGCAAGATTGGTTTGCGATTCTGCCATGCCATTGGATCGTAGTTCCAATCCAATTGCTTTTAGGCTCCTGGTGACCGGTTCTTCGGACATTGCAGAGGAGGGCAGCATGCTCGACTTCATAGCCCGGCTGCTCAACGCCATTCGCATATGCTCAGACGGCCCTCGCGGCGGTGACCCACTCGCCATCGAAGAGGACTACTACCGGTTTCGGCGTGCCAGGGAGCGGCCCGTCGCAGGTAAGCAAGGGACCAGGCCGGGATCTGCCGCAGGATCTGTGCCAGATCCCCGAGATAGGACTCATCTTGGCGACAAGGTGTAAATCTGGCCTTAGATAACTCGGAATAGCGGTCGAACTACCCATCGGAGCGTTCATATGTCCAAATCCATCGCCGTGTTCGGAGCCGGACCCGGCCTCGGCCAGGCTGTCGCCCGTCACTACGCGCGAGAGGGCTACGCCGTCACCCTGGTGGGCCGCCGCCAGAAGCCGCTTGAGCTCCTAGCCAAAGAGCTGACCAGCACCGGGGCAACCGCGCACGTCATCACGGCCGACCTGTCCGACACCGCTGCCACGCCCCAGCTGGCCGAGCAGATTCGTGCCAAGGCCGACCATCTTGACGCCTTTTACTATGCGCCCACCCCAGCCACCGGGTTCATTTCCGCAGCCAACCTGACCCCACAGCACGCCCAGAACTTCATGCCGCTGATCTTCTACACGATGCTGTCACTCGTGCAGGAGTTCCTGCCGCACATGCTCGAGCAGGGGGACGGCGCCATCCTGACCGCGCAAGGCGGCAGCACTGTGCAGGGCCTGCCCAACATGAGCGGCCCCAGTCCCGCGCAAGCCGCCCAGCGCAACTACCTGCAAGCCCTGCATGCCGAGGTAGCCGAGAAAGGCGTCTACGTTGGCATGCTCTACATCGGCGCGGCCATCAAGAACAGTGCCTTCCACGCCGAGATGGAGAAGGCCAAAGCCGCGGGCGACCCGGTCTGGGAGATGCCAACCGTCGACCCCGAACACCTCGCCGACCTGCTCTGGACTATGCACAGCACGAAGGGACGGCAGGAGGCCATATATCCGTAGTATCGCGTGTCGTGGATCCGTTTTATGAAGGGCAGGTCGCCGTCTTCCCCCAGGCCTGCCAGTCCCTTTCCCGACTGCTCGTCTCAACTTCCGAGAACGGCCCCGACCTGGATTTCGATTTTTAGGTGTTCGAAATCGACTGTCGTGCCATTAGGCCCTTCACACCTCGTGCTGGTAGATCGCGGCCCACGCCGAGTCGTGTCCTACGCGAGTCGCAGGCACTCTCGTACGGTGAGCAGGCTGTGGCCATAGACAGAGCCGGGCTCCACCCGGCCCACTTCGCGGAACCCGAGCTTCTCCAGGACCCGTCGCGACGCGACATTCCAGTCCCAGACCTCTGCCCACAACCGCCGGTAGCCCGCCTCGGTCGCCCATGTGACCACGGCCCGGCCCGCCTCAGTTGCGTAACCGCGGCTGTGAACCGCACGCAGCAACTCGTAGGCCAACTCAGGCTCGCCGGGCGAGCCGTTGCCGTGAATGATCAGCCCGCAATACCCGATGACATCGGCCGTCCTCTTCCGCTCCACCGCCAGAAGTCCTGGCCCCGGCTCCCCACGCTCTACGCGAATCTGCGCTGCGATGTCCTCTACTGCCGGTCGGCCATCGGGGTTTATTCGCCGGTGCGACGGCACCCGCAGATCCCGCTCAGTCCACAGCTGGCGGTAGATGGCGGCATCGCCCACCCTGCTATGGCGAAGGATGAGGCGGTCGGTCTTCAAGGTGTCCAGAACGCGCACTTGCGACATGCCCGCATTGTGTCACCTGACTGTTATCAATGGAGCGGGCACCGCCTCGATCTGTCCTCACAGGTCAGGTCAGCGGTTCACCGCCGTCGACGCGGAGCGGATTTCATCTCTAAGATTCGACGGCAAGTAAATTCAAGGAATTTACTTGCGACTTCATAATTCTTGAGATCCAGGATTACTCCTCAACGCCCAGCGAAACACGGAAGCCGAATAATCACGCCGCAGTAAATCCGCCACTAAATCACTAGCTAGTGAAGCAGAATCACGGAGTCTAATCCAATGCCTCCCGGCGGGCGCCCTGCCGGTCGCGGAGGAAGATGGGCTAAGGCACTCGTGGTCGTCTGCGCCTCACTGCCGGGCACTTTCCGCGGTGTCACCTCGTGGATGAGGTGCTTGACTTTTGCCGGGGGTTTCAGGAAGAGTTTGTTCACGGCGACGACCGGGTCGCCGAGCTGTGGAACGTCCGCCCCAGCCGGGGTTCCATTGGCGAAGGGGAGTTGCCCTCTCGGTCGTCGATGTCACAGGCCATCTTCCAACACCGCGTCGCTGGGGGACGAAGGTGTCAAGGGAGGGCTTGTCCATGACCAGGGACGCCAGTTTCAAGAAGGTTGTCCGGCGCCACGCCGAGGAGACTGGGCAGCGCTATACCGAGGCGCTGACAGATCTTGAGGGTCTCGGTGCGCGGATGCACTATGAGCCCGCTGCTGAACGACTGCTCACTCATCTGCGGGATCGCTACGGCATTGACCCGGTCGCGGCGACGAAGCTCAGCGTGCACAAGACCTACGTCTTCCGCATCGACAGGAGCGACGGTGACCCGTGGGTCGCACGGGCCTTTCCGCCCGCTCGGCCGCGTGCTGGGGTTGAGGGTGACGCAGCGGTCCTGCGGTTCCTGGAGCGGCAGGACTATCCTGCGGAGCGCCTGGTGGCCGCCGAGGCGGTATCTGACTTCGATGGCGGCGCGGTCCTGGTGACGCGGTTCGTCGAGGGCGTCCCGCTTCCCGACGGTGCCGCGAAGTTCGCCATGATGGGCGAGCTGCTCGGGCGGCTGCACGCGCTGCCGTACGACGAGTCGGTCAGCCGGGCGGGCGGATCGAGCGGTGAGGACCCGAGCCGTGAGGGCACGCCGCGCCAGGACCTGCTGGCCGCCTTGTCGTTCCTCGACGCCGTGGACACGAAGGTCGCGCCCGCCGAGCGCGAGCGATTCGAGCAGCTGCGGAGCAAGGTGCTCTCGGCTGACGACGGTCACGGCCTACCTGAGGGATTGCTCCACGGAAACCTCCTGCACGCCCCCGATCACGCCGTGCTGAGCGAGCAAGGGCCAGTAGCGATCAACTGGAAGGCGTCGGGGCGCGGGCCACGCCTGGCCGACTTCGCCTACCTGATCTGGGGCACGGGTTCGTGGAACCCACGCCGGCCTAACCAGGAGTGCATTGACGCCGCCGTAAATGCCTACCGACGACACATCGAGCCGACCGACGACGAACTCGACCGGCTCGAGGCGGTCATGTATATCCGGACGCTCTACCTAGCCTGTTTCGGCTACCGACGTGCCGTCATCAATGGTGTGAAGTTCCACGAGTGGGACTTCATCCGGCCCCCCGAGTACTTCAGCTCCACGGCCGCCGCGACCCGAGCTGCGTTTGGCCGGTAGGCTGGTGAGATACCCAAGCGGACCGGATCGAGTTGTTTAGTATCGCGAAAGTACCGGTCACCCGGTATCTCTACCGAGGCAGCGAGATCCCCGGTCCCTGGACAATGCCAGACCACGTCTGACGGCAGGAACCGCGTCCCAGGGCGACTCAACCAAGGGACGGAAGGTCGTTCGCGGAGCGGTGCTACCGGTGGTCGACGAGGGTGATGGATCGTGATCCCGTCGTGTAGCGGTCGAAGGACTGCTCCCAGGCCTGACCGGGCCAGTGGTAGGTGACTCGCCCCTGTTTTGGCTGGTAGTCGGCCGTGTAGAGGGTCCCGTACCCGTCATCGAACCGAGACTCGTAGAGGGGCGGACGCAGCATCGCTGAGACGTCCCCGCCCGAGGCGCGGATCGCGGCCAGCCGCTGCTGGGTGCGGGTCGTGCGCTCGTCTTCCTCCGATACCGGCAGATGCTGATGGTTGGCCGCGCAGGCGTCCGGGGCCTCGGTCAGCTCGATGTCGGGCCCTAGGTACACGGTGACAGCCCGGTCGGCGTCAACGAGGGTGACGTTCCACGGAATCATGACCGGGATCTTCCGGAGCCGCTCGACGGCCTGTGTCACGGTCTGGCAGGTTTCCAGGAGATAGCGCAGCACGACGTTTACCGCGAAGCCCGGCCCGGCCAGCGAACGTCCGCCGAAAGTCAGCGAGACCGCCAGCCCTGCGTCGTTCATTCCGTCCAGCAGCCCCCAGCCGCCTTCTTGCATGCCGATGACCGGGCGCAGGAAGAGGGAGCGGACGATGGTGGCCTCGCATTCGTCCGGGGGGAAGTCGTAGTTGCGCAGCAGCCTCCCGCTGGTGCCAGTCTGGGTGCAGGCGGAGTAGAACGGCTTGAGTGCTGCCATCGTGAGGAGGGTCTCGGCTGCCGGCCGATCCACCTGCCCCGCGAGGCGGTCCAGCAGCGGCACCAGTTCCGGCATGTGCTCCTCGAACAGCTTCCGGGCCCGCAGCGCGCCTTCCGAGGTTCGCCCCTCGTCGGTCAGCCAGCCCTCGGCCTGCGGAAACAGCGTGCGCAGATGGGCGGCCCACCGCCCGTCGCTGCCATCGCCCACGTCGATGGCCCGGAAGGTCTTCTGTACCTGGCTCACGGTCACGTCCTCCGGCTTGCGGTGCATCGTGTCGCCACAATCTAGTTAATTTCACGGGTTACTGGCCAGACCCCGGCCATGGACAATTGCCCCGTCCTTCCGGCGCTCTGGCTTTGAGCCGGACAAGGACACCGCCATGAAGAGCACTGCCGCAATTGGCGTGGGTGCATCCAGGCACCCATTAAGGCCCAGAGCGGTAGAAATCTCGTAATGTTCTTGGACCAGTTCACTCCCTGGAAGGCCCGGGCTTCCGCACTGGTCAGGTGAGCGGTTCACCGCCGTCGACGCGGAGCGTGACGCCGGTCAGGAAGCGGTTGGTCATCGCGAAGATCACCGCCTCCGCGATGTCCTCGACCGTGCCGATCCGGCGGGCCGGGTTGTGGGTGCGGAAGTGCTCGAAGTACTCGCGCTTACCCTCCTCGCCGAACCCGTCCCAGATGCCCGTGTCGATAACGCCGGGAGAGATCGAGTTGACCCGGATCGGCCCGAGCTCCAGTGACAGCGAACGGGTTAGGAAGTCGGCCGCGCCGTTCGTGATACCTACTCCTAGATAGCCGATCGTCGGCTTGAACGCGTGCACGCCGGAGAACAGGGTGATCGAGCCGCCCTCGTTGATTCGGGGCGCGAAGTACTTGGCCAGCATGACCGGACCGATCACCTTGGTGTCGAACGACCCGCGCAGCGCCTCACGGTCCAGGTCTTGCAGCAGCCCGCGCGCCCGCGCGGAAGCCGTGGTGACGACGTGGTCTACCGAGCCCATGCGCTCGGCCAGTGACTGGATCGTCGCGTCGTCGGTGATGTCAATCATCTCGGCGTGCACGTTCTCGTCGTAGGCCCGCCGCAGTTTTGCCGCGTCACGGCCGGCGACGGTGACCTTGGCGCCCTCGGCGAGCGCGGCCTCGACGATCGCGCGGGCGATGCCGCTCGGGCGGCCGATCACCAGGACAGTGTTGTCAACGAGTGAGGTTCCCATTGCTCTGCTCCGTTCCGCGAGATCCCAACCGTTGCCATGTTGGCATATTGTTTGCCTATAAGGCAAATCCGCGACGGGCGGCATCCCCGCGGTCGTGGCGAGCCCGGTCCATCCTCGTGCCCGAGGATGGACCGGGTGGCGGCGTAAGCCGATCTAGCCTGATGAGGTTGCCGCTAGGACTCGCTGACCACGAACGCCTGGATGTGGAAGGACTTGTCGGAGTAGGACCCGCCGGCGCTGCAGTTGCCCGCCGAGCCGCACGACACCGAGTTGATGGTGGCGTTCCCGCCCTTGTTGAGGGCGGCGGTCCCGGGCACCTCCTCGGCCGCGCCCCAGGTGCCATTGATCTCGTTCGTCACGAACACTTGGGTTTCGCCGGAACCGGCATTGTAGGAACCGACCGCGGCGCAGTTGGCGACCGAGCCGCACGACACCGAATTGGTGGTGGCGTCCCCGCCCTGGTTAAGGCTGGCGGTGCCGGGCACTTGTTCAGAGGCGCCCCAGCTGCCGTTAGTCTCGTTGACCACGAACGCCTGGGTACCCGAGCTGTCGCCGTAGTTGCCGCCCGCACTGCAGTTGCCCGCGGAGACGCACGATACCGAGAGGGTTTGCGCGAACCCCTGGTTAGCGATGCCGGGTACCTCCTGGACCGTGCCCCAAGTGCCGTCGGTCTCGTTCACCACGAACGCCACGATGTCCCCGGAGCCGTCGGTGTAGAACCCGCCGGCCGCGCAGTCCCCCGCCGACGCACACGACACCGAGAAGAGTTGCGTGCCAAAAATCGCGCCCTTGTTGACGGTGGCGGTCCCAGGCACCTCCTCGGCCGCGCCCCAGGTCCCAGCGGTCTCGTTCACCACGAACACCTGGGTGTTGCCGGAGGCGTCGAAGTAGGACCCGCCGGCGCTGCAGTTGCCTGCCGAAACACACGACAGCGCACCGACGTGGGCGTCCCCGCCCTGGTTGAGGGCGGCGGTCCCGGGCACCTCCTCGGCCGTGCCCCAGGTGCCATCGATCTCGCTGACCACGAACGCCTGGAAGTTCCCGGAGCCATCGGAGTAGCCCCCGCCCGCGCTGCAGTTGCCTGCCGTACCGCACGACAGCACATCGAGGGTGGTCTCCCCGCCGAGAGCGGCGGCACCGGGTATCTCCTCGGCCTTGCCCCAGGTGCCATCGGTCTCGTTTGCGACGAACGCCTGGTTGTTGCCGGAGCCGTCGGTGTAGGTCCCGCCGACCGCGCAGTTGCCCGCCGAAACACACGAGACCTCACTGACCTGGGCGTCCCCGCCCTGGTTGAGGGCGGCGGTGTCGGGTATCTCCTCGGCCTTGCCCCAGGTGCCATCGGTCTCGTTCACCACGAACGCCTGAGTAGCGCCATCGGTGTAGTACCCGCCGGCGCTGCAGTTGCCCGCCGAGGCACACGAAACCGAACTAGTGACGGCGTTCCCGCTCTGGTTAAGGGCGGCGGTGCCGGGCACCTCCATCGCGGTGCCCCCTGACCCTGCCGAGGCGCCACCATGGGCACCAGCAGCCGTGGCCGTTGCGGGCGCTAGCGGATTACTGACCGCCGCGTTGGCAGTGCTCCACCCCGTGCTCAAGGCCAGCGTAACCCCCGCGCCGATCAGTACCGCGCACAATCGTGATGGTCTCATTGTCCTGCCCTCGCTTTCCCGGCATTGCGGTCGGGACGATGCCCAGCGTCCGTTTCATCAGACGGCGCATGGCATACTCCCTTCTGCCGCGGCATATTCCGCAACATGCCCAGTTAGCGTCCGGCGGCATTCAGCCCTTACCGCGATTCAGTGACAATTTCTGAGAAAAGGTCGCGCGAGTCAGGGACCATTTTTGTCCCTAATTTGTAAGCCATTCCAGAATGAGGCTGTGAGCTGCTGCTTCGTGGCAGGGGGCGCAGAATAGGGTGGGCCAACGGTGACGGGATGACAAAAAGCGCCGCCGACCTGTGATCCGGGCTCAATAGGTGCCCAGCGGACGACTCCGCGTCCGGCCGTTCACGCTGAGTTCGATGCGATTATCGCGCGGCCGGCGTTGTAGAGCGCATCGGCAACGACGGTGGGATCGTTGAGGTAGCCGCTGACCATCGCCCCGTCGCGCAGCATGACCAGCTGGTCGGCGACCCGGGCTGAGCCCGGGACATCGATCTCATCGAGCAGGTCCGCGATAGTCTGCTTGAACCAGCGGCGATGGGCATCCACCACCCGCCGCACTGGATGCTCCGCATCGGCGTACTCAGCCGCCGCGTTGATGAACGGGCACCCGCGGAATCCGGGACTGCAGCTCTCGGCGCCGATCGCCTCGGCAATGATTCGGAATACATCGGGCACCGCATCGGAGGTCTGCCGGACGTGGGCGATCACATCACGTTCCCACTTAGCCCGGCGCTCAAGATAGGCCACGATCACATCGTCCTTCGTCGGGAAGTAGCGATAGAACGTGACCTTCGTGATGCCCACCTCGGCGATGATCTTCTCGGCGCTCACCGCGCGCAGTCCCTGCGCGTAGAACAGCGTGGTCGCGGCTTCCACGATGCGCTCTCGCATCGGGACCTTTGGTGACCGCGAGGCGGGCGCCCCGCCCTCAGCCGCGTTCGCGTCTTCGTCCGCCATGTCGCCCATCAGCCTGCCTCTGAGCGGCGTGTCCTCGGGCTCCGCCTACCTGTCGGATTTCCTGAGCACGATCTCTGGTCCCATCATCTTGGTCGGCCATTCCTACGGCGGGTTCGTCATCACCAACGCCGCCACCGGGAACCCGCAAGTCAAGGCGCTCGTCTATGACGACGCCTTCATCCCGGCGGCGGGCGACACGCCGGAGAGCCTGTCCGCCGCGATGCCGGGATCGTGCCTCACCCCGTCGGCGCTGAACTTCGTGCCCTACCCGGGTGCCCCGTCCGGCGACGCGGACGTATACGTCAACCAGAGCGTGTTCCCTGGATGCTTCGCCAACGGCCTGCCAGCGCCCGAGGGCACGGCGCTCGCCGCCGAGCAGCAGCCGCCGGTGGCCAGCATCCTGTCGGACACGCTGACCAACGCGCCGGCGTGGCAGACGATCCCGTCCTGGGACATCATCGGCACCGCCGACCACGTGATCCCGCCCGCCGAGCAGGTCGTCATGGCTCATCGGGCCGGGGCGCACATCACGGAGATCGACGCTCCGCACCTGTCCATGATCAGCGATCCCGGCGCGGTCACCGGGGTCATCGTCGACGCCGCCCGCACGGACGGCTGACCCCGCGGGTCTGGTGCCCCGGCGCCATCGCGTGCCGGGGCACCAGGCCCCAGCCGGCCTCGCCAACACCACTTTCGGCCGTACACCTGGTCGCAGCTGTTCGTGCTCCCCACCCACCCGGCCAGGCTGGAGCCGAAGCTGCGCGCCGGCAGCCAGCGTAATCAGGATTACTCTCAGTACGCAATGATGAATCTGCTCGCCGGTACCCCGGCCCCGCCGAGTCTGCGCGAGGCGCTGTTCAAGGTCGCCGCCCAGCGAGCCGCGGCTGGCTGGGCGGAAGTAGCGGAGCTGTTCAGCTTGACCTCGATGTTCCGTCGAGGCCTGTGAAAGCCTTGGTGGCGCGCAGTTGCTCGGTCACGCTGGCAAGCTGGGCGGCGACCGCCGCGTCGGCGGCGTCGGCATCGCCGGCCGTGACCGCGTCGATGATCGCCAGCAGTTGCGGTAGTGACTCCCGCGGGCGCCCGGGGCGCATGGCGAGGCGAAACTGGAAGCGCACCATCTGCACGTTGAGGCGCTCGAGCTGACGTTTCGCGACCACTTGCCCGCTGAACTCAATGATGAGATCGTGCAGGCGCCGGTTGAGCGCCGAGTACGTCTCCCAGGATCCTTCCTCGACGGCTGTCCGCAGCCGCGTTCCCACTTCTGCCAGTTCCTCGCGCTGCTGCCTGTTCGCCTGCTCGGCCGTTCTGCGTGCGCACAGACGCTCGAGTGCGGCGCGGCATTCGGTGATCTGGACGGCTTCCGCCACCGAAACGACCCTGATGCGCGCCCCCCGGTGCGGCACTAGTTCCACCACGTCGTCGGCCGCGAGGTCGGACAATGCCTCGCGTGCGGAGTTGCGGGTCACCCCGTACTGGTCGGCCAGGTCCTGCTCCACGAGCCGTTGCCCGGGGACCAGGTCGCCGGCCCGAATGGCCTGGCGGATCTGGGTAGCGACGTGGATACGGCCAGCTGCCCCCTTGATGGGCGCTCCGCTCACAGGCTCTCCAATATGCCAGTTGCGTGATGTGACGCTCGATCTTCCCACCTGTCGGCTGCCCCTGTGTCCGGCCACACCGAAGCAGCGCCTCCTCCCCGGCTCGATTCTGGCACGGGCGCGCCGGATGACCAAAATTTCGTCGTAAATATTGTCAACAACTTCTTCAACAGTTACGGTGACGTGAGTCACCGAGGACGAGCCACTCCGGCATCCGCCCAGGGCCCGCGCTACCCCGGCTGACGCACGACCCGAGCTCGGCCGACGAACGAAAGGACACAGCGCTGTGGGCAATGCCATCATCGACTCGCACACGCATGTCATCGCGACGGACAACGAACGATATCCGACCGGCCCGATCGGCGGCCGCCAGTCAGACTGGTCGATCGAGCACCCCGTCGACGTCGGCGGGCTGCTCCGCGCACTCGACGACGCGGGCATCGACCGGGCCGTCGCGGTCCAGGCCTCGACCGTGTACGGGCACGACAACAGCTACCTGGCGGACTCCGTCCGCGCCCACCCAGATCGCCTGATCGGCGTTTACTCCGTCGACGCGGTGGCGGACGACGCGGTCGATCGGATCCAGCACTGGCAGGACCAGGGTCTGGCCGGATTCCGCCTGTTCACCACCGGTACGACAATGCCGGGCCAGGCCGACTGGCTCGGCCACCCCGACTCCTATCCCGCGTGGGAGTACGCGGAGGCGCACGACATCCCGGTCTGCCTCCAGATGACGATCGGGGGGATACCCGCGCTCCGCCGGACGCTGGAGTCCTTCCCCCGCACCCGCGTCGTTCTCGACCATTGCGCCCGGCCCGACCTGTCCGACGGCGCCCCCTACGGCGCCGCCAAGCAGCTCTTCGAACTCGCCGAATTCGCGGGCGTGCACCTCAAGCTGACGCACCGCGCGATCAGCGCCGCCGGCCAGGGATCGTCAACCGTCGAGGACTTCCTGGCGGCACTGCTCGAATCGTACGGAGCCGCTCGCCTCATGTGGGGATCGAACTTCCCCGCGGCGGCGGGACCGCTGCGGGAGCTGCTCGCCGACGCGACATCGTCATTGTCCAGTCTCGCCGCGAGCGATGCCGCAGAGGTGTTCGGCGGAACGGTGGCGCGGTTCTACGGCGAAACGTCCCGGACACCCGCGTCGCGGGAGGCGAACGCCGATGCGTGAGCAGCCCGTCGTTCTCCGGACCGCACTCGGCAGGCACCCGATCGGCGGCCTCCTGCGCAGCCGCGGGCTCACGGAGCCCGGGATCGAGTTCGACTTCGCGGACGTCGAGCCAATCCATCGCGCCTTCGCGCCCATGGTGCGCAAGCAGGCCTATGACGTCAGCGAACTCGCCATCGTCACCGCTCTGCAGGCGATCGCGTTCGATCACCCGATCGTGATCCTCCCGGTCGTCGTGGCCGCGCGATTCCAGCGACGCTGCCTCATCACGCTCAGCTCCCGGCCCGTCCAGGAGCCACGGGAGCTGCGCGGCAAGCGCATCGGCGTCCGCGCCTACACCCAGACCACCGGATTCTGGATCCGCAGTCACCTGGCGGAGGACTACGGCCTCGCGGCCGACGACGTGGATTGGGTCACGCAGGACGAGGCCCACGTGCCGGAGTACGCCGACCCGCCGTTCGTGCATCGCACGCTGTCGGGGACTCTGGTGGACGCGCTGCGGGCCGGCGAGATCGACGCCGCGATCCTCGGCAACGACCTGCCGTCCGGCGACGAGTTCGTCCCGGTGATCGACCACGCCGCCGAGCGTGATCACGACTGGGCGCTCAAGCACGGCTACGTGCCGGTCAACCATCTCGTGTCCATTTCCGCGCGGACCCTCGAGCGGGAGCCAGACGCGGTGCGCGCCGCGTGGCGGCTGCTCTCGCGCGCCGAGGAACAGGCCAGCTCCACATCCACGGACACGCCGAGAGTGACCATGGCCGGACTCGACCGGCTCAGCGAGCCGGTCGCGGAGATCGCCGCGGCGAGCTTCGCCCAGGGCCTGGTTCCGCGTCTCCTCACGGCCGACGAGGTCTTCGAACCCGTACGGCAGCTCGCCGGCTGACCCGCGGGCACTCCCGATCCCCGGGCGGAGGGGTTTCTCCGCCGACCCGAAAGGCGCCGCACCGAAGCGGCGCAGAGGAGGACATCCGATGTCCACGGAGAACGTGCTGCCCCCCGCCGATCATCCGCGGCGGTTCCGGCCCGACTGGAAAACCCTCAACCCGTTCAGCCGGCCGCTCTACAAGGACCTTACCTTCCAGGTTCTCGCCGGCATGGTCCTCGGCGTCCTGATCGGCGCTCTCCTCCCGGTGATCGGGAAGAACGTCGAGCAGGTCAGCGACATCTTCATCGACCTCATCGAGATGGTCACCGGGCTGATCGTGTTCTGCACGGTCACGCTGGGGATCGCGAAGGTCCGGGACTTCGGCAAGGTCGGGCGGATCGCGGTAAAGGCCCTCATCTACTTCGAGGTCATCACCACGCTCGCGCTCATCATCGGCCTGGTCGTCGTCAACATACTCCGGCCGGGCGCGGGCCTGCACATCAACGCGGCCACGCTCAGCGGCGGCTCAAGCGTCCAGGCGGCCAAGTCGGAGAACCTCGGCGACTTCCTCGAGAGCCCGTGCCCACCAGCGCCGTCGGGGCGTTCTCCTCCGGGAACATCCTCCAGATCGTGCTCTTCTCCGTGCTGTTCGGCTGTGGCGTCGCCACGGTCGGGGAAAAAGCCGAACCGCTCATCAACAGCATCGAAGTCGCCCAGCGGGCCGTGTTCTGGATCATCCGCCAGGTCATGAAGCTCGCACCGCTCGCCGCCTGCGCGGCGATCGCGTTCTCGGTGTCCACCTACGGCCTGCACACGCTCACGTCGCTCGGCGCGCTCCTGCTCGAGTTCCTGCTCACCGTGGTGCTGTTCTTCGTGCTGGTCCTCTGGCCGGTCTCCCGTTACGCCGGGGTGAGCCTGCTGAAGCTCATGCGCTACTTCCGCGAGGAACTGCTGCTCGTCATCGGCACCAGCTCGTCCGAGAGCGTCTTCCCCCAGCTGACCGAGAAGCTGAAGCGGCTCGGCGTGGACGACGAGGTCGTCGGGCTCGTCCTCCCCACGGCCTACAGCTTCAACCACGACGGAACGTGCCTGTTCTGGGCCGCCACAAGCGTGTTCCTCGCGCAGGCCACCGATACCCACCTTGGGTGGCAGGGTCAGCTCAGCCTCATGGTCGTCCTGCTCCTGACCTCAAAGGGCGGCGCCGGGGTATCCGGGTCGTCCATCCCGATCCTGGCCCTCACCCTGGCGTCGACCCACACCATTCCCGTCGACAGCGTCGCCCTCGTCCTCGGCGTGTCGAAGGTCATGTCCGCCATGTTCGTGTTCGCCAACATCGTCGGGAACTGCGTCGCCACGATCGTCGTCGGCAAATGGGAGAAAGCCATCGACTGGGTACGCATGCGAGCAGAGCTGGACGGCAGCTACCAGCCAGCCGCTATTCCCGTGCCAGCCGTCGTCGACTCCACGGCCTGATCGCTGAGTGCTGGCCACGGCCCAGCTCTCGGCCTAGGCGGTATTCGGGCCGAAGTTATCGACGGTGCTGGCGGCAATGCCCGCCATGGTGGCGCGTCGTAATGGAAGACCGGTTGAAACTTATTCTGGCGCGCGAGCCGCGGCGTGCAACGGCAGGCGAGATGGCAGCATAAGCGGGGTATGACAGGCGATTCGCGCTCCGACAGTGAACTGCTGGCCGGCCTGCCCCGTCAGCCGGAGCTGGTAGGCGTGCTATATGAGCGGCACGCCCGCGCCGTGTTCCGGTACCTGGCGAGGCGCGCCGGGCCGCCAGCGGCCGAGGATCTGCTCTCCGAGGTTTTCGTCACCGCGCTGTCGGTGTCCGCGCGGGTGGTCGCGCACGACAGCGGCAGCGCGCTGCCCTGGCTGTACGGCATCGCACTCAACGTGGTGCGCGCCCACTTCCGCAGGCAGCCCCGGGCGGCGGAGGTCACCTTCGACCTCGAGATGGACTGGGACGCGGTCGATGAACGCCTCGACGCGCTCGCCGAGCGCGGACGCCTCCGCGCCGCGCTCGATGGCCTGACCGACTCTGACCGTGAACTGCTGCTCCTGGTGGCCTGGGAGGGCCTGTCTCCCGCGGAGGCCGCCGTCGCCCTCGGCATCAGCCCGGTCGCCGCCCGAACCCGGCTGCACCGGGCCCGCAAACGCGCGAAGAAAGCATTTGAACAGGTTCCCGGCACCAAACTCGTCACCACCACGCACCCGCAGGAGAAGGCATCATGCACCCTCTCGATCAACTGCTGACCGCGGCGCGCCCGGTGCCGGATATCTCGCCGGAGGGGCTGCACAAGGCAAGGACCTCCCTGAACACGGCCCTTGGCACGGGCCTGCGCGCTTCGGCGGCCGGGGCTGGCCGGAAAACGGCCAGCCCCGGCCGGCGGGCGAAGGCGCTCATCGGCATGGCGGTGGCGGTAGCTGGCGCAGCGGTCGCCGTCACCGTAATCGCCATGCCGTCATCCCCGGCGGGCTCCTCCGCCAAGCCAGCGTCCGCGCCGGTCGCCCTGACCGCCGCGACCGTACTGGACCAGGCCGCGCGGGCGGCCGGCGCGCAGCCCGGCTGGCCGAACGCCCGGTACTGGTACACCGAGGACAAGTACACCTGCGGCGGACGGCTCTACACGGACAAGATCTGGCTCGCCCGCCACGGCAGCGGGGTCGTCGAGAAGTCCGGTCCCAGGGACGGGGGCTCGTGCGGCGCGGACCTGTTCACGGCGGCGATCCCGGCCGGCCTCGCCGACACCACATTCGGCCCGTACACCTGGTCGCAGCTGTTCGCGCTCCCCACCAACCCGGCCAAGCTGAAGCCGAAGCTGCTAGCCGGCCGCCAGAGTAATCAGGGTTTCTTTCAGTACGTGATGATGAACCTGCTAACCGGCACCCCGGCTCCGCCGGCGCTGCGCGAGGCGCTGTTCAAGGTCGCCGCCAGCATCCCCGGCGTGCGGGTCACGGGCCGCTACACCGACCCGCTCGGCCGGACCGGCACCGCCCTCGAGCTCGGCGCTGTCACGGTTGTCCTCGATCCGGCCAGCGGCCTGGTCCTCGACGAGACCAACCGCCCGTCCACGGTCATGTTCGTCGCTCAGGGGCCGGCCGCCAGCGAGCCGCGGCTCGCCCGTCAGGCGGTCGTCGGGCAGTGAGCCGCGTCGCTGATGACGCGCAGCAGCCGGGCGCCGCCTTCGGCCAGCGAGCCGTCGTTCTCGATCAGCGCGTCCACCCGGTGATCGGGCGCCGGGTCGGGGCGGTCGAGCCGCTGCGTGATGCCGGGCCCGGTCTCGCGGTTGCGGGCGCGCAGCCGCCGCGCGCGCACCTCTTCCGGCACGGTCACCCGGACCACGACCAGCCGCCGGTAGCGCGCCTCGAGTTCGCCGATCACGCCCCGGGACACGTTGGCGACGACGACACGGCCGGCCCGCACCTCGGCGTCGGCCGACGCGGGGATCCCGTACCAGAGCCCGTGCGCGTGCCAGTACAGGGCGAACGCCCCGCGATCGCGCGCCTCGGCGAACCGCTCCTCGGTTACCGGGTCGTGGTCCTCGCCAGCACCCGGCGGCCGGGTGATGGCGCGCCGCGGAAACCAGGCGAGGGCGCCGGAGTGCCCGCGGGCATAAGTAAGCAAGGCATCCTTGCCGACCCCGCTGGCCCCCACGACGGCCACGAAGGCGCCGGGGCCAATCGGCTCGGTCATGAGATCCGTGCCCCCTGCCGGTACACGCCCCGGACAACGGGCACGCGCCGCCCGCGCGGGTGGCGCTCGGTGACGGGCAGGTCGTACGGCCGCACCCGGACTAGATCGGCGCGCTTGCCGATCGCGATCTCGCCCCGGTCGTCGAGGCCGACCGCCCGCGCCGGATTCCCGCTCACCAGCTTCACGCCGTCGACCAGCCCGAGGGCGCCGTCGGCCGCGAGCTGGAACACCGCCTGCAGCGGACTCGACGGCACGTAGTCGGAGGACAGGATGTGCAGCAGCCCGAGCCCGAGCAGCTCTTCGGCGGCCACGTTGCCGGACTGGCTGCCGCCGCGGACGATGTTGGGCGCGCCCATGACCATCTGCTGGCCGTGCTCCGCTGCTGACTTAGCCGCCATCACGGTGGTGGGAAATTCAGCGATGTGCGTGCCCAGCGCGACCGATTCGGCGACGTGCTCGACGGTCGCGTCGTCGTGAGCGGCCAGCGTGATCCCGCGCTCGGCGGCCAGCCCGGCGATCGCGCGGCGGTTGCCGGGAGAGTAACGCTCGGCCCGTTCGATCAGGGGGGCCACCCAGGCGTCGAACTCGGACTCCCGCACGCGGCCCTTGCTGACCGAGTTCCGCTTGAACACCTCCAGGTCGGCGTACTGACGCTGGCCGGGGGTGTGGTCCATCAGCGACACCAGCCGCACGTGCTGGTCGTCGGCGAACTCGCGGAATTCGTCGAGGCAGTGCTCGGCGGAGACCTCGCAGCGCACGTGGATGGAGTGATCGGCGCGCAGCAGGCCGGCGTCGGCGGCCAGCTCGATGGAGTCCGCCAGCCGCCGTCCGGCGGTGTCGGTGCCGGGGGCGCCGGGCGCCCGTCCGACCCGCACCGCGTCGAGCACCGTGGTCACGCCGCCCCCCGCCACCTGCGCGTCGTGGGCGAGCACGGCCGGCAGCGGATCCCAGCGCACGCCGGCCCGGGGACTGATGTGGTACTCCAGGTGATCCGTGTGCAGTTCGACCACGCCGGGCAGGAGGTAGTCCTCGTTCAGGTCCTCCCCCGCCGTGTCCTGGCCGGGGCTGATGTCGGCGATCAGCCCGTCCCTGACCAGGAGGGCACCGTGCAGGATCTCCGCGTCCAGGACGAGTCGGGCGTTGCTGAAGACGGTTTCGCGCGTCATCGGGTTCCTTCGCTGTCGGTCACGCTTGCGGTGGTCGGGAACGAGGGGATCGGCCGCAGCGGATGCACCGCGTGCAGCGTGAACGGGGCGCCGGGCTCGGCTTCGGTGCACACGGCGAGCGCGTCAATGCGCAGGGTCGCGCCGAGGAACGGGGCGAACCAGCCGTCCAGGGCGCGTTCCACCGCCGGCCGGCGCGCTTGTTGTATCTGGTCGGTGAGGGTCATATGGAAGCGGAACTCATCGAGGACGTACGGATAGCCCCACGCCGCCAGCAGTTCGCGCTGGCGCGGCGCGAGCCGGGCCGGATCGCGGCGGGCGACCTCGGCTTCCGTCGCCGGGGCGCGGAAGTCGTCGAGCCCGGTCACCACCTCGTCCGCGAGTTCCCGCAGCTCCGCCGCCTCCGCCCCGGGCACCAGGGCGAAGAAGCCGCCCAGCCGCGCGAGGGTCAGCCGGGGAACCAGCACACCGGGGCGGCCCGCCGCGAAGCGGGCCACGGCGGCGTCGAGTTCGGCGGCCGTGCGTCCCTCGGCCAGGCGGAACGGCGCCTTGAGCGTGCCGTGGAAGCCGTAGCGGCGCGCGTCCACCGTGATCGCGTCGATCGCCGCCCGCGTCCAGCCGGCGGGGACGCCGGGCGTGACGCGGTCGCCCGTGATGCCGCGTCCGAGCCACTGCTCGGCCCGCTCCCGCAGCCCCGCGCCCGCGTCATCCGCCGGCCCGGTGCCGGGCACCACGTAGATCGCGAACCGCGCGGTCATGCCACCGCCCCGGAGACCGCGGCGAACAGCTCGACGTCCACCACGCGGTCGGCGACGGCGCCGCGCACCTCCACACCGTGGAAGATGCCGAGGATCGCGGTGCCCTGCGCGCGCTTTTCCTGGATCAGCTCCGTGACGACATCGCGGTTGCGGGCGTCGAGCGAAGCCGTCGGCTCGTCCAGCAGCAGCAGCGGGAGGTCGGTGATGAACCCCCGCGCGATGTTGACGCGCTGCTGCTCCCCGCCGGAGAAGGTGGCCGGCGGCAGGCTCCACAGCCGCTCGGGTATGGCCAGCCGGGCAAGCAGCCGCGCCGCCCGCTCGCGTGCTTCCGGCGCGGGGATCCCCCGTTCGATCAGGGGCTCGGCGACGACCTGCACGGCGCCCACCCGCGGCACGCAGTGCAGGAACTGGCTGACATAGCCCATCGTGTCGCGGCGGGCGGCCAGCACCTGGCGCGGGCCGGCGGTGGCGATGTCGACAGCACCGCCGCGGCCCTGCAGGATGACGCGGCCGCGGGTCACGGCGTAGTTGCCGTAGACCATCTTCAGGACCGAGCTCTTCCCGGCGCCCGAGGCTCCGCCGAACGCGACGCACTCGCCCGCCCGCACCTCGAAGGCGAGCTCGTGCAGCACCGGCAGGCGCTGGCCGTCCTGCAGGTGCATGGTGAAGGTCTTGTCCACTCCGGAAACGGCGAGGATCGGCTGGTTCACGAGCGGATCATCCTTGCAGGATCGATGAGACGAGGAGCTGGGTGTAGGCGGCCTGCGGGTCGTCGAGCACCCGGTCGGTGAGGCCGGACTCGATCACGTGGCCGTCCTTCATCACGAGGGTGCGATGCGAGATGAGCCGGGCCACCGCGAGGTCGTGGGTCACGATGATCACCGCGAGGCCGAGTTCGGTCACGAGCGACCGGATCAGGTCCAGCAGCCGTGCTTGCACCGACACGTCGAGCCCGCTCGTGGGCTCGTCCATGAACACCAGGCGAGGTGACACCACGAGGTTGCGGGCGATCTGCAGGCGCTGCCGCATGCCGCCCGAGAAGGTGACCGGGGCGTCGTCGATGCGGTCGACCGGGATCTCCACCCGCTCGAGCCACTCGGCGGCGGCCGCGCGGACGTGGCCGTAGTGCCGCCAGCCGACCGCCATCAGCGGCTCCCCCACATTGCCGCCCGCGCTGACGTGCATCCGCAGCCCGTCGGCGGGGTTCTGGTGGACGAAGCCCCAGTCCGTGCGCCACAGCCGGCGCACGGCGGCCTCGCTGAGCTCGGCCAGGTTCACGACCTTGCCGTCGACGGTCTGGTAGCGGATACTTCCCTCGGTCAGGCTCAGGCGCTGGGACAGCGCGCCGAGCAGCGTCGTCTTGCCGGAGCCGGACTCGCCGACCACGGCGAGCACCTCCCCCGGCCACAGGTCGAGGTCGACGTCACGGCAGCCCCAGTGCTTGCTGAGACTGGGGTCGCCGTAGGCGTGGCCCACGCCGCGCACCTCGAGCAGGGGCTGCGCGTCGTTCATGCGATCACTTCCTGCGGGTCAGCCCCGGTCAGGGCGGCGGCCGCGCGCTCGCAGTGGTCGGTGTCGGAGCAGACGAACATCGATCCGCCCTTGTCGTTGGTGATCACCTCGTCGAGGTAGACCCCGGTCGAGCCGCAGATCGCGCAGGGCTCGTCGAAGCGCTGCGGCTCGAACGGGTGGTCCTCGAATCCCAGGCTCTCGACGTCGGTGTAGGGCGGCACGGCGTAGATGCGCTTCTCCCGTCCGGCGCCGAACAGCTGGAGCGCGGGGCTGCGGTGCATCTTGGGGTTGTCGAAGCTGGGGATGGGGGACGGCGCCATCAGGTAACGCCCGTTGACCATGACCGGGTAGTCGTAGGTGGTGGCGATGTGGCCGTACTTGGCGATGTCCTCATACAGCTTGACGTACATGAGCCCGTAGTCCGCGAGCGCGTGCAGGCGGCGGGTCTCCGTCTCCCGCCGCTCGAGGAACCGGAGCGGCTCGGGGCCGGGCACCTGGTACACGATCGTCTGGCCATCGGCGAGCGGCGTCTCGGGGATGCGGTGACGGGTCTGGATGATGGTCGCCTCGTCGGTCCGCGTGGTGGTGCGCACGCCGGCGACGGCCGCGAAGAACGAGCGGATCGACACCGCGTTAGCGGTGTCGTCGGCGCCCTGGTCGATGACCTTGAGCACGTCGTCCGGCCCGATGATGGCGGCCGTCACCTGAACGCCGCCCGTCCCCCAGCCGCGCGGCATCGGCACTTCACGAGAGGCGAACGGCACCTGGAACCCGGGGATCGCGACGGCCTTCAGCAGGGTCCGCCGGATCATCCGCTTGGTCTGCTCGTCGAGGTAGCCGATGTTGTAACCGTCGAGTCCCGTGCTCACGCGCGTGCCTCCGCCAGGATGAGTTCCGGATCCGGGGCAGCCGGCTCGTCAGCGGCGCGCTCGCGGAACTCGGCCCGCAGCTGGCGCACGAGCCCGAGTTCGGCCTGGAAGTCGACGTAGTGCGGCAGCTTCAGGTGCTCGACGAAGCCGGTGGCCTGCACGTTGTCGCTGTGGCTGATCACGAACTCCTCGTCCTGGGCCGGGGCGGTGATGCGCTCGCCGAACTCAGCCGCGCGCAGCGCCCGGTCGACCATCGACATCGACATCGCCTTGCGCTCACTGCGCCCGAACGCCAGGCCGTAGCCGCGGGTGAACTGGGCCGGGGTGTCGGCGCTGCCCCTGAACTGGTTGATCATCTGGCACTCGGTCAGCTCGATGCGGCCGAGGGGAACGGCGAACCCGAGTTCGGGCGCCTCGAATTCCACCTCGATCTCGCCGACGCGGATCTCGCCGGCGAACGGGTGGGTGCCGCCGTAACCGCGCTGCGTGGAGTAGGCCAGCCCGAGCAGGAAGCCCTCGTCGGACCGGCTGAGCGCCTGCAGCCGCTCGGCCCGGCTCATCGGGAAGATCGTGGGCTCCCTGGTGAGGTCGCCTGGCTCCGGGTCATCGGCGCCGGCGGGCGGGACCGGCTCGATCAGCGCGCTCGCGCCGAGCAGGTCGGTCACGCGCGGCATCTCCGGTGGCGACACGACTTCCGGGGCCCGCGGGCCGGATGTGTCCCGGTCCGTGAACAGGCGGTGCGTGTAGTCGAACGTGGCCCCGAGCTGCTGCCCGCCCGGCAGGTCCTTGAAGGTCGCCGAGATCCGGCGCTGCGGGGGCAGCGCGGCCGTGTCCACCGGCAGCGTGTAACCGAAGCGCGGCAGCGTGGTGCGGTACGAGCGCACCAGGGTGATGGCCTCGAGCGCGTCGCCCTGAGCCTGCAGGATGGCGCGGGCCGCCAGTTCCCGGTCATACAGCGACCCCTCGGTCATGACCCGTGCGACCAGGACCGCGAGCTGTCCCGCGACGGCCCGGTGCTCGATGCGCGGCAGCCCCGGGTCCCCGCGCCCTTCCTTGGCGAGCAGGGCGTGCGCGTTGGCGATCGCGCGTTCCCCGCCCTTGACGGCGACGTACATGACTCAGTCCTCCTGATCAGGGGTGAGGCGGGTGGTGCGCGGGAGGCCGGTGACGGTGTCAGCGTCGACCAGCAGGAAGTCAACGCCGCGCGGGAACAGTTCCGTGTTGCGCCGCCAGTCGGCGGCGAACCCGGCGGGGGCCCACGGGGCGGCGAACGTGGCACTGCCGTCGATGCCGGGGCCCTCCGCCCGGAAGCGGACAGCGCCGGCACAATCGCGGATGTCGAGGACGACTGTGGCCGACAGGTGCGGTGTCTCGTCGGTGCCGAGCGCCAGCGACGTGAGCGGGGGAAGCATGTTCGGGGTGGCGATCACGAAGTCGGCGGCGCCCTGGTGATCGGCGCGGCGCGCGCCGGTGTGGAACGCGAGCCAGGCCGCGACCGCGGGATCATCGCCGAGCGTGCCGCCGAGCCAGACGGCGCAGTCCTCGTCGAGCAGGGTGAGCGCGACGGCGCCCAGGCCGGCGCCGAGCGCGACGGGCGGCTCGGCCGGCCCGGCCAGCGGATAGGCGCGCGTGGGGTGAGCGAGCGCGTCGAGCACGGCACGGAAGGCGTGCTGCGCGTCGCGGGTCGGGTCGGCGAAGCCGGGAGCGGGAGCGATGGCGGTCATTCGTGTTCCCTCGCTACGGTGAAGAAGTCGACGAGCGTGCTGCGTGCCTCCGCGAGGCGGCTGCCGTCACGTGCAGCCAGGGCCTCTTCCAGCGGCCTGATGACCTCGGCGAGCACCCGTTCCCGCTGGCCCGCGTCGGTCAGGAGGCCGTCGAAGATGGCCGCGAGCCGGGCATGCTCCAGGTCAGTGCCGAGCACGTAGGAGGTGCCGACGGCATCGGCGGCCAGCGGCGCGCCGTGCAGGCGCATGGTGGCGCGGGTGACCGTGGCCTCCCCTAGGTTGAAGCGGGCTCCGCCGCCGTCGCTGCGCGCCCGCACCATGACCAGGCCCGCCTCGGGGCCGCGGATCGCCTGGACGGCCGGCTTGGGCGTCCAGTCCTGCCACGCCGCGCCGAGTGCGGCCGGGTCGGCCATCGCGAGCGCGCGCATCCACCGCTGCCGGACGGCTTGGTCGGCGGGGACTTCATCACCGGGGGCTCGGGCAGTGGGCGACTGTGACGTCAACGCATCCTCCAAAATTTGTCCAATAATCTAGACAACTCAACGGTACTCTGACAGCCGGCCCGCGCGCCAGGATGGATATGTGTCGATCCGCTAGGCAGGAGGTGAACATCGGGAAACACGAAGGGCAGGTTGTAGAGTTGCGGCACCATGACCACCCAAGGCAGGTCCCGCAGTGGATACACCGCCTGGCGGCTGATCGCTGAGGAGCTGCGCCGGGAGATCGTCGACGGCAAACGGGCGCCGGGGGCGAAGCTCCCCACGGAAGGCGAGCTCGCCGAGCGCTTCGGCGTGCACCGGAACACCGTGCGCCACGCGGTCGCGGCGCTGGCCACCGAACACCTCGTCGTATCCCGCCGCGGCAGCGGGACCTTCGTCGCGGAGCACACGGTGCTCGTGCACCGGATCGGGGCGCGAACCCGCTTCCGTGACAGCCTGGGCCGCCGCGGCACCAACTCAGCCCGGCTGCTCGACTCCGCGATCGAGCCGGAACCGCCCGCCGAGATCGGTGAGCGCCTCGCCCTCGACGGCCAGCCGGCCCTGCGGCTCGAGACGCTGCAGGTCGTCGACCGGAAGCCCATCTCGCGCGCCACGCACTGGTTCGTCGCCGCCCGGGTGCCCGGGTTCGCGGACCACTTCCGGGCCACCGAGTCGATCACGCTGGCGCTTCGGGCCGTCGGGATCGACGATTACATGCGCGCCGCGACCACGGTCAGTGCCCGGCACGCGACGGCGGCCGAGGCGGCCGACCTCGGCCTGCCGACGGGCTCGGTCGTGCTGGTCACCCGCTCGCTCGACGTCCTCGCCGACGGCACGCCGCTGCAGGTCGGCATCAGCCGCTTCGTCGCCGACCGCGTGGAACTCGACATCGGGCACGCGGACCTCTTATCTGACGCCGCCGCCTCATCTCCCACCGCCGCCGATCCGGCAACTTGATTTAACCTTCCCCCGCCGTTTCCCACGCCTTTCCGTCCGGCGTAGCCGAGCCGTCATGTTCGCTCGGCAGCGTTGGTCACGCCAAGTGAACAAGGTGACCAGCCGGTACGCGCCGGCCGGCGGAGAGGACATACATTGCGCAGCCCTCGCATCCCCATGTGGGCCCGGCTGACCGCGGCCGTGATCGTGACGATCGCCGCCGCGGCCGGATGCTCAAGTTCGGCTTCCAGCTCGACCGGCACCGCCAGCGACGCGGCCGCCGGGTCGGGCACGGGCAACACCGTCAACCCGGCGTGGCCGACCCAGATCACCTACGGCGCGGTCGGCGAGTCGAACGCCACCTCCCTGCTGCAAACCCTGGCCCCGCTGCAGAAGCTGCTCCAGGACAAGATGGACGTCAAGCTGAACGTGGTCACCGGCACCAGCTACTCCGCGATGATCGAGGCGCAGGAGGCGGGTAAGGCGCAGATGGTCGGCTACGGCCCGTTCTCCTACTGGATCGCGATCAACCACGGTCTGAAGATCCAGAACGTCGGGATCCTCACCGACGCGCCGAACACCGACGGCGGTTACTACAGCGAGGCGGTCATCGACCCGCAGCGCACCTCCGACATCAGCTCGCTCAAGCAGGCCGCGGGCAAGAAGGTCTGCTTCTCCGACCCCGCGTCGACGTCCGGCTACCTGTACCCGTCCTACGGCCTGCTGACCGACGACATCAACCCGTCCAGCGGCGTGCAGGCGGTCTTCGCCGGCAGCGACAGCACCACGGCCATCGACGTGGCCCAGGGTAGCTGCCAGGTCGGGTTCACCAACAACCTGAGCCTGCCGCCGGTCTTCACCCAGAACCACATCTCCCAGTCCGCCATCAAGATCATCTGGAAGTCGCAGGAGATCCCGGGCAACCCGACCGCGGTGAGCGACTCGCTGCCGCAGTCGTTCCGCACCGCGCTCGAGAAGCTGCTCGTCTCCGACGGCAACTCGACGTACTACGCGGCTCACGGCTACTGCTCGTCGGTGGCCCAGTGCACGACCGAAACCGGCCAGTACGGCTTCGCCAACCCCGATGTGGCGAACTACGCCCCCATCGCCCAGATCTGCAAGCTCACCAAGTCCTCCTCCTGCAACCTGTGACGGAGCCTTTCTCATGCACCCTCTGGTAGAAGAGGGCGGCACGGCGCCCGGGTGGACGGCCAACGCGGCCGTCCAGCCGGGCGGTTCGGCTGTGCTGGACCCGACAGCCGAGCCCGCCGTCCGCCTGCACCAGGTCACCAAGGACTTCGCGGAGACCCGCGCGCTTGACGCCGTCGACCTGACGGTGCCCGCCGGGCAGATGCTCGCCATCCTCGGCTCCTCCGGGTCGGGCAAGTCCACACTGCTGCGCACGCTCAACGGACTCGTCGTCCCCACGTCGGGCAAGGTCCACGTCCTCGGCTGTGACGTCACCAGCGCCCGCGGGCAGCAGATGCGCAAGCTCCGCTGCGGGGTCGGGTTCATCTTCCAGCAGTTCGGCCTGGTCGGCCGGCTCACGGTGCTGGAGAACGTGCTGTCGGGCGCGCTCGGCCGGATCAGGTTCCCGCGCGCGGGGGTGCTCGCCTACCCGCGCCGGCTACGCCTCGACGCGCTCGGCCACCTGGAGCGGGTCGGCCTGGCCGACCGCGCGTTCCAGCGCTCGGACACGCTGTCCGGCGGCCAGCAGCAGCGGGTCGCGATCGCCCGCACCCTCATGCAGAACCCGACCGTGCTGCTCGCCGATGAGCCGGTCGCCTCGCTCGACCCCGAGACGTCCGCCTCGGTGATGTCGCTGCTGCTCGAGATCTGCCAGGAGAAAGGCCTGACGGTCATCACCAGCCTGCACCAGGTGGAGCTGGCCAGAGGCTGGGCCGACCGGCTCGTCGGCATGCGCCGGGGCCAGATCGTCCTCGACGGCAGCCCCCGAGACATCAGCGAAGAGGCCCTCATGGGGATCTACCGGGGCGTGGTCAGCTGATGGCGACGCCCACGGCGGAGGCCACCAGGGAGCAGCCCGCCGTGCGCACCAGCCCGCCGTGGACCTGGCAGCGCGTCGGCCTGATCGTGGTGGCGATAGTGGCCATCGCCGGCCTGATCGTCAGCTGGCGCTACATCGGCATGGGTGTGACCCCGCTCTTCACCGGGATCGGGAACATTTTCCGGTTCCTCGGCCAGACCGTCCCGCCGAGCTTCACGAACTTCCCGCACACCCTGAACGAGGCCCTCATCACGGTCTGCATGGCCATCGTCGGGACCGCGCTGTCGGCCGTGCTCGGCGTCATCGTCGGGTTCGGTGCGGCGCGCAACACCACGCCGCACCCGGCGGTGCGCTGGCTCGCCCGCGGCTTCATCGTGCTGTGCCGGTCGATCCCCGACCTCGTCTTCGCGATCATCTTCGTGGAGGCGCTCGGGGTCGGGGTCCTGCCCGGCGTGCTCGCGCTCGGCTTCCACTCCATCGGCATGCTCGGCAAGCTCTACGCCGAAGCGATCGAGCAGGTGCCGACGCAGCCACGCGAGGCGGTCACCGCCACCGGGTCGAGCCGACTGCAGAACCTGATGACGAGTGTCTGGCCGCAGGTCATGCCGGCGTTCTCGTCGATCACGCTGTACCGGCTCGACATCAACCTGCGCAGCTCGGTCATCCTCGGCTACGTGGGCGCCGGCGGCATCGGCTTCCTGCTCGAAGAGGACGTCGAGGGGCTGAACTTCAAGCACACGGTCGGCATCGTGCTCGTCATCTTCGTGCTGATCGTGCTCATGGAGTACGTCTCCGCGCTGATCCGCCGCTCGCTGATTGGCGAAGACGCCCCCGCGATCTCGGGCCGGCCGGGTTACAAGCGGCGGGCAGCGCAGCCGCTGCCCCGCTGGCTTGGCGCAATGATCCCGGGCCAGCGCCCGCCGCTCCGCGCACCCGTTCCCGCCCGGCCGGCGGGCGCGGCGGGTGCGGCGGCGGGCGCGGCGCGGCGGGACCCCACCCGCCCGCCGTGGACGGCCGCACGAGTGCATCAGCACCTTTACGTCGCCGGCGCTGTGGTCCTGATCGTCGTCTCGCTCTGGGCGACCAAGATCAATCCGATCACGGCGGTCACCGACGTGCGGCAGATCTGGGACACGTTCCGGCTGTACTTCCCGCCCGACTTCTCCACCGACCGGGCCGGGCTGATCAGCGGCACGCTCCAGTCGATCAGCGTCGCGATGGTGGCCACCATCGTCGGCCTGGTGTTCGCCTTGCCCATCGGCCTGGCGGCGTCGCGGAACGTGGCCAGCCCGTGGGTCTACCGGAGCGCGCGCACCTTCCTCGTGATCGTGCGCGCGATCCCCGAGCTGATCCTGGCGATCGTGTTCGTCGTCGCCGTCGGCCTCGGCCTCATAGCGGGCACGTTCGCGCTGATCGTCGGCACCGTCGGCTTCCTGTCGAAGCTGATCGCGGACGGGATCGAAGAGGTCCACCCGCAGCCGCGCGAAGCGGTGCTGTCGGCGGGCGCCGCCAAGCTGCAGGAGACGGTCACCTCGGTGATCCAGCCGGCCGCGCCCGCGCTCGTCGGCAACTCCATGTACATGCTCGACGTCAACTTCCGCTCGTCGACGGTCCTCGGCCTGGTCGGCGGCGGCGGCATCGGTTTCATCCTCTACCAGTCCATCCAGGTGCTCGACTACCGCACCACCGGCGCGATCATCATCTCCACCTTCGTGGTCGTCCTGATCCTCGAGATCCTCACCAACTGGCTCCGGAAGCAGCTCATCTAGCGGCCTGCCTCTGCCAGACCGAAGGTGGCCGGCCGGGATCCCTCCCCGCGGCCGGGCATTTTCTTTCTCGTCAGAGTCCCCGGCGGCGGTTTCCCGGCGGCGGTACCCGGCGGCCGCCTCCCACATGATCATGGGTCGTTTCCGCAAAACGCCGGATCGGGGCCATCCTGCCCGCCCGAATTACCTTGAAATATCATCGTGAAGCACGCATTTCGGGATACCCCTAGAAGGGTATATGTTCCTTGATCATGGGTCAAAAAGGTGGCTCTGGTCCATATTTCGTGATGGTTACGGACCGTCCGGGTTTAGCTGGCCAGGAGGACTCGTTTGCGGAGCAGGGGGAAGCCGGCGCGGCCGTAGGTCTGGCGTTTGAGCATTTTGA
>Ga0210389_10000689_pt1 | contig 29071 bp, 30 predicted proteins | sample IncBWH28OmetaG_FD_160127 | JGI IMG/M metagenome (GOLD analysis project Ga0210389, IMG submission 160127) | Forest soil microbial communities from Barre Woods Harvard Forest LTER site, Petersham, Massachusetts, United States - Inc-BW-H-28-O ... | reverse complement strand
AGCGCTGGGAGCGTAGGAGATGGTGAAGGCGTCGCAGAGATATTCTTCGCCGGAGCGAAGAGCGTGGAATGGCAGGAAATGGAGTGGCCCGTGGGGCACGATCACAAGGCGCTTGCCGGTACAGAACTGCCGGAGCGGCGCGATCAGTTCAGCGTAAAGGGACTCGAGGTGGCTTTGCGTGGCGCGGAGGAGCGGCTCTTCAAATTTCCGGACGTATTCGCTGCCCATGCGGAATTTGGAGAGTTGGAAGCGAAGCAGTTGGAGGATGTGGGTGACGCGAGGCAGAACGGTCACGGGAAGAATGCGGATATCGCTGCGATTGACTACGGCGGCGAGGAGGCGGTCGCCGGCGGAGAAATATTCGATTAGGGTGGCATCGGGGGGAAGAGCGGATTGCAGTTGCTCGACGGAAAGGTCGGTGGGGGCTTCGAGAGTGGTGTTTTCGCGTTCGCGGGCAGGGAGTTCGCGCAGAGTTCGCAAGAGTTCCTTTTCGTGGCTTTGTGCTTTTTTCTGGAGGGTATCCAGGCGTTCGCCGGATTTTTCCTCGGGGCGAAGTTGTTCCAGTTCGATGCGGTGGTAATACCAGTTGAGTTCCTCGCGCAGGTCTCGGATGCGGCGAACCAGGTCGCTCTGGCCGGTTTCGCCGAGCGGAAGGCTCTGGCCGCTTTGAAAGATCATTTCGATCATGCTGCGGGATTTGGCGGCTTCCATCCAGGAAAGGGCTTCCGCGGGCGTGGCGTCGGAGCCATCGCCGGAGATGAAGAGATCCAGCAGGGCTTCGTAAACCTGCATCCGGTTTTTGAGGAACGAAATTTTCAGCTCTTCGCCCTGCAGGCGGCTGCGCATAGTTTCGAGCGACGCTTTGGCTTCTAGATAAGCGCGAAGAGCGGCGGGGCGGTCGTTGCGAGCCTGGGCCAGTTGCCCCTGAAGCAGGTGAGCCTGATAGGCGAGGACCGGCGTTTGGAGTTGCGCGAGGCGCGCGAGGCATAGGTCGGTTTCTTTTTGCGCTTCGGCGGGATCAGTGACTTGCAAAGCGATACGCGCGAGCAGGAGATGCGCGAGGACCGCTTTGCCGGGTAGCACAGATTGATCGAAGAATGCGGCGGCCGCGGCGCAGAGACGCCGGGCTTCGAAGTAGCGACCTTCATGGAACAGCAGCAGGCCCTGATAGAGATCGATGAGCCAGGGCCAGACGAGATTTTTTTCACGGCCGAACATCTCGCGGGCTTTGGTGAAGCGTTCGAGCGCCTGGACGGTTTTGCCCTGCTGGGCGTAGGCGGTGGCTTCGTTGGCGAGAGTTTTCGCGGCTTCGTAACCCATGCCCAGTTTTTCGAAGCGCAAGAAACCTTCGTGAGCCATTTCGCGGGCTTCTTCGCTGAGGTTCAGCTCCAGATAAATATCGGAGAGGTCAAGGTGGCAAAGGGCGAAGTGATAGGCGTCGCCGGTGGCTTCACACGCGCGGCGGGCGGCGTAAAGGGCTTCGATGGCGTGGCTGTATTCGCCGCGAAGGTAGTAGAGATAGGCGATGTTGTAATCCGCCTGGGCCACAAGCAGCGGCATGTTGTATTCGTGGCAAAAGGCGCGGGCGCGCTGGTAGGTGGCGAGGGCGCGGGGAAAATCGTTGAGGCTGATGAGGCAGACGGCCATGTTGCTGAGGACGACGGCGATGCCTTCCGAATCTTTGTACGGCATCAATTCGCGGTACGCGTTTTCGTAGTGGGCGATGGATTCTTCGAAGCGATCCTGGCGGTGGTAAATGTTGCCGACGTTGATTTCGAGGCGGGCCAGGCGCCAGCGATCGTCGAGGCGCGTAAAAATTTCGCGAGCGCGCTCTACGGCTTGAAACGCCTGATCGTATTCACCAACAAGGATCATGGGTTGAATCGAACTACTAAGGGTGCGGGCCATTTCCTTCCAGGCACGCAAGGATTCGTAGATCTGGGTGGCGCGCTGGTGATGCTCGATGGCCGCGCGATGATTGCCGGTGGAATAAAGCGCGTTGGCCATGGCGCGGAGGGCCAGGGCATGGGCTTCCTTGCGGCGGAGGCGCTTGGCGATGAGGAGGGCGGCCTCGGCGAGATGGAGCGCTTCAGTGGTGCTGACGCGGACGCGCTGAACGACGAGTTGGGCGAGCTGTTCGATCGTGGATTGGCGAACCAGTTTTTTGTATTTCGCGAGAAATTTTCGGCGGGCGGCGTCGGTGGAGAACTCGCCTAGTTGCGCGATCAGTTCTTCGCTTGAGATTTTGGAGCGGGTGGGGGACATCAGGAAAAACCCAAGTCCTCGAGCTGGCGCCGGAGCCGCTCGATGCATTTCTGGCGGGTGAAGCCGATAGAGCCGAGGGCGAGGCCGAGTTCGGCGGCCACTTCCGTGTAAGGGCGTGACGGCGATTCGAAGAAGAGCAGTTCCACCAGTCGGCGGCATTGCGGCGTGAGCGCGGCCATGGCTTTGCGGAGCATTTGCTCTTCTTGCGTTTGCTGGACGAGAGTGTCCGCGATGGGAGGTGTTTCGGGTTCCGGCGTGTCTTCTTCACTATCGCGGCTAACGACTCGCTGGCCGAGACGCTTCACACGGTAGCACTCGTGATGGGCGACTTGCATGAGCCACTTGGGGAGCGCGCGCGGTTCGCGCAATTCCGGCAAGCGCACGAGAAGTTCGACGCAGGTGGCCTGGAATACGTCGGCAGCCTCCTGCGGAGGGAGATTGTATTTGATGGGGATGGAGTAGATGAGCGCTTTGTATTTGTCGATGAGCTGCGACCAGGCGGATTCGTTGCCGGAGAGGCACTCTTTCACGAGGCGCGTGTCGTTCCATTGGGGTGCCGGCTTGGCTGCCGCTTTGGGTGGTGCTTTGCTGCGGGCCGGAGTCATCGAGGGGTGTTCTCCCCGCCATTTTTCAGGAAGAGCTGCTCGACGTTCCACAAAATATACGGTTCGAGGACGGCGGGATGGAAGTTGCCGACGGAATTTTTGGCGCCGGCGAGGATGTCCGGGCTGGCGAGGAAAATCATGGGCTGATATTCGGCGAGTATCTCCTGCGCGCGATCGTAGAGTTTTTTTCGCTGGTCGAATGTGCGCGCTGATAGTTGCTCTTCGATCAGATGGTCGATTTCCGTTTCCCACGGAGTTGCCGGGTGCGCCTGCGAGGGATTCCAGAGGTGCGTGCCGCCGCTGGAGAGCCAGACGTTGATGTCGGAGTTGGGATCGGCGTCGTAGCTGGCGACGCCCATGACGCAGGCGTCGTAGTCCCTGCTTTGCGTGACGCGGTCGAGGAGGGAGCGGAATTCGAGGGGAACGACTTGCACACGCATGCCGAGCTGCTTCAGGTCGTCCTGGAGGAGCGCGGCCATTTTGGAGCGGTCGGCGTTGGAAGAGCTGGTGAGGATGCTGAACTCAACCGGTTTTCCGTCGGAATCCTGAAGCGTGGATTCGCCGTTTGATCCCGTGGTCCAGGAAAAACCGGCTTCTTTGAGAAGCGCGCGAGCATGATCGAGTGAGCGGCGCGGGCGCGGGAGGTCGGCGTCGTTCCAGCGCTTATTGCCCGGGGTTACCAGGCCCCAGATGGCGGCGCCGCGGCCCTGGTAAACGAGGCGGACGATGGCTTCGCGATCGGCGGCGGCGGAAACGGCTTGGCGAAATTTTACCTCGCGGAACCATTTTTGTTTGCGCTGCATTTCCGGCGAAGCTTTTTCGCCCAGGTCGTTCAAATTGAAAAAGAGAAAATTATATTCGAGGCCGGGGCCGGCGTCGGTGACCGTATAGCCATTCTGTTGGCGAGAGAGCACGGAAAAGTTTTCGGCGCCCAACTGGCTGATCATGTCGGTTTCGCCGGACTGGAATTTCAAGACTTGCGCGTCGGCGTTGGGAACAAAAAGGAAAACCAGCTCGGCAAGGTAAGGCAGGCGATTGCCTTTGCTGTCCGACTTCCAGTAGTACGGATTGCGTTCGAGGACCAGGCGCTGCCCCGCGACGTATTCCTTCAAACGGAACGGCCCGAGGCCGGCCCATTGATTTGCGGCGGTGCCAAGCGAACCGATCTGGCCTAGCTTGCCTTCCTGGAAAGGCTTTTCGAGTAGATGGCGCGGAAGAATGGCGAGACCGTCGAACAGGCGTTCGCCGACGCCGTACGGTTTGGACATTTGAAAGACGACTGTTTGCGCGTCGAGCTTCCGGACAGCGATTGGCTTGTCGCCGACGATGAGGAGATCGCGCTGCGGCGCGTGGGTGTTTTCGTCGAGATAGACGCGGAAGGAGAAGAGGACGTCGTCGGCGTCCATCGGTTGGCCGTCGGAAAATTTCAGGCCCTTGCGGAGAACCAAGGTGTAAGTGAGACCGTCGGGTGAAACTTTCCAGGACTTGGCAAGCGCGGGTTCGGTGAGTTGCGTGGCGCGATTGATGTGGATGAGGTCGGCCTGCATGACGCCGATGACTTCGCGGGAGCGGGCGTCGGCGGCGATCAGCGGATTAAGCGTCTTGGGTTCGCCGCGGAGAGAAACGACCAGGCGTCCGCCGGAACGGCCGATTTCACCGGGGAGGGTGAGCGGCTCCTCTTTCGAATTATTTTGCGCATGGATAAAAGCCGGGAGAAAACCGAGCGCAGAAAAAGCCAGGAGCAACCGGACAAGAATCCGGTGGCGCGCGAACATAGCGGGGCGGTCTCTCACGCTAAGCTCCCAAGGCTCCTCCTTTCTATCTTGTACGGGTCGGCGCGTTCCTGCAACGCGCTCGCTAAACCGAGGTATCCAAGGAAGAACGGCACCATGGCCAAGGCGGGCAGGTACATCCACCAGTAAGAGACGAGAACGCTGTATTGCTGGAGATTGGATAGCAGATTTCCCCAACTGGGGACGGGCTCGGGGACGCCGAGGCCGAGGAACGAAAGCGTCATTTCGGCGAGGACGAATTGTGGAATGAGGATGGCGGCCTGAGTGAGCAGGACGCTGGAGGCTTCGGGGAGAATATGGCGGCGGCGGAGGTAGAAGTTGGAAGCGCCGAAGCCGCGGGCGGCGCGGACGAAGTCGCGCTCCCTGGCGCTGAGGACGATGCCGCGAACGAGACGCGCTGGGCGAGCCCAACCGACGCCGGCGAGGACGGCGACGATTAGGAAGAAAGCGTGGAGAGGGTTTACGGTCAGCGGGAGAAACGCGCGGATGGCGAACAATAGATAGAGCCACGGGAGGGCGAGGAAAAGTTCGGCGAGGCGCATAAGGACGTCGTCACGCCAGCCGCCGAAGTAGCCGGCGACGGCGCCGACGCACCAGCCGATGATCAATGTAAGGCCGGCGCCGAGGAGACCGGCGAGAAGCGAAATCTGGCCTCCGAAGAGTAGGCGGGAAAGCTGATCGCGGCCGAAGGCGTCGGTGCCGAGCAGGTAGACTCGGTCGCTACCTGCACTGAAAAGATGGAATCGGCTCTGGAAAAGCCCGAGCAAGCGATAGCGGTCACCGGTTACGAAGAACTTCAGAGGACGCTGCTGAGTCGTGTCTTCGACGTACTGGTCGAAGGTGCCGGGGCGCGGTTGAACTTCGTAAACGAAGGGGCGAAGGTGGAGGCGGCCGCTGGTGTCTACAAAATGCATCCGCATCGGCGGCAAGTACGGATTTTTGCGGTCCTGCTGAATTGGGTCGTAGGGAGCAAAAAACCCCGCGCATAGGACTAGGCCGTGCAGAGCGCAGAGGATCAGGAGCCACAGTCTGACATTGCGGCGGCGGATCATCGGGAGGCGTTCTCCGTGCGAATCCGCGGATCGACCCAGTAGAGAAGCATGTCGGCGAGGAAATTTCCGGCTGCGAGAAAGATGGTGGAAAAGAGGACGCCGCCGATGACGATGTAGATGTCGCGGGCGAGAATGGCTTCGAGGAGGAATGGGCCGAGGCCGGGCCAGCTCATGACCACTTCGATGAGGAGCGAGCCGCTGAGGAGCGCGCCGATGCTGAATCCGAAGAGAGAGAGAAGCGGATTTGCGGCGGCTGGAAGAGCGTAGCGAAGCAGGAGTGTGCCACGGGGAATGCCGTGACCTTCGGCGGCGAGGAGGAATGGGGCGTGAAGAACTTCGGCTACAGCAGAGCGCACGTGGCGAACAAGAAGCGGGAGAGCAGAGAGGACCAGCGCGGCGACGGGGAGAGTCATATGGAACGCGAGGTCGCGGATTTTGTGGAGCGGGGAGAGCGACGCGAAATCCACGGAAGCCATGCCGCCGGTGGGAAACCAGCCCGTTCTTACGGCAAGCACGAGGAGGCCGAGAGCCAACGCCAAATCGGGGATGACGAGCAGGACTGCCGTGCTCCAGGAGACCAGGCGATCGGGAAACCGGCCGAGGCGCTCGGCGCTCCAGATACCCAGCGGCAGCGCGATGAGCCAGGCAAGAAATGTTGCGGTGACGGTGAGCAGCAGAGTGTTTTTCGCGCGGACCAGCAGAAGCGGCGCAACGGGAGAGTTGTAAGCGAAGGAGAATCCCATCTGGCCGTGGAGCACGGAATTCAGCCAGGAGGCGTACCGAAGGGGGAGCGGGCGATCGAGCTGATACTGAGCGCGCAAGGCTACAAGAGTTTCGGGAGCGATTTGAGGGTTCAGGCGCATCTCGTCGAAATAATTGCCCGGTGCGAGCGTGGTGAATAAGAACGCGAGGAGGGAGACGCCGAAGACGAGGAGCAAAGCGTGAGACAGGCGGCGGAGGAGATGCCACATCATCGTTGCGCCGCCGGCTGTGGGGCGCGAGAGAGTTGCGGCACAGCAGCGAGGAGTTGGCGAGTGGCTTCGCTGGCGGGAGTTTGGAGGATTTTGGCGGCTGGGCCGTGCTCAACGATTTGGCCGCGGCTCATCACCGCAATTTCATCGGCTAAGTGAGCAGCCATGGTGAGGTCGTGGGATATAAATAGAAACGTCATTCCCAGAGAGGATTGGAGTTCGAGCAGGAGATTGGCGATTTGGGCCTGAACCGAGCAATCGAGAGCGGAGAGGGCTTCGTCGAGGATGAGGATTTTGGGCTGGAGCGTGAGTGCACGGGCGATCGCCAGCCGTTGGCGCTGGCCGCCGCTCAATTCCGCCGCGGGGCGCTCAGCAATTTCCGCGGAGAGGCCAACTTTTTCGAGCAGGGAGAACGCTCGCGTCATTCTTTCGTCGCGCCCCAGCTTCCCCTGCACAACCAGCGGCTCAACGACGATGTCTAGAATCGTCCATCTGGGATTGAGCGAACTTGCGGGATCAGGGAAGATCATCTGAATTTGCGGACGGATAGTTCGAAGTTCATTTTCCGTTGCACGCGCCAGATTTATTCCTCCGAACCAAAGATTGCCGGCCGCCGGGGTTTCGAGGCAGGCGATGCAGGAGGCAAGCGTGCTTTTGCCGGAGCCGGATTCTCCGACGATGGCGAGGGTGGCGCCGGCCGAAAGCGTGAAGGACACATTGTCGAGAGCGAGAAATTCCTGCGGCGCGCCAACAAGATTCCGCTTCGCGTATCGCTTTATAAGATTTTCGACTTTTAGAATGGGCTCCATGGTCCAGTCGTCTGCGCTCCCCTCACTGCTGGTATTTGAAACAGGAAACGATGTGCGTCTCTCCCAATTTTACCAACGGAGGTTCGAACTCCTTACAAACGTCCATCTTCAACGGGCACCTCGGTTCGAAGGAACAGCCTTTCCGCGGCAGTGACGAAGGAGATGAACTGCCGGAAATGGCCGGCAGCATCTGCTTCCGGTGTTTACCACTATCCGTAGGCACGGGCGGAAGAGATTCAAAGAGCGCCCTGGTGTAAGGATGACGCGGCGACTGCAGCACGGAATTCGCAGGGCCCCATTCCACAACCTGGCCGGCGTATAGGATCAGGATGCGATCGGCGAAACCAGAAAGCAGGGCGGGATTATGCGTGATGAAAATCATGGCGAGACTGAGATCTTCCCGGAGCGAACGGAAGATGCCGAGAATTTCCGCCTGAGTGACCGGGTCAAGTGCCGCAGTCGGTTCATCGGCGATGACGATTGCTGGATTACACGCGATGGCCTGGGCGATTAGCGTGCGCTGCCGTTGGCCGCCGCTGAGTTGGTGAGGATAGGAACGCGCGATGCGTTCAGCGTCTTCAGGAAAGAGCCGGCTGAAAATTTCGCGGGTGCGTTCGGTCAACTCTTTTTTTGTCGAAGATTGGTGCGCTGCCAGCACCTGGCAAACCTGCTGGCCGACGCGGATGGTGGGATGGAGGGCGAGCGACGGCTCCTGACAAATCAGAGAGATTCGGCCGCCGCGAATCTGGCGCAATTCCCGATAACCGGCCTGAAGAAGATTTTTGCCTTCGAACAGCACCGCGCCGCCGCCAATGTGACCGTTCGGAGGAAGCAGCCGCAGGACCGACGCCGCAAGCGTGCTTTTGCCCGAGCCGGACTCGCCAAGCACGCCGAGGATTTCTCCGGGCATCAGGTCAAAGCTCACTCCCGACAAAACGGGGCGAGAGCGGATTTCGCGCGATCTATAGGAAACGTGAAGATTCTGAATTTCCAGAACGGATGCCATGGCACGGCCAAGTCCGGCCTACCCCCACTGCGATTTATGTTGAGGCAGGAGGCGGGGAGGGACAAGGGAAACGTGAATGGCCGCGCACCAAAGGTAATTCTCCCTAAAAGGAAAAAAATGAGCACGGCGGGATGAAAATGAGGATTGCGGGGGCACCGGAGGGTGGAATCCCCGCAATCCTTATACGAGCCAGTGACGCGGCCCGATTGGCGGCGCCCGTCTGAGCACAAGCGCCGCAACCGAACTGCTTAGTGAATGCCGGCGGCCGCCGCCACAGCCGGCGCGGGCCGGTTGGCGCCAACAGTTTCGCGCGGAGTCATCGAGAGAACGAGGTATTCGCGCTCCTTGCCGTCGGCTTCGGGGACTCGTAGAAGCATTTTGTCCTTGTGAATCCGGAATTGCGCGGTTTCGCCGACCGGCAGAAGCACCGGATGCTTGTCGTCCTTCGGCTGGATTCGATAGGTCACGCGATCGGTCTGCAGGACATATTCCTGGCACAAAACTTGTTTGGTGTTCTTGTGCTGGCCGTCGGTGCCGAAGATTTCGCCGGCGACGGTTTTGCCGTCCTTTTCGGAGTAGCCGCACGGGGAAGAGCTCATCTGGATCAGCACAGCTTTTTCATACGGGGGTGGTTCCTTGGGGTGAACCAATACAGCCGTCACGAAAAACAGAGCTGCCACCGTTGATGTTCGCATCCCGATCCTCCTGAAAAGCGTTGGGTATCGTCTTTAATATTTAAATGAGGTCACATCCGGGACAGCAGCCTGGCTTCGAAAGCCATCTCTCCCAGTAGCCACTGCCCGGTTAGGTATAAAGGGGGACGCAGGGCGGGAAAAATATAGCGGCATCCGAAGGAGGTAGAGAATGCCCACAAGTTCTTGATTTTCGTGGGTTAAGGACCTGCGGAAGCGGGTACTAGTGAAGTTCTATTGAGAAAGTTGGCGAGAGGTTGCTACTCTGTGGGTTCCACAGCCCAATTCAGCCACTACACGTGTCGCCGGAAGGTGTGCCCGCATGGACTCCGATAAACCGCGCATTGCGCGCGACAAACTTACCCGCGTCTTCCGGTACCTGGAAGCGTTGAACCAGCACCGAAATCCCGCGAAACGCCAGATTCGCGAACAGCCCTGGAGCCTGTGGCTTCACGGACTGCCGAGCCATCCCACGATCAAACGGGGAGCGGCGAAGGCTAGCTCTTCTAAAAGCAAGGCCGCGAAGGCATCTCAGGCTGGCGAGAATGACTTGGCGGGAGAGTTCTTGTTGAAGGTGCAGCGGCCCGTTTTGACGCGGCCTCCGGAGCCACCGGAAGAGATCGCCGGTTGGCTGGAATCCGGTTGGGAGAATCCGTCGGAGGAGATCGCGGTTCGGAATACCCAGAGTGAATCGGAAGAGGCGGGAGATCCCCGCGTCGCGCGATTCGATGAAGACAAAGCTAGGGTGGCGGCGCTGCAACGCTGGAAAGCTTTGCGTGACGAGTGGGCCATGGCGGAACGGCCGGCACGCGCGGCGATGAAAGTGTTTGAAACGTTGTACGCGCTTCACGGGCGAATCGAGCGCGAGGCGGAGCGCGTGGAGTTGGTCCTGGGAGACGGCATCCTGAGTTGGCGGCGGGCCGAAGGGAATATTTACCATCCCATTCTGCTGCAACGGTTGCAGCTGCAATTCAACGCGACCGTGCCGGAGTTCACAATCTCCGAGGCCGATCACCCGGTGGAATTGTATTCGGCGCTGTTTCAGTCGATGACCGATGTGGATGGGCGCGCGATCGGGCGGTGCCGCGAGGAATTGGAGCAGGGAGGATTTCATCCGCTGGTGAATGGATCGACTTCGGGATTCCTGAAGCGATTGGTGATCCAACTGTCTCCCCGGGGAGAGTTTCTGGAGGACCAGGCGCCCGCCGAGGAGCAGGGCGACCCGAGCATCGGGCGTGACCCACTGGTATTTTTGCGCGCGCGCACCTTGGGTTTCGCGGCTTCGATTCAGGGGATTCTGGCGGATTTGCGATCGCGGGAAGATCTGCCCTGGTCGCTATTAAATATTGTTGGCGAGGAATCTCCCAATCGAACGGCGGAGGAGATGGATTCGCCGGTAGTCGCGGTAGCGGAAAATGCGGGAGCAGTACTGCTGAGCAAGCCCGCCAACCCGGAGCAGATTCGAATTGCGCAACAACTGGAACTACACGGAGGAGTGCTGGTGCAAGGCCCGCCGGGAACGGGCAAGACGCACACGATCGGAAATTTAATCGGGCATCTGCTGGCGCAGGGGAAGAGCGTGCTGGTGACGAGCCAGGCGACAAAGGCATTGCGCATGGTGCGGCACCACATCGTGCCGGAGCTGCGGCCGCTCTGCGTGAGTTTGCTGGAAAGCGATCTGGAAAGCCGGAAGCAGTTGGAGAGCGCGGTCGGATCGATCGCGGAAAGGCTTTCGCGCGCGGACGCGGGTTCCCTGGAACTGGAAGCAAAGAAACTGGAAGCGGAACGTAGCGACATTCTGAAAAAGCTGGAGGAAATTCATAAGCAGCTGGCGGAGGCTCGCGCGGATGAATACCGCGACATCGTGATTGCGGGCAAGGCGTGGCCTCCGGCGGATGCTGCCCGAAGCGTGGCGAAGGAAAAAGAGACGCTTGGATGGATTCCGGGGCCGGTGGCGGCGGTGGCTCCGCTGCCGCTTGCTGCCGGGGAACTGGCGGATTTGTACCGGACGAACACTTCTCTTTCGCGCGAGGACGAGATCGAACTTGCGGGGCATTTGCCGGAATTGCACGACCTGCCGAGGCCAGAGGAGTTCGAGGCTTCGTTGAATGAGCGAAACCGGCTGAACATGGAAGAACTGGAGCTTCGCGCGGATTTGTGGAAGAGCGGCGTACCGGAAGGAAGCCCGGAAGAGTTGGAGACTTTGGCGGCGAGCCTGGCGCAAGCTGTGGAGCCGCTGACGGGAAAAGAGAAATGGAAGTTGGAGGCGGTGTACGCCGGGAAATATGGAGGCGCGCACCGGAGGCCGTGGGACCAACTAGTGGAATTTGTCCGGCTGGTTCACCGCGATGCGGCGAATGGGCAGGAATCGTTCGTCAGGTATGGGCCCGAGTTGCCCAACAATCCTGTCTACGAAGAACAGGAACGGATTACCGGGGAAATTCTGGCGCATTTGGAAACAGGTGGAAAGCTGGGATCGTTCACGCTCTTCACACACAAAGCGTGGGGGCAATTCATTGAGTCGGCAAAGGTGAACAACTCGGCGCCACGCAGTTCGGAACATTTCATCGCGCTGATGAAATTGGCGCGTTTGAAAAAACTGCGGCAGGAGCTTTGCGGTCGATGGGACCGGCAAATGGCGCCGCTGGGAACGCCGAGCTCCGGTCAAATGGGAGCGGAAGTCGAGAAAACGCTGATGCAGTATTGCGACGCGCTGGAGGATTGCCTGGGGTGGCATGAGCAGACCTGGCTGCCCTTGCAGGAGCAGCTGAAGGACCTGGATTTCAAGTGGGACAAGTTTCTGGCGGAGCAACCGGCCGTCGTGGGGGCGCACGGAGAGTTGGTGCGAATCGGGAAGGCCGTGAATGACTCCCTGTTGCCGATTCTGGAGTCGCGGATCAAGAAACAAAAGCTGCTGCAGATTGAGGAAGAATTGCGCGACTTGAAGGCGCAATTGAAGCTGGCGGGGCGGGCGGCGAAATCGTCGAAAGCAACGGCGAAATTGCTTTCCGCCGTTATCGACGAAGACTCGAGCGAATACCGCGAGGCGTATGAACGCTTGCTGGAGCTGAAGAGCCAACAGGCCGACCTGGATCTGCGCAAAGCGCTGTTGGCGAAGCTGGAAAGCGCGGCGCCGGCTTGGGCCGGGGCGATTCGAAACCGGTCGGGCGCGCATGGGCGCGGCGAGCCTCCGCGTGATCCAGCCGCGGCGTGGACGTGGCGGCAACTCAACGATGAACTGGACCGGCGAGGCAGCGTTTCGGTGGAGAGTTTGCAAGCGAAGAGTGAAAAGCTGCGCGAGCAGCTTCGGCGCGCGACAGTGGGATTGATTGACACGCGGGCTTGGGCTGCGCAGGCGCGGCGGACTTCTTCGCGGCAGCGGCAGGCGCTGGTGGGTTGGCTGGACACAATCCGGCGAATCGGCAAGGGCCACGGGATTCGCGTGTCGCTGTTGCGCGCGGAAGCGGCAAGAAAAATGTCCGAATGCCGGAGCGCGGTGCCGGTCTGGGTTATGCCGCTGTCGCGGGTGGTGGAGAATTTCGATCCGTGCAGCGCGCGGTTTGACGTGGTGATTATTGACGAAGCGAGCCAGAGCGACGTGATGGCGCTGGTGGCGCTTTATCTCGGCAAGACGGCGCTGGTGGTGGGGGATCATGAGCAGGTGAGTCCATCCGCGGTGGGCCAGGACCTGGGGATCATCCAGAACCTGATTTTCCAGTACCTGCAAGGCGTGCCGAATGCGGACCTCTACGACGGCCAGATTTCGATTTACGATCTAGCGCGGCAATCGTTTGGCGGAACGACTTGCCTTGTCGAACATTTCCGCTGTGTGCCGGAGATCATCCAGTTCAGCAACATGATTTCCTACGACCAGCGGATCAAGCCGTTGCGGGATGCCAGCCGCGTGCAGGTGCGGCCGCACACAATCGCTTACCGCGTCGGCGGGTCCAGCCGCGACGGCAAGATTAATCGGCAGGAAGCGATTGCTGTGGCTTCGCTGCTAACCGCGGCGATGGAGCAGCCGGAGTATCAGAAGAATGAGGCGGGGCAGCCGGCGAGCTTCGGCGTCGTTTCGCTGGTGGGCGACGAGCAGGCGCTGGAGATCGACAATCTTCTGCGGAAGCACATCTCGCCAGACCTCTGTGAACAGCACCGGTTGCTCTGCGGAAATGCGGCGCAGTTCCAGGGCGATGAGCGCGACGTGGTGTTCATTTCATTGGTAGATACAGCGCAGCGCGGACCTCTTTCACTGCGCGACCAGGAGTTGTTCAAGCAGCGCTTCAACGTAGCCGCGAGCCGCGCGCGGGATCAGATGTGGGTGGTGCACTCGCTGAGTCCCCAAAATGATTTGAAAGCCGACGATCTGCGGCGGCAACTGATCGAGCATGCACAGGATCCGAGCAACCTGATGCGGGCGCTGGAGGAAAAAGAAAACCGGGCGCAATCGCCGTTTGAACGCGAGGTGACGAAGCGTTTGCTGGCCGCGGGGTATCGCGTGCAGCCGCAATGGCGCGTCGGCGCGTTCCGAATCGATCTGGTAGTGGAAGGCGACCGGCGGCGCGTGGCGATCGAATGCGACGGCGACCGCTACCATCCGTTGGAAAAAATACCGGAGGACATGGAGCGGCAGGCGGTGCTGGAACGCATGGGGTGGACCTTCACTCGGATTCGCGGCACGGAATTCCTGCGAAACCCGGACCGCACGATGAAACAGGTGTTTGACAAACTGGAGGCCCTGGAAATTTTCCCGGTCAAGGCGAAAAAAGAATCCGCAAAGATCGTTCTGCCAACGAACGAGCTGACAGAGCGGGTGATTCGCCGTGCGGAAGAATTGCGGCGCGCCTGGACGGGTGGCGAGGTGTCGTCCGGGCGTGGAAAAGAGTCCGCACAGGCGGTTGGAAGAGCCACGGCGTCATGAGTTTCCCCAACACAGAGCTAATTGTAAAGGTTTGAATCCACATAACTTGGTGTAAACCACAGGTTTAGGGTAGAAATCCGGCCGGCCAAATACTAAGGTGTTTACCTGAGCCATTTTGGGGTAGTTTACTGGATTGAGGTACCGGGTTTCTGTTGGTATTCAATTTCAAGTCCCTATCGGATTCACGATGCGACTCGACCCGGCAAGGGTCCCTTCGCGCCCAGGAGATGAGTTTCATGGCGAAACGAGATGACACTGAATTGAAGCGCACAGAGCAGCCCTCGGAACTGCTTCGCGAACTTGTCGCCCACTTGCGACAAAACCGCACGCAGTTGCGCGAAGAATGGGTGGTACGCATTTCGGAAACGCGCCTGCTGACCGCGATGACCAAGGAAGAAATCTTCGCGGAAGCAACGTCGGTGTACGACAGTTACGTGGAAGCGCTGGAAACGGAAGCCTTCGAAGCGCTGCAAGCTTACGCGCGAAACCTCTCCGAACGCATTATTCCCCGAGGCGTGGAAACGCACGAAGTCGTTGGAATCGTGCTGCTGTTGCGCGACGTGCTGGCGCGCTCCCTCTTCGCGAAATACCAGAACGATTTCAAGAAACTGAACCGCATTCTGGACGCGTATGAACCGGCAGCAAACCGCATCGCCAACACGGTGGCGGTCGGCTTCGTGCAAGAGCGCGAGCGCGTCATCCGCCAGCAGCAGGAAGCGATTCGCGAGCTTTCGACGCCGGTCTTGCAGGTGCGCGAACGGCTGCTGATTCTGCCGATCATCGGCGTGATCGACCCGCAACGCGCGCGCCAGTTGACGGAACAACTGTTGCGCGGAATTCGAACCAACCGCGCGAAAGTCGTCGTGATCGATATCACGGGTGTGGCGGCGATGGACGTTACGGTGGCGAACCACTTGGTGCAGACGGTGGAAGCGTCGAGACTGTTGGGCGCGACCGTCATCGTCACGGGCCTTTCGCCGGAGATCGCGCAAACGCTGGTGACCATCGGCGTTGATCTCGGAAAGATGAACACGGTCGGCGACCTGCAAGGCGGAATTGAACAAGCGGAAAGACTGCTGGGGTACAAGGTAGCGTCGCTTGCGGAGCCACGGTAAAGAGCGCGGAGGAAAAGGCCAGTGGAAGTTCCTATTCTCAAACAGGGAGCGTTCCTGATTGCGACGTTTCAGGCCGCTCTCTCCGATGCGGACTTGAACCACTTGCGGATGGGATTGGTGCAGCAGGTGGTGAAATTCCGCTCGCGCGCGGTGATCGTCGACGTTACGGCGATGGATGTGATGGACTCCTTCGCTTCGCGGACGCTGCGCGAGATTGCGCACATGATCCGGTTGCGCGGAGCGGAAACAGTCATCGTGGGGATTCAGCCGGAAGTTGCGTTTGCCATGGTGCAGCTCGGATTGACGCTGGAAGGCGTGGCGACCGCGCTGGACCTGGAAGAGGGCCTGGCGTACCTGAACGAGAAGTTCAAAATCACGAACTAAAGGTGAGTGATTGTGGCGGTTGGGGAAATTCGAGTGGCAATCAACTCCGACCAGGATATCGTCGTCGCCCGCCAGAAGGGGCGGTTCCTGGCGAGCGAACTCGGGTTTTCTTCTGGCGACGCCACGCTGATTGCCACGGCGATTTCCGAGCTGGCACGCAACATTGTTTCCTATGCCCGGAAGGGCGAAATCAAGCTGAAAGGAATCCACGGCTCCAGCCGACTGGGGATCCAGATCATCGCTTCGGACGATGGCCCGGGAATCGTGGACATCCGGCAGGCTCTGCGCGACGGCTTCTCCACTTCTGGAAGCCTGGGGCTCGGATTGCCGGGAGTGCGACGGCTGATGGACGAATTTGAAATTAGTTCCCAACCCGGCAAGGGGACGATGGTGACGGTGAAGAAGTGGAGACTGTAAACGAACCCATGCTCGAATACGGACTGGCGAAGCATGCACACGGAGGCCAAAGCGAGTCCGGCGACCTGCACATGGTGTATTGCAATCAGAACGGAGTGTTGATTGCTGTGATTGACGGCATCGGCCACGGAGAGGAAGCGGCGGAGGTTGCCAAAATCGCGGCGGAGCTGCTGCGAAGTTCGGTGGACGAACCGGTGATTTCGCTGGTGGAACTCTGCCACGAAAGACTGAAGACAACGCGCGGAGTGGTGATGAGCCTGGCGTTCGTTTCTCCGGAACAAAAAATGATGACGTGGATCGGCGTCGGCAACGTGCAGGGGGTCCTGGTGCGCGCGGATAGCAAGAAAGGAAATCCGCAGGAATCACTGCTGCTGCGCGGCGGGGTGGTGGGAGCCAAATTGCCCTTTCTGCAGGCCAGTGTGCTTCCCGTTTCGCAGGGAGACACGCTTGTATTTGCGACCGACGGAATTCAGAGCGATTTTTTGGCGGGGCTGAGCGCCAAAGAGAATCCGCAACGCGCGGCGGACCGAATCCTGAGCAAGTTTCGCAGCAACAATGATGACGCCCTGGTGCTGGTGGCCCGGCTGACGGGAATACACGGATGAAGACGGCGACCCGGCGAAAGGGAAAGCTGGAGAATTTCGAGGAAGAGTACCGCTCTGGCATGAGCCGCTATTCCGAGGGCGGAGGCGAGGCGGCATTGGGACGGGCGTACGACCTGGGCCGGCAGGCGCTGGAACAGCAATTGAGCGTGGTGGAGCTGGCTTCCCTGCACCATCGCGCGGTGATTGACCTGGTGCGCACGGCGGAGACTGAAACGCAAAAAGAAGAATTGCTCCGCACCAGCGCGGAATTTCTGGCGGAGTGCGTTTCACCCTATGAAATGGCGCACCGCGGATTTCAGGACGCGGTGCAGGCGCTGCGGCAGTTGAATGAAACGCTGGAAGAGGAGATCAAGCGTATCGCTTACGCGGTACACGATGAAGCAGGGCAACTGCTGGTGGCCGTTCACCTGGCGTTGGCCGAAGTGCAGCTGGGACTACCCGAGGCGCAACAAGCGCAGCTCGCCCGGATTCGAGAGCTGCTGAACGAGGTGGAGAAGCATCTGCGGCGGTATTCGCACGAACTGCGGCCGACGATTCTGGACGATCTGGGATGGATTCCGGCGGTCCGCTTTCTGGCCGACGGAATTTCGAAGCGCGCGAATCTGCCGATTCACATTGAGGCGATTGTTACGGGGCGCCTGCCAGCCACGGCGGAGACGACGCTTTATCGCATTGTTCAGGAAGCGCTGACGAACGCGGTCAAACACGCCAAGGCCAACAACGTTTGGATTCGCGCTTGGCGGGAAGATCTGACGCAGTGCTGCACAATCCGGGACGACGGCGCGGGATTCAAAATGCGCCGCGGGCCGGGTGCCCCGCGCAAGGGGCTGGGGCTGGTAGCGATGCGCGAACGCGTGAGCGCCATCGGGGGAACGTTGCAGATTGAATCGCGCCCGGGCCACGGTACAGAGATTTCCATCCGACTTCCTTTGGAGGGTAGTGATGCCAACACGAATCGTACTCGCGGATGATCATGTGCTGGTTCGCGAGGGATTGAAGTCCCTCTTGGAACGCGAACATTTCCAGGTGATGGCGGAGGCGTCCGACGGCCAGGAAGCCGTGAAGCTGATCGAGACGCACCATCCAGACATCGCGATCATGGACATCAGCATGCCGACGCTGAACGGGATCGATGCCGCGCGCGCGATTACGCGCAGCGCTCCGAAGACGAAAGTGATCCTGCTGACGCAGCATGAAGAGGAGCAATACATTCACGAGGCGCTGGAGGCCGGCGTGAAGGGATACGTTTTAAAGAACCAGGTGGCGAACGATTTGATCCAGGCGATTCGGCAGGTGGGCCGCGGCGAATTTTACTTGAGCCCGGGAATTTCGCGCGCGGTGATGGAGGCGTTCAGGAATAAGTCGGAGCGTCCTGCGGATCCGCTGACGGCACGCGAGCGGCAGGTGCTGCAGTTGATCGCGGAGGGAAAGTCCACCAAGGACACGGCGTCGGTGCTGGGGATCAGCGTGAAGACGGCGGAGTCGCATCGAATGCGGCTGATGCAAAAACTGGACATCCATGAGACGGCGAGCCTGGTGCGTTACGCGGTGCGCCGCGGATTGATTCAACCCTGAAAACCTGCATCCTCAAAAAGCACGAGGATGCGGCACCCAAAGCCATCCTAAGCTTCAGTCTGTTGGCCGCTCGTAGCGGGTCGAGATCCGAGTGTGCGTCATTTTCGGGGCCGGCGAATACGATGGCTGAATTCTTCTGACAACGCGACCACCCATTCCCGAAGTTTTGGGAAAATGATCCGATTTGGCGGGAATGGCCATGCCGCGCCATCGGATGCAACCGGGGGCTCGCGGACGGACAAAAGCATGTCTGAAGCTCGAACGCGCGAGATGACCGTGCCTTGAATCGCGCTGAGCACGCGTAAACCGGGATCGAGCAGGAAGATGGCTGGGACCGCGATGCCACCTCTTTCTTCGGGATTCAAGAGGTTCCACTGGCGCACCACACGCCGTTCGGTATCGCAGAGGATGGGAAATTGCAGGCCGTACTGCAAGCGCATGGCTTCGCTGCGGTCGGGCGGGTCCACGGCAAGTGCGGCCAGCCGGACGTCAACCGCCCGAAATGCGTCGCTGCGTTCGGCAAATTCCGCCAACTGGCGAAGGCAGAATGGTCACCAGTATCCGCGATAGAAAATCAGAATGAGGTTGCAACCAGCGGCGAGGTCAAGGAGCCGCCGCGTGGCGCCAGTCGAATCCGGTAGCGCGAAATCCGGGGCAATTTCGCCGGGGCGGAAGATGTGGACGTCCTTCATTTGTCTGGTCCGGTAATGTTCAGTGGGGCGGGGGCGTTGTCAGATAAAGCTCGAGGCTGTTGATTTGGTCGTCCGCGAGGAAAAAACAATGGAGCCGAGAGTGGGAGTTGAACCCACGACCTGTCGATTACGAATCGACTGCTCTACCACTGAGCTACCTCGGCCCTTTTCTTACAAGTCATTCTACCACAGACTTTTATTTCTCCTCACTGGCTGGCGCACTTCGGATTTGGTGAATAATTGGTGCATATTTCGAAAATTTCGCGCACTTTAGGATGTGTCGAGTCTCCGTCCAGGAGATCGTACTACAACCCACTTGTCCGGTTAGCCGACTCACCAGGACTTGAGCTGCCTCCCCGTTGGTCTCCAGCAGAATGGTAATGGATGCGGTTCAGCCGTTTGTGTTTTTGCCTCGGCCAAAATCGACAAAAGGCAAAATAGAAGTTGGGGTGCGATGCAATTCCTATGCGTGCCAACATCTCAGTGGAAATGATGTTCCCATCCGAACTCTTGGCGGATTGGAACTGGCTTTTGAAGCGCCCCTATGCGCTAATTGCGATGAACAATTTCGGTGATATGTTCCTACGCGATAGCAACGGCGAAATCCAGTTGTTGGTGCTCACCTCCGGCAGCCTCACAAAAATAGCGGACTCCCAGGCAGAGTTTCAGAATCTGGCCGCAGACAAAGAGTATCAGCGAGCGTGGTTCTCACTGGACCTGCTGACAGAAATAGAGCGAGCCGGAATGTCGTTGGCGCCGGGTCTGTGTTTCTCGTTTAAGAAGCCGCTCGTTCTGGGTGGCGCGTGTGAAGTATCCAACATCGAAGTGACACCTATCTCTGTGTACATTTCGTTGATGGGACAAATTCACCAGCAGTTGAAAGAATTGCCACCCGGAACCCGCGTAGCGGGATTCAAGATTGACTAGGTCTATCGTCAGAACGAAGTCGAATTAATCTTAGGTCGTGGTAAACGCGCTTACCGGACAAGTGCAGTAATGCTACGGGACTTGTCCGGCAACCCGACTTATCTGGCTCTGGTCATTCTTCGGAGAACCAGGCGCAGGCGAATCCCGTCCTCAAGTACCATTTGGAACTCTTCCCTTTCTTACCGGAATGCTCACCGCTTTTCTCGCATATCCTTCACTCTAAAGCTGGTCTGTATCCCAGTGACTGACGGAGCTGTCCATTTGAGGTGCCACATGCTTTCCTCCCATCGTTTCTTTGCCGCTCTCTCGCTTGCGATTTTTCTATCGTATCCCGCCGCTTCCCAGCAGGGGATTGTTTACACCGCCACAGTCATTCCAGCGATCGCGCAATCCGGCGGCAGCACCACGATCCGCATCCAAATCACAGCCTGGACCACCGACGCCGAAAAAGCTCAGCTCAAACAGGTCTTCGCTCAGGACGGTCCTGACAAGGGCATGGCTCTTCTGCGCTCGATGAGCAAGGGATATGTCAACGTTGCCGGCCAGGGCGGTCGAAAAATTTACGCTGCCTATGCTCAAGACTTTCCCGGCGGCAAACGTATTTTCCTCGTCACGGAACACGTCCTTTCCGAATACGAAAAAACGCAAAACGTTCGCGCCTCCGACTATCCTCTGAGCATCGCCAAAATTCAGTTTGACGCCTTGGGTCACCCGCAGTCCGGCAATGTCTATCCTGCCGCTAGAGTCACCGTCACTCCCGACGGCTTCGTCGACGTCGACACGCAAACCCCCAACACAGCGACCATGATCGACATCGCGCGCTCCAACTAACTCAGAAATGCGTAATGAACGCGCCCACCGCGCATCTGGGTCCTGGGACCCACTTGTCCGGTATGCCGACAAATCGGGACCTTGGACACATCCGACTTTCGAAGAAGACGAGCCAACTGCCAATTGCTCTAGAATGCAGCTTATGAGTGCGAACCATCGTGGTCGGTTAATCTTCTTTCTGGTGCCCAGGCTTTCCCTTTTAGCTTGTGCGTTGCTGCTTTCAAGCTCCCCGAGCTTAGGGTATTGCACACTGCCCCATCCGGAAGTGATATGCCAATTTCTGAATAGTGACGAGGTCTTCGCAGGCACAGTAGTTTCCATTCAGAAGGTACCTGCTCAAGGCGAAGAAATTGATGGTTGGCTGTACAGCCTCACAGTGCAAGAGTGGTTTCGCGGGCCACACACCGCCATGATTGAAGTGTTCACGGAAAATTCCAGCGGAAGATTTCCTCTCGACGTTGGCAAGAAATATCTGCTATTTGCTTACAGATTTGAGGGTCAACTTCAAATTGATTGTTGTGGAAACAATTCTTTGGTTTCCAATGCTGATAGTGCTCTCCGAGAATTGAGAAAACTAAGAGTTCCCGGGGCTGCCTTTATTGAAGGACGAATTTCAATTTTAGGATTTCCAGACAACGGTGTACCAGCCATTAATGTCGTGTTTCGTTCAGGTGATAGAACTTTCAAAGCCACGACTGACCCGCGAGGTTGGTTCCATCTGAACGTGCCCCCGGGCAAGTATTCAGCGAGGGTCCAGCATACGAATCATTGGGATGTTGTTCCCGATGCGAACAGTGCGGACAATCCTGGCCACTTCAACGCGCGCGAGGGGCACTGCACTCAACTGCAATTCAGCGCAACTTCAAGATAGTCGCCGCTAGGTCCTGATTAACGCGGTTACCGGACAAGTGGGTACTAGCCCTGAAGTACCCTCTCCGGCGAACTGGGCCTTTCTTCCTTTGCATCTCAGATGTGACCGTCCGATAGATTCACGGCTCGTCAGCATTTGGCATTTTGTTTACAGCAACTTGGAAATCAATTCTCAACGGATGAAATGCGCGGAAATGTGTTCAGAGGGACATGTTCAGTGGGAAAAGGGGAACATGGCCCAGCCGACGCCGATGCCCACCAGCAGAAAAAGGAAGAGCGACCAGAGAATGTACTTCACGCGGTCTTTGGGGCGGCGTCGGCCGAGAAATCCGAAGGCGACGGAAATAACCACGGCGAATAGCAGAAATGCCTGGAAGTGCGTGAGGTCGAGGGGCGGCAAGGCGGTCATGCTTTGTGCCCGCGGGCGGCTTCGTAAGCGTGGAGGGCCGCGAGAAGATTGAGCACGCCCGCGGTGGCGAGAAGGCGGGTGCCGTAATCGCCGCCGGCGTGGGAAACGTCGGCGCCTTTGGTTTCGATGGAGCGCGCGAAGAGATAAAAGCAGCCCGTGCCCATGTCGGCGATGTAGCCGAGCTTGTCAAATGCGTCGGTGCCCTGGCGCGTGAAGACATTGCCCTTCATGGAGGCGCCGGCGAAGACGAGCAAACCTACCGCGAAGAAAACGACCAGGGCGCGGCCCCACATTTTCTGCAGGGCGTGGCCGAGGCCGGGCAGGAGCCATGCGGCGATGCCGAAAGCGAGGGCACGGGATTCGCCGGGAGAGGCTGTTTCGCGGACGAACGCCGGAGGTTGAGTTCGATTAATTGCCGGGATGTGCTCTGGATCTTCCATTTCTCTCCAATATAAAAACTTTACGCAAGCAGGGCCAGAATTTCCTGCTGAACCGCGCCTGTGACTCGGGCTTCTTTTTCGTCGATGTAAACATCCACTTCGCTGCGGATTCCGAAATCGGGGAGGTAGATTCCCGGCTCAACGGAGTTGCACGTTTCGGGGATCAGATGGCGGGCATCGTGAGTTTCGAGGCCGTCCATGTTGACGCCGTTGCCGTGCACCGTTTGGCCGATGTTGTGGCCGGTGCGGTGAAAGAAATATTTGCCGTAGCCGGCCTTTTGGATGATGCGGCGCGAGGCGTTGTCCACCTGCCAGCCTTGCAGGGGCTTGCCGGACTTGATGGACTTCTGAATCAGCTCCACGGCGGCGTCGCGGGCTTCGCGGACAACTTTGAAAACTTTAGCGAATTTGTCGGGCACTTTTGCGCCCAGATAGCCGACCCAGGTTATGTCGTAGTAGACGCTGCCCGCGGCTTTCTGCTTGCCCCAAACGTCGAGGAGGAGCAGGTCGCCTTCCTTGATTGTGGCGGAAGATTCGCGGGATGGACCGTAGTGGGGATCGCTGGCGTTTTGATTCACGGCCACGTCGGGGCCTTCTTCGGTAGTGATGCCTTCTTCGTCAAAGCGTTTGCGAATCCACTGCTGGAGGTCGTATTCGGTGAGATTCTTTTTTTCGCGGACGGATTGAGCGGCGAAGGCAAAGGCCTGCTGAACGATTTTGTCGATGGCGCGGCCGGCGGCGAGGTGCGATTCGAGCTGCGCCTTGCTCCAGCAAGCTTCGTATTTCTGGACGAGGTCGGCGGAGGTGGCGACTTTCACGCCGGTGCTACGGACGAGTTCGATCGTGCCTGCATCCACCATGGAAACGTAAGGAATAGAGTTTTTGGGAGAATACTGCATGGCCACTTTTCTTGCGCGGCCGAGAAGTTTTCTCAGATTGCCGCGCAACTCTTCCTGCGCGGAATAAGAGAGAGCTTCCCCGGGCAGCGTGGCGAGGGCCTGCGCTTCGATCTTGTGCACCAGTTTCCGGGGCGCGCCTTTTGCCGGGACAAAATAGAACCAGCGGCGGGTGCGCATTCCGTCGGGGAGGCTAAGGATGCGGAGGGCGATAGGATCGCGACCGCGGAAATCGTAGAACAGCCAGCCGTCGAGCTTCGCGGCCCGGAGATCCTTTTGAATGGATTCGATGTTTGCGCTCATAGAATAAAATTCCCGTTGGTCAATGGATTTTGCTTGTGATGTCTATGCATCTTCGCGGAGCAGATCGAGAATTTGTTGCCGGGTGACGCCGCGAATCTCCACACGTTTGTTGCGCCCGTGTTCGCCGCTCTGGATTCTAACAGCGGATTTTGGTGTTTTCAAAAGATCGGAGAGAAACTCGACCAGAGCCTCATTGGCGCGGTTTTCGACGGCCGGAGCGCAGAGGCGAATTTTCAGCGCGCCACCGAGGGCGCCTGCGATTTCGTCTTTGCTGGCGCGCGGCTGGACGCGGACGTTGAGGGTCAGCGTTCCGCTGGCGGGGTCTTCGGAAATTTCCAGGAAGCTCATCGTTCATGAGACTAACAGGTTTCACCAGGCGCGTTCGTATTGGACGGGCGGCTTGAGCTTGACGCCGAGTTCCTGGGCGGCGCGGCGGGGCCAATAGGGATCGCGCAACAGTTCGCGGGCGAGAAAAACCAGGTCGGCTTGCTCGGTCGAAAGGATGGTTTCGACTTGTGCGGGGTCGGTGAGCATACCGACGGCGCCGGTGACGATGCCCGATTCGCGGCGGATGGATTCGGCAAATTTCACCTGATAGCCGGGGCCGACGGGAATTTTCACGCCGGGAACGAGGCCGCCGCTCGAAACATCCACCAGGTCGATGCCGAGACTCTTGAAGCGCGTGCAGAGTTCGACGCTTTGCGGCAAATCCCAGCCACCTTCTTTCCAATCGGTGGCGGAGAGGCGGACAAACACGGGCCATTTTTCGGGCCAGATTTCGCGGACAGCTTGCGCCACGCGCAGCGGGAATCGCGCGCGATTTTCGAAGCTGCCGCCGTACTCGTCAGTGCGGAGATTGGAGAGCGGCGAAAGAAATTCGTGGGCGAGGTAGCCGTGGGCGGCGTGAATTTCGACGATCTGGAATCCCGCGGTGAGGGCGCGGCGCGCGGCGGCACGGAAATCCTCGACGATCTGATCGATTTCGCCGATGCTAAGTTCTTTGGGATCGGGGTAGTTGGTATCGAACGCCAAGGCGCTTGGCGCGACCGGAACCCAGCCGCCTTCGTTCAAGGGAATTTTGCCGCCGCCCAGCCACGGCGCGGCGGTGCTTCCCTTCCTGCCCGCGTGAGCGAGTTGCATGCCGGGGATGGCGCCCTGTTCGCGCACAAAATCGGCGATGGCTCTCCAGGATTCAATGTGGGCATCGAGATAAATGCCGGTGTCCCAGGGCGAAATGCGCCCGATGGCTTGAACCGCGGTCGCCTCCGTCATCACCAGCGCGGCGCCGCCGACCGCGCGGCTGCCTAGATGCACCAGGTGCCAGCGGCCTGGGTGCCCGTCTTTTGCGGAGTATTCACACATCGGCGAAACGGCGATTCTATTTTTTAATTGCAACTCTCGCAATCGCAACGGCTCGAACAGCGTCATGGGTTCTCCGAGAAATTCATGGGTTCGCTTGGTTTGATTCACGCGGGCTTTGGCCGGGTACCAAAAATAGCGGTGCCGACGCGGACTTCGGTTGAGCCTTCCAGAATGGCGGCTCCGAAATCGTGGGACATTCCCATGGACAAAACGGGAAGGGCATGCCCGACGCGCGATTCCAGCTGTTCTTTAAGCGTTCGGAGCGTCGCAAAAAACGGACGGACTTCGTCGGGATTTTCGCGAAACGGCGGAATGCACATCAAGCCGGCAAACTCGAGATGGGGAAGCGTGACGACACGTTCGGCGAGTTCCGGCAGTTCGGCTTCGGACACTCCACTCTTGGTTTCTTCTCCGCCCATGTGCACTTCGATAAGCACACGCAGCTTTTTGCCACTTCCCTTCTCAGCCCGTGCGCGATCCAACCGCTGGGCGAGCGACCAATCGTCCACGGAATCGACAGAGTGGAAGGCTTTCGCCGCGCGAGCCGCTTTGTTGCTTTGCAGGTGACCGATGAGATGCCAGTTAGCCTGAAGATCGGCGAGTGCGCCGAGTTTTCCTTCCCACTCCTGAACGCGGTTTTCGCCAAATTCGCGCAGGCCGGCGTCGTAGGCTTCGCGAATCGCATCGGTGGGATGCGTTTTCGAAACGCCAATCAACAGAATTTCTTCCGGCTTTCGGAAGGCGCGCCGGGCGGCGTCCGCGAGTTTGCCGTGAACCATCTGGAGATTTTCACGGATTGTGGAGAGGGGCGCCATCATCGCGACCTTAAAATCCTAACACGGCAACAGCGTCTAGCCCGTGGACGATGAAGCGCATCCTCTGGCAAGAGAACATTGCAGGCTGCGGTTTCTGGGATACACTGTGTGGCACTGGTGGCCTGCCCCTACCAAGCACGGGAGACATGACTACACGCGGATTGCTGATAGCTATCGAAGGAATCGACGGTAGCGGAAAACACACGCAGGCCAAGCTCCTCGAACATTCTCTTCAAGGCCTCGGGTACAAAGTTTATTCCACCGGATTTCCCCAGTACGAATCGTGGTTCGGGACGATGGTGGGAAAATTTCTGAACGGGGATTTCGGGCCGCTGGAGAGCATCGACCCGCACTTCACTGCGATGCTTTACGCCGGCGACAGGTTTGAAGCTAAACCACGGCTGGAGTCGTCGTTGAACGAGGGGAAGATCGTTTTGGTGGACCGCTACATCGGGTCCAACCTCGCCCACCAGGTGGCGTTGGCAAAGCCGGAAAAGCGAGCGGAATTCCTGCGGTGGATCGAGCATCTGGAATATTCCGTCTACGGAATGCCGCGCGAAAGCCTGATCCTGTACCTGCGAGTGCCCCCGAGCCAGGCGCAGACGTTGGTAGCCAAGAAAACCGAGCGTAAATATACGGCGGCGAAACACGACATCCTGGAAAAAAATCTGCGGCACCTGGAAGACGCGGCGGAGATGTACGACATGATGTCGCGCAGCCGGCCCTGGGCTACGATTCAGTGCTTTGATTCCGGGAGCAACGGCTTGCGTATGCCGGAAGATATCGCGAACGAGTGCCTGCAAGCTGTGCAACCCCTACTGGAGAGCTGGAAAAAGGTCTGAGCGATGGGCTTCTCCGAATTTCTGGGCAACGAAGAGATGGTGACCGCTCTGCGTGGGGCGTTGCGGTCGGAGCGCGTGCCGCACGCTATGCTTTTCACCGGGCCGCGAGGCGTGGGGAAATTCACGCTGGCGCGAATGTTCGCGCAGGCGGCAAACTGCGAGCGATTGAAGGACGACTTCTGCGGGGAGTGCGCCACGTGCCAGCGCGTCGGGCAGCTCGCCAATTTGGAAGACCTGATCGCGCAGGGCTTGGCGGAGCGCGGCGAAAGCGCGGACGCTGCAACCGTGGAACGTGTGCCGCTGATCCTGCAGAGCCACCCGGATGTGTGGGTGATGGTGCCGGACCCGGTACGACTGAAGAGTCCGGTGGCACGGCCGGTGCTGCGCATCGGGCAACTTCGGGCGGTGCAGCGCGCGGCCTATTTTCAGCCGATGGGCCGGCGGCGGGTGTTTATCCTGGACGGCGCGGAGACGATGCGCGCGGACGTTTCGAACGTTTTCCTGAAAATTCTGGAAGAGCCGCCGGGTTCGGCGACGCTTATTCTGACCGCGCCTTCGCCGTTCAACCTGCTGCCCACAATCGTTTCGCGCTGCATGCAATTTCATTTTGCGCCGCTGCCGCAGGACGAAGTGGAAAGCATTCTGAAAGCAAAAGGCACGCTGAAACCTGCCGAGATCAAATTGGCTGCGCAACTTTCCGAGGGCAGTCCGGGCCTGGCGACCGAAATGAATGTGGAAGCGGTGGTGGAGCGGCGGCGGGCGATTCTACGGATTTTGGAACATGCCGCGCGTGGGCAGGGGTTCTCGCAACTATTCGCGGCCACCAATCAACTCGCAAAGGATCGAGAGTCTTCGTATGAGGATCTGCTGGCGGATTTCTATGGACTTCTTTCCGACCTGCTGGAAATGACCGCGGGACTGAAGTCGCCGCAACTTCGCAATCCCCATCTGGCAAGGGAAATTCAGGCACTGGCCCACACGGTGAATTCAGATTGGGTGATGCGCGCAATTTCCGGAGTTGACGAAATGGCGGCAGGCGCGCGCCGAAATCTGAACCGCCAGCTTGGAATGGACGCGCTGGCGGCGTCGCTGTCACCCGCCGAAGCCGGCTCCCCGTCCCGGCGATAGCGCGTCTATCTTTATTTCGTTTGCCGCGTCATAATAAACGAAACCCAACGCCCGCGCATTGCATCACACGGTATGAATCTTGCCAATTCGGTTAAGGAGTAGTCATGGTGAACCGCCGCATGTACCGTCCCAGTTTTGCGGACGTCAAGGAACAGGCGCCTCCCCGCGCCTTACACAACGGGCCCTCGCACAATAACAACGGGCCGGTTCCAAGCAAAAAGCCTGCGCCGCCCGAGGTGACCCACGCGGAGAACTTCTATTGGGTCAAGCAGATGCAGGGGCGCACGCCGATGGTGGTGGTGATGGAATCGGGCGAGGAACTGCGCGGAGCCGTGGAGTGGTACGACCGTGAATGCATAAAACTGACACGCAACGGCGCACCGAATCTGATGGTCTTCAAGCGCTTTATCAAGTATGTCTATAAGGACGGCGAAGAGTCCGCCCAGGGCGGCGACGAGTAGCCGCTACTTCCTCAGGGTATTGCCCCCGGCCGCTGAAAAGGTGAGCAGTGCTTTTGCCGCCAGCGTTCCAGTCTCGTTGAAAATCTCACATTCGGTGACAATGAAGTTGCGCCCCTTGCGCAGGACACGGGCATCAGCTTTAACGCGGCCACCCGGCACCGGCTCCAGATAATTGATCTTCAGTTCGAGAGTGGCGATTTCCACGCCTTTGGGAACTACCGTGTAGGCCGCGATTGCGGCGGTGGTGTCGGCGAGCGCGGCGAGGATTCCACCGTGGACAACGCCGTGAATCTGTTTGTGGCGCGGACGCACGTCCAGGCGGAAAATCGCGCGGCCGTCGTGCACGCTCTCGACGTCGAAACCAAGGAGTTCGGTGGAGTCGCTCTCCTTTATTCGGCGGCGAACCATCTCGGTTACCTGCTTCTCTTGCGCGGTCATTTTTCGCGACATTCGTGAGGGCCTTTCTCAGTAAGCGGTTACTCCGCCGTCCACAGGGATCACGGTTCCGGTCATCCAGGAGGATTCGTCGGACGCCAGGAAAACGGCAAGGCCGGCGACGTCATCCGGCTTGCCGAAGCGGCCGAGGGGAATGGAGGCGAGGCGGCTTTCGCGGGCCTGGCGGCCGGCCTCGGTTTCGGCGAAGAGGTTCCGGGTCATGTCGGATTCGACGATGGAGGGGCAAAGGCAGTTCACGCGGATTTGGTCGTGGGCGTGATCGAGGGCCATGGCGCGGGTGAGCATGGAGACGGCGCCCTTAGAGGCACAATAGGCGGCGCGATCGCGGATGGCGACGATCCCGAGAACGGAGCCGACGTTGATGATGGAGCCGCCACCGGCGCGGCGCATGGCGGGCAGCGCGGCACGCGACATCAGGAAGGGTCCTTTTAT
>Ga0210389_10000688_pt1 | contig 29104 bp, 26 predicted proteins | sample IncBWH28OmetaG_FD_160127 | JGI IMG/M metagenome (GOLD analysis project Ga0210389, IMG submission 160127) | Forest soil microbial communities from Barre Woods Harvard Forest LTER site, Petersham, Massachusetts, United States - Inc-BW-H-28-O ... | reverse complement strand
CTTCCTTCCAGCCAGCTTTTATGAGCCAGCGATTCATTGGATAGGATGTGAAGAATCCAAGAATCATCCCTATTTGCATCATTAACCAATAACCGGCTTGCGTGGGACGCAAAGGCTGCTGGGGGAAAAGGACAAAAAAGGTCAAGGCCATCCACCCGAAGAGTCCGATTTCAAAGGTGAGTATAGACAGGGTGTCGGATTTGACCGCCGCAATGAGCCCCTGTTTTACTGAAAGATTGCGCATTGGCTTTATCGCGAAGTATTGAAAGGCGATTCCGAACAGCCAGGCGAGTAGTAAGTCGCCGGCGTACTCTGCATACAGCGAATTGCCAAAAAGCGTCCATCCCAGTGCGAACACGCTGAATTCTGAAATGATATCGCCAATCACGCAACCAGCGCCGCAGTGCGAGTCAGAGACTGCAGTTTGGCGCCAGGTCGGATCGTGTCCCGCTGACTTCTCGTGCCCTATCATCTGACGCTGCATCTGGTCCATGGTCATCCCCTGCATGCCGTCCTTTGCCATGCCTCTGCCAATGCGGAAATAGCCCCACAAGCCAAACACGCTGAAATAGAGCGCGCTGACAGGCCACACTGCATTCATTATCCACATCTTTTGGGGGTGACGGATCTCGTCGATGGCGATCACTATGGCGCAGATGAAAGCGATCCCCAAAGAGGCCCAAGAAATAAGGGTCAGCATGATCTGAATCCTTTCGCGCTCACCAACGGCGGAACGTTATGCGACGAAATGGCAACAGCAGATTGTCGTTTCTCAAACTCTCCGAATCATTCCACCCCGAGATATCACAAATGCTAGATCGCAGCAGAAAGAGACATCGATGACATCGGTTCAGGTAGCCACGAGACCGCCTGCAGCACGAATGACTTCCCCGGTGATCCAGGCGGATTCGTCTGACGCTAGGAACACTGCCAGTGGAGCGATATCCGTGACGCGACCGAGCCGACCGAGCGGTGTCTTACCAGCCAGAACGGCGCCGGCACCACCCTCAAAGGTACCCGCGGCCATGTTGCCTTCGGTTTCTGTATGACCGGGAGCGATGGCGTTGACGCGTACCTTGCGCGGCGCTAGTTCGAGCGCCAATCCCTTGGTCAGCGTTTCAATGGCGCCTTTCGTGGATGCATATAGCAGAACTCCCGCGACAGGATGCGAGCCGACGATAGAGCTGAGATTTATGATGCTCCCGCCGTCGGCCCCGAAACGCTTAACCGCCTCCTGCACAGTGAAAATCGCCCCGAGAACGTTGATGTTGTAGTGGAGGTGAAAGCTCTCCTCGATGATCTCTCCCAAGGCGCCGAAGCGGAATACCCCAGCGTTGTTGACCAGAATGTCCAGTCTTCCGAACGCAGAATCCACTTCTTCAAATAACCGCGCAACATCTGCGGCCTTAGACACGTCGGCCCCGACCACGATCGCCTCGCCCCCGTTGTCGGTGATGGCCTTAGCGACACGTTCAGCGCCCTCCCGGTCGGAGGAGTAGTTCACGGCCACGCGTGCGCCCTCCGCTCCCAGGGCCATTGCAATCCCGCCGCCTATTCCTTTGGACGCGCCCGTCACAATTGCCACTTTATTAGAGAGTCTACTCATCATATTCACCATTGTTCCCGATCCAACTCGCTATTCCGCCGAACGTTCCATCGCGATCAGGACTGCAGCTTCGGCCGCAATTCGTTACAGAGGTTTTCGAGCAGATCACGTGACCCTGCGATTCTGTAACGTTTTTTCGATAAAGTCCGCTGCCGCTAAGAATATAGGCTTGCAATCGATTCATGCATCTTCTGTGACAGCGGCGAAGCGGCGTGGCGGTCCGTAATCACCTCGATGTAGGCGCCGGTGCCGCTCGACTCCGCCTTCTTGATGGCGCTGTCCAGCTCGCCGCAAGTCGTCACGCGTGCCGTATACCAATCGTCGCAACCGAGCGCCTCGGGGAGCTTGTGGTAGTGCCACTGAGCTAGGTCGTTGTAAGAGCTGTCGAAATCTTTGCAAAGCAAACGCTCGATGAGATATCCATCATTGTTGAGCACAAAGATGATTGGCTTTAATCCAAAGCGATGAAACTGGCTGACTTCCTGCGCGGTCAATTGATGGGAACCCTCGCCGGTGATGAGAATCACGCGTCGATTAGGCGCCGCCAGCGCTGCGCCAAACGATGCGGGCGTGGCCCAGCCAATTGAGCCCCATAGCGTCTGATTGTGGTATGTCGAGCCCCTTGGCATGTTGGCAAAGGCCACGCCCATTGAGCTGGTCCCCGTCTCAGTCACGAGAATATCCTCTTCCCGCAGCATTGCCTCCCAGCGCGGGTAGAGGTACCCAACCGTGATTGGATCGTGGAGCGAACCGATCGGTTTGCCAAGACCCGGGGCCTTGGTGACCTTTAGGTCCCTTCGCGGGACCTTAGCGGTCAGGGCGACCAGGACGTCCCTCATCTCTACACTGTTGTAGACCGCCTCACCCACGCGCACTCTGTGGTGTTGGATGTTGATGCTCTTCAAGTGATCGATCCGCGCAGTGAACGATCCCGAATCGAAGTCCGTGAGTACTGCCCCGATACTGAGTACAAGGTCGCATCCCTCGACAAAGGCGCGCACTTCCTCATTCATGAGCTTGCCATCGTACATTCCGATGTAGTTGGGCAGCGTTTCGTCGAGTACGCTCTTATCGCCGAACATCGTCGCGAAGGGCAGGTTCAACGATTTCACGAAACCGGTCGCCTGCGTGCTCAGCCCTTGCCGAGCTACCAGAGTGCCAGGTAGGACGCACACTGTTCTCGCCGCGTCGATCGCCGCAGTTACGGCGTTGACTGCGGCAGTGAGAGCGGCAGGATCCGACTTTGCCTCTGGAACCGGCTGGGACGTACCGATGACTTGCGCCGTCGCGTGGTCTGCCGGGAAAGCCATGTAGACCGGCCGGCGATGGTAAAGGGCTGCGGCGATCAACCGCTCCGTTTCCGCAGCACAGTTCTCAGGCGTCATGATCGCCCTCGCAGAGACTACCGGCTCGGTCATTTTATAGAACAGCTCAAACTCCCCGTTACCTAGCGTGTGGTGCACCACGCGGCGCGCCCTCTGCACCCGGCTGGATGGCATACCAGCCAGATGAAACACCGGGACATGCTCCGCATACGAGCCCGCGACGCCGTTGATCGCACTCAGCTCGCCGACGCCATAGGTTGTGCACAGCGCCGCCATACCGTAAGTACGGGCGTAGCCGTCCGCGGAATAGGCTGCGTTAAGCTCGTTACAGCCGCCAATCCAGCGCATGTTCTTGTTGGCAGTGACAGCGTCATTTAAAGGAAAAGCAAAGTCCCCAGCGACGCCGAAGACATCCTTGATGCCAATATCCTGCAGCCGGGATAGAACGTGCTCGATAACAGACTTGCTCATATCAACTCCTGTTGAGGTTTCGTGAGATACGGCAGTAGCGATAACCACCCGCGCGGCGCCAAGCGCCTCCCGGCGACACAGACAAAAAGGATCAACGCTGTGCCGGGTCGCCACATTGACGACAGTCAATTTCAAGACAGAGCGTTTTTAGTTGAAACGGCGCTCGCTCTGAATTCGCTGTTTGCGATCGATTGGTGGTGTTGAACCGGATTGCGAAGTCGGCGGTCGAGCCGGCGCGAGGGATGCATCCCGAGTACGTTTTCGTGCGCCAGGAAAAGGATGGTCGCAGCATACCGATCAAGAAGATGTACGGCACCGCTTGGAAGAATGCCCGGGAGCGAGCAGCCGACGCCTGGCAGCTGGCGCATGGGACTGAAGCGCCTCAGGGATTCAGGCGCGTGCGAGATCACGATCTCAAGCACACGTTTGGTCCTCGCTTACGAGGGGCGGGCGTGTCGTTTGAGGATCGACAAGATCTTTTAGGGCATAAGAGCCGACGAATCACGACGCATTACTCGGAAGCAGAGCTTGTGAATCTGATTGCGGCGGCGGAGAAGGCCTGCGAGACAAAGTCCCGCAAAACTCCCGCGATCTCCTAGGCAACAGGGTTGGTTGGCGCTCGAGACTAACTCATTGATCTAGAAGGTGGAATTGGTAGCGGGGGGAGGCTTTGTTGAACCTCTCAGCATCGAATTGAGGTAGCGACAGCATTACGAAAACCGGGCCGGCGTTACACTGAGTAGCAACCCCCACCGAAAAACGGATTCAACAACGAGGAGGTTTAGATGGCACCTATTGCGCAAGTGAATCTGAAGGCTAATGCGGCCCTCCTGGTGCTATTGCTGGCGTCGGCCTGCGCGACTCAGCCCAAGCCTGAGATCAGTTCGGTTTGCGTGGAAATAAGAGACATGCCCGAGCACGAGACCTCATACATGCTCAAGCACACCGCCGAATACCTGAAAGAGTATCGCTTTTCGCAGGTAACCTCAGGCTGCGAAGTTGTCGTCAGATTTCAGCCTTTTGGCAAGTTTCAAGGCGAAGTCGTTGGGCCCTTTGGGGCTAAGAGCGGCTATTGGAGCCAGGAAGGGAGCGTGACGGTTATCCGCAGCGGAGCCATCATTCGCGAGGACGAGCCAATCAGTGTGCGAGGCCAAGAGACTAGGCAAGATGCTCTCGACGCCACCGCGTGGCTCGTGGTCAAACCAATAACGAAATCATTTCAGGCGAGACCCCGGTAGGCATCTTAAAGCCATCCCAGGTTTGTTTGTAGCGCGGGGTCGATTCGGTACTTACTAGCGCGCCTTCCTCGCTAAAGGTGCAGCGGAATCGTTGCTGCGCGACCGAGAAACCTAAGTCGCTGGATTCACTTCCGCTGCGTTGACTGTGAGCGCGTTGGGTTCTGGCGCTCTACCTAGAATAATATTCAAAATTGGCACAATTGCCGCAGGAGTCAATTCGTCCGCGTTCGGACCAACATTTGAGCCGGCAAGTCCGAAGGTATATTGAACGATCCATAGTCCTTCATGAATGCCCTGCTCTTTCACCAAGATTGTGGCCAATTGCTTGTGCGTAAAAACGTATTGTTGTGCATCAGCCATCGTGGTCTCCGACGCACCGGTTAAAGGGGAATGCTTGGCCGAGGGCGGGCGTGGTAGCCATCTTAAAACCAAATAGCTCTCGACCGTGTGGGGCGATCTGCGGCCCCATAACACCGCCTCCGATGTGAACAGCACCGCCTCCGATCTGAACAGTGTCGAAGCCAGAGTCGACGTTTAGCCGAACGAAATTGTTGTTGGTGGTAAAATTCCAAGAATTGTTCACCATCACTTCGATAGCCTTTCGCGATAGTTCACGGCCACCGACGTAATAAGAGACAGCAGTCACTAACAACTGATTAAGACTACATCCTTCGCTGCTGGCCATTTCTGCGGCGCGCTTATGAAGACCTCGTGGCATCCGCAGCGCAACTTTGCCGCTATATCCAGCCAGCGCGACCGGCTCTGGAATCTTATGGCCAGAAACGAGCGCAGCTTCGATCCAAGCGCGCGCCGCATCCTCAAGCGCTGCTATGGAAGATTCAGCAGTCTCGCCCTCTGCAACCAGGCCAGGAAACTCCTGGATTGTGCCTATATAGCCGCCGTGCTCGTTCGGAGTCAGCCGACGCGCGTACGGTTTACGGAGGTACTCAATCGCTGTCATTTCTTTCCTTTCGCTTCATTTTCAATTAACCAAAGGTCCCACTCATCGCAATCATTGAGCAGAGACTCGATTATGCTGCAGGCAGTCCCGATCGGCATGTCCCCGGTATGATTGGGGATGGACAGCGGGAAAAAAGGCGGCGGCTCAGACCGGATATACGTTGGGTGGCTGCCAGATCCAGATAGCTCTCGTCCTAGTTTGTTCGCCAACCGATTGAAGTCGCGCGATCGCCGTCCTTGTGGGGATGCCTCCATAGCCTCCAATTCTCGCCTTATCTTCCTCAGCTTACTTGAGGTGATCATATTACAGGTGATATCACTGGAGTATTAAGTGGGGCACAAATCGAGAATTTCCACGCATTTCACAGAATGATATCACCCGCGGTATCGCGTGTTTTCGAGATACTACTGTATTTTTATACAGTTCTGTACGATGAACCGCCCTACCGTGGGCTAGCCGCTTTTGCTTCTGCGCGGATTGGTTCGCTTGCCGCATCCTTGCAACGCCCGCTCTGTCCCTTGAGAGTCTGATTGGGAATAAGAGCATATTGCAGTGTGCCACCCCCGCGCAGTGACGAACTTCACCGAGTACTGAATAGGGGCCGCTTAGCGATCGCTTGCCGTCACACCTGAACCCGGCCGCGCCCGTGCTACGCGTGCAGACGTGTAGCAACCGCCTGAACAATGGCAACGATGAGTGGCGTAGCGCCAATGATGAATGGCGCGATGTAGTCCGACAGGAATGATGTCCAAAGAAGCGTCCAGAGACGGGCTGCAATTCGGATCGGCCACTCCTCTCGGATTGGCACTATGCGGACATCCACGACTTTGTTAAGCGAGCACTTACCGTCCTGTAAGCTGACACCACCCCCACGAATCTCCCATCCAGCAGCTTCCATGGCTTTCTCCAGGTTCGCTGCTTCTTTCGTTGCCAACTCTACATCTTTGCCGGACCAGGTCGCTGTCACGCTTACAAATCTGAGCAATTGCCGTTGTTGAGATGACGTAGTCCTCTCGCCGCGCCCTTCGCCCCTCACTTGATACGAGGCACGCAATTCATTCGGAATATGCTTGCGAAGGTGTCGCAAGGCTGCCCCACGCACACGCCTCAGACTGGCCAAGTCGCTCAAACGATCGCGCGCCTCGTCGTCTCGATCCTTCGGATATGTCGTCCATGGTTTAAGCGAGTAGAACTGCTGGATGTAGCAAACCATCGTCCAGATCCAGACCAGCCATACTCCCCACCACAGCCTCGACGGATCGGCGATTTCAAAGTGCAGACCCAGTGTCTCAGTACTATTCCCGACAGTGATGCCGAGCCACTGATGCGCCAAGAGTACGATGCTGACGGTGATCAGTGAGCGTCGTTCACGAAATAGTCGTGTTTTGTCGAATTCTTCCATTTGTTCCTCGTGCGTCTAATCCTGCGCCAGCGCGAGCAACTCCGCGATGGTGAGCAAAGTCTCGGCAGCATCGGGATCTGTGGGCATAACTGCTGTTGCTGTGTCGAGCCTTGTGTAGCGGGTCGTCGTCGGCACACATGGGGCCAAGAAAAAATCCCATAACATCAACGCTGCCCGCATATATCCCCCTTTCACGACGTATCACCCTCGGACGCTTATACAGTATCGAATCGCTCTGAGTCCTGAATGGACGGCCGCGGAGGTGCCGGCGACAATCAGCCAATGGGCCGATACCGGCACCAAGTCTACAAGCGAGACACGACGCCGCGCTGGGTTGCTGTGTTCGGCTTGCAGTGGCAAGTGATCGAGTCTCAGCGACTAGAGGCCGCCGCGGACATAGTCGGCGCAATGACGGCCGCGATCGAGCGCTTGGCTGCTGATGGTTGGCAGATTGAGGCTGAGCCGCTGTTCGGGTTTGCGTTCATCCACCGTCACGGTGAGCGCCGGCTACTGATGGTGACGCCAAAAGACCCGCACGACAATCGGCCGCAGTCGTTCAATCCGTTCCGATCATCCGGCGCGTAAGGTCGATTACCAAGCTGGCGACTCGACTCTTGAGTCGGGAGATTGGCGCAGCCAACTATCGCGGCTCCAATAGGCGAATCTCGGCGTAAGCAAACCCGCCTGCGGCAGGTAGTACCTCGTCTTTTCCAAAGGCCGACGCCGCAATGTCTCGGCCGAGGTTGCGCACGCAGTCCTTCTTGTCAACGTAGAGCTGCGCGGGTGAAACCGGCCGCATACTACCCGGCACGACGGTAGGGGCCGGGGCGCCAGGATGATAAGCGCCTGTGAAGACTACGAACACCGCTATCCAATAGCTCATGACTGTCGCGCTCCTATCAGGGGCGTAGTTCCCTATTTCGTCGGCTTGAGCCGGTACATCTAAGTGGAGTTGTTATGTTTCGGATAGAAGTTGCCGAATACTTTCCATTCATCCCCGACTTTGAGAAACCAATAGCTCAGACAAAAGTTCGTTTCCCAAGAACCACCAAACACGTCGTCGTAGGTGACCTTCCCCCAGGCGAACAGTCGCCGTGAATTGCCTTCCATGATGTCTCCAACATCGCCATCCGGCACTCTGTTGGCCACAACTCGGCGGATCGTAAGGGATTGCCTAGGCGCCATTCCCATGTCGTTAATTATTAGATGGCCGATTTCCGCAAACTCAAGCGGGTGTTGTATCTCTCGGCCGTCAAGAATGTCAGACAAGATTTTAAAGCAGACATTTCGGGCGGGAGTGAGTCCATTGTTAGTAAGCGTGGGCATCGCCTCAAACCGAAGATGCTGGTTTTGAAAGGCGGCGGTCCCCACCTCAACAGATATGTAAGCACGCATTTGCTTTTGGAGCATACCGCTCATGAGAACAGCGTTGTTCTTAGTCGCCTCCGCAACGGCGTGCATTTCGTCAGCCGCTCGCGTCTGCTCAGCGATCGCGCGTTGCGTATCTAAGGCTTGACGCGTCGAAACGCGCCTTCCTTCACTGATAAGCCACAGATTCGCGAGAAAGAGAAGTCCTGTAAGGATGGCCAGGCCGATAGAGGACCATGCAGTTTCTCGCTCATTCCTAGCGTGCTCAAGATCGGCCGGCTGCTGAATAACGAGCGGCTGCAGCGAAGTACCGCGGCGATCAGGTTCGGGTGATTTCACTGCATAGGCATCTGGGATGGCCGGCGGTTCGTCAGCATTCGCGACGCTGTAGCCGATCGTTGCCAAAATCGCGATCATCAACAAAGTCCATAGCCAGCCGCGCCACGCGTTGCCCTTTGATATCTCGGCGGGTACTTCAATGGTGGATGCGGTCACCTTTAACGCGTTATCAGCAGCGCTCTCGATGTGCTTATAGCTGAGGCCGCTCCCAGGCAATCCGACCGTGGTGCGTGCCTTGCCGTGGCCAGCGGTGAAATGAGCCTCGCGCGCGCCGACGCTGGTCGAGACACCGCCGCGCGACAGGTTGAGTGTCACGCCCGGGAGCAGCTTGATGCGGCGGTAGAAGCCCATCACGTTTCATCCGATGCCGTCAAAAGGCCGTCGACCGATCAAATAGCTTTCTCCGAATCATTTCGTAGTAAACCATAGATTGCTTATCGTCCGTAAATTCAGGCAAGAACGCTTCTGGATTCGCGCCGGATGCATCGAATAGCAGCCCTACAAGCCGATCAATTTCCGGGAGCACGAGGTCGTAGCGTTTCTCAGGTATGTTCGAATCGTCGACGAGGGGAGGATTGTTTTCAAAGATGCCAATTGAGATTCTCGCTCCTTTGCGCACCAACATTTCCGGATATCGGATGCTTTCGAACGCAGCAAGCCCGACGATGACCGAATCGAATTCAGTGGGCACCGGCTTCTTTTGTCGCGCTTTAAATTCATTCCAGAGTCGCACGATGTCGTGGCCATAGCTGTCCCTGTGCCCGTACTTCCGAATCGTATGGAGCGGATCTTCGTAGGCGAGACAGGCCTTCAACAAGAGCTCAACAGCGTGGTGCAAAATGTTCGCGCTTACCGGTATGAAGCGGTGCGCTGTCGCAAAACGCCCGGCAATGTAGTACTGCAGGCCGTAGACAATCGCGTTGTACCAATAGCTGCTCCGCTCCGAGTCGTCTCGCTGCTCCTGGGTCAGCACAATTCCGGTCGGGTTTCTCGCGGTAATAGCCGCCACACTCGTGCGATAAATCGGTACATCTTCGCTCACGATATGGGGTGCTCCGTTTGCCGCAACTTCACGGAAAATCAGCGGAGTGATTGTAGCAGCGGTCCAATCAAAAAGGCCGCCCGAAGGCGGCGCGTGGTTGCCCGCCGGACCCCGAAATCAGGCTGCTGCGGCTGTCTTAGATGCGACGCTGGCGTCGATAGACTCATCGATGACTTCGCGCGCCCTCTGCAGGATTTCGGTGAGCGTAAGTAGAACCGAGTGGAGGCTGCCTTTTGGCAAAGATCCGACATCACCATCGGCCAGCGCGGCCAGCACATCTGTCTCGGGGAAACTTGTGTCCGAGGAATTGGAGCGGCTAGTTAAGGGTCGATTTTAGTCGCCCTGAAATGGCCGCCTTTGCGTGGCGGCAAACGATTGGCACCGAACTTCCGAGGAGTCGATCGCTAAATCGATTAACGAGTTCTTGCGCAATGGCCGAGGTTGGTTGTTTTGGGTCATCGCCACGAGTCGGCTAACGCGATGCCTGCGACCATCGCAGGATTGATTCCATCAGAAGATCAGGCGCCAGAATCGGGCGAGAATAGCCGCGATCAGATCGACGGCAGAACCCGAAGTAAGGAACTCAGCGCCGTCCAATCGGCCGAGCGCACAAGCCTGCCCCCGCGGCGAGAGGGGGCGCGCTGGTCACGACAACGCGATACGCCAGGACGCCTTGCGCTGTGTTCCGCGATGCGTAGAATCGCGCGCCGTGAAAACTCTGCGCAGTACTCTTGAAGATCGTTACCGCGAGATCGGTCGAGTTGCCATACCCATATGGTGGGCCAATTGGCTGCTCGGAATCGCCCTGACGGCGACATCGTATCGTTTGTGGCCGTTCAGGGCGGCGGGTGTTTTTTTGGTGGTTTATGGCGTCATGCTTGCCAGAATACCGTGTCCGCGATGTGAGCAAAGACTTGGCTTCCTGGCGCAGCTTCAGCCCGGCGGCAGGCGACTGCAAGGGTTGCCGCTGATCAACATCGAATGCCCTCACTGCAAACTTGGCCTGGATGATCCTGTGGCGACGTGAGCACGCAGCTACCGGGTGAAGTGGTATTGATTTTTATCTAACGATAGAATCGCGCGGGAAGCTGGCGGCGCTGAATATCGATGAGCCGCGTATTAAGTAGGCCGGCACTAAGTCGCCAGTAAAAAAATAGAAAAATTGTGACTTATTCTTAGGTTGCCGATTTTTTGCTACTTCGGCACGAAATCCTTAGGCTTTTCCGATCCGCTTCCAAACAGAAATTTCTCCATTTCCGCCACCAAGAACGCACGCGCCTTGGGCTCAATCGGCGTCAGTCGATTCTCGTTGATGAGCATCGTTTGGTGCGCCACCCATTGCGCCCACGCCTCCTTGGAGATGTGGTCGTAAATTCTCTTGCCGAGTTCGCCGGGGTACGGCAAATAGTCGAGGCCGTCGGCCTCGCGCTTTAAAAGTAAACAGTAAACCTTGCGTGCCATAAGGCGAATCTTACGCTAAGCCATCTACGTCGTGCGTAACTGCTCGAACAGCCGCCGTATGGGCTGCGGCAAGCCGATACGCGGAGGAGCACTGAGCTGATACCACAGCCGCTCCGTACCCTCGCGAACGGCTGCCCTGGGTTCACACTGTACTTGTATCGGTTTCAGTCGCAAATCGAAGTGGGTGAACGCGTGGTCGATCGGCGGCAGTGATCTCCATTCCGCAGCATCGCCGATTTCGGTAACGCACCATTCGATCGCGGCGCGAGCACTCTCAAACTGCGGCGGTGACCAGAGCCCGCCCCACAGGCCCGCGGCCGGTCGTCGCTCCACCAGCACCGAGCTTGAACCCTTGCCGCCGGTCTGCGCAATCAAGAGCGTCGCCTCCCGCGACGGCCGGATTCGCTTTTGTTTTCTACCCGGCAATTCTGCTTGGCGTGCTTGCAGCGCTGCGACACAGCCCTCACTCATGGGACACACTGTGCATGCAGGGCGAGTCCGAGTGCAAAGCGTCGCGCCAAGATCCATGATCGCCTGAGTGTACGCAGCCACCCCTTCAGTCGGTGTGCACGCCTCGGACTGCGTCCACAATTCCGCCAGGACCGTCTTTGAACTCGGGTCTCCGGCAATGCCGAATACCCGCGACATCACACGCTTGACGTTGCCGTCAAGAATCGGATGACGTTCATCGCGTGAGAGCGCCAGAATGGCCCCGGCCGTGGAGCGGCCAATGCCAGGAAGTGCCATCACCTGCTCCAACCAAGTTGGAAAAACGCCGCCGTATTGCGCGACCAGTACTCTCGCGCACGCCTGCAAGTTGCGCGCGCGTGCGTAATAGCCCAAGCCGGTCCAGAGATGCAGGACCTCATCGAGCGGCGCGACCGCCAATGATTCGACATCCGGGAAGCGCGCCATAAAGCGCGTGTAGTAGGGGATCACCGTGGCCACTTGCGTCTGTTGCAGCATTACCTCGGAAACCCACACGCGGTAAGGAGTCGGATTCATTTGCCAGGGCAAGCCGTGCCGCCCGTGCACGGCAACCCACGCGAGCAAGCGCTCTGCAAATTGGCCCGGCTGCCAGCTCATTTGGTGAACAATCCTTGCAGTCCGTTCTTTTTGAGCACGTCCTGAAGCTTTTGTTTGAGTTGGTCCTTCGCGACGGCCTCAATGTCCGGCCTGACGGTGGGATCGACATATGTGCCCGTGACTTTGAGCGGAATGTCCGTATTGCGTGCCGGCGCCGTGACGATGCTCGCCACCAACTTAAAATCGATGCCCCTGGTCGGCAGGTTTGCACTGCCCTGCCCCGCCACTTTGAGCGCCTGCGACGCGATGGTGAGATCGCGCGTTTCCGCGATGCCGTTGGTGATCTGCGCCGATAGCTTGAATGCCTGGAACGGGGTTTGTCCCGTGCCATTTGCCGGCGGCGCTGTTGATCGGTCGATCAAGGCTTGTGCCAGTTTGATTTCGTAGCCCACATCGATACCTTCCAGCGCGCCGTCCGCCAGATTCGCATCAAGGTGTCCGTTCAACGTTTTGAGCATGGCGTCGACCGTGGCGCCGTGTGCGGTCACCTTCAAGTTGAACGTGGCCCGCCCGGAAAGACGCCCGTTCCCGCGTGTGTTGGCCAACAACCGCGTCATGTCGACGCCCTTGAACTGACCATCGATGCTCAAAGTGGGCGTCGGCCCACGGTCGTCCAGGGTGATCTCACCGGAAGAACGGCCGCCCACGACCTGCGCCTCGATCGGAGCGAGATGGGTCACCTTATCCTTCATCGTCACGGCGACATGCACGTCGGCCAAATCCAGCCGGGCGAACTGCGCAGCCTTGACATTCAAGGTACCGCTCACCTCGACCGGTTTGTCGGATTTGGCGGGCTGGGCGGGTGAGGCCGATTCCTTACTCCCCGCAGATTCGGGGGCGCGGTAGCGATCCAGATCAATCTGATCGGCGACAATATCGAATGTGACCACGCCGGTGTCACCGGTAAGGTATTTGAGGCTGCCCTGAATTTGCGTGTCGTCCAAACGCATTTGCAACTGGTTCAAGCTCATGGCTTTCGAGTTGTAGTCAAAATTCGCGGTCGCGGAAAACTGCGACAGCACTTTAGGATCGCGGGTTTTCGGCAGCGCAATTGACAGGCGCGGCGCAAACTCCCGCGGCACCACGGGCGCCAAGGTCAGCGAGCCCGTGACGTTCAAGTCCTCGAGAATATGGGTGGCGCGGACACTGCCGGTGAGATGTGCGCCGGCGTAGCTCAACGCGAAAGCCGGTGCCGTGACCGACTGTTGCGCGACATCCAGGCTCAGCAACGGCGTCGATAATTCCCAGTTCGCCGGCGCGCCCTCGTCTGGCGTCTTGAGCGTGCCGCTCGCGTTGGCGGCCTTGAACAGCAGCTGCTTGCGGTCCCCTTCCTCGCTCACATCGAACTTGGCATTCAACGACAGCTGCTCGCCTGAGTGGGCGCGGGTCGCATCGAGCGTCAGGCTGACGGGAATATGCCGGTCGGCAAGCGACCCGGTTTCCAGATTGAGCTTCTCAATGGTGCTGCCTTCATAGTCGACCCGCCCGTTTTGAATGCGAATGTTCGCGAGCGATTCCAAGGCGGGCACCGCCTCGGTGTGAACCGCGTCTGCTTTTGCCGGCTGAGCGGCTTCGATCTGCCAATTGCCCCTGCCTTGGGCATTCTTGCGCAAACGCAGATCCAACCCATCGACCTCGATGCGCGCCACCTCCAATCGCTGGTGCAGCAGCGGCAGCAGTCTGACCCGGACGCTGGCGTGGGCGAACGACAGGAATGGTTCGTCGCTGAAGCCGGGAGGGTTGCCGAGACTGGCCGGGCCCAGTTCGAGCGCCACCCAGGGCAGCACGGAGAGCTTGATATCGCCGGGCAGTCTTAATTCTCTGCCGGTGGATTCCTTGACGGCGACGACGATTCTGCCCTTGTAAGCGTTGGGGTTGACGAGCAGCCAGACGCCCAAGAGCACAACGCACAGTAATGCGGCGATGCCTCCCACCAAAACGCCTAAAAACTTCAGGTTTCGCATGCCTTTCACTCGGGATTGAGACCTCGATCATAGCTCAAGCGCTGACCCCATCCGCCGATACCCTTAAGATGATGGGCTTGAGGCCCACGGGTACGGAAACCGAATGCGAATCTGGTCGACTCAGAGCAAACTAATCAACAAATTGCGCCGGCACACCGACACGCAGAGCCCAGCGGTTCCGGCGAGCGCCGTTGTGGGCGATGCCTCGCCCGTCGACAAGACTGACTCTGGCTCATCGGCGCGTCGCTCGGCGGAGTTTTTGGAATTCGCGCAATCCGCGGGTGGCTTTGGCGTCTTCGAACTGAACCTGGTGACGGGGCGGATCAAGGGCACCTCCCTCTTCTTCGAACTCATCGGGTTGGAATGCCGCGACATGTCCTTGAGCCGCGAGGAGTGGCTGGCCTCCATTCACCCGGAAGATTTGGAGGGCGTCGTGTATGCGCTCAGCGAGGCGGTGGCCTGCGGCGGCGGCTATGAAACCGAATACCGCACCTTGACGGCAAGCGGCGAGGTTCGCTGGCTCGCCGGTCGTGGTCAGGTATTGCTGGGGAGCGGGGGTTACGATTCGCGTGCGATCGGGACGATTACCGACATCACCGAACGCAAGGAGTTAGAAGACAAGCTCCACTTTGCCACCGAGTCGCTGAACATCGCACAGACAGCGGCCGGGGTCGCCACCTTCGATTTCGACTTTCGCCGCAACACACGCATCTGTTCAGACAACTTTCGCGAACTCTTGGGTATTCCGCCCGCGACCTCGCTCGAGGATTTGAATCGTACTTTGTCCCGGGTCCATCCGGACGATTTTGCGCGCGTGCGCAGCGCACCGTTGGAAACCACCGCGGCGGACCCCAACTATCGCTGCGAATACCGCGTACTGCTCGACAACGGCGTCGAACGCTGGATCGGCGAGAAGGCGAAGGTTTCGCGCTCGCCCTTGGGCGAAGTCGAGCGCATCACCGGCGCCCTGATCGATATAAGCGACTTGAAGCGCACCAAAGCGGCCTTGGGCTCGGTGGAAATTCGGCTGGAGCGTGCCCTGCGCGGTACGCAGGACGGTTTGTGGGAAATTGATCTGCTCACCAATGTGTCCTGGTACGGGCTGCGATTCGGCGAACTCCTGGGTTACAGCGTCGAGGAACTGGGTTCCTCGCACGAGCAGTTCGTGACCTTGATCCACCCAGAGGATCGGGAACGCGTCGCGCTGGCGCTCGACAATCACCTCGAGCATCGCGCGGTGTACGACCTGGAGTTTCGGGTACGGCACAAGGCGGGGCATTATGAATGGATGCGGGCGCGCGGCCAGGCCGAGCGCGCCGCGGACGGCACGCCGTTGCGCTTGGCGGGTGCCATGCAGCTGATCACGGACCGGAAATTCGCCGAACAGGCCTCGCTCGATGCCAAGCTGGCCGCGGAAGCCGCCAATCGGGCAAAGAGCAGTTTCCTTGCAAACTTGAGCCACGAAATTCGCACGCCCATGAACGGTGTGCTCGGCATGTCACAGATTCTGGCGGAAACCTCGCTCGACAACACCCAGCGCGAATACCTGGACATCATCCGCGGCAGTGCCAAGGCGTTGCTGTCCCTGATCAACGGCGTACTGGATCTGTCAAAGATCGAAGCCGACCGGCTGGAGCTCGAGAATGTCGAGTTTGACCTGATCCACCTGCTCTACGAGACGGTCGCCGCGACGGCACTGCAGACGGCGGCCAAAGGCATCGAACTCATCGTCACGATCGAGGCGGAAGTGCCGGTCATGGTGCGCGCGGACCCGCTGCGTTTGCGGCAAGTCGTGCTGAACCTGTTGGGTAATGCCGTCAAATTTACGCATGAAGGCCACATCAGTGTTCGCGTCGCCAATCGCGTCCAGGCGAACGAGCCCGCCTCGCTGACGATCGAAGTCACGGACACGGGGATCGGCATTCCGGCCGACCGCCTCGACCGGTTATTCAAGTCCTTCTCACAAGTCGATTCGTCCACTACCCGACACTACGGCGGCACCGGCTTGGGCTTGTCGATCGTCAAACGCCTGGCCGAACTGATGGGCGGTGAAGTCGGCGTACGCAGCGAGATGGGCAAGGGCTCGACCTTTTGGGTGCGCATTGAGGCCGACGTCGTCAAGGACCAGCCGGCCCGCAAGCCGATCGGGTTGGGCCGGAAGATTCTCATTGTCGACGACATTCCCGCGGCCCGCGACAGCCTGGCCTCGAAACTCAAGCTCTACAGCTACACACCCGTCACGGTTGGCAGCGTCGATGAGGCTCTCGAGCGCCTGGCGAGCGAGTCGTTCGATCTGGTGTTGGCCGATGAATTGATGCCGATGCGCGGCGGGCTGGATCTCCTGAAGGCGCTGCGCACCGAGGCGCGCCATGCACGCCTGCCCTTGGTATTGCTGTCCCTGTTTGGCGCCGAGCATGACACGGCCGATCGCGAGTACCGACCGGATGCCATCGGCCTGAAGCCGATTCGCGCGGTGCTCTTGGCCAACCTCGTGGATCAGGTGCTGACCGGCAAGACACCGCACGCCCCCAATGTGAAATCCGCCTCGCCATCCCTGCCGACGTTTCGCGGCAACAAGATCCTGCTGGTCGAGGACAACCCTGTGAACCAGCGCGTGGCGCAGCGAACGCTGCAGAATCTGGCCGCCGAGGTGACGATTGCCAACAACGGCGCCGAAGCCCTGGAACATGTCGCCGCGTCGAACTTCGATGCCGTTTTGATGGATTGTCAGATGCCCGTGATGGACGGCTTTACGGCGACTCGGCGGATTCGCGAACTCGAATTGAGCCGCGGCGCCAAGCGGCTGCCCATCATTGCGCTCACCGCGAATGTCATGAGCGAAGATCGCGAAAAATGCCTGGCCGCCGGCATGGACGCGCATTTGGGCAAGCCGATCGAACCTGCCCAGGTGATCGAGGCCTTAAGCCGCTTTTTGAAGGCTGCCGCAAACACACCGGCGATCGATCGCGAGGCGCTGCGGGAACTCACCGGCGGCGATGCGGAATTCGAGCGTGAACTCGCGGAGACGTTCGTCAGCAGCGGCGATCAATGCCTGGCGGAGATCATGGCCGCGCTCAAGGTGAGCGATTTCGACACCGTGCGCAAGCGTGCGCACTCGCTCAAGGGCGCGAGCGCCAACATTCACGCGCGGGACTTGAGCCACGCAGCCTCGAGTCTTGAGAATGCGGTGCGCGAGAATGCCATCCCTGCGATCGGTGGGCTGGTGGAGGAACTCTCGGAGAAGCTGGCGGCGGTCAACGCGGAGCTGCGCCAGGTCGGCTAGGGCTCTTATGCGTGCGCCGCGCGCGGCAAGGTCACACCGAGTTCCTGGCTGCTCGAACAATTGCGCCCGGCGAGTTTGCTCTTGTACAAGCTCTCATCTGCGGCGCGAATCAGCGTATCCACATTGAGCGTCAGATCAGGTCCATGGGGCCCGGTTGAGGCGATCCCAAAGCTGGCGGTCACTGCCGTGTCACCCGCGCGCGTGGCGAAGGGCGCTGAGGCAACCAGATGGCGGATCTTCTCGGCGACCAGCACCCCGTCGGCATGCGCGGTTTCCGGCAGCACGATCAGAAACTCCTCGCCGCCGTAGCGCGCAATCCAATCACTGCTCGTGCGAATCGATTTCTGGGCCCTGCAGGCGAACTGTTGCAACACATCATCGCCCGCGGCATGCCCGCGCTGGTCGTTAACCTCCTTGAAATGATCGAGGTCGCACATGAGCACGGTCAAAGGAAAAGCGTAACGGCGGCAGCGCTCGAACTCGCGCGGCAGCTGCTCCATCAAGTAGCGTCGATTATAGGCACCGGTGAGTGCATCGGTAATCGAGAGGATGCGATTGCGCTGATTGGCGACGCGCAGCGAGTGTTCGAGCGCAAGTATCCGGCGTCCGGCATTCAGGCGCGCAATGAGCTCCGCTTCGTGCACCGGTTTGACCAGGTAGTCGTCGGCGCCGGCCTCGAGCCCTGCGATGATATGCTCCTTGGCATCGCGCGCAGTCAACAGCAGCGCATAGACGTAGCCGTCGAGCTGCATGTTGCGCACCGCCTTGCACAGGGCGATGCCATCCATTTCCGGCATTTCCCAGTCGGTGACCAGCATCGGGTAGTAGCGCTTCGTCATTTTGTCGAGCGCCTCGGACCCGTTGGCCACGGCATCCACCTCGTAGCCGGCGTTCTTGAGAAACCGGGTCATGAGCATGCGGGTGACCGGATCATCCTCGGCCAGCAAAATCGCGGGTGATGCTTCGACTGTGATCGGCGTCACAGATTCGGTCTCAGACACTTTTCTTCAACCCCGTATGCCTCGGTACTTTCATATCGGCGCAAACCCTAATGACTTAATCATGTGTGACAATCTCGTTGCAATTCTCGGCACTGGCGCTCATTGGTGCCAAATCGATACCGGAATTCGCGTCGAATCGAGACTTTGACGCCGATTCATACCTTCAGACCAGAGCTTAACCGACCGATATCGGGGAATGTGCGATTCGCGTCCCTATAGCCGCAAGTCACCCGCGCCCGGCGCGCGAGCCATGAAGGCGAGCGGCGACGGATATTGGGAAGTGGACCTTGCGGACGGCTCCGCGTGGTTCAGCGACTGGTTCTGCCCGCGTCTGCAATGGACTGTGGAGGCACGGCGCCCTGCCTTCAGCGATTTGCGCTGCATCATGTCATCCGAGACGTGGGACACGCTGCTTCGCAAACTCCGTGCGCACCTCGAGGAGCAATCGCCTTTGGACACCGAGTTTCCCGTGCAGCTCGCGACGGGGCAAGTTGAATGGTGGCACCTGCGCGGCTCAGCGCAGCGCAGCGATACCGGGCACCCGACGCATTTCGCCGGCTGCGTGCGCGATGTGACAACGGCGCGCGCACGCGCTGCGCCTTAGGCGTTCGAACTCCCGCTGGATGCGGACGCACCACCGGTGTTCTCGCGGCCCGTAAACCAGTTCACCGCATATTGAACCAGCTGCGTGCCGGTATTCAGGTTGAGCTTGCGCTTGATGCGTTGTCGATGCGACTCGACCGTCTTGATGCTTAAGTTCAGGGATTCGGCGGTTTCCCGGGTGCTCATGCCTTTGCCAATCATATGCAGAATCTGCAGTTCCCGATTGCTTAGACGATCAATGGGATTCGCGGAGATGTACGATCCGCCGGCCGCAAACTTTTGAATCATGTTATTGCCGACCGCTTCGGAGACATAAATGCCCCCGTCCAGAACGCGGCGCAGGGACACGAGAAACTGCTCACTGGCGGCCTGTTTCATAATGTAGCCGTTGGCGCCCGCGGAGAGCATGCGTTCGGCATAGATGGTTTCATCGTGCATGGAGAGTACCAAGATCGGCAACTGCGGATGGTGTGCCCGCACATCGCGCACGAGTTCGATGCCATCGCTCTGCTTCAAACTGATATCCGCAATCATCACGTCGGGATTGAGCTCTTTGATCGCGGTGCGCGCGTCCCGCGCCGTTTCCGCCTCGCCGCAGACCATCAAATCTTCCTCATTCTCCATGATGCGCCGCAGTCCCTGGCGCACGATCGGATGATCGTCGACGATGAGTACGCGCCTGGCGCGGCGCTTGCCGGTATTAGCGCCGGTTGTGGACATTGAAGACCGAATCCATGCGCCGCTGGCTGCCATACTTGTCTCCTTCTGAAATGGCGTGTTCACATTGTATCTGAAGCGGCACGGCTGGCTAACCCGTTACGGTAATCACCGCGCCGTGCGGTTGGTTGGCTGATATCTCAAACTTGGCGCCGATCATATCGGCGCGGTAGGTCATGATTTTGAGGCCCATCCCGGACGTGGACACCGTCGCGGGCGAAAAGCCCAAGCCGTCATCCGTGATCCTCAGGGAAAAGCCGTCTTGCTTCGCAATCAAATCAATATCCACCAAGCTCGCGCGCCCGTGACGCGCCGCGTTGGTCAGCGCTTCTTGTGTGATGCGATAGAGGTGACTCGCGTTGGTTTCGGTAAAAATAAACTCAGGGCACACCTCGGCGCTGAACGTGACCTCCAACCCATAGACATCGCGGCTTCGTGCGGCGAGCGTGCGCAGCGCAGAGCTCAAGCCCCCCGTTTCGGTGCGCACCGGCAAGAGGCCGCGGGCCAAGGAACGCGCCGTTTCGATGGATTGGTTCAGGTGCCCGACGATTTCATTCACGTTTTCAACCACGTCCGGGCAGCGCTGTTGGATGCGGCCCGACAAGCCGCGCAACATGAGCGCTACGCCGGTAAGTTCCTGGCCCAGGCCATCGTGCAGATCACGACCGATGCTCTGTCGCTCGCGGCCCGAGACATCGAGAATTTCCTGCTCCAGGCGCTTGCGCTGCGTGATATCGCGCATCGAAATCGAAATGCCGGTGGCGATGCCGGCATCGCGTACCAACACGGCGCGATTTTCAAAATACTGCGGCTGTCCCGCTTCGATCGATTCGAACTCGAAGGTGCTAGTTTCCCCCGTCTCCAGAATGTGCCCGAGTTTCCGCAGAACTCCGGCCCGCGCGCCCTCCGGCAGCAGGGTATCGATCTCGCGGCCGATGATTTGCTCGGGCGACAGGCCGTTGACCGAATTGTTGACGAAGCGGACCCGCATGGCCGTATCGAGGAGAAAGAGTGTATCCGCCGTGTTGCTGGTGGTGGCCCGCAGCAGTTCCTCGGAGCGCCGCAGGCGTCGCTCGGAATCTCGCCGCGCCGTCACGTCTTGGATGACGCCCACCAGTCCCCGGGGCGCCGCTCCGTCGAACAAGGGTCGGGCTGTCGTGGCGTAAGAACGGTAGCGACCATCGTTGCCGAGCAGTTCAAATTCCTGACGGACCTCGACTTGACCCGCGAAGGCGCTGTCGATGGCACGCTGGACCGCGCTTTGATCCTTCGGATGCACCCGTGCCAGCAGCGTCTCCATGTCCGGATAGACGGTGGGAAGATGAATTTGTGGATTTTCCAAATTTGCGAATTCAAATGAGTTTTGCGTTTGATCCCATCGCCATGCGTGCAGGTTGGCCATGCTCATCGAGAGCTTCAGCCACCCGGTGCTGTTCTCCAGCGCAATTTGCGCGAGTTTATTCGCTTGAATGTTTTGCACGGAACCGAAGGCGCGAAACGGACGCCCCGCCAACATTTCCAAATGTCCGATGACCCGCACCCAGATGCGTTGATTCTTGAGCGTGTTGAGTTCAAGTTCCAGGTCGAAATGGCCGCCGCCGGCCTCGGCCTGTCGAGTGGCTTCGCGCAATTGCGCGCTCGATTCGGGCATGTATTGCGCCAGCATGGAATCGCACGTCACATCGAATTCGTTGATCGTCGTGCCGAAGATTCGGTACATCTCCTCGGTCCAGGTGAGTTCCTGGGTGACATAGCTATATTCCCAGCCCCCGATCTTGGCGATCCGCTGAGTCTCCTCGAGAATGTCGGTCAGGCGCTTGATTTCCGATACGTCCACGCAACAGCCGATGGCCCGCACTGGGTCACCCGCGCCATTGCGCTGGACCAATGCCCGATCCAAGATGGACTTGTAGCTGCCTTTGGCATCGCGGATCCGATACGTCGCGGCCCATCCCCGGCCGTTGATGAGCCCTGCACTCATGGCCTTTTTAGCGGCCGCATAGTCGCGCGGATGAATCCGTTCCAACCAGGCGTTCGCGGTGGGTTCCATGTCTTCGGGGGCGATCCCCAGCACTTCCTGAACACCGCGCGAGCGGTGTACGACGCCTTTGGCGATGTCCCACTCAAAGATGACGCCACTGACAGCATCGGCAGCCAGGCGGAAAACTTCCTCGCGCTGGGCCAGCCGAGATTCCGCCTGCTTGCGCTCGGTGATGTCGCGCGAATTGATGACCACACCGCTGATCAGCGGATTGGCGAGTGCCGAGACGCAGCGCGATTCGAGCCAGCGATACGAGCCGTCCTTGTGCAGAGTGCGAAATTCGCGGGAAAAGCTCTTGATCTGACCGGCCACCAGTTGCCGATATTTGGCGTGTAACTCCTCGCGATCATCCGGGTGAGCGAGGTCGAACACGAAGTTCGATTCGCGTTCCTCGGACGTATAGCCAAGCGAATTTTGCACGCCCGCGCTGACGTATTTCACCCGGCCATCAGCCGCGGCGATTGTGATGATGTCCTGGGCATGTTCCGTCAGGGCCAGCAGTCGACGCTCGCCGACTCCTTGCGCACGATTGTTGGCGCGCCGTTCCGTCACTTCGAGGCTCAAGATGACGAGGCCGACGGTTCCCGCAACACCCTTAAGCGGTTGTACATCGATTTCGAAGCGGCGCGCCGGCCGTCCTGGCTCCTCAAACGCAAGCGATTCGTCATGGTAGGCGTGGCCTTGCAGTGCGTGTGCGAACACCTCCGGCTTCAGCAGCAAGGTGGGAGTCAGCATCAGGGCCGAGCACCCCACGGCTCCGCCGGGGACGGGTCCGGCAGAGCGGATCGCCCCAGCGTTTGCGTACGTAACCTTTAGATCGGCATCCAGGATGAGGAGGTCGTAAGGCAGTTGATCAACGGCCGTGACCAAATCCGGTCTGGACGTCGGCGGCGTAAATGTCAGCATCACCAGGCGCTGACCTGGGGCCGATGGCAGGGGCTTGAGCTCTGTCACGGCAGACTGCACGCCCCGGGGGAGTCGCCAGGCAATGACCCGGCTGGAGCTTAAATCCGTGAGCGACGTGAGCATCGGATTGATATTTGCGGCGGAGGCCGCGCCAAGAAGCAGGGCCAGCGGCGTTTCGATCAAGACGGCCGCGTCGGTTTCCGACAAACATTGACGCGCAGCGGCATTCGCCAGAACAACGGGTAAGTGTTTGTGGCGGACATCGACCACCAGCACTGCGTCGCGCAGGCTATCTAGAGCCGTGTCTGCCAACGCGCGCACCGCGCTCGAGGCGATGCGCAAATAATCCGGAGACGTCGCCATCCTATGGAACTCCGGGAACTCGCTTATATATCAGTCCACTCCAGCTTATATACGATACGCTCAACCTAATGTGAGCGTATACCCGGGGGATGAATATGCGGGAATCCCCTAATTTAGCTGCCGTTGGTGTTTAGTTCTGTAAAGATCGCGGGGCTCAAGGCCGCCGAGGCCCGGATTCGTCCGCGCGCACTAAGGGATCAGATTAAAATTGCGCGATGACTAGCCCGGCGATTCGGCACCTTCGCAAAAGCGATGCGCGGTTTGGTGAGTGGATCGATCGCATCGGGCCGCTGCAACTCCCGGTACCCCCGGCCCGCGAGCCATTTGTTGCACTGCTCGAAATCATTGCCCACCAACAACTGGCCGGCGCAGCGGCCCGCGCCATCTGGGCCCGAGTGATCGGGCTGTTCGAGGATGGCGTTCCGTGCCCAAAACGCCTGGCAGAGATGACCGAAGCGGACCTGCGGGCGGCCGGCCTATCCCGCAGCAAAGCGCTGGCGATGAAAGATATATGCGTCAGAGCGAATGCCGGGAAGATTCCGACTGCGGCGCTCATTGCCAAAATGTCGGATGCCGATATCTACACCCAGCTGACGGAGGCTCGCGGTGTCGGTGAGTGGAGTGTGGACATGCTGATGATCTTTACGCTGTGCCGCCCCGATGTGATGCCGGCGACCGACTACGGCGTGCGCAAGGGATTTCAGGTTTTGTATCGCAAGCGAGCACTGCCGTCACCCAAGCAATTGTTGAAATTTTCCGAGAAGTGGCGACCACATCGATCGGTAGCGGCACTGTATTTGTGGCAAATCGCCGGAACCGCCAAGAAGCCTAAGAAGAAGAAATCACTTTCTAAATAGGTCGTCCAACGCGGATTTCGCCTTGGCGATTTCCGCTTCGTTCTTTGCAACATAGGCGCCCGCCTTTGGCTTGAAGTGATCGCAAAAATTTGCCTCGTCCTTTTTACGCACTTCTTCGGCAGTCGGTTCCTTGCAGTGCTTGGCATAAGACGTGTCGTACTCGACGCACATTTTGCACACGTGCAACTCGGCATTGCAGGCTTTGCAGACTTCGAGACGCCGCAGCGGCAGGCTGAGCGAAGCGAGAGAGGCGCCACAGCGCCAACAAACTAAAGAGTGCGACACAACCAACTCACAAAATTATGGAACACACGCAACAAATTTACGAAGAGGTTCAGCCGAATCCAACTGTACGCATCGTAACAAATCCGGCACCGCGCGGCTCGCGGCTAAGCGGTCAGGCACTTGTCGTGGGCTCCCGTATCTGGGCATCCATGCACTCGGACACTTCCTCTTATCTCGCACTTTGAACACGGGCGAGAGATAGACCCGACGCCTTTTGCACCATTGGGTCATCAACAGGAGGGCCTCAGTGTCAGGTTCGCGGAAACGCAGCAAGCAAGCATAAGTGACAGTCGATGCCAACGCACGCAACAACTGTCGCTTCGCGACCCTGTCCAGTCAGTCGCTAGTGTCCGCTTCCAGGTATTAGGCTCGCGATCGTCGAACCGATTGTTAGATAACATTCTGCGCGGCGTAGATATCTGCGGCTCTCTGATATCGTCCGTTTTGCCATGGCAGTATCGAATAATACCGTTCGTCCAACATTTCAAATGGACTCTTCGCGGTGGCACTCATCTCTTTCACCTTTACTTGGCGAAGCGCTAACTCACGGGGATATGTAGGCCTGAAGTACCCCATTGCCTCGTCAATCGTCGCCGCTACATCCAGTAAGCCGAGAGCTCGATAGCCAACCGCTGCGTCGGGCACAAGCACGCCCGTCGAGTTCTCGAAGAGCTGAAGGAAGCCGCCGTTACAGATTTCATGGTCGCACCACCATGTGGAATAGAGGTGTTGCTTGGGCGCGGAAAGTACGGCGAACTGCTTCAGGAAGACCTCGGGACCCTCGTAAACGCTAACGGTATCCCAGACTCTCTTGAGAGCATTGGCAGCCAGAGTTCCGGGCTGTTGTAGGTCCGTAGTCATTAGATGTTATCTAACGATGAGGTTGAGCGACGCGCGGTTACGCTGGCGTAAAACGAAGCTGTTTTATTTCAATCATCGACTCCCTCCTTGGTTTACCGAAGATGCGGCAAAATGCGGCCGCAGCGTTCGCTCGAACCGATTGTTAGATTTCCTTAGCGTACCTTGCTAAGCCGCTCGGCCATGCGCGTCTGCCAACCAGGACCCGTAGCCTTCCACCGCGCGATGACATCAGCGGGAAGACGTAAAGAGATCAACTTGCGCGGGTTTGCCGAAAGCGGCCGCCCACCTTTGTTGATAGTTGCACGCTTCAACATCTCATCGGTAAGTTCCGGCAACTCATCGTACTCGCTGCGCTTAATGACATGCGCATCAACTCGAGCGAGATTTGATCCCAAGGAGCGGCGCGACGCGCGCTTTTTCACGATCATTAGCCTTCCTCATACTAAAAATGTGTCGATCGGACCCTCGCACTACGTATCCCACCACTACCATTCGATCGCCCAAGAATCCAAAGCAGATCATTCGAGATTCGCCGTAGTCCTTGCGAGTATCCTCGACATCCAAAGTGACTCCGGCAAACACAATCTCAGCGTCCCTAAAATTCAGACCACGCTTGGCGAGAGTTTCATCCCGCTTCGCCGGATCGAAGGTGCCATGAGTTATTGTATATACAATAACCCGTGAGGGCAACGTCAGCAGTACCGCTGCGTTGACAAGAAATCTAACTATTAATTCGCTGACGAAGACGTCGTGTAGGCGGGACAGATTCATCTGACGGCATTTTTGCGCTCCTTGCAATCCGGCTACGTTCTAGAATCGTCAGCCTAAGCTTACCGCATGCCGCGAATGGCTGGTTCAAGGCGATGATTTCGTGTGATCCGTTGCCCGGTTTTGGCCGGTTGGTGCCGGTCGCAAGCAGTGTATCGTCGGGCGCGGCGGTCGGCGGCCGATGACTGAGCGCGTTCGTGGGAGGGCAACAAGGCTCTTGGGATTGTCGAGTTGATAGGCCTATCGTGTGCCTTTCTACAGCGGAGGCACTCGCGATGAAAGATGCAATCGGCTATCTTCGAGTAAGTACCAAGGAACAGGGACGCAGTGGTCTCGGGCTGGCAGCGCAGCGCCATGATATTGAAGCCTTCGGATCGCGCGAGGGCTTCTCAATCAAATCCTGGCACCAAGACATACAGACTGGCGCTGGCAAAGATGCGCTGCTGATGCGCCAAGGGTTAGCCGACGGCCTCAAGGATGCACGGAGGTATCGTTGTCCCCTTATCGTCTCTAGGCTGGATCGGCTGTCGCGAAATGTGCATTTCATCACTGGGCTCATGGAGCACAAGGTGCACTTTATGGTTGCCGCCCTTGGCCGCGACTGCGATTCCTTTACGCTGCACATCTATGCGTCGCTTGCGGAGCAAGAAAGAAAGATGATCTCGGAGCGTATCAAAGGGGCATGCGCAGCCCGAAAGCTGAAAGGAGGTAAATTTGGCTTTCAGTTGGTCTCGAAGGCGCGCCGGAAGCTAATCACTCAACTTGGTCAGGCTGCTTTACAGAGGTCCGCCAAAGAACGAGCGGAAGCGTATCGCTTGCAGATTGAGTGGGCGTTTCGACAGACCAGCCGATATGGTTCAGGGAGGCCGATTTCATTCCAAGCCGCGGCCGATAAGCTCAACGATCGCGGGATTCCGTCCCCGCTTGGTAGAAGCTGGGCTGGCGGTCAACTCGTCAGATACGCAAATCGGCTAGGATTCCATCCGCCGCCGGGAACCGTGCCGCAGGATAAAGTTAAGGAGTGGGTTCGCAAAATGATCGGGGAAAATCCCGACATCACTGCGTGCGATTTACGTAACGCTCCCGGGCTTGATCACCCCATCGGCGTGGAGAACTCTTTCAAATTGCTCAAGGCTTGTCGGATCGCCAAGATCAACCGCAATCGCACCTGTAAGAAAATAGGATGGAGGATTGACTGCCGAACCACAACACGAATCCGAATCAGCCAGTTAGTAGAACGACGGCCTAGACTTGCAGCCAGACAAGTGATTTCGGCGCTTGGACCCGGTCTTTATAGAAAGCAAAAGTGGATCGAGCAGGTAATGCAAGAATGCAAACAGGGATATCCGTTCCACAGACTGCAGGGACAACGCTTCTCGTCGTTTAAACGAAGCCGCGCGGAGGAACCGCGCAACAAAAATCGTCGTAGTCGCTACGACAAATTGAACCCAACGGGGATAACCAAGTCCGCAAAACTGCAAAGGGTAATATCGGGTCCACCGCCCGTTTACCTATCCCAATCCAGGGGATTCCGAGGACGGTACCAAAGGAAGGAAACCAGCCGGACCCAATAAAGTATCGTCTCCAATGGAACAGCACCTTTAGGCGAAGTCTGGCGACTGGATATGCGCTACGCAAGACGCCAAACAAAAAATGCGCACATTGGTCAGATATGCTCATGGACTAGAAAGTCCGCGCGGAGCACGATTGCGGCTGGCTGAAATGGATAAGCGCAGAATTTGAATCTTCATCGTAGCGACTACGATCAGGCCGCAAAGTACCTGCAACACGCGTGTGACCTCATGTATCGCCAGGCGCCCGGCAAGATGCGCGCGACCCTCGATGTTTTGAGACTCGCAATTCGGAGGCTCTCGCCGGGTGATCACTTTGTGGGGGACGCCGCAGCCGAGATAACCGTGTTGCGCCATGCCGCCGATCAAATGCCCGTAGCCGATGCTAGGACGGAGATACTCAAGGCTGTTGCGGTGCTAAGGGATAGGTTTTAACAAATGCGGGCACACGCGCACTGTCCGTATTCGCATTGGTGCCATATCGAAGCGGCACCCAAACTTCACGGAGCTACAGGTTATTCGAGAACTCGAGCCGGGAACAGCCAGAAGTCCTAAATGGGTGAAACGCGTAATTGTCGAGTGTCGGAAAGCTTCTGCGCTAGAGAAGCACAGGCGGGAGAATCGGCCCCATAATTCTCCGCAGGTGGCCAGGGGCACAGCGAGAAAGGGCTTCAACGCTGGGCCCCCTCGTTCGGAGTCTGGCCGCTTCATTTCAAAACTAAACAATCCGGCAAAATAGTCGCGTTGAATAACGAGTTAGCGCAAAACAAAGTGATTTAGGCAGCTATTCCCCTCGCACCGCCGGTGACTACGGCTCCACGCCGGGCTTGTCGCGCGAAGATGATCCTCTCAAATTCTACTATTTACGAACGTTCAGTTGAGCACGCGCTGCGCGTCGGTCCCCACAACCCCACGGGCCATTCGGTCGGTACCGACGACACCGTCGGTGCCAACCACACCACGCGTCAGGCGATCGGTGCCCACAACGCCGTCGGTGCCTACAACACCGCGGGTCATTCGGTCCGTACCGACAACACCGTCGGTGCCAACCACACCACGCGTCAGGCGATCGGTGCCCACAACGCCGTCGGTGCCTACAACACCGCGGGTCATTCGGTCCGTACCGACAACACCGTCAGTGCCGACCACACCACGAGTCAGGCGATCGGTGCCTACAACACCATCAGTCCCCACAACGCCGTCGGTGCCTACAACACCGCGAGTCATTCGGTCCGTGCCGACGACACCGTCAGTGCCAACCACACCGCGGGTCATTCGGTCCGTGCCGACGACACCGTCAGTGCCAACCACACCGCGGGTCATTCGGTCCGTGCCGACGACACCATCGGTGCCAACCACGCCGCGAGTTAATCGATCGGTGCCGACGACACCGTCAGTGCCGACCACGCCGCGGGTCATTCGATCTGTGCCGACGACACCGTCGGTGCCGACCACGCCGCGAGTCATTCGATCCGTGCCGACGACACCGTCGGTGCCTACAACACCGCGGGTCATTCGATCCGTGCCGACGACACCGTCAGTGCCGACCACGCCGCGAGTCATTCGGTCCGTGCCTACGCCCCCA
>Ga0210389_10000686_pt1 | contig 29164 bp, 26 predicted proteins | sample IncBWH28OmetaG_FD_160127 | JGI IMG/M metagenome (GOLD analysis project Ga0210389, IMG submission 160127) | Forest soil microbial communities from Barre Woods Harvard Forest LTER site, Petersham, Massachusetts, United States - Inc-BW-H-28-O ... | reverse complement strand
GGAAGCGCGCCGACGAATCGCATCGCGCACGGTTACGAGTCGAAGTCGGGCGCCTTCGCAAAATGCTGCGAACAGTGGCCGGCGTTAGCGCGACAATGCGTGGGTTTGCCCTGGTACCGTGCCGGGCGCCTGAGGTCGTCGTTCTGGCCCGCCCGTTAGAAGACGAGCATGCACCGGTCCTCGCCTTCCTCGCCGATGGTGAATCCTGGTCAAGCTCAGCACTGGCCCTCGCTCTTGGAGCCAGCCAGCGCACCGTTCAACGAGCACTCGACTCTCTCGCGTCAACCGGCAAGGTCCAATCGTTTGGTCATGGGCGAGCCTGTCGTTGGATGACTCCTCCGATACCGGGATTCACGACCACCTTGTTACTCCCTGCCCACTACCAGTTTGACTAGAATAGAACCATGAAACGATCAGCGGCAGAGATTGTTCGTGAGTACGGACCCTTTCCGGGTGTCGATCGCGTGAACGGGGTCACCTTTGATGGCAAACAAGTCTGGATTGCAACCGGCGATAATTTGAGGGCGCTCGACCCAGCGAGTGGGAAAACCACGCGCTCGATTGATGTCGGCGCGCACGCGGGCACCGCGTTCGACGGTCAGTACCTGTATCAGATCGGCGACGACCGCATCCGGAAGATCGATCCGAAGACCAGTCAAGTGCTGGCGACGATCCCGACGCCTGCCAGTGGCTGCTCCGGCATGGCATGGGCAGAAGGGAGTCTCTGGGTGGCGCAATACGAAGATCGGAAGATCTATCAGGTCGATCCCCAGACCGGGGCAGTCCTTCGTACCATCGAGACCACCCGTTTCGTTACCGGGGTTAGCTGGGTCGAGGGACAACTCTGGCACGCGACCTGGGACGATGATGGGAGCGATTTGCGCCGGATCGATCCACCCACGGGCGAGGTCCTCGAGGTGATCGAAATGCCGCCCGGAGTCGGCGTATCGGGTCTCGAGTCGGATGGCGGAAACCAATTCTTCTGCGGAGGCGGGAGCAGCGGCAAAGTGAGAGCCGTCCGCCGGCGCTAGAGGGATCGGTAGGGACGAGCTCCTGCTCGTCCGTGCTTGGTCTGTTTATTTCGCCCCTAAAAGACTCGGATGAGCAGGAGCTCATCCCTACCGATTACTCCTCTTAATCCATCGGGGTCAGGAAATGGTCCCAGTCCCTCACGTTGTGCGCGTTCCGAATAAAATAAGTGACTGGCAACTCCCGAGGCGATTGCGGTCTCTTAGCCAGCTTTAGACCGACTTCCTCCGGCAGATGGTTCCCTTTCAAGCTGTTCACCTTCTTATCCGCCAGTACACAATTCTCCCATGTCGTTGTTCCACCTCGCGACCGTGGTACAACGTGATCGATATTACCCTCGTGCGGTCCAAGCTTTTTGCCGGTGTACTGGCACTTTCCACCGTCTCTTTCCCAAATCCCTCGGGCAGAAAGCTTTGGCCGGCGTTTCGGCACTTTATTGTAACGAGCCAAGACTAAAACCGTTGGCACCCGAACCAAGCCACGCACTGTACGGACAGCGTTGTCTTGTTCCCGAGTCTCCAATTCTAGCCACTCACTCCAGCGAACGGGTCGCATGTCGCCTGTGCCTTCTATATCCAAGGCAGTGGCGTTTCCGTTCGCCATCATGCAAAATGCCTGTGCAGGTGTTTTGACATCGATGGCCTGCCAGTTCCGATTCAGCACCAGAACCGTCGATTTGTATAAGACGTCGTTCATGCCGTCGCCTCAGCCATTTGATTTGTCTGTCGCCGGTTTGCGACAGACTTATGCTTCAAAATTCGCCAATTGTCTAGCCGGACGGCGCCTGGCGTCTAGCGATGACAAATTGCAAATGACAAATGACAAATCGCTCCTGCATCGGCTATCCTGCTGGCGCTGATCAGAAATCTGTCATTTGTAATCTGTCGTTTGTCATTCAATGCGTTGCGATTGCGACTACCACACCCACCCACAAGGGCATGCGGTCCGTCCGTACACGGTGGAACTCCTTCAGCCTTGGATTGATCGGTGTCGGGAACGAGGCATCAAAAGTATCGCGTTCACTGATCATGACCGGTATCGCGAGGGAGTGGACTTCGATGTAATTGCCAGGCTACGGGAGATCAATTCTGAAGTAGAAATTCTGGCGGGGATCGAGCTGGACAATGACCCTGAAACCGGCGAAAGCGGCCTAAAGTGGGTCGAGACCCATTGGGATCGTCTAGATTTTGTGCTCGGTTCGGTTCACTACTTGAACGACGCCAGCCGCATGTTCGATGGAGCCGACCAATCCGGTCAGTTGCAGTCTCTCGGCTTGGAACGCGCCTACGAAGAATACCGTAGCCAACTTGGCGCACTGATTCGGCGTGGACACATCGATTGTCTCTCGCATTTGGATCTGATCAAGATTCATGGGCTGCTGCCGAACACCTACGATCCGGCAAAATTTTTCGGTCCAATCCTGGAGCAGATTGCGGCCGCCGGGCTGGCCATGGAAATCAATACCGCCGGCTGGCGAAAGCCAGTCGGAGAACAATACCCGACAGAACCGCTCTTAAGCTCGGCCTTAGCCCTGAAGATACCGATCACGATCTCGTCCGACGCGCATTCTTATGCGCAGGTCGCGGAAGATTACGGGAAGCTGGAGCCGTTATTGGAGCGCATCGGTCTGGAGAAGCCGACGAGGTTCTGGCGGCATCAGCGGCGCCTGCAATAGCGGGCGGTCGTGCACTGGGTAGGCTGCCGGGCACAGCGCTGGGTATCTCATCGGATAGGACCTATGGGACACATAGGACTTATATGACTAGTCCTATAGGTCTTATCCGCCGTCGAAGCCCGGCGTGTGCCCTTCCAGACGCCTCTACCGGAGCTCCTCGTTCAACAGTCGCAGCATCGCAAACAGCAGCCGCGAGCGCTCCACCAGACTCTCAGGGATCATGAATTCGTTCTCGCTATGGATGGCCCCACCCCTGGCCCCCAAGTTATCAAGGTTCGGTAACCCATATTGGGCCAACCGATTTCCATCACACGTGCCGCCAGTCGGTTTAGCGTCGAGCTCGATCCCGATTTCGGTTGCGGCACGTTGAGCCAGTGTGATCAGCCATGAAATCTCGGGGGTCATCATTTTGGGTGGCGCTGTGAATTGACCAGTGAGTTCGGTGCGATACCGGTCTCCATCCTGCAAGGACACTCGGAGCTGCTCCATCTCTCGTTGAACCCAATCTTCGTCCTCGCGCGACATGGTGCGGACGTTGAGCTGGCAGGTCGCCAGATCCGGGACCACGTTGGTCGCCTCTCCACCCGAAACGATCGCAGGATTCAAGAAAATACTGGGCCGCTCGGCATTGAGCCGCTGGCAGGCCAGAATAAACTGGGCCAACGGAACGAGCGCGTTTCTGCCAGCGCCGGGATTTCGCCCGCTGTGCGCCGCCTTTCCATGGGCTTTGAACGCAAAGGTGCCGGAGCCCTTCCGCGTCGAAGCCAGCGAACCATCTTCCAGTGCCGGTTCGAAGCCAAGACCGAATCGATGTTTGCCAGCTTCAGATTCAAAAAGCTCGCTGGAGATCGGTGAACCGATTTCTTCGTCCGAATTGATAATAATCGTCCAACCAAAGTTCTTGTTCGGGACGAATCGTTCAAAAGCCGATAAGCCGCACAGCATGATGGCGAGGCCGCCTTTCATGTCGCAGACGCCCGGACCGAGCACCTGGCCGTTTGCCGCCCGCACTGCCCTCTGTAACGGGTGTTCCGGGCTATAGACGGTGTCGAGGTGCCCAAAGAAAAGCACCTGTTGGGCGGCGCGATTGCGCTTTCGAAAGATCGCGATTGGCCCGCTATCCTTTTTATATGGGCGAAACAGTTGCGAGGACTCGGGCTCAGTCGCTTGAAAGCCGGCGTAGATGGTTTCCGCCGCCGAATTGAGGCCAGGAACGTTTCGACTGCCGGAATTAATATTCGACCAGGCAAGGACCTGCTGAATCAGTTCGGTCTGCTGTGCGTTGATCCATTCGGTCGCCGTCATGTCTGGAATGAGTAGATAGGCCCAAGCTCAAGGATCTGAGTCAACTTATCCAGAGCGGTTTGGATCTCCGCCAGCAGCGCTGGGTCGCGAAAGTCCGATAAAGAAAGGGACTCCCGGTAGTGGTGTTTCACCCAGGCAGTCAATTCGTCGAAAAGCTGCTCGGAATAAAATAACCGTGCCGGAACGGTGCTTTGCTCTTCCTCATTCAAGAGGACCCGGGTTCGCAGACAAGCAGGTCCACCACCGTTCTGCATGCTCTCGCGCAAGTTCAAGAAGACTACGTCTGCGATCACCGCATCGGCGCCTTTCACCAGGCTGGCTACTACTGCGCGCACCTTCTCATTCTCCTCGGAGTCCGCCGGTGCAACGATGACTAGGCGACCGTCGCTCCGAGTGACAATCTGTGAATTGAAAAAATAAGATTGGATCGAGTCTGCTAAAGAAAACTCATTAATCTCGATTGCGCAGAGACTTCGGTGCTGCGTCTCCTCAAACACCCTCTTTAACCGGTCAACAACGGACCGGCCGTCTGCAAAGGCTTCTGCATGGTAAAGAAAGAGCGCCTCGTGTCCGGTCGAGATCACATCATTATGAAAGACACCAGCATCAATCGCAGCAGGAGATTGCCGTGCAAAAACGACAGCCTCTTCGGGAAGCTCGTGTAAGCGAGCGATGGCTTGGCAGGCCTCCAGAGTCTGCCGTTGAGGATACCGCGTAAGGGGGTTTGAGCCAAAGTGCTCTCGGCCATAAACAAATAGATGCACCCCGGGACTTCCCTCCGAACCAACTAACCGGATGTGGTTCGCCGCCCCTTCATCACTGAAAGCGACTGTTCTCGGAAGCGGCGGATGATGTTTGAACAACGCAAAGTTAGGAAAGACCTTTTTCAACAGACCGGCGGTTTCGTCTGCCTCCAAAGAACGGTGCAGGTTCGATATCAGATTGGCCGGCGTAATGTGGACGCAGCCATCGCGAGAATCGCAACTGGGCGCAAACATGGCCGCATTCGCGGTCCACATCCCCGAAGCAGAGAACGCCGCGGACAAAAGTGAAGGACTATGTCGGAGCGCCGCGTCAATCATCTGTTGATCGGCGCCTGTAAATCCCGCCCACCTCAATAGATCGAGACGAGGCCGGCTAAGCGGAGGAAGGATCGCTTGACCTACTCCCATGGCGGAGAGGACCCGCATTTTTTCCAGGCCTTGTAACGCCGCCATCCGCGGATGCGAAACCTGAAATCGATGACCAACGGACGCGCGATTTCCCTCTGCTAGTCCCCCATAGTGATGCGTCGGTCCAACTAATCCGTCGAAATTGAATTCTCGATAAGCCAAAGTCACCTCGGGATAAAAATAACGCGACTGCCCATTCTGACTCGGAGCCGTTCCGCAGTTCGAGGTTCGATCGCGATATTCGCCGCATCCAGATGCTCAACCTCAGCAAGGCACGCCCGAAAATCCAAGGCAGCATGTCCAATCAGACAAACCACAGGATTACCCAACGCGCGAACTTCAGCGACCTGCGCCGTGGTCGCTTCACGGATAGTCTTGATTTCCGCGCGGTGTGCGATCACTAGTGGCCCGCCGTCGAAAATGTCGACCTCATTAGATCTGCGGAATCCTTGATTCAGTAGAATCCGAAGAGCGGGTTCCGCATCGCGATGCACTTTGCCGATAACGGCTTGCGCCGCCAACGGCAACAACGCCGCATAGATCGGATATTTCGGCATCAGGTCGCGAATAAAATCTTTTTGACCAATCCCGCTCAAAAAATCGGCCTCAGCAAAAGTCTGCGAAAAAAAGTGGCGGCCGATCGATTCCCAAAACGGCGATAAACCTTGTTCATCGGTGAAGCCGCGCAGCTCGGCGATGACTCGATCATCAAAGCGTTTTGGGAATGCCGCTATAAAAAGAAACCGGGCCAGCGACAACAACTGGCCAAGCCCTGCTCTGCGAAAGGTTGGCTTCAAACAGAGGCTACCAACTTCAGAGGGCCCTTTGTGATCGAGCTTCAAATGGAGCACCTCCATTTCGCGGTCAATACCGAGCGGAGGGTGAGAGAACCGCTCTCTGCGCACCTCATAAGTGTAAAACGGATCGAAGCCACCGACCCTGGCGATGATGCCAGAGGTGCCCACTATCTCCCCAGTGCCACATTCTTCTAGAACAAATAGATAATGATCTCCGCCCGCCTTCTTTATTCGATAGTCGAAGGAACGTTGGGAGTGATGGACCAAGTCCTCAAGAGCCGACTCCTCCGCTGGAAGCGAAGTCATCCCGTCCGTGATGGAAGTCGCCACGCCTTTCAGCCCCGACAGATCCTTTTCTTCTACTGGCCGCAGCACAAAATCAGGTGGCATCGATAGATTCTGGCTTTGAGGCTGACGGGCCGCCAGAAAAAAGCGTATCCGTGGAGCGCGCCTCGCTTGCGAGGCCGAAGGGGTCGCCACCCGTGACGTGTCGGCCTCGCAAGCGAGGCAGCGCTCCAAGGGGGCACCCTCTTGATCCCTACCGGTACAGCACGCGCACGAGATAGAGCCCTTCCGCCGGCGCAGTGTGATGTGTCTTTTCCTTGCCGGGTACCCGGAGGAGCTCCTTCAGCCAATCCGCATCCTTCCGGCCCGAAGCAACCTGCACCAAGGAACCCGTGATCATACGGACCATCCGATATAGAAACCCATCCCCAGTAAACTCCAAAGTAACCAGCCCACCGCGGCGTCTCACTTGAATTTCTTGAAGGTTACGAACGGTGGTTTCCGGGGGTGTACCGCGATTGGCAGCAAAAGAGGCAAAGTCGTGCTCACCGCAAAAAAATGCCCCATAAGTGATGAGATTTTCTACATCGAGCCGTTGAGGAACATGCCAAGCCCTCCCGACCTCCAAGGGATGAAACGTTTCTGAGTTCCAGATCCGGTACCGGTACATCTTGCCCTTGGCGGAGAACCTGGCGTGAAACTCCCCGGAAACACGACGGCAGGCCATGATTCTGATACCAGATGGAAGATTGGCATTGAGAGCGACTCGCCAAGTCGCCGTTGGGAACCGTTTGGCAGGGACGTCCACATGAGCGGCTTGGGCAAGTGCATGTACTCCTGCATCCGTTCGGCCGGCGCCATGTAATCTAGCCGGTCGATCAAGAATCTTAGCCAATGCTGCCTCAATATGATCCTGGACTGCATTCCGGTTAGGTTGACTTTGCCAACCCGCGAAGGTCTTCCCGTCGTACGCGATGGTTAGATGGAGGCGTTCAGTTGCGGGAGAGAGGCCGGCCTTCATCAGATACCAGAATACCAAATAGGATCATTTTCGTCGTCGGAAGGAAAACGCCCCGGATCGCATCCCCACGGCATGGAGGGAGCAGCTTTGGCGCGTGCTGGTAGGACCCACCGACATCTGGTCTATCGCGAACCTGACCGGAAATCGCGAAGTGTGGCTCCTCTCCAGCTATTCCGCACTCCCCGGCCCGGCCACTGAGTCGAGGTAGCTTTGAAGTAGCACTTGCGCGGCCACTTGATCGATAATCGGGCGGCTCTTTTTGACGTCGCGGCCGGCGGCATGCAGGAGACGTTGCGCCTCTACCGTCGTCAAGCGTTCGTCCCAAGCGATCAATTGCACGCCGGCAAACTCACTTTTTAACTGGGAGAGAAACAGCTTGGCCTTCTCAGCCGAAGGTCCATAGGAACCATCCATATTCCGGGGAATACCCACCACAATTCGTGATACCCCCTTCTGCAAAACGATTTTCTGCAGCCGGGACAAAAACTCAGAATTATTAGGAACCGTCTCCAACGGATGGGCTAACATGCCGAGATCATCAGAGATGGCGATCCCGATCCGGCTGGAGCCGAAATCGATTCCGAGGCAGCGCATTCTATTGGAATTGTTCCGGCAAGGTGCCGACTAGACTTTTCACTCGTTCAACATCGTGCCGGTGACACACCAGAATCGAATCCTGCGTCTGAACCACAATCAGGTCGTTCACTCCGACCAGGGCGAAATGGATCTTTTGGTCCGAGAAAACAATATTGTTGTTCGATCCTTCGACCGACACGGCAGTGTTGGTCGCATTGCCATTGGGTAATTGCTCGAGATACTTCGCGATGGAGGTCCAACTGCCAACGTCGTCCCAATCAAACGAAGCAGCCTTCACTACAACCCGGCTGGCCTTTTCCATAACCGCATAGTCAACCGAGATCTTTGGCAGCGTCGGGAATCGATCTCCAATTACCCGGGTCGGGTCGCTACTGTGTCGAATTGCGGAAATGAACTCCCCAAGAGCGGGCGCGTGTCGATTCAACTCCGCTAGGATCGCTTTTACAGACCAAATGAAAATCCCGGCGTTCCAAAAGAAATTGCCGCTTCTCACAAAGGTTTCCGCCAGATCCGATTCCGGCTTTTCCCGGAACCGGACCACTTCGAAGAAGTCGGAAACCGGTCCATCGACTTTCTTTCCGCGTTCGATGTAACCATATCCCGGACAGGCCCAGGTAGGCGTGATGCCGATGGTTACCAGATCACCGGTTTTACTAGCGAGAGTTGCCGCCGCCCGCAAATCGGCCTGGAATGAAACCTTATCTTTAATCAGATGATCGGCCGGGAGTACGGCCATCGTCGCATCCGAATCTCGGGCGGCGATGAGACCGACTCCAAGAGCGATCGCCGCGGCGGTATCTCTCCTGGCCGGTTCCGCAAAAATGTTCTTCTGCGGATGCCCCGGCAACAGCTTTCGCACAGCGTCCTCTTGTTCCTGGTTGGTCAGAATCAAGATGTTCTCCGGCGGGATTAACCCCGCTAGCCGGAAAATAGTCTCCTCAAGTAACGTGTTTTCGTTAAACAGGGCGAGCAGCTGCTTAGGCTTCTCCCTTCGGCTTAATGGCCAAAAGCGTGTCCCGCTACCGCCAGCCAGCACCAGAGCGTAAAAATTATTCGACATTGGTCCAATCTCGCTAGAACTATTGCCTCGGAAAAAAGTAGTTTGTGAGCCCTAGCGAATATTCTCTAGGTTTGCCGGAGGGCAACCAAACAACGTCGTAACTTGACATTTTACGGTTGGTGAAATGAGCTGGAGCAAAACACTGATATCTGATAAAAACGATCAATCTTCCGCTATGACCAGCGAACATGGCAAACCACTAGTGCTGTCGCTTTCATCGGCCGCTTTGTTGACGATTTCCCAGGGAGCGGTCGGCTGTGCCTTGGGAATATTATTCTCGGATAAGCTCAACAAAAAGAACCGCTCATTGGTCGGTTTAGGCTTCATTTCGTTAGCCCTCGCGACAACGGTGCCGGCACTGGTGGCCGTTGTGGTTGACTTGGTGAACGGTCCCAGCTCAAAACTCGGTGTCCGCCGGCGCCTTCGATCGATTCGCGAAGACTCCGGGCTCCACGAGGAAGAAGTGTTCTAGACGGTGCGAGCCGTCTGTTCCGGTAGCGGCGACTGTCCCGCTAGCTCTGTAGCGTTTGACGGTATTCCAACCCTACGCGCAGTCGCTATCCTGGCGGTGGGATGGCGACTGCGTGTTGAGACGCTCCAAACCAGTCACTTCGATACGGTGATCAGGTGGTGAGCAGGCCAGAGACCTAGCAGGACAGTCGCCGCTACCGGGTGAGACCTCCTCGGACTAAAGCCCAAACACGAAATCCGGTCTCCGTGCGGCCTCATCTGCCATTTTTGCCATTCTTGCCATTTTTCGGCGGTTTCGCCGTAATGCTGATATCCCCAGGGCCGCTAGTCACCAGAGAGTCCGGCGGAACGCTGCTCATCAAAAACACGTTTGCGCCAATGGTGGACCTTGCGCCGATCACGGTCTCACCGCCAAGGATTGTCGAATTCGGATAGATGGTCACCCCATCTTCGACATTGGGATGGCGTTTGCCGCCTTTCTTAATCCTTCCTTCCTCGTCCTTTTTAAAGCTGCGAGCGCCCAATGTTACGCCGTGGTACAACTTCACCCGGTTCCCGATTTCACAGGTCTCGCCAATGACGACCCCGGTTCCATGGTCGATAAAGAAGTATGGTCCGATCTTAGCACCTGGGTGGATATCGATCCCGGTCCGGCTATGGGCCCACTCGGTCATAATTCGAGGCACCAGAGGCAACTTTTCGAGGTAAAGTATATGAGCGGCGCGTTGGATGGCGATGGTTTCGATGCAGGGATAACTCAGAATTATCTCCTCAAAGCTCTGACTTGCCGGATCCCCTTCGAATGCTGCTTCCACATCAGTCCGCAGCAGTTCTCGTATCCGCGGGAGTTGTTCCACAAGATGCAGAACAATTTCTTCCGCCCGTTTGTACGGGCATTCAGGCTCCTGAACTCGAAGGCTCTTGAAAGTTTCAACGCGGAGACGTTCTGCGAAATTAAGCAGCCGGCTTGACGACAGCTGGGTAAAGCGTTTCGACGCGATCGGTTCTTCGTCATGGAATCCGGGGAACAGGATTTGCAGCAGATCCTCACAGATCTGGGCTACTGCGCCTTTCGAAGGCAAATTTAGCCCGTCTATGTTGTTGATTCCTCCGACTCGGTTATACGAATCGAGAAGCTCACCCAGCAGCGCCGTGACGCTCTTTTCCATAACACCGGACCGTAAGGTAGTTTCGGCGGAGGCGCCAATTCCATTCGCAGAATTCGTCTGGAATTAATCTCGCTGCAGAATTCGGGCCCCTTGGGAAGGTCGAGTTAGGATCGCACTGCACTGCGCGCCGGTAGCGCTCAAATATTTCGTTTGCACGCAGTCGATGATCTCTTGAGCCAGCTCTGACCGGATCAACGAAACCGTCGAACCTCCAAAGCCACCACCGGTCAAGCGTGATCCGATAACTCCGTTAGTGGATTGGGCAATCTCAACTAAAGCATCGAGATTAGGTGTGCTGTTTTCAAAATTATGCCGCGAGCTTTCATGTGAAGCGAACATTAGCTCACCAAAGGCATGGACATCACCAGCCAGCAGGGCTTCCCGTCCGGCAAAGACTCGTTCATTTTCACCAGTGATATGTAAAGCTCGTCGCTTAACTAAAGGGTCGAGATCGCTATTCAGTACCCGATTCGTAGTTGCATCCCGAAGAGCCGTAACCTTAAGAGCAGCCGCCGCAGCCTGACATTGCTCTCGGCGTTCGTTGTATTCACCTCCAGTCAGTGCATGCGGTATTCCTGAGTTGAGCAGTAGTAGAGAGACACCAGCTGGCAACTGATAGGTCTCTGCAGTAGTCGAGCGGAAATCTAAGAGAATGGCCCGGTTATCCTCTCCAAATACGGATGAAGCCTGGTCTAGAAGGCCGCATTTGACGCCGACGAACTCGTTTTCCGCTTTCTGACATAGCTGGGCTATTTTCATGGGAGCCAGCGACCAGTTAGCTAAGTCGATGGCGGCAAAAGCAGTGGCAACTTCGAGTGCTGCCGAACTCGAAAGGCCGGCGCCAACTGGTAAATCGCTGGCGATCTCGATGCCGAGCCCATGAGCGGGCCACCCCACCGCCATTAGTTCCTGAATCACCCCAAAACAATAGTTAGCCCATGGTTCGGCAGCAGATGGCGAAAGCTCATCTAAGTGTGCGATGGCGGTACGCCGGTTGGTTTGTGAACTAACCTCAATTTGCCGCTGCCGAAGCCCATGAACAGAGGCAGTAACGCCGCAATCGATAGCGGCCGACAGCACCACACCTTCATTGTAGTCGGTGTGATTTCCAAGGATTTCGACGCGACCTGGCGCAAAAGCTACAACGCGGTTATGCATGAGTTTTACTAGTCTGTGGTATTAAAAAATATGCATTTTTGAGCTGCACGGGCTGTATAGTTCTATATATAACGATAGAATTGTCATACATTTACCCGAACTTTTCTTGCAAATAGAATAACGAAGCATAATTTCTGCCTGTGAAATTATCCTCCGCCTCATTAAGAAAAGCAGCCGACATTCAAGAACGTATCGAGCGTTTGGAATCGGAGCTGGAGCAATTATTGCAGGGCGAAACAGCAGCTAAGCCGGTTACTCCTAGCCTGGCGGCACCGACCCCGCGACTAACCAGAAGAGGTAGGCGCGCGCGGTCGACTAGAGCTGTTGCTTTGAACGGACGCGGACGTGGTCGCCGCTCAACTTCGCCTAGTGGACCATTGGCTCCGGCGGTTGTGCGTGTCCTGAAATCGCGCGGGGCGCCAATGGGCGTGTCCGATATTCTGGACGGGCTCATGTCTAACGGCTACAAGTTCAATTCCCCAGAACCGAAGAAAAATCTGTTCGCCCGGATCTATCGCTTGAAAGGCGTCCGCCAAGTCGGTCCTGGTAGATTTGCCGCTGAATAGTAGTAAGAGCCGTTAACCTGGCCCGGGAGAACGGGTTACTAAGGCTGGCTGCCCGTAACCGGCAAAATTGCGTTTAGAGTCGCCAAGTCACAATTCGGTCTTGGCGACGCGCAAAGCGAGCTCGTAGTTAACCGGCCAACAGGTCCGGCAGCCCTTTGATCGGCGCCATCGGCCGTTAGCACTTGAGCTGGAACGTTCAGTCCAGCTGAAGCTTTGCTCTAGCGCGACAGATTAGCAATTCGGCGCGCGCTATTTACCGTATCGATCTGATCAATCGATTTATCGCGGCGAATCGCTTTGATTCGCGGAAACCGAAGAGCTAACCCACTGGAATGCCGATCGCTGGGCTGGATGGAGTCGAAGGCCACCTCTAAAACTATCTCCGGCACGACTTCGTGCAGCCGGCCAATCTTTCGTGTGGTCGTGCGCTGAAAGTGTTCTGTGAGTTCCTCAATTTCGGCGTCAGTCAAACCGGAATACGCCTTGCCGATCGCTTCCAGTCTGCCGTTCTCCGAATTTCTAACCGCAAAAGTGTAGTCGCTGAGCACGTGGCTCCGTTTTCCGTGCCCTTGTTCAGCGCCCACTACCACGACGTCCAGCGTTGCCAGTTCTCGCTTAAGTTTGATCCAGCTTCTCCCTCTCCTTCCGGGCTGATACGAACTACCGGGATCTTTCAGCATAAGGCCTTCTGAGCCCAAGTCGCGAGCGGCAATAAATGCCGCCTCGATCTCGCTGTCCGTGGACACGAGTTGGTTAGGTAAGAGGCGAATCAGTTTAGGCAAAGAAAGGGATTCCAGCAGCGAACGGCGCAATTGTAGCGGTTCCCTCACCAGACTTCGCCTGTCCAACAACAGGAGGTCAAACGCCATAAAGGCAATCGGTACGTCATCCGTGTCGAACAGATCGCGTGTGCGCTTGCGACCTAAACGGCGCTGCAGATCGAAGAAGGTCAGCTTCTTATTCGCATCGAAAGCAACAATTTCACCGTCAAGAATCAGATTTTGCGAGAACGACAATCCAGCCAACTCAGGGAACTGTTGCGAAATATTGTGAAGGTCTCGACTGTAAACTTCGACCTTATCCGGACCTCCATGTAACTGCGCTCGCACCCCATCGAACTTCTGCTCAGCAAACGCCGGGGTAGCGGTGAAGTCGTGTTTAAGCCGTTCCGCGGCAGCTTCTGCTGTCGGCTCCGGAATGGCCAGCATCGACATTACCGGGCGGAAAAGTGCAATCTTAGCCGTGGTCAGGAGGTCTTTTTGGGCGAGCAACGCGGTTTCACCCAAATCTCCGGTGAGCATATGGGCTTCCCTGACATCTTCCGTTGATCTAGTAAACGCCTGCGCGATGGCCTCCTCCACCAGACCTTCTTTCAACCCGATCCGCAGGTCTCCGGTCAAAATGCGGACTACATAACTTCCATTCAAGGCATTTGAATGATGCAGCCATTCCGCCAACAACGAAGCCTTCGCGACTGGTCCCCGGGCCTGCTCCAGGCGTTCAAACCAATCTCGTGTCTCTGCTAACGAGTTGAGTCGGGGAGCAGTCCTGTTCAGCAGCACTTCGTAGGCAACCTTACCCGCATCTCCGTAAGCGGAAGCAATGCGACGAAACTCGGATTCGGTTAGTTTTGTGCCTTGTAGTAGCCCCTTACGAATCACCGACCAACCGACTTGCAGGGTTCGAGTGTCGCCTCGGGAGAATGCGCGGCCAGTCAAGAAAATGCAAGCTACCCGCAGATCAGACTCCGATAGTTTGCTCAGATAATTTGCCAACAACGCGACCTTTTTCAGTTTACCGGTCGAACGGCCAATCTCCTCACAAAGCTGGGCAAAATCGCCGAAACCTCCTCCCGCCGCCGTCTCGACCTCTGCAATTCTTGGGACGGTAGTTGCCTCGTCAGCCGGTAGCGCAATGGATAGTTCAAGTTGGTTGCCTTCTCCCAGAGCCCAAGCTTCGATCCCTTGCCGCCGTAGATCCTCTGCAAATTCGCGGGCATAGCCGTGCACTGTCAAAACCCGTTTTGGCTGAATCAGCTCCACATAGCGAAGTAGATCGGGATAGTCCGCATGATCCGACAAAGGAAATGCAGCATCGCATTGGTAACGATGGACAGCGCCCGGATTGAGTGCCCAACCTGTAAGAATAGCGGTCCGACGCGGTTTGATACTCTGGACTAGTCTCGTGCCATTAATATGAGGCGGGCAAAGCAGAACGCTGCCGGCAAAATCATCTCTCCTATAAAGACTAAATGGAGGTAGGTGATGAAATTTGTCGTTATAGACCTTCGTCATTTGATAAACGCTGGAATGCAGCCGAACCGGCAGATCGGTACCATGCAATGCAGCGAGAATTTCCTGCGCCTTACCAAGAGAGTATCCAAATAGAATCGGGGTAGCTCCCTCCTCGATGGTCTCCCGGCAAAATTTAATCAACTCCGCAATAACCTGTTCGGTGGGAGGAAACACGAATCGGGGAAGACCAAAGGTAGTTTCCATCACCAGGGTCTCTGCTGGTCGCCAGGCAATCTCTTCGGCCGCGCGTCCGGGCCGGAGCTTGAAGTCACCGGTATACAAAAATGAGCCGGCCCTGCTTTGCACAAATAGTTGCGCCGATCCATAGATGTGACCGGCGGGCAACAAGGTTAGTTCGGCGCCTCGGAAGGGAAAAGGAACATGGAACGGTAACCGGTGTTCAATACGATCGCCCGGCAGACGCAGCCCCATGAGTTGCGCAGTAATTTCTGTTAAAATGACTTCGCGGTGATTCCCAATGTGGTCGCCATGCGCGTGGGAGATAAATGCCGATTTCCGCTCGTCCCACGGATCAAGCCATAGATCTAGTGATGGTAGATAAACACCCCGTTCGTATTGGACATCGATCATCTCATGGTTCGCCTCGTTCTCGTCCGCGTAAATCCGCCTAAAGTAACAGAACACCATTGCACGCCCAGGCCCCGGAGGGGAGCCGCTTTTGCGCATGGCAAAACCTCACCTTAGGAGCAGAGCTAACCCATCCGTCCGGTAGGGATGAGCTCCTGCTAATCCGTATAGGGTGAGCCTTGAGAACAGCCTCGAAATATTTGGAAGCCTCGGCTTAACCAGATGAGCGGGAGCTCATCCCTACTATTCCAGCATAAAATTCTTGCGAGATGGGCCTATTTCAACGCCGAGAACGTTCACAAAGACCTCCGATTTGCAGGCCGGAGCCGGCTTCCACCCGTGCGACCACGGTCTCGGCTTCGGCAGAAACTGCGAATTGACACGGCCTTAAGAGCTCGGTTTGATGGTGCTAATGAAGAAGGCGCTCGGCGTAGCATTCTTTTTCCTCGTATTAGCGAAGAACTTTTCGCTCGCTTACGACAATCCTTTGCCTCTGCCGCAAGCCAACGTGCTCCCCCTCGAGCTGAGCGATCAGTTTGAGTTTCGCAAATTCGACATTTTTATCAACGCCCAGCTCCGTCCCCGGGCTACTCCGATGACGACACGAGAACTAATGGTCTACATGGAGCGTCACCGGTCCACCTGGGGAGCAATTGACGGCCAAGAGAGTCTTGCCAAGACGGGCGAATTTTTCACCTTCTTCTGGCGTGCGAAGCGTCAGGCAGATCTGACCTTGCGTTTCGAGTATCGACAGTCCAATCTTAAGAATCTAGTACAAGCGAGAGAAATACAATATCCAGCGGCCCGCGGGAGCCATGAGTCTCATTTCGATATCTTGGGGAACGACTATTCAGAGGACGGACGCGTGACTTCTTGGCGGGCGTTACTCATTGAAAATCAGAAGATTGTGGCGTTATTGCAGTCCCGAGCCTGGAGGTAGAAGGGGGTTTGGCGAGAATTTGACAGAAAAAGAGCATACTACGTATATTCAGGGGTCTGTGAGTTTACCAGCTTCCATACTGGTAGGGGTGACCGGAAATGCGGTCTATATCAAGGTGCGGGGGAAGGGATCATTTCAAAATAGTCCGGCCCTGAAGGAGTTCGCGCGCCAAATGCTCGAACGCGGTCATCGCGTTTTTGCGTTTGACCTGGGTGAATGCACTGTGATGGACTCCACCTTCATGGGAACCCTGGCTGGCATGGCGCTCCGCTTACGCGAATCTGGAGGTACCCTGCTAGTTCGCAATGTGAACGAGCGCAATTACGAGCTTTTACGCAACTTGGGGTTGAACAACCTGTTCCAGATCGAGCCTAGTTCAGAATTCCCAGCCGTCGGTGCGACCAATGGCGAATCCGCATTGGGAACTGAAGGTGACCTGAGCCGGTCGGACCAAGCGGCTTGTATGATCGAAGCTCACGAAGCTTTGGTGGACGCTGCTCCAGAAAATCTCGCGCGCTTCAAAGATGTTCTGGAATACCTCAAACAAGACTTGCGCGCTGGGGCGGCCAAGTAACGGTGAATAGATGTCGTCCATCCTGCTCATCGGGCTGGTCATCGTACTAGCTATTGGGTGGGCGTTCTTTGTCAGAAAGCAACAACGCACGATCGCCCAACTAAAACATGCTCGAGAAGAGCTGCAGTTGGAGGAAAGCAGGGTTTTTGATTTTCTGCACGGCTTAGGAGCAGCCTTCTCAGGCGACCTGCATCCTTCCGATTTGCATCGCTTGATTGTCGAAGGCGCCATGCGAATCGTCGACGCGCGGGCCGGCGCTCTTTATCTCTCAGATCGAACCGGCAAGATCCTATTGCCGACCTTCCTTTCACCTGGATGTCCTCCGTTGGTTGAAGTGCCAAAATCGATTCTGATGCAAAGCGGCACCAACCCTTCGGCGATCGACAGTTTTCTGCGTCTGCAACCGATCAAATCAGGCGAGGGATTGTTGGGAATGGTTTGGGAAAAGCGGGAACCGGTTTTTCTGTCCAGTAGTGATGATGACTCGCGCTTGGCCAGTCTTAAGAGTAGCACCCAACAAATCGATTCCGTCATGGTCGCCCCGCTGCTTTATGGAAGTCAGAATTTAGGGGTTTTAGCCGTTGCTAACGGCGCAATGAGCACGCCTTTTTCGCCTCCGGATTTTATCGTTTTCCAATCTATCGTTGAGCAGTCAGCGTTCGCCTTGTGCAACGCCATTGTTTACTCGGAAGCGGCCGAAAAGCGGCGTATCGATCGCGATTTGGACACCGCGCGGGATATCCAACGCATTCTACTCCCGGCGGCTCCCCCTGATATTCCCGGATACGAAATCGCCGGTGTTAATATCCCGGCCGGCCAAGTCAGTGGTGATTACTATGACTACATTCCTATCGCCGCCAATCGGTTTGGGATTGCGATTGCAGATGTTTGCGGGAAAGGCGTTCCTGCCTCGCTGATTATGGCGATGTGCCGCAGTGTTCTGCGGTCGGTCGCACCTTCTAGCTCGTCCGCCGCAAGGGTCTTGCACCAGGTCAATCGCCAGCTATACCCTGATATCCGGGAGGACATGTTCATTAGCATGGCCTACCTTATTGTCGAAAAAGGTAGCGAGAATTTGTTGCTGGCTCGCGCCGGGCACGACGCTCCCCTCCTCTACCGGACAGCCACTCGATCGGTCGAAAAGGTCAACCCGCCGGGTATGGCCCTCGGAATTGACAGCGGGGGCGTTTTCGATAGGGTGACTGGCGATTTTACAGTCCGCCTGGAGAGTGGGGATTGTCTGATTCTCTACACTGATGGAGTGACTGAAGCGCTTGACAGCAATGGCATAGAATTCGGGATTGCAAGATTGATCGAGGTGATCCAAGGGAGCGCCGACGAAAGTGCACAAGCTGTCGTCGTTCAAGTAACCGAAAAGGTACGGTCCTTCGTCGGTAGCCAGCCTCAAAACGATGACATCACCTTGGTCGCGATTCGGAAAGTATGAGTGAGCCAGCAGAAGAGTCTAAAATCAAAGAACACGCTGACATTTGCGATAACACTGAAAAGCAGGACGAAAAGTTCGTGACGAATCTAGGAACCACTGACCCAGAAGCAGGCTCGCCGGAACCAAACAAGGCCGGTGATGCGTTTGCAGATCCCGAGAGCCGGGTAGCCGAATTGCAAGCGGAGCTGAGCAAATACAAAGATGCCGCCCTTCGGGCGACAGCCGACCTCGATAACTATCGCAAGAGAGTGTCCAGGGAGCGCGACGAATCGATCAAATTCGGAAACACCGCTTTCCTGGAACGGCTCATTCCCATTCTCGATAATTTCGAGCTTGGCCTTCAGGCTGCACGCAACGCCCCAGAGGCTGCCCCGATCGTGGATGGGTTAGCCATGGTCTATAAACAACTTCAGGATTTCCTTACCAATAGCGGAGTCGAAACCATCGACGCTACCGGACAAACCTTCGATCCCAACCTTCATGAGGCTTTGGCCCAGGAGGAAAATCATCAGGTTCCCGAGGGTAAAGTCATTCGCCAGATGCGAAAAGGATATCGCTTACGAGACCGGCTGTTACGCCCGGCCAATGTCGTTGTCTCGAAAGGTGCCCCCCAGCAAGTAGCTGCCGGGGGAGAAGGAGAGTAAGTGATGGCTACCAAGCGGGACTATTATGAAGTCTTGGGCGTCGAACGAAAGGCTTCAACCGAAGAGCTCAAAAAAGCTTACCGCAGGCTCGCGGTAAAATATCATCCCGACAAGAACCCGGGCGACCCGACGGCCGAAGAGAAATTCAAAGAAATCGGCGAGGCTTACGAGGTGCTCATGGACCCGAACAAACGGGCCGCCTATGACCAATTTGGTCACGCCGCGTTTTCGCCGGGAGCAGCTGCCGGACGCGGAGGAGGTTTTGCCGGCGGCGGGTTCCACGATCCATTCGATATTTTCCGCGAGGTATTCGGGGGAATGGCTGGCGAGGGCTCCGGCAGCATTTTCGATCAACTGTTTGGCACTGGCGCGAGTCCACGGGATCGCAGCGGCCGCCAACGCGGATCCGACCTTCGATACGATCTTCAGATTACTCTGGAGGAAGCCGCTTTCGGGACCGAAAGAGAGATCGAAATTCTCAAGCACGATACCTGTACTCGCTGTAATGCGACCGGCGCAGAGGCCGGTTCTAAGGCCACCACCTGCCCCACTTGTCACGGGCGGGGTCAAGTCGTTACGTCGCGCGGCTTTTTCCAAGTCTCGCAAACCTGTCCTCGCTGCCGGGGAACTGGCCAAGTTATCGAACGTCCTTGCCGAGATTGCCAAGGCGAGGGCCGCCTCGAGAAACGCTCCCGGATCAAGCTCAAGATTCCCGCGGGGATCGATGACGGAGCTAAGCTGCGATCGATGCGAAATGGCGAAGCCGGCGTCCGCGGTGGCCAGTCCGGTGATTTGTATGTCGTAATTCATATCCGCGAGCACGAGATCTTTTCCCGGGATGAAGACGACCTGTTTTGCGAAGTACCCATCTCTTTCGCCGTAGCGGCCCTGGGAGGAGAACTGAAGGTTCCAACGTTGCAAGGGCAGGCAATGCTTAAGATTCCGCCGGGAACCCAAAGCGGTACCCAGTTCCGGCTGCGAGGGTATGGGATCACCAACATTGATAGCAAGACTAAGGGCGATTTACGGGTTCGTGTCCTGGTTGAAGTACCGACCAGACTGAACGGCGACCAGCGAAAGAAATTGGAAGAGTTTGCTGCCTCCTGCGGGGATGACAACACCCCCATCCACCGAACGTTTTTCGATAAGGCGAAGGATTTCTTCCGGTAAGTTGCATCGAAACAAAATGCGTGTGCATTTGTCGTCGTTGCACGCTATGCAGACTCACAGGTTTTTTATTCGGCCTGAATCGTGGTCTCCTGATCGACTAGAACTTGATCAGGACGAAGCACATCACTGCATCGATGTCATCCGAGCTACCGTTGGGCAGCGGATCGTCGTGTTTAACGGGCGTGGCACTGAAGCGGTAGCAGAGATTTCCGAAATCGCGAAATCTCGGGTTCAGCTCAAGACTTTGCAGATATCCCAGACACCACCGTTGCCCTGCGCCATCACGCTGGCGCAAGCGATCCCGAAGGGCAAGAACATGGAGTTGATCATCCAGAAAGGGACCGAGCTCGGTGTGTCGAAGATCGTTCCATTAATTTCCGAACGCACGGTGGTTCAGGTCGAACCGGACGAATCCGAGAAGAAGACGGAAAAATGGCGGCAGATCGTCATCGAGGCCGGCAAGCAATGTGGCCAGAGCCGGCTACCGGAAGTGAGTCCGCCGGTGACACCAAAGCAATTTTTCGCCGACTTTGATCGGTATGATATTGCGTTCATCGCTTCATTACAAAGTGATGCTCGGACCTTCAAAGGTGCGCTTGCGGATTTTCGGGAACAGAACGGCAGGCGCCCAAAGAATGTTCTTGTCTTAGTTGGACCGGAAGGAGATTTCACTCCCGCCGAAGCCGCGCTGGCGAAGAGCGCCGGTTGTTTGCCGATCTCCTTGGGTCCGATTGTCCTGCGAACAGAGACCGCCGCAATTTACTGTTTGAGCGTTCTATCGTACGAGTTACAAGGGGAAGAAATGTGAAGCCGTACGGACAGACCAACCACGAATTGACGCGTATGGACGCGAAGACAAAACAGATAAAACCAACCGCAGATTAACGCAGATGTACGCGGATATCAGTGTCGGAGAATTAGGGAGGCATTCTCGCCAGAATTCATCCGCATGTATCTGTGTTCATCCGCGGTTCGTCTCTTCTCCGGTTCATTCGCGTCGATTCGTGCCTGTCCGCCGTAGCGTTTGGTCCAGCATCACTTCTCAATTTCGTAGCGAAGGCGGATCCATTCGCGGTTGCTTTTTGGTTGTCATCCTGCTTTTCAGTTTCGCGGTTAACCGGGCATCCGCATACGATTGGACCATCATCAAAGAGAATGGACGTGATTACATTCCTTTGACGGATCTCGCCCGTTTCTACGACTTTAATACCGCAGAATTCTCTAACGGAGTCGCCACGCTCAATTGCACTGCCGTGCATCTCCAGTGTGCATCGGGTTCGCGAGACCTTTATCTGAACGGGCTGAAATTCATTCTTAGTCTCCCGGTGCTCGATATTCAGGATAGGTTTTGTATCTCTCGCTTGGATTTAGCGAAGTTGGTCGATCCGGTGCTGCGTCCGACAAAAATATCCGCCTCGCCCGTACGAACGGTGGTCATCGACGCCGGACACGGAGGGTCGGATTCTGGCGCCCGGGGCCCCTTAGGCAATGAAAAAGATTTTACTCTCGATGTAGCGCTCCGCGCCCGTGACCTTTTTACCAGGGCCGGTTTCAACGTGCGGATGACTCGCTCCAGCGACGTCTACGTTCCTCTCGAAAGCCGAGCGCTATTTGCCAGTTTTCAACCAGAAGCGGTCTTCCTAAGCATCCATTTCAATTACGGGATGGGCCCCACCGCGGAAGGAGTTGAAACCTATTGCCTCGCGCCCAGAGGTGTTCCCTCAACAAACGATTCCGGCCTCACGTTTGCTGATTTTCAGAACTGCACCGGCAATGTCCGAGACCCGGAAAATATCGCTCTGGCAACCGCCATTCATGCGTCGCTCGTTACTCGTTTGGTCGTTCCCGACCGCGGCGTTAAACGGGCCCGCTTTGTAGTGTTGCGGAACAACGCAATTCCCGGTGTGCTGATCGAAGGGGGATTCCTCACCAACCCACGGGACGCGCTTCGGGTTGCTTCTCCGGCCTATCGGGAATTATTAGCGGACGCCATTGTGCGCGGCGTGATTTCCTATAATCGGGCAATTGCTCGGGGATCCCTCAGACCGCCCGCCGCGATCTCCGCTAAACCTCCGCCTGTGGGAGCATCGGAAACTTACTCGGGCAGCCTCATCTGGGATCCACTCACTTCCAATGTCTACTCTCGAGACGTCGAACCCTAGCCGGCCGGATCAACCCATTGGCGTTTTTGATTCGGGTATTGGCGGACTCACCGTGGTCCGCGCCATCAAGGACGCTCTACCAAAAGAAGACATCTTTTATCTAGGTGATACCGCGCGTCTACCCTACGGAAATAAGGACCGAACCACTATCGAGCGTTACAGTTTGGAAATCGCCGGATTACTGACTGTTGAAGGGGCGAAGGTGATCGTGGTGGCGTGCAATACCGCCTCGGCATTGGCGTTGCCCCGGCTTCAAGAGGTATTTCGAGTCCCAATCATCGGGGTGATCGAATCGGGCGCCCGAGCGGCAGTCGCAAGTACCCAAGAGAAACGGGTTGGCATTATCGGTACGCGAGCCACGGTTGCCAGCCGGGCTTACGAACGAGCGATTCACACGATCGATCCAAGCATTGTGGTTCTGAGCCAGCCATGTCCTTTGCTGGTCCCTCTCATCGAAGAGGGAATGTTCGATCACTCGGTTACCATTGAGATGTTGCATCATTATCTTGATCCGTTGATCGCCGAGGGAATCGATACGCTAGTGCTGGGTTGTACCCATTATCCTTTGCTCAAGAAGGCGATCGCCGGAGTCGCGGGGGACGACCTTGTTTTGGTTGATTCAGCCGAGAACTGCGCCACGAGCGTCCAAAAGCTTCTGAGCGAATCGGAATTGGAAAACCAAGCCGAGCGTCCAGGCAATCTCCAGGTCGCCCTGACAGATAGTTCCAACCCATTCTTCAAGACCGCAGATCGCGCCTTGGAATTGAACATTAACCGGGTCCAAACCCGAATCGTTCAAGGGGTGACTTTGGCGGCACTGTAAAGCAGAAGCTAGGAGCCAGAATCCAGGAGCCAGGAGGCGTGTCTGCACCGCCTCAATCAATCGTCCTAATACTCGTCGTCGTCCTCGTCCTCGAATTGCACGCGTGATGTGGTTACGCCCCGACCAGACGGATTCACCTCAGGGCGGAATCAGGCTGACTCTAAGAGTGAGACAGCCGAGGAGACAGAAATCTCTGACCCGCTGCTTAGAGAAACGCCACGATAGCGCTTTCTTCGCGCCAACCGATCGAGGACGAGGACGACGACGAGGACGATTACGATAGGCCGTGGCGCGGGCTCCTAGCTCCTAGATTCTAGCTCCTTGCTCCTACCGACCTACCCCAGATACGGAATCGTCAGCGGCCCTTGAGGCAGGACCGCAACTCGCGCTTCTTCACCCGCCCGTTCCAGGCGCTCTCTCACGGCCTGCGCGATATCATGGCAGGGCTGGAGTTTTGCCCCCAAAACCTTCTCATCCGGGAGCCCGCTATAGACCAACACCTCGGCCCGGCGTTGGATCACCATCTGCACGATCACCTGCCATTGTTCCGGCTCTTCCCGGGTTGGGTCGGTGATGTACTTGAATAATGTTTCGAATGATTCCGAGTGCTTCAGCAAACGTTCATAGGGACTGCCGTTCGGCACGCCGTCCGAACATTCGCTGGCGATAATAATCGTTCCGCCTTTGCGAACGATCCTGGCGGCAGCACTCATCCCTTTTACGGCCTGATAAAGATTCTGGTCTAACGGGTAACCGCTGTTAGTCGTGACCACGACTTCATAAGGAGCAGTAACCTTTTGCATCGCGGTTTTCCGGACGAAATCGCATCCATCGCGGTGAGCGCCGATTAAGTGCCCGGAAAACACCCCGGTGATTTCGCGGTGCTCGTTCAACGTAACATTCGCAAGAAAGCTTTCCCCGGCCAACAAGGCCAAGTCACGCATCTCTTCCCAGATCGGGTTGCCGTCCAGCACACCAAAAGACGCTTGCGGATTGCTCAGGTTCACACCGCTATGGTTTTGCAGAACCGTGCGCAACCCGGCTACACCCGGCATGATCCCTTTTGGTCCCCCGCTGAACCCCGCAAAAAAGTGTGGCTCGATAAACCCGGTGATGATCCGAACATCCGCTTCAATCAGGCGTCGGCTAATTAAGGCAGGACCGCCCGCTCGGGTAGTTCCAACTTGGACCAGCTCTTTCGGATCTTGTGCGTCGTGATTTAGCACCTGATACCGGTCCACTACCTCATCAGTCAACAGGCTACGCAACTCAGCATCCGTGTTTGGTCGATGAGTTCCGGTTCCGTTGATGAGCGTGATGTTGCCGGGCGGAACGATCGCCGTCACGTACTCGAGCAACCAGGGAATAATCCGCTCGTTCGGGGTCGCTCGCGTAATGTCAGTGAAAACAATGCAGACCTTCGCATCGGGAAAAAGATGTTCTCGGAGCCGACGGCTTTCGATCGGATGATCCAACGACTGCAGGAAGCTCTCTTTCTCGTCCTTCAAGCCGGGAACAGAAACCGGCTCGATAATATCAGTCGTATTCTCCGGCAGACCGACATCGAGAACCCCGCGTCCGTAGGCAAGGCGAACTGTGCGGGTTGGGTTCACAGAAGAGGATAACGCCGAGATCGTCAGGGAACAAATTAAGTAATCAGTAATCAGTGAGTCAGTAATCAGTAGAATCAGGTTTCGCGGCCGGTTTTACCGGCTCTTCACTGATTACTGACCTACTGGTTACTGATTACTTCTTACTTAGCGCCTTCCGCCGCAGGCGTTGCGCTCGAGCTGACGCTCGGCACAGGAGAAGCAGCGGGTCTGACGATATCGGCGTCCACCATATGCGGGTACTCGATGGTGACGCCCCCTACTGTGTCCAATCGAGTTGCGTCGCTGAGATCGGCAAAGCTGTAAATCGCCAAACGTTGCTCGCTCAACCAACCGGCCCGGACACCGACCTCTCCTTTGTAAGACATCACGTTCCCATTTCCATCTCCCGGGCTTTGGTTAGCCGGGAGAATGGAGACATTGGTGGTCACCGTCGAGCCAACCCATTCCTGACAGGACCGATGGAAAACAACCACCTTGAATTTGCCGCTGGGAGAAACCTCCTCAGATGAAACCACATTCGTACAAGGAACGGACGGCCTTGAACAAGCCCCGAACAATCCGACTAGGCCGGCCAGGAACCACGGAGTCAGTCGATTGTGAAAATTCCACCAGACGCGCATCCGGTAGAATCGATGAAAAGTGAAAGGTGGAAAGCGAAACCTAAGAGGAGCCAGGAGCCAGAATCCAGGAGCTAGGAGAACGCGTCGCCACGGCTTGCCGTAATCGTCCTCGTACTCGTCGTCGTCCTCGTCCTCGATTGGGCTAACGTTAAGCAGGCTCGCTGGGTGTATTCGTCCAGAAAGCAAGTCAGACGGTGGTTCGAGATGCTGTCTCCTCGGGTTTTCTCACACTTAGAATCACCTCTCTTCAATCGTGAGGTGCCTCCAACACTCTGGTGTGTAACAACGCTCAAATCGAGGACGATTACGACAAGCGGTGCCGCGCCTCCTAACTCCTGGATTCTGGCTCCTTCTTTACCCTTCCTGCGCCCGTTTCCGGTTTCGGAAAACAGTACAGATCCCTTTCATTCGGGTGAGCACGTAATAAACCGTGTGGCTGCGAGCTCTTACGAGCTCTGCCCCGATGATTTTCGGGACGAAATCACTGGGCAGATCGAGGACCTCAGACAAGGTTGCTCCTTCCAGGCCACGGCAAAGAATCGACGTCATCGCCTTGGTCAATGTCTGAACCTGTGGACCCAGCGTGATCCGGAAACGAACTTTATCTCCGTCCGACACGTTTAAGAAAACACCAACGGTGTCAGCACATTCTTCATCTTTCCGGATGTCCTCCAGATCGAAGGACTCTCCTTCCCGCGGCCGCCATTTCCCCGTTTGTTCGGCGTAAGAAATTAAAGTCTCCCGTTTCTCTTCGTCCGGAAGAGATACGAACAGATCGATGATGCTTTGTAAACCGGTTGGATAGACAGACGTGGAATCCACAACTTCTACTGATCCCAACTCATCGAGTTCCCCGCAATTCATTTTGTTTGGTCAATTATGTCGCAAAACGCTTCGTTCTCGTCCTCGTCGTCCTCCCCGTCCTCGAAGCGAGCGACGCGGAGTGATGGTGTATGGGAGTGTCGGAGTAACTGGTCTCTGCCCGAATTGCATCCGGCGGCGAGCCGGGAAAGCTGTAGGGACGAACCGGAGTTTTCGTCCCCTAACACAACAATTATCAAACCTACTACGGTTTCTGGATGGGAACACGGACGCTATTTCCCCATTCCGTCCATGAGCCGTCGTAATTTTTAACGTCCTGGAAACCCAGAAGCTTTGTCAACACGAACCAGGTATGACTGGAACGCTCACCGATCCGGCAGTACACCACGGTGTGTTCAGAAGGAGAAAAGTTTAAGTTCTCGACGTAAATCTTTCTCAATTCTTCCGCCGACTTAAACGTTCCGTCATCCTTTGCTGCTGTTTTCCAAGGCACGCTTTTTGCCCCCGGAATATGTCCTCCGCGCAGTACTCCTTCTTGCGGGTATTCCGGCATGTGGGTGATCTCGCCTTTGAATTCGCCCGGCGACCGGACGTCGATCAATGGTTTCCCGGCCTTGCTTTGCGCTAAGGCCTCTTGTTGGAACGCACGAATTTCGCTATCTTTGCGTCCCGACGGGGTCGGGTATTTCGTCGCCGGATATTGTGGTTTCTCTTTCGTAACCGGCCGGCCTTCGGCGATCCATTTATCCCGTCCGCCATTCAAGATGCGCATATCTTTGTGGCCAAATAGCGAAAAAACCCAGAGAGCATAACAGGACCACCAATTGGACTTGTCTCCGTAAAAGATCAAAGTTGTTTCCGGCGTGATGCCGATCGATTGAGCCAACTTGGAAAACCCTTCCGGATCGACATAATCACGGACCGTTTGGTCGTTTAAATCCCTACGCCAATCAACGTGGACAGCACCAGGAATATGACCGGTATCGTAGAGCAACACATCCTCATTGCTTTCAATGATCCGGACATTCGGATCAGTCAGATGTTCGGCCAACCAATCGGTACTAACCAGCGACTCGGGGTGAGCATAGTTTTGAGAGCTCATAAATAACCGAAACTAATCGGGATAACCACTAGGTCAACAAAAGTATACTGAGCAAGTCGGCTAAAGAATACTCAATAAGTCGAGTTAAAGTATAATTCCTCCCTGTAATTTCAGAGTTTTGCGGTTTAAAGCCGATTTCAGTTAAGAATCTTAATCAAACTCGTTGATTGCCTTTATTTTGTTAGATATATGTGCTGGTTGGGCTTGTATTCTTAAGTATCGGCAAGCCTACGCCCCTGGTATTCCGAATGCTAAATCCGATGACCTGAGTCTTTAAGGCTTATGACTACCGCAACCCACCCCACTTTCACCGACACCTCGTTCGATTGGCCTCTGGCCTACCAAGCTGAAAATCTGGTCCGCGATTTCATCTCGGCGTTCCTACGTAAAAACTCAGCAGCAGAAACGCTCGCTAAAGTGATGTCGGAGAAGACCGGTACCGACTTTCTCGAATGGGTGGACCACTTCACGTTGGCGCCTGAGTATGAGGGGGAACTCCGCGACGCCGGGTTTATCGATGAACCCGTGCGAGCCGAAGTAGGGCAAAAGGTGCTTTATCATCCACGCGCGATGTTGCCACGAGTTCTGTTACAATCAGCAGGTAGTCTGAACTCGGTTCCAGTAAAATTGGCTATCCACCCGGAATCACTCGTCGATTTTGTGGCGCGACATCAACTATCCGAAAAGATTCAGGGAGCGTTCGGTGATCGTCTGCGCGAGGTCGTTATCAGCGCTGAACAGGGGCATACTTTTACTGCCATTGAGCGACTCGCTTACCGGGACTTCGTTAGATCTGAGAATGTTCCCGGGTTCGCGGCAGAGGTCATTGCCGTACGCGAGCTTTGGAGAAGCCGAAAGCGGGATTTCCCAAACGATGAAGAGGGCGTTCGCCACGCGTTTGCCTTACAGCAGGAAGCAATCGATCGAGTGGGTGCGGATGTGGCCTGCGATCTGTTTTTTGCCGAAGAGCGCGTCTACTGGGAGCTCAAGAACCGGGCTGGCCGGATTCAAAAACGGAGACAGGATCTTCTCGGTCTCGGCTGGGGCAATCACGATCATCATACTTTCCGCTCTTCCCGCCGATTCTTTGCGGACCTGGTAACTTTCCTGCAGAACTTCGGCTTCAAGAAGCGGGAACGGTATTACGCGGGGGCTGAAGCCGGTTGGGGCGCTCAGATCCAGGAACACGCCCTTACCGGGATCACGGTTTTCGCCGATGTGGATCTGATGCCGGAAGAGACGGAGATCGATTTCTCCTCACAGCGATTACAAGACGCGCCGGTGCTCCGGACGGTGGGCCTCTGGTGCGCTCTCCATGGGGATAGCTTCCTTCAAGCTGGCATGCATCACCTCGAAGCGCGGTTCGAATTCGAGAATCTCCGGGCTCAGTTGGCTGACGAGGGGATCAACACCATGAATCCGTTCTCAAACTTCGATTTCTTGAAGCAAGCGTTTACTCAAGGCGAACGGTGGCAGGTGAATCCGAAACGAGTGGAGAGGTTGCTAAAAAGTGGGCTCGTTACAAAGGAACAGGCCGCGAAGTTTTTGGAGGAAGGCGCCGTCGGGAGCCATTTGGAGAACTTACAGCGCCGGGGCGGTTTCAAGGGGTTCAATCAAAAATCAGTGAGCGTCATTATCGAGGCTACAGACCCACGGGCGCTTACCGCGCGATAGTTCAGGAGGTGCTCGACCCATGCGAATCGGAATTATAGGTGCAGGGAAAATTGGGGGATCGATCGCGGCGCTGTTGGAGACGTCCGCGTTTTGCAGCGAAGTACGGTTGGCTGATATTCGCCCCTTGGACAGCCTGCAGAGTTTACCCAAGTCTTCAAGCCATACCCTGGACGTCACTTCACGCCCGGCACTACAAGCGTTTGTTGAATCCTGCGACGCCATAGTGAGTGCCGCGCCGTTTTATCTAAACAAAACCATCGCTTCGGCCTGCGCCGATCTCGACCGGTCTTATTTCGACCTGACCGAGGACGTTGAAACCACCAATTTCGTGCGCGAGCTCAGCCAGGGCCGGCGAGGCACTTTCATGCCCCAATGCGGCCTCGCAC
>Ga0210389_10000685_pt1 | contig 29210 bp, 22 predicted proteins | sample IncBWH28OmetaG_FD_160127 | JGI IMG/M metagenome (GOLD analysis project Ga0210389, IMG submission 160127) | Forest soil microbial communities from Barre Woods Harvard Forest LTER site, Petersham, Massachusetts, United States - Inc-BW-H-28-O ... | reverse complement strand
TTAAAGAAAATTTAATACAAAGAGTTGGTTAAAATGAGTGCCTGCCCGTGATCTATGCGTGGCAAAATACATGCTGAAACCATATCGCAACGGAAGAGACCTATCAACGATATTTATGGAAAATACATTTGAGATAGAAGCTATACTAGCAAAGTATCTCCGGCAGGAGGTCCTTTCGGAGGAGGAGCTGACTCGGCTTCATTTCTGGCTGGACACGAAGGATGGGCAGGATCTGATCGACCAGTTTGATGATAAGCAGTGGGTCCGGGCCCAGATGGCGCGGATACAGAGCCTGCAGGATGATGCGGTCTGGCAGAAAGTAAGTGCGGGGCTGGAAAAGGAAGGTTTTTCACCGGCGCCTTATCCGGGGCCTGTTGTTGGGCGACTCCGGACCCGTCGCCGCCGGTCTTTTCGCAAACTGATTGTGATCCTGGTACTCGTATTGGCCGGAGGGGCTGCTTTCTGGGCGTTGCACCGGCCAGCCGGTCCGCCGAGCGTTGCCCTCTCCACCCCTATCGTACCAGCCGGGTTGCCGGGTGGCGACCGCGCTGTGCTGACCCTGGGCGACGGGCGGCAGATCGACCTGGATTCCAGCGCCAATGGCGCCGTTGCGAACCAGGGCAATGTAAAAGTTTCGAAGCTTGCGAGTGGTCAGCTGGCTTACACGGTACTGGATGGAAAAACTACTGTACCGGCCTTTAATACGCTGAGTACGCCCCGGGCCGGGCAATTTTCGCTGGTCCTGCCAGATGGAACGAAGGTTTGGCTGAACAATGCCTCTTCGTTGCGTTACCCCATATCCTTTATGGGAAGCAGCCGGGAAGTCGAGCTGATCGGGGAAGGCTATTTCGAAGTGGCGAAGAATGCCGACATGCCTTTTAAGGTCGTCGTCCATCATAGCGGCGCCGGAGAAGACGGGGGCGCCATCGAAGTATTGGGGACCTCTTTTAATGTTATGGCTTATTCCGACGAAAAAGAAGAGCGTACCACCCTGGTAGAAGGGAGTATACGCTTTACCCGGGGTGGATCGGGCCAGGTGCTGCGGCCGGCCGAGCAATCCTTGGTGGATGCGAAGGGGCAGGCACGTGTGCTGCCGGGTATCAATGTGGAGGAGGTGACGGCCTGGAAGAACGGTTATTTTCATTTTGATCATAGCAGCCTGGGGGCTACCATGCGTCAACTGGCCCGGTGGTATGATGTGGAGGTGGAGTATAAGGGTGTGCCGACCGAGCAGGCCTTTATGGGGAAGATCCAGCGTAATCTACCGCTGACGGTGGTACTCAAGGGATTAGAGAATGAACATATTCATTTTCAGCTCGAAGGAAGGAAATTGTTGGTCTTACCGTAGACTTTTCTCATAGTGTTTTCAAATACCATGATTGGCGGGTGGGATGTATATCCCACCCATTTTTTTGTGTGTGCCCAAACGATGGTTTTGAGATATCGACAGTGGTCAAAAATATTGTTGAAAAAATATGTAAGATTTGATGGTTACCCGCGTAGTGGTAGCGTGGTTATCTAAGATTGAAGTAAAGTAATTACTTTTCCCTGACGATTGTCTTCTGCCTACATACATAACAACCATCCATTAGGTCCATTAAGCCTGTTATCCAACCATTTAAGTTAAAGATTTCTCATGTGATACGACTTGCGTGAAAGAGATCGCTGAACTTTTTCGCCTTGATCGAATGTCGGGGTCCTGTTCACGGGACCCCTTCCTAAAGCTTTATTAAAAACTTAAAATAAAACTAACATGCTACATTTCCACTTCCGGGAGATTTTGTACCAGGAGATAAGAAGAGGTTGATCCAATAGAAACGGGGAACGTTGCCGCGTCCCCCGGATCCTGTATTGGGCCTTCCCATTATTCTCAACTGACTGACGAAAATAGTTCAACCCAAAACTCCCAACAAATATATGTATATATTTTCTAATGGTATGCCTTCTGTGAAGAAGGCGATCGCTGGTTACGAACCATTAGAGGCTCTGATAAAAGCCCCTAAATGTTGGACCCGCAAGCGATTTACTAGTAAAACCCTTGTACGTGCCGTGAAACTGACCGCCACCATTCTCTTTATTGCCTGCATGCAGGTAAGCGCAAGGACCAATGCTCAGCGTCTGAGTATTGACGTTAAGAACGTGTCGTTACAAACTTTGTTTTCTGAGATTGAAAAAAGGACCCCATATGTCTTTTTTTACGATGAGGGAATTTTGAAAGGGACAAGGCCAGTAACTGTGGACATGAGAGACGCATCGGTAGAAGAGGTGCTTCAAACTTCGCTGCATGGACAGGCGTTAAATTTTGCCATTCATGACCGCACGATTTTTATTAAGAAAGAGGCGAATAAGCCTGCATCAATTGCCACTATCGGGGAAGGCGAACCTCCAACCGGTGTTGCTGGTATTGTGCGTTCTGAAGCAGGTGTGCCGCTTGCCGGTGCAACTGTTTTCATCAAGAAATTAAACAAGAGCGGTGTGACAAATACAGCTGGGGAATTTGTATTAAAAAATGTACCCAATGGAGAATATGAGGTTGAAATATCTTATATCGGTTACGAAGCCTACAGAACAAAAATCAATGTTGTAGATAATCAGGCAACGATTCTGGCAAGGCTGAAGCAGTCTGAAAACAATCTTGATCAGACTGTAGTAAAAGGGTATTATGCGACGACCAACCGCTTGAACACAGGAGATGTCACTACCATAAAATCTGAAGATCTGGCTAAGCAGCCTGTTGCTAACCCGCTTGCAGCTCTCGAAGGCCGGGTGCCTGGTTTGGTAATTACACAGACGACCGGTGCTCCTGGCGGCGGATTTAAGGTTCAGATACGAGGGCAAAATAGTCTTCTCAATGGGAATGACCCATTCTATGTAATTGATGGTGTTCCATATAATTCCCAAATCCCTGCTTTAAAAAGCACCTATAAACCTCTTATAAATCCGACATTACAGGGAGGTAACCCGTTAAATTTTATCAATATTTCAGATATCGAGAGCATTGTGATTTTAAAAGACGCGGATGCCACTTCTATTTATGGTAGCCGTGCTGCTAATGGAGCCATTTTGATCACAACAAAAAAAGGGAAAGAAGGAAAAACGAAAATTGACCTTAACGCTTATACTGGAATTGGACAAACTGCCCGTCAATTGCCAATGCTGAATACCCAACAGTACTTACAAATGAGACGAGAGGCTTTTTCAAATGACAATGTACAGCCTACCACTACCAACGCACCAGATCTTTTAATTTGGGATACGGCAAGGTATACCGATTGGCAAAAGGTATTAACCGGTAATAATGCTCATTACGCTGACGCGCAAGCGTCGATTTCAGGGGGGACTGCCAATACACAATATATCATTGGAGCGAACTATCATAGGGAGACGGCCGTCTATCCGACCATTATTCCTGATCAGGGAGTTGATCAAAAGGGATCCGCCCATTTGAATCTTACTACCTATTCAAACGATAGAAAGCTTAGGGTGACCATCAATGCCAGTTATTTGTCCGATTTAAACACTGTTCAGGCATATGATCTACAGTATAATGCGTTAAATCTTTCGCCCGACGCACCCGCCCTTTATAATCCGGATGGAAGCCTGAACTGGGCACCCGTCCAAGCTGGCCAAGCGGGTACATGGAATAATCCTTATTCGAATTTGTACCAGAAATATAGAGGAAGAACTTCTAACCTGGTTGGTAATTCTGTGATTAGCTATTCAGTTCTGCCAGGACTTGATATTAAAACAAGCTTAGGCTATACAAATATGCAGACCGATGAAATACTTACCACTCCATCGACAATCTATGATCCTTCGTACCGTATTTCGTCGGGTTCCAGTCAGTTTAATAATGTGAATAGTCACTCCTGGATAGTTGAACCTGAAGCCGATTACAACAGAGTTATTGGGGCGGGGCAGTTTTCTGCCTTGGTTGGGATGACCTTTCAGGAAAATAATAACTCTGTCCAGACAATAAGTGCCAGTGGTTTTCTCAATGATGCTCTCTTGGAAAACCTGCAGTCAGCCGCCGCCTTTACGCCAAGTAGCGTATCGACGGTATATAAATATAATGCAGTCTTTGGGCGATTGAACTACAATTGGCAAAGTAAATATATAGTAAATCTGACCGGTAGACATGATGGCAGTAGCCGGTTTGGACCGGGACAGCAATTCGCCAATTTTGGTGCGGTAGGAGCTGCCTGGATTTTTTCAAATGAAGATTTTTTTAAACGCAATGTTTCATTCATTAGTTTTGGCAAATTAAGGGGTAGCTATGGGACCTCTGGAAACGATCAGATTGGCGACTACCGTTTTATCGATCTTTATACTACTACTACTAACCCATACCAGGGAATACAAGGACTTTATCCTAATAGCTTGTTCAATACCAATCTTGCCTGGGAATTGGATAAAAAGATAGAAGGGGGACTTGAATTAGGATTGCTGCGAGACCGTATAATGATTAACGCCAGCTATTTCCGTAGCCGGTCGGGTAATCAGTTAGTGACGGCTCCTTTGTCTTTAGTGACTGGGTTTAGCAGCATTCCGTCCAACCTGCCAGCCGTGATTCAAAATACAGGCGTGGAAATAATGGTAACTACTACTAATATCAAGAGCAAGAATTTTAATTGGGCAAGCTCCATTAATCTGACTATTCCGAGGAATAAACTTGTCGCCTTTCCAAACCAGACCAATTCCGTTTATGCCAATCTTTTTGTCGTAGGACAACCGGTTTCTGTTCAAAAGGTTTATCACGTAATCGGTGTCAACGATACAACAGGCGTATATCAATTTTCCGGTAGTAAGGGACCAACCTATGACCCTGTATCCAATGTCGATAATACTACGTTGATCAATACGGCTCCCCGCTATTATGGAGGTTTCCAGAATAATATTCAGTACAAAGGGTTTAACCTGGATTTTTTGTTCCAATTTGTTAAACAAACAGGAATGAACATATATACCAACAACTTCCCTGGGTCAATGTTCAATGAGCCTTCAACTGTACTCAATAGGTGGCAAAAACAGGGGGATATTAAGCCGTTTCAAAAGTTTAGCCAAAATTATTCGGGAAATGCATATAACGCCTTTTCGAATTACCTGTATTATAGCGATTTTGCTTATTCTGATGCTTCTTTTATCCGTCTGAAAAATGTTTCTCTTTCTTATTCTTTTCCCCAGGCATTGAGACAAAAATGGCATCTACAAAATCTTCGGATATTTGCTCAGGGACAAAATTTATTGACGATTACCAAGTACAAGGGCATAGACCCCGAGACCCAAGGGACGACACTGCCACCCCTGAGGGTTTGGACAGGAGGATTTCAAATTACACTTTAAAAGTTATAATTAAGAAATTTAACTATATGACTATTATTCAGACTCCATGGAGGAAACCATTAATAGCTCTGTTTGTCTTGCTGACTTTCGGTACCAGTTGCAAAAAATTCGTCCAGGTTACTGCACCACCTACGGCAATAAGTAGCGGCACGGTTTATCAAAACGATTTAAGTTCAGCTGCGGTATTGACAAGCATTTACAATAAGATGATGACAAATGGCCAAATGTCTAGCGGATCTCAGAGCATCTCAACTCTGACAGGTTTAGCAGCAGATGAGTTGGATAATTATTCCACAACAAGCCCTTTATTTAGTACCTGCTACACCAATTCGTTAAAAAGTTCTCTTGTCTATTTCTGGACCGAGCTTTATCAACGTATCTATACCGCTAACGCCGCTCTGGAAGGGATGGCAAAGTCAGACGCAATTAGCCCTGCCGAAAAGCAGCAATTGACTGGTGAAGCGAAGTTTATACGTGCCTTTTTTCATTTTTATGCGACCAATTTATATGGCAACGTTCCTTTAGTCACCACCACGAATTATCAAACAAATACCACAATTTCCCGGAGCGACCCCAAGCAAGTTTATCGGCAGATTATAGCCGATTTAACAGATGCACAGTCACTATTGGGTAATAACTTTCTGACACCGACCGGGGGAGCTTCCACTCCGGAAAGGGTAAGACCGAATAAGGGAGCGGCTGAAGCCTTGCTATCGAGGGTTTATTTGTACCAGAATATGTGGGACAGCGCAGAAGTGGAGGCAACTTTGGTTATTAATAACACATCCACTTACGGATTAGTTAAAAATCTGGATAGTGTGTTTCTAGCAAATAGCACGGAAGCAATATGGCAATTGCAACCTGTGCAACCTGGATATAATACATTCGATGCGTATAATTTTGTTCTTACTTCCCAACCAGGAGTATCGCGCACGCCTGTGGCACTAAGCAAAAATTTGCTAAATGTCTTTGAGCCGGGGGATAACAGGAACAGTCATTGGACTGGAAATATTACTTCGAGTAGTAAGAAATACTATTATCCTTACAAGTATAAGGTTTATCTTTTTAATGCTAATCAGGCTGTAACTGAATATGTAATGGTACTTCGCCTTGCTGAGCAATATTTGATACGAGCAGAGGCTCGGGCTTGGAAAGGAAATTTGCAGGGAGCAATTGATGACTTAAATATTATTCGGAATCGGGCGGGACTTCCTAATACTACGGCCACTTCGAGTCAGTCCGATGTGCTTAGTGCTATTTATCACGAACGCCAAGTCGAATTATTTACAGAATGGGGGCATCGGTGGTTCGACTTAAAGAGAACGGGTAATATTACAGCAGTAATGACGACCGTAACTCCACAAAAAAGTAATGGAAGCAACTCCTGGAATACCAATTGGACTGTTTTCCCTATTCCTGCATCAGAGACAAAAATAAATCCTAATCTTGGTCAGAATCAGGGATATTAGTTGGCCTGATAATCATCCGAAATTTATCTTCCTACACCTGGCAGGTCTTAACTGTTCAGGTGTTTTTCATTTAAGGGGTACCAACTATTGCAAATATAATCTTTATTTACAGGGACAAAAAAACAGGTAGTGTCTCAGTTTGAATTATTCCCTTTCTTTTTATAACTGCCTCTTTTTTGGGCGACCGGCTCAGGAACGCGGTTGCAAATATCCTCATTCGTCATAACCCTTTTAGTCAATCCTGCCTGCATAGCCGGGTAACACGGAGTGTTTTATGAAACTTAGCGAAGGTATAAAATACGAAGTGTAGAGCAATGGCATATCGTGCATTCGGGTTGGCTCTGCTTGCGTTCTGTAGTGGTAGTGCCGTTTTCAGACCCGTACGTCTTAACTATTTGAGCGAAGTCTATTTCTTCATCGGTGGGGAAAGCCGCGTCTACAGCCATTATGTAGGCGCTCAGGCCGTCTGTCGATAGCTGTATCTTCCCTTTGACCCTTTCGGCTAAATCCTTCATAAAGAACGTGGCCGATTCTATGTTACGGTTTCCTAAGAGCCAAAGAGATAACAAGTTTGCTATCCGAATCAATTCCTACAAACGTCCAAGCATCCCCGGCACCTGCAACGTTCTCTGGCTTGTTCTTTTCCTTTGAATAGGCGAAGCGCCAAATTTCATTGCATTGTATGCGCTTGGCGACTACTCCCCGGACGGTTTCATCATGGAAAAGCTGGCAGGCTTGCTCTACTTCTACCAATAGCTTAGTGACAGTATTGATGGAGACATCAGCAATCCGGGATGTAGCCCGTAAGATGGAACCTTCAACCAGTAAGTTGATGATTTGCATTTTTTTATCTATTGGCAGCTTGTTCATAGAGTAAAGATATGCATTTTTGCTTGAACGGTCAAGCATTTTGTTCAGATAATTTTTGATTGGACTAGTAGCTTATTCTCAGTTGTCCGGCATATCAAGCTCTATTGAAGCGCTGCCGTCGGATTCAAATTTCGGTAATGCCCTTTTTACCATCCTATCCCAGTGGTTCCAATTATAACCAGCTGCCCTGGCCAGAGTAGTTAAAATATCCAAATGCTCTCTAAGTTTAGGGTGGCCATAATCTACATCAATATGTTGTGTGTGTTTTCCCTTCCTGTTACCGTTCTCGTCTTTGGGGTTTATTCTCCTAAGTTCAGCAAGGACCTTCGGGGCAATCCTGGAATACACATAATTGTTGATATAGTGCCCAATGTATTGAGGTTTTTTCCCTTTGTTTGCAAGCGACCAGTTTAATTTTCTCATTTTGAAAATAGCCTCAAAAAATTCATCTGGGTAAGTCTTTACATATATTCCACGTTGCTCATTGATAAACTTAGACAGAAATTCTTGTAAGGCGTTTTTCTCCCTTATTTCCTGATATCCGGTTGCTTCATCTATTAGGGCAATAATTCCAATTTGGGATAACCCAAGCAGCAAAATTTCGCTCGCTCTGGCCAGTGGTTCCTGAGACTTGGTTAAGACCGATCTTCCGGTGTTTTCATTTGTAAACGCTCTGGCATCCAAATAAACTTTACAAAGCAAAGGTAAAATCAGCGCATTATAACCGCTATCGACTTGCCCATTTTTATCTGCAAAATCTATTTGTTTGAGCCTCTCCCTCAAATCCTCTCCTACAAAAGGTTGTAGGTTCTTTGCATCCAAAAAAGAGGGCATGTTGGGCACCCTCATTTCGTTTCTCGCCCTACCCCGTTTAGTCCTGCCAAAGGCTCGAAATATTGCATTTCTAGAAATGATCCTTGTTTCGTCTTCGAGAACAGCGACGGATAATTCGGTTTCTCCGAGCAGTAATTTCCCGTCATTGATTACCTTAATTAATTGATTTTCTGACATTCTTGCTATTTTAAGAAATTTTGAAATAAAATTCTTTCCTCTGCGGATGCTCGTTTAAGCCTGCTGATCATGAGGCAGGCGGTGTCTTTGGTTACTCCGATGGCCGACGCAAGGCTTCTCGCGCTTATGCCCGTCCGGATCACTAGCGGTATGGCCAAGAACCATTTATTTAAATCAATCTTTGTTTTGTGGAAAATCGTTTGCGTCGTCACGCTGTATGAAGAACGGCAGTTGTTACAGTGATACCTAAGCTCTCGTGGCAACGGCGTTTGCTTAGCCGATTGGCAATATGGGCACACCGGGCCGCCCTTCCACCGCAATTTTTCAAGCAAGTATATGTCTTCCCTTTGGGGCATAGTGTCATAGTTAACGGTAGGTAAGATAGAAGATATCCGACTTACTCTGCTACCTTTATCTATGACAGTTTAAATTATTTTTTCTTCCACCGTGCCACTGCCGCCTTCTTAGCTATTTCAGATCGTTTTTTCGCAGTTAATGATTCCGCCCTCGCCTTACCTCCTTTCAATCCGCCTAACCTTCCTAATGCTACCGCAGCCGGGTTTTTGCCACTATTTTTAACGGGCGCAGGATCTGTCTCCCCTGTAGCCAGGTCAACAATACTTTTTGCAAGCTGGTTTGCGTCTTTTGGACGTGCAGGTTTCTTTGCCATATTGCAAAGGTACAAATAATGCTTAATCGGTCAAGAAGGAATAAACCGCTCCAAGAATAGAGCGGTTTTGCCATATTTATGGAAAATTTTGCCACTAATTAGGTCCGGCGGTTAAGTTGATCTGATTGACCGAAGATTTCGGACTTAGTGATCGTTTGCATGGCAATGCCATTGCTTCGTTGTAGCAGGATCTGTTTGACTTACAATAAAAATCGCTTTCCCAGCCATGTCCTATAGTTTTAATCGCTGCAAAGCAAGAAAACGATTACAGATAGTGCCGTCGAAAAGGTTCGACCAAGTGGAAATATAAAATACCAGGATGGTCAATATTGCCGGAATGACAGAATATCTGTTCCGACAGGTGGTCAATATCGCCGAAATGGCAGAAATGACCAGTTCACGGGGTGGTCAGCATCTCCAGAATAGGTAGTCAATATGGATCAGAATCTCCACCATAATACCCTCAAAATCTGTTGTAACCAACTTTTTTGCTTAAATAATGGTTATCATCTCATTTCCTCGTTGATTAAATATCAGCTTTCTAGAAACTAAATTGCTAAAAAATTTAATAGAAATTAAAATCAATATGATACGGAAATGTGTTTTGATTCATCTGCGGTCGATTGGGTTCTCTGTCGGCATCTTATTTCCTGTGATTCTATTTGCACAATCCGATATGGCCGGATTTGCGCAATCCGATATGGCCGGCATTCATTTTGAGTCTGGCCAACTTTCCTGGCCTAAAATACAGGCTATGGCAAGAGAGCAGCAAAAGCTAATCTTTATAGACTTTACCGCTAGCTGGTGCGGTCCCTGTAAGTATATGATGAACCACATTTTTGTTCAAAAAGAAGTTGGAGAATTTATGAACAAGAACTTCATCAATGTGACTCTTCAGGCCGACTCAACACCGCAAGACCCTAAGGAAGTCCGCAGATGGTACTCTGAAACTCACACTATGGTACATAAATATGCAATAAATGCATTTCCAACTTATCTTTTTTTTACTGCCGATGGCCAGTTAATTCATCGAGTGACAGGTTCAACAAGCGACGGAAAGCAATTCATCGCTAAAGCTAGTGATGCAATTGACCCTAAAAAACAATATTATGTACTTGTAAATAACTATGCAGATCATCTTCAGGATTCGGCTTATCTGCGCTCTGTGCTTTTTGCGGCGATTGTTAACCGGGATGAAAATAATATCCCCAAATTAGCTAATGCTTACGGGGCCAGTCTCCGAAACACCTTTACAAAACAAGGTATCTATCTATTAACGAAAGGTATAAATTCGGTTTCGGATAGTCTTTTTTCTCTCTTTGTAAACAATCTAGGTCGAATAGATTCAACCTTGGATAGAAAAGGCTATGTAGAGCGCTTATTACTTTTAGTCGTCGCGAATGACAGGATTTCTCCACTTTTTACAACTAGAAAGACATTATCATGGGAGGATATAGTAGACATTATTAAAAAGGATTTCCCTCAACTAAGTGAAGCAGTTGGCTACGTCCTTTATGATTGGTATGAAAATGAAATTCTTGAAAGGGAGATCAGGGAACCTCTATACAAAGACACTGCTGCTTCTCCTTCCTGGCCAGCTATTGGAGAAAGAATCAGGAGTAAATATCCGGGCTATGACCCATCTAAAATGATTGCAGCCGAAAAGCCAAGGTATTATAAGTATAAAAAAAATGACGTGGAGCGTGATAAATCCATGCTGGAGTACATGAAAAACTTTGGGCATATGGTAAGTGCTGACGATTTAAATTACATACTTTGGAAGTATGTATTTATGCTATCAACAAATAAAGAAGTACTTTCGGAAGCTTTAAAATACAGCAAGAGTACCCTTTCGGATTCCACGGCCAGCTTGTACAAAAGAGGGGAATACATGGATACTTACGGAAATCTCTTGTATAAATTATATATTCTTTACGGGGTAGGGGACAGATCTCAGGCCATTTCCTGGGAGAAAAAGGCACTTGAATTGTTCAAGGCAGAGAAGGACCTGGAAGACGATGCTACAAGTTTTGTTATTACAATTGAACGGATGCAAAAGGGAATGGATACATGGACTGAAAGGAACGGAGGGGGAAATTATAAATAATTGATAGTTTTGCATGATGATGATGGGAAAATCAATGTTTATTAAATTTCAGGAGGAGCAAATTGAGTTCTCCGATGAATATGCAGGTTACATTTCATTGACGGATATGCCTGAAAGAGGTTATAGCTGTTCGCCAGGCATTGGCTATTAGGCGATCAGCAACAAAAAAAGCACTTTCTTGTTCGAATAGCGGAACGTTTATTTCCAGAACCATTTCGTAAATTGGATAGCCATTCTTTCACTCGGAATGACACAGTTTTGTATTTACTTATAGCAGTAAACCTTTATGCGACACTTAGTATTTTCCATTATTCTCATTCATTTGAATATTGTTCTTTGGAGTCAAAAGAAAACCATGGACATTCAAACAATTTCGGAATGGCCAACAGCGAAATGTTATGGTATCAGCAACGATGGCAGTTATGCTGCTTTTGGTATTGATTCTGGTTTGCATAAAGGAATGTTGGTGATCCAGGCAACGAGACGACCATGGAAGAGAAATTTACTAGGATATAGAGACGTAACCTTTACGGAAGATTCGAAACATGCTATTTTTTTTGATGGAAGGGACTCGCTTTGCATACTCGATCTGGATAAGGATAGCCTATGGATGATTCTCTCAGTAACATCATTTAAGACCCCTGAAGAAGGGGACGGAAGCTGGTTAGCTTATCTTCAAAAGGGGGAAGGCGGAAAGCTTAGGTTATTAAATTTGTTAACTGGGAAAATATCGATATTTCCTGGCGTAAGTGGGTATTTCTTTAATAAAAGTGGTGAAAAGCTAATTATCTTCTCGCAGAATCCTGCAAACCCCCAAGCGGCTTCGTTTTCGGTGGTTTACATTGATCTGGAAAAAGGGAATATGGATACTATTTCCAGGAGTGGACCGGCCGGTTCTCTTGTGTTTGATCCATCTGGGAAAGGTTTTGCCTATCTAGATAATCATTCAATCAAAGGTAGTCGCGCGTACGTGCTAAGATACTATCGGGAAGGAATGGATAGCGCAATGAAATTAGTTGATTCTTCCACTCCGGGTATGTCGGGCATGGAAATATTGGATGACAAGGGATATTTTTTCAGCGATCGTTGCGATATGATTTTTTTTCGCATACATAAGAAGGTGACTCCGTATCATGGAGATGCCACAAATCCAGACGTTAGTGTTCAGAAATCGTCTCCTCACTATATCGAGCGACCTTTGGATCGAGTCTATGCTGAAATTATGTTGAATAAGCCAAATAAGATTGTCTATATCCGACCTGATAACTTCTTTACACGGGAAAATCTAATTTTATCAGTAGGAGCCAACGAGAATTATGCATTGGATGTAGTTTATAGTAAAGAAGGGGGTAGAAGAAAAGACGGAAGTGCTTATTTGAGAAGGGACATTTATTTAATCAAAACCTCATCAGGAGAATTACGAATAATAAGAAAGGATTGGCCTAATGCTTATTTAGCATTTTCACCATTGGGTAAATATGTGCTCTGGTATGACACGGAGAAAGGAGCTTGGTTTACCTATCAGATCGACAATGGGGCAATAAGAAATATATCCAGAAAAATTCCTCGGCCTTCAAAGTCAGACAGGGCAACGGGCCTTTATAAGGGCAATGATGAAGCTACAGGGTGGTTGGAGCAAGACGAAAAAGTTTTATTATATGACCAGTATGATGTCTGGAAAGTTGATCCGAAGGGAATTGTTCCCCCGGAAAATGTTACGCACGGTTACGGGCGAAGAAATCATATTCGCTTCCGGCCAATAACCTTTACAAAAGATAAATTACCTTTTTTGGTATCGAATCAACCTTCAAGTATTTCCTTGGGCGATACATTGCTCCTTTCTGCTTTTAATCTTTCGACCAAAGAAAATGGTCTTTTCAGTTTAACACTTGGTCCCAACTCACGCCTGAAACTCTTAATAATGGGCCCTGAGGTCTACCATGTGTTTAGTCGGTATTCATTAACTGCAATTCGTGGATTGGCGGATCAGTTCTACCCGATAAAAGCAAAATATACAAATGCATATATTTTTCAAAGAATGGGTCCGAATAAGTTTCCAAATTTTTACTATACAACGGATTGTATACATTTCGATCAAATGACAAAGTTGGAACCCAATACGAACTATAAATGGTATACTACTCAGTTTGTGCGCTGGAAAATAAGAGAGGGCCGGCAGGGAGAAGGGATTTTATATAAGCCAGAGGATTTTGATCCCAGAAAGAAATATCCTATAATATTTTTTTACTATGAGAAGACTGCGGATGCCTTGAATTATTTTATTCATCCAGCCTTTGCCAATGGGGCGATAAATATTCCCTGGTTTGTAAATCATGGCTATCTTGTATTTGTACCTGATATTGAGTATTATAAAGCAGGATATCCGGGCGAATGCGCGTTTGAATCGGTGCAATCGTCGGCTTTATATTTCGCAAGATTTCCCTGGGTGAATAAAGATAGAATGGGCTTACAAGGACATAGCTATGGGGGATGGGAAACGAATTATATTGTCAGTAGGAGTGGCCATCTTTTTGCTGCAGCTGTTTCCGCGGCCGGTTACTCCGACCTAATAAGTTCCTTCAGTGACGATTCCCACTATTTTGAATCAGGTCAGGGTAGGATTGGCGCCTCATTATGGGATAACCCCAATCTATATATCCAGAATTCTCCCGTTTTTAATGCAAGTAAAGTAACAACTCCTCTTCTGATTGTACATGGGAAAGACGATGGTGCTGTTTCCCTACAATTAGCCAAGGAATGGTTTAATGATCTTCAAACGGCCAATAAAAGTGAATTATGGCTTTTATCTTACGGCGGTGAAGGACATACTATTGGAAAGACCAGGAATCAAATGGATTTAACCAACAAGCTTTCAGAGTTTTTTGATTACTATTTAAAGGGAGAAGGAGACCCTCAATGGATGAACGCTCGCTAGACAAAAGGTTATTCAATAAAAAGGCGGCTAAGTATTATTGCCGCCTGTTGTTGGAAATGAGAATTACTTAACTTTTGTAATCCTAAGATTGGGGGGTATAGGAGTGCCACAGACATGACCTCCAATCGTTGAGTAATAAAGCCCGTTGCACGCATGATGTGGATCCCCAAGAGTATTGTAGGTACAAATATTTGACGCCGACGGATTTGTCGTAGTCCAGCAATTAACTCTGATGCAAAGAAAATTTCCGCTACTCAAGGTACTGGTATAGACTAATCTACCACTGCCTTTTGCATTGTGCGCTTTAAATGCAAACGCGCTTATTATCGACAAAATAAAGGCGGCGGAGCCCAGGATAATTTGACCTTTTTTCATAATCAAAGGTGCTTTTTAATTTTAAAAAGCTAAACTTTATGGTTAGGAGTTTTGTAGGCAAATGCGCCCGTTAGGGAGACTAAGATAGTAGCATATATAATTATTGCCGCCTGTATTTAGAAATGTGAATTACCGAATTCTTGTAACCCGATTGAAATTACGAGTACAACAGACCGCACCTCCAACCGTTGAGAGATAAAGGTTAATGTGACCTTTTTTCATAAACTGATTATAATAAACAGGCGGCTAAGAATTATCGCCGCCTGTTGTTGGAAATGAGAATTACCTAACTTTTGTAATTCTATTGCCGTTTTTAGGAGTTCCACAGACTGCGCCTCCAACCGTTGAGTAATAAAGGCCATTGACTGCGTGATTTGGATTCCCTAGCGTATTGTAGGTACAAGCATTTGATGACGACGGACTTGTCGTAGTCCAGCAATTAATCTTGATACAAAGGTTGCTTCCGCTGCTCAGGGTGCTGGTAAAAAGTTGTCTGCCGGCGCCTTTTGCAGTGTGTGCTTTAAATGCAAACGCACTTACTACCGACACGAGAAAGGCGGCAGATCCGAGGATAATTTTACCTTTTTTCATAATTAAGGTGCTTTTTAATTTTAAAAAGCTAAACTTTACGATGGTTAAATGCCTACTCTTTTCGAAGGTTTTTGGCTTACCCTTACTATCTTTTGATCGGAAGATAGTGATCCGTGTTGACAGCTATAGTTAACCGCGCGACTGTCAATTTTTTATGTTATATAACTCTTTTAAATTTTATTTGTCCGCTATGCTTTTTTATATATATGCTAACCCCAGCGATAATGGTCAACACAGTATTTAAAATGATATGAATATTATTGGGAAGCGTATCGAAGAACCCGCCACAACTACAAGGGATATAATATTCAAAGAAATTCAGGGAGATCATATACACAGTAAAAAAGGAAAATAATAGAAAGGTGCCATACAAGCCATACATTCTCCACCGCCTGGTAATTAAGAGGCCTGATACAAATAATTCGGTTATCGGAAGAGCCCATATTACTCCTGACGGCGTAAACTTAAGCCATGGTGATTGCCTTACTTTCTCAAAAAATTGATCATGCTCTAGTATTTTTTCTATCCCAGTGTATATGAAAAGTCCAATGAAAAGCATGATTGCGCCGTTTGCGAATATGTTTTTTAACATGGATATAGTTTTAAATATTCAATAGAGACTCGCCCTCTCGTTGGACTGATAATATTTGATAAGAAAATGAATGATTCCACCATTTCCTTCCATTAAGCCCGCAGTAGGATGCGGGATTGACTCTGTCAACCAATATATTGAGTCGTCTTCATTTCTTTTGTGATAATGTAGCAAGAATTGGGCTATCCAATCCGCGTGGCGTAACCATTTTTCTTCTTTTAAGATTCTTGAGGCTTCAATGCATAGTTCACCCACGCCTGTAATACCATTTGATAATGTCAAATCGCTTTTAACCAGGTAAAGTGGAAGGGAGACGAGTGTTTCTTCCGCAACTTGCCGGTATTGCTGATCGCCCAAAAGCTCGAAAGCCTTGAGAAAACATAATACAATACCTGCGGTACCGCTGTGCAGACCCGCGTCCATTTGTTTGGAAACGCTATCAATGTACCAGTTTCTTTGATTACCTTTTTTTTGAGATTGGGATATCAGCCAGCCAAGAGCTTTTTGAATATTGGGTATTACTTTTGAGTCATCGGACGACCGGTAATATGCGATTAAAAAGCAGGTTATCCCCGCTACGCCATGGCCAATTCCTGTAACCTTGACACGTTTTTTGTTGTTATCCGTTTCTGTAATCCAGGATCCATCTTTTTGTTGCAAATAAATCAGCTCATTAACTATTTTTCCTAATAGATCAGCCACGGAAATATCATTGATTATTTGAAGGGCGTGCAATAAGACAATCCCTTTGCCGGCCAGCCCTTTTGCTATCCCAACCCCATATAGGTTATTATTGTTAAGGTAAAATTGAATGTCCTCTAAAACGGAGTCGTCCATTGCAAGAAGGCCACTTTTTATTGCTTCTATCAGGCCGAGTGCTATACCTGCAGTCCCTGAATATAGCCCTCCCGGAGCGTCTGACGATCTGGAGTAGTTGTCATTCCGGATGTATGCAAGGCTAGCCTCATAGTTTGGAAGGCATTTAGAGATAGGAAATCCCGCCTGGTGCGCTTGACTAAGTATATATATGATACCGCTAAGACCCTGATAAAAGGTGGTGTATACAGCGTATGATTTTGAATAGGAATAACCTATTTCATTTTTATTTTCTGTTCTGGAAAGCCATATTTTATCTCTATTCGTTAAAATATCCTTTGGGAATGTTGCCAATGCACCACTTATCAAATTGCTAATTGTTTTTTTATCAACCGGTTGTGGCACCGTCCTGTTTTCATTGGCCGGAGAAGTTAGTTCCAATTGTTTTCTCTGAAATTGCTCTAGAATTTTCTTTAAGGTGGTGAGAGATGGTCTGGAATACGGATGAATAGACAGGCAACTGACTAATATATCTACCATTTCCTGGTCATTAAGAAAGAACATTAGCTGTTTTGCCAGCTCAACTGGTTCATTTGTAGTAAAACCGTCTGGATAAAGATTGGTAAAAAGTAAAATCAGCACTGCGCCAAGTGAATATACATCTTGCTCCATCGAAGGGGGCGCAGATTCTTCTTGCTCTTTTGACATAAAACCTGGCGTACCGAGTCCGAAGGCGGGTAGTGGTTTTTGGTGCTGAAAAGAATATGCTAATTCCAAATCAATGAGCCATATCTGATGGTCTTTATCAACGAGAAAATTACCGGGTGCGATATCCCGGTGTAGATAACCCAATTGATGCATTTTATCCGTTATGTCAACGAGTTGGATACCATAATTGAGCAAAAGCACCCTGAGTTCTACTGGGAGGGCCTGCCAATAGCTATTCCGGAAATACTCAGCAGTTACTGTGTTTAAAGCATCTCCCTTTATATACTCCATTACCAAATAATTGTCGCCGTTTTCAGTAAAAAGATCGTATATTTCGGGGATAGGTATCTTGCCATGCAGATCTTTTTGGAGTTCGAACTGCCAAGCCAGCCTATCTTCGATTGTCCTTCCCGATTTGTCAGAGAACATCTGTCTTCTTCCTTCCTTTATTACGCACCACTTAATTTGGTAAAACTTTTTTAACCATAGCCCTTTCCTCACGCTACCCTTGACGTCATTCTTGAGTACGTGTATGGGCTTGTATCTGTCTTGTAATACGGTTTCTTTTTTGGGGGTTTTAGCCGGTATAATATTTTCAAATGGCCAGGAGATTCCTATAGGAAGGGAAAAAGGAATGGGCATAGGTTCTTTTATTACATTTCCTTTCACGTCGTAAATATAGTTTTCTCGTTGATTACTTTGGTTTATCCGTATGATTGGTTGACCTGCGCCGTACCTGGCATAAAGGATCTCTCCAAGGCGCCGGCTTGTTGGGATTTCTGGCCCCCTAAAAGGGGACGTAATAGGGAGGAGTTTTAGAGCCAGCGAGTTGGCGTGCTTGTCATCTTTGGGGTAGATGGTAATGATCTTGGCCAGATGCGCGTCTCCGTATTCTCCTGTCAAAATCGAATAAGCTTTTTCTGCATTCCGGATTACCTTAAAGGGGACTTTTTCTGCGTCCAACAAGGGGAGAATTGTATTCAACAGACCGGGTATTTGAGATAGAATAGCAGATAGCTCTATAAGCCATCCCTGTACCCAGTCGGCATTACCTATTTCCAAGTACCTGTCTGCCCTGCGGAATTTTAATCCATGCCCGGCCAGAATCTCTGAATAATTGATAACTTCTGATAGATCCGTATTTTGGTCAAGATCAAAAGGTCGATCTGGTATGATCCCTTGTTGGTACTCCATTTGTTGCTATACGTTTAAGATTATTTTTTAATGATATCAGGCGCGGACAGCCTTAAGAAGCATATCTATGTCGATGCTTTCTTCATAAATTTTGACCAGGTTGTGATTACCATCATAGATAACAAAATAGGGTATGGTTTTGGGCTTAAATATTTTAGCAAATGAATGGTGATAATCCTTTCCTATAGTAAAATTTTGTACTGTATCCATGTGGAACTTATTTACAAATTCTTTTATTTCGGGCAACGGTTCACTGGCGAGAAAGTAGACCTGTACATTTTTAAAATCAGATACGTGTTGCAACATGGATTGGGTTTCCTTTTTACAATGTGGACAGTCGGGGCTGAAGAGCATAAAAATACTGGGTTTTCCAGTCTTAAAACTATTGGATGATAGAATCGTTGAACTATCCAGAAGTTGCATTTGAAACTGAGGCAATTTGGAAAATGTTTCCTTGCCGGAGTTCTGATTCCTGCAGGACGATGCCAAAATCAAAAGAAAGATAATATTGAAAATCAGATATTTCATTTTAAATTCATTTTGCTTAATAAGTATAGGAAGACCTTAAATTTTGCTTTTTAATAGTGCTCATCTCTAATAAGGGATCTAGCTGATTTCGCGCCTCTTTCCTGTCAATAAGATCAATTAATACAAGCGAATAAGTCGCGACGATAATCATTGGGAATACATCATAGCGTAACACAATTATAGTTGCGGAAATACAAAAGAGAAAGTTTGCCAACAAAAAGAATGAGCTTACTAAAATCGTTTTACGGAAATTGGATATTATATGTATTTTTTTTCGCTTTATGATCAACCACACTATGGCTAATACATACAACACATTTAATATCAAGAATATATATGGAAATACGAAAAGCATTTTTTCCTGGCCTTTGAAGGATGATGCCGTTACTGAAGGGGTCTGGTAATCAAACCATTCCTGCGCCTCAATTTCCACATTTTTGCTTCCACGATTATATATTTCCAATTTCTCCAGTTGAGGGATAAAATAGTTCTTGGCATTAGGTATAGCGAAATATTTAATATACGCAAGAGGATAGTGTCGAACAAACCAATTTCCGTAAGTGTTGAATATGACAGAACACTTTCCCCAAGCTTGTGTTACCTCAAATTTTGTTTTCCAGGGATAGTTTTTATTGAAGTATCTATTCAGAGCTGACCCCTGATACCTGATAAAATAATTACCCCCAGCACCGGAAAATATTAAGTCGTCAAATTCGCCTTGATCTTGATTTAACAAAAATTTCATAAAGTTTTTGTCGATTGTTCTCGCCTCTGGCCCTGGAAGGTCATTGCTATCTATCTTGAGATGTCCTCGAACATAGAGTGCATTATTAGCTAATTGCCAGCCTGTAAACAAAGAAAATTGAGAAGTCCCTGTTAGTTCCCGCGCAGCGGACCGTGTATATACTATAAAGGGAACAATTAATAAGAATGGAGCTAATATTCCAAGAATTTTGAAAGTTAAGTTGGATTTTGTTAGAATAAAGGCCAATATGGAAACTAATGGATAGACATAAGCATTATTGCGTACAGAGAAGCAAGCGAAAAGAATGAGCGAGTGAACAAACAGTTGAGATAACTTAGGTCTATGAATAATCCATATAAGTTGTGTGAACCATAAGATACTTAGACTACAAAACAGAGAGTCACTATTGACATAATTGCTGAAATATAGTAGCAACGGGTTAATGAAAAGAAAAATGAATAGAATATTTCTAATAAATGGCGATATGGGGTAAAAATATAAGACGCTAAAGAGAAAGTAGAGCGCGGAACATTCCAGGAAGAAATATTGAAATAAAATTAGCGCTGTATCGGAATGTGTAACGAAATGAAAAGCTGATAAGAATTTGGAATATCCTATTGGCCAGATACCAATGTTCATGTGTAAATTGGCAGCTGCAATATAGTGATATGAGTCGGAGAAGAAATCCGGATAAGGGTACAATAGTTTGAAGACTGTAAAAAAAACAATCATACACGCCAAAGCCAATAGCAATAGCCTCCTATTCGCCTTTTCCTTTATAATAAAACTAATAAATGATTGAGAATTCATCTTATTAAATTAACTTCTTGTAAGTTAGATCGATGGACTATCAGGATCAAGGGATTTTCTGTCAATTCTGAGATGTGTTCAATACCTGTGTTTTTCTAAATTTCTCGAACTTCCAGACAAATCCTAATAGAAAGAACCGACCAGTCAGATCCATCCTGGTTTGGGTTAGGCTTGTAGGCGTTATCACTTGACTAACACCTGTATTGCTGTTTAATATATTGTAAAGAGAGAGTTTGATAGAGAAGCGATTATTCATGAGGAATTGCTTCTCTATGGTGGCGGCAATAATAGATCTGTTCGTCTTCCAAGAGCCGTTCCCAGTGCTCATAAGGTACTGGGAAATACTATAGTTTAGAAGCCAACTGGTGTTAATGATGTGGCGACTCTGAATCGTCCAGTAAGCAAAAGCAAGCAATGACGACGGGCTGGAAGACGCTGGATAAGAAGCCCTGGTCTGGCCATAGTTGGCAGATAATTGGTATTCTGCAACATTTGAATAGAACATATTTAGCCTTAGGCCTTGTGACCAGCCAAGCGTATTTGCTTTATAAGAATGCCCATCTAATAGAGTTATAATTCGATTCATCGTTAGATTACCCGAAATGGCAAAAGAAAATTTGTTTTTGAAAAAGGAAGGTAAAGTTAGAAGGTATCCTGAACGGAGCTCGTGAGCACCATTAACGTTCGAGAAAGTTGTTTTTTGAATTACTTCGGTAGTATCATGTGGATGGGTAATGGCTGTGACAACTATATTCTCAGTAGTTTTATAATTGATATTAAATGCTAATGAAGGGTATTTTGAAGGCAGAGAAGTTGACTTGACATAATTCAGACGAAAAGTATGGACAAAGGAGGGTTTTAGAAGCGGATTGCCCTCAGTGGGATATTGAGGATTTGTGAGATTCGTTAGCGGTTGCAACTGTTGAATCGATACCGGCTGAGACTTAGTTTGGTATTCGAGACTCATTTTGTTTAAAGATGAAATGTACCATGATATTTGAACCATCGGCAATAAGTTGAAATACGAATAGTTGTATGTATTCGCTTTTTCAACTATTCCGCTGCGTTGGGCAGCTGGTTGTGCATCCAGGCCAGTATTTAGACTAAATTTGGTAAATTGTGTAATATATCCAATGTGAAATGAAGTGGCCGAAAGTGTAAGCATATAGTTGTTGCTTAACGAATCGACGATGACGTCCTTGGCTCTGGAGAGATTCTCATTTGTATAAGAAGCATGATTAATCGAAAGACCCAAATCAAGGAAGGATGATTGCCTCAAAGGAAGATAACAGTTTGCTGTAGTAGTTATTTGGAACATGCGATTAGCTGAGGATAGCAGATAGTCGTTGCCAGTAGAATTGACAAGGGTATCAACAGAAATGAAATTATTTTGAATTAGGTTCGTTTGCTGTTTTTGGTTAAAATATTGAATGTTCGTAAGAACGGTCAATCGTATCCCCGAAGCACCTGCAATTTTTTCAGCATATAATGAAGCGCCAGTAGTAGTTGATCTTGAATTGATGGTTTGGATAGTGGTAGTATTGGTTATTTTGGTATAACCTCCATCTGATTCATTGACATACATGTTGGTGTTATCAGTTTGAAATCCGGTTGCCTGTCTGAAGGAAGGGCTGAGCCGAATAAGAGTGCCATGTTGAGGTCGATATTCCAATTGGAAACCTATTCCATTATTTACATCATTCCCGGATATTTTTCTCCCTTCCTGAGAATGGATTTGACTACCAGGTAGATAACTGTCTTGTATTGTGCTATCTCCATACGCGAACGAATTTTTCCAAACACTAAAGGCGCTGCTAAAACTCCACTGTTTATTCCAGGTATTGGAAAAACTTCCATGCACACCGGATTCAATATATTGCTTTGTTGGAGCTGTATCTTTAACCCAAGTGTTGAAAGTCAATTGTCTATCTCCTTTAATCGCATTAAAGGTTTGGCCGCCGATCAGTTTTTTTTTATTGCCAATTCCCAACTCTATTCTTCCCAACTCTCCATTTCTCTTGTCTTGTTTGAGGACAATATTTAGAGCTTTTTCTCCTTCTCCGGCTTTTATCCCTAGGAGCCTCTCCTTGTCGCCATAGTCGTCAATCAACTGGATACTTTCTATAATATCTGCCGGTAGATTGTGGATCGTTGTTGGTATGTCCGCCCCTATATAATCGCGCCCATTCAACTTCAATTTCATAACTTTTTTCCCTTGATAGATTACGCTACCATCTGCTGTAATCTCGAGGCCCGGAAATCTTTTTAGCAAATATTCCAGTTCGTCGCCGGCCCGGATTTTAAATGCATCTGCAAAAAACTCAACTGTGTCTTCTCTGATTCGGATAGGCCTTACTGCAATCACTGTTACGGGCACCAGTGCTCCATAATTTGCTGCAAGAGCAATAGGCGGCAGAGTAATAGAGATGCTATCATCGGGTAAAATGTAGTTTTTTTGGAAGGGCAGGAAGCCTTCGATAGTAACAATTACCCCAAAATGATGAATAGATGGAATCGCAATTGAGAAATGACCATTAGGTTTGGTTAGACAACGAAAGCTATCCGTGCCTGCAATCAGATATACGGTGGCTTGGGCAAGCGGGGCACCGACTTTATCCGTCACTTTTCCTAAAATTGTGACTTTTTCTTGCGCTTGAAGACTGCTGAGAATTTGGATGAATAAGAGGCATATAAGAAGAACTTTCCGCATGCTTCACCAATGAACCTGCAAGCTACTGGCAGAAAATATTAGGATCAAGGTGGCTTATATCATAATAAGGAATATAGATTAATTTACATATGAGTATGGTTCTTAAAAAAAGTACAATTAATTGTTGAATTTTGGGTGGTTACTTAATGGTTAACCTCGAAGTATTTAATGTAAAATAGCTTGGTTTTAAAAGGCTCAAATGTCAGAAATATTTAATATCTTTAGGAGGTACTCTTGCGTGTGTCCTTGCCCAAACGAATGCCTTGAAATTCAATTGTTTGATAGTTTAATTGGTTTGGCAAAAAATTGATTTCTATGACAAACGCGGGAAAAAGTATAGTTTGTTTATTAAATTTCATTCTGTTGCTTTCTTTTCATTTTAAAGTAATGGGACAGCAGCAGCGAATTTTTCTCGATTTAACCCAGCATACAGTAAGAGCGGGTGAGATTGTCTATTTTCAGGCATATATCCTCGATGGTCTTAAGCTATCTTCGCATGGGGACAATCTGCACATTGAGGTATGCTCAAAAGAAGGCAACCGATTTTCGCATCAGCTATTTAGAGCAGATAGTGGCATAAGTGTAGGACAAATTGCGTTTTCAGATTCACTTCCTTCGGATAATTATTATGTTATTGCATATACGGATGCGCCTTCATTGATTTTTACTGTACCCGTATACTTGTACAATCAGGCAAAGCCTAATGTTTTTTACTCCAAACAGGCTGTTCACGAGGAGGGGGTTATTACGAGCGGAGACATAAAGGGCATAATCTGGATTTCTCACTTACAAAATGGTCATATATATTCTGAATTAAAATGTGACACATTATCATATTCCAGACACCTCCTTGTTCAAAGACCCGATAAAGAGGGTACAGGTATAGTCACTGCTGTAACGTTACAAAAGGATGCAACGGATATCTATAGCCTGTTTCCAATAGATAGTACGAAAGATGTTCAAACCCTTTTGCTTTATGAAGATTCTGTTCTTATTGGAAGGCAATATTTAGGTGTTAGTGATGTTGCTGCAAGCATAGATGTAAAGCCAAGTATTAGTGAAAAGGCATCGGCTGCCAAAAATCAATGGACCATCCAGCTGCCCGATACCTCTTCTTATTTTGCATCGCTTACCGTTGAGGATGCTGATCAGTCGATTTCATCCCCAATTACTATTACTTCGTTGCACAATTCTGTTACAGAAGATCTCTCTCTTCCTGAGCAAAGGCCCACTATTGACTCCTCCAGATATTTTCTTGCCTGGGAAGATAATAAGGAGATCATTGATCCTGGATCTTTAAATCCCGCTGATACCGAATTTCACGCAAACGAAAAAATAAAGCAGCGCATATTGGCAACGGCCATAGTCAAAGGTTACAAAGATTTTCGAAAAGAATTGGATCATGAGTATACAACGGGGGCTTTTTCAGAACCTGCAGCTTTTTCCTATGACATCAGAAACTATGTAGGTGAGATTCAGGATCTATTTTTTTTTCTAAACACACAATCTGGTAGAATTCGATACGATCCTGTCAGAGACAGCTTAAAGGATGTTCTCGGTCACCCCATTCATTACTATATCGATCAGGTACAGTACGATGCGTTTTCGTTACATATGTACAAGCTATCACAAATAGCGTATGTCAAAATTCTGGAAAGCAGTTTTCTTGCCGTATCAAAAGGGATGGATGATTGCAGTGGTCAGAACAAGTTCCTTATAGCAAAAAAATCTATGGACCAGACTGATAAATCAAAGCCGAATCCCACTAGCATTAAAATCAATATTGCCTCGGATCTGACGCCAATAAATGTGCTTGTTTATACAAAACGGGGGGAGTATCCGGCTTCTTTGGGAGCTGCTGTCGATAGACAAAGATATTCTAGTGCTTTACCATTTGCCCCAACGAGGAGAACGATTTTGTGGCATCCATTGGAAAAAATAAAGGGATTTTTCTCGCTATGTTTTGATGATCCGTATCATTGCAGGCAATATCGTGTTAAAATATCTGCAATAACCATGGATGGAAAGATTGCATACTGCGAGAGAGTTATTACAGCGCAGGAAATTCTGGCTGCTTCGAAGCCAACGGCGCCGGAACTCGATGATACTACAAATAAATTTGGCTACTGATCCATTTAATGATCCGGAAAATTGTCGGCGATTCCGAATTAAGGTATCAGGGATAACAGCAGATGGTAAAATTGCTTATTATGAACAAATTATTTCTGCCTCCGATAGTATTCGAGGCCCTATCCTGACAGCCATGGAAGAGGGAAAGCAACCTACCTGCAGGTAAACCCAAGGAAGTACCCGGCATCGGCAGCAAATATTGATTCCCAGGCAACAGGCAAAAGGGAGGAACCATAAATGGTCTTGGTTCTTACCACGAACAAATCAGGAATCAGTAAAAACCCCTTCTTTCGATGCAATAACCGTTTCCAGATAATTATTGTCAAGAATGAGCTGATACCTGAATTCCTTTGGTGTCAATCCTGTCTGTTTCTTGAATTCGACACCGAAATGGGATGGAGAACAGAAGCCATGCCGGCTTGCAATACATTTGATAGGAAGCTCAAAATTCTCCAGGTCTTTCATGGCCTGTTGCACCCGGACCTTTAAAATGTAGGTATGAATCGTCAATCCTTTACGAAATTGAATGCCAGCCTGCAGTTGTTTTATATCCATGTTGACTTCCATGGCTAAATTTTCGGCTGAAATGGCATCCTGATAATGTTTGTCAACATAGGCGATGGCCTTATTGATGCGGTCGAGGTCATAAGGCGTGAATAGTCCATTAATAGGCATAAAGGTTCGATATTTGGTTCTCAAAAATTAATAAGATAGCGGTTATGATTCTTGGTATGTGACGGTGCTACCGATCGGTACGCGATATTTGCCCTTAGTTATCTTATATTTAAGTATGCAATACAAGGCCCTGAACCCATCTTTCCAATTGATCTTTTTGCCTTCCCGAAAGGTACGTCCGTAATAGGAAATGCCGACTTCGTAAATGCGGGCATTTGGAATCCTTGCCACTTTGGCTGTTACTTCTGGCTCAAATCCAAATCTTTTTTCTTTCAAGTCCAAGCTTTTGATGATGTCGACCCTGAACAATTTATAGCAGGTTTCCATATCCGTCAGGTTTAACCCTGTTAACATATTCGAGAAGAAAGTTAACCACCTGTTGCCAATGGAATGCCAGAAAAAAAGGATCCGATGAGGTTTGCCGCCTATGAAGCGGGTACCGTATACAACGTCGGCATGCTCTTCTACGATTGGTTTTAGCATTGTATTGTATTCTCTGGGATCATATTCCAAATCTGCATCCTGAACGATCAAATAGTCGCCGCTGGCTAGTGCAATTCCGGAATGAATAGCGGCCCCTTTCCCTCTATTGACTTCATGGATAAAATACTGGATATCCAGGTCAGGATTGGCAAGGATATATTCCGTGATCTTTAGATGGGTATTGTCCCTGGAGCAATCATTTACAACAATGATTTCTTTCCTGATATCATTGAGCAGGTGCACCTTGGAGATCCGATCAAGGATAGATACTATGGTATTTTCTTCATTATAGGCGGGAATAATGATCGATAATGTTTTCCTTTTTTTGTGGGATGCTTGATGATCATCTGGAATAAAGAGAATGGAGTCACTCTGATCCAGTTGGATGAGAATTTCATGCATGGAATTAGGTTTATGACTATATAGTTAGAGCGGCTCAGCGAACCGTCTCATGCTTTGAAAATGTTAATGATCTTACTCCTGGGTGGGAACGACCTCGGTTAAGGAGGCCGTTCACCGTTGTCAGGAGGTATATATGGGATTGACTCTAATCAGATGGACCTTGTTGCAACTTTTGTCTAAGTTAAATATGCGGGATAACCGATTCAAGTCGATTAATAACGGAAAAAGTTTAAACTGCCTGCTGCACAACGTATAACGTATTATTTTCGTGCCGAGACTATTATATGTAAACCTGTACGATAAGAAGGTGGTTGTTCGCTTACCCGAAAAAAGGGCACCTGCCGGCAGTGCGGAATCTCCGAAACACTAAAAAACTCAAGAATTTTACTTTCGACCCCTAAAACGTCTTTGATATTTTTGCGATTGTATCTTCGTAATTCCCGGTACCCCTCGTCGGATTCTTCATAGAGTACTGTTCTGGCCGGTAGCAAGACTATCAAACGGCCTCTCTGCTGCAATAGTTTTTTTGCGTTCTTTAAAATCGCCGGATTGATGGCCCCTGGTTCTGTAGTATTCAGCGACAGCACCGTGTCGAATTTTCCCAGGAAATTGTCATAGTTTACGTCAAATTCGGGATCGTACAGATTTATCCGATGGATTCGCTTTATTATCGCTTCGCTTTCAAACCTTTTTTGAAGCAATTCACAATTGTGACGATGGGGGTCGCTGATCCTCAGTGGAAGCCTATTCTGTACGAGAAGAGCTGACATATTCCCTTCTCCGCCCCAGATCTCCAACACTTTTCCCTTTATATAAGGACTGATCAGTTGAACTATCCATTGGTTTAGTTGCCCTGCATCGATGAGCGACTGCAAGTTTGGAAGGTCTCTCTCCTTTTGCGTTTGCAATATTTCCGGCTCCATTCTTAATGATTTCTTAATGTAATCTACAACTGGGGGATAACGGAATCAAGTCGATTAATAACGGAAATGACAATTTTTTAATTATTGACGACCATACATGCCCGATGGGAAAAATTGCCAAAATGGAAATAATTATTTTTGCGTTCCCTGCAGTTTGGCTGCAGTTGAATACGATTTTTAAAATTATCTAAAAGGCGTCTTCTAAATTCGGCCACTTATTGATTTTTAATTTTATTGTTAAACTTTAAACTGTGTGTCATGAAAAAGTTGTTAGAAAGGCTCAAGTCCTACCCTCAAACGGATGCTGAGATCCTGCAATATCTAATGGAGGTCGCCGAACAGGAAACGTTCAAGAAGAATCAACCGCTACTAAGAGAAGGGCAGATATGTAAACATATTCGTTTCATAGAATCCGGATTGATACGAATTTTTAAGTCCGGAGAAAAAAAGGAGGCAACTACCTGGATCCAGAAGGAAGGCGCATTCTTTACCTCCGTCGATAGCGTTTTTTCGCAGACCCCTTCCATCGAGAATATCGAAACCCTGGAGAATTGTGTTTGTTGGAGTCTCACGTATCAGCACCTGCAAGCGGGTTACCGACGGTGCTCCAAATTTGGGGATCTCGTGGAAGCGATAAAAACAGATTATTACGCAACTCTGGCAAGGCGTACCGCATTGCTCAACTCCATGACCCCGCCAGAGAAAATTGAATGGCTTAAGAAGACAGATCCCGAGTTGTTACAAAGAGTGCCTAAAAAACATTTGTATACTTATCTCAACATTTCCCACAATTTTCCCATTTAGTGAAATGGGGAAAATTCCGAAATGGAAGCAGATGGGTTAGGACCTTCCAAAATGGAAGAAAATAGTTTGAGAAAGCCTGAAACGGTATTTATTTAAGGGTGAAATCTCTCGAATTTTGTTCTGATCAAACGAAATTGAAATAATTCATCCTTAAAGCCTGATTCTATGCTGCACTTCCTCCCCTGGGCTGCCTTTTTCAAGGCGGCCCTTATCCTCACCCTCTTCTACTACGGGGTCATCCTTTCCCTCTTTTACCGCAAAGACATAAAGGCCCTGCTCCGGCATCGAAAGATTCCGATTTTCTTGTTACCGCTGCTAC
>Ga0210389_10000684_pt1 | contig 29233 bp, 18 predicted proteins | sample IncBWH28OmetaG_FD_160127 | JGI IMG/M metagenome (GOLD analysis project Ga0210389, IMG submission 160127) | Forest soil microbial communities from Barre Woods Harvard Forest LTER site, Petersham, Massachusetts, United States - Inc-BW-H-28-O ... | reverse complement strand
CAGGTATTGATAAAAGGCATCAATATTCAGCAGGTTCATGACATTTTCTGCTGTACCCAGGATGCACACACCGACGATCACGCCGGATATTGTGGCACTGCCGCCCTTTAGCGAAACGCCGCCGAGCACACAGGCGGAAATGACATTCAGTTCGAATCCTTGCGCAGAGTTCGGTTGCCCGCTCGTAATCCGTGAGGCCAAAATGACGCCGGCCAATCCGGCGATGACTCCTTGCACGAGAAAGATGACAACCCGCATTCGTTCCACGTGAATTCCGGCCAAACGCCCTGCTTCTGGATTACCGCCAATAGCCAACGTGTTACGTCCGTACACCGTGGAGTTCAATAAAAACCCAAATACGATAAAGCAAGCCAGCGTCATCCAGATGGGCATTGATATCCCGAGGAAAGAACTGCCTGCGAAATAGATAAAATCAGCATTACTTACACCTACCGCCTGACCGTGGGACGCGATAAATGCCAAGCCTCTCACCATCTCCATGGTAGCCAAGGTAGTGATCAGTGCGTTGATGCGAAGATAAGCGATGATGACGCCGTTCACGAAGCCGATGATCGCTCCGCACAATAGGGCCGCGGCCACTCCCGCCCATAAATTGTCGGTGATATTGATGACCATGGCGCTCAGCACACCCGCGAACGCGACAATCGATCCAACCGATAGATCGAAATCTCGTGACGCCAAACAGAACATCATTGTGCAGGCAACCATCCCGATCTGCGACACCGATAGCGCCAGCCCCAGCATGTTTTGGACGGTGAAAAAGTATCGGACGGAAAATGCCAGCGCGACAAAGATGACGAGAAATATGACAACGAGGTTGTATTCCAGCAGAAAGGCCAGAACCTGTCGCCACGGGGAATCGGAGCGCTGCGGCGGGGAACCAACTTTAGGCTCTGAGCTGGTATCGGTTTTCACAATGAATTTCAGGCCGCCTGTTCATCAGGCAGCGCCAGACTAAGCACAAGCTGCTCGGAGAAATCTTGTCGAGCAATCTCGGCGGTTATCGCTCTGTCCCGCATAACCAGTATTCGATCTGCAATCCCAATCAACTCAGGTAATTCACTCGATACCACGATCACCGCGCAGCCGCGCTCAGCCAGTTCAAAGATGAGATTATAGATTTCATGCTTTGCCCCGACATCGATTCCGCGCGTGGGTTCATCCATGATCACGACGCGCACGTCGGTTAGGTTAAGCCATCTGGCCAAGATCACTTTTTGCTGGTTACCGCCGGAAAGATGCCGTATCTTTTGGCGCCGATTTGGAGTCTTGATACCCAACCGCTGAATAAAACGATCGGCCACACTGAATTCGCGAGAGAAATCGATAAAAAAGCCGCGCAGTCCTGCCCTCTGCCGGGTGGTCAAATTGATGTTTTCACTCACAGACCGGATCGGGATGATACCGCTCTCTTTACGGTCTTCTGGACAAAAGGCTATACCCCGGCGAATCGCGTCAATCGGGTGGCGAGCACGGATAGGTTTTCCGTCAATTTTTACTGAACCGGACCGCGTTTGAGCTGCGCCGAAAATCAAATGCATGAGTTCGCTACGTCCTGAACCAACCAGACCAAAAAATCCGACGACTTCACCCGCGCACACAGAAAAAGTCGCCGGCCTGGTCACTTGTTTACCAGTTACGCCAGTGACTTCGAGGCGGGTGGATCCCAGCGAACGGGAACGATAGTTGTAGATATCATCGATTTTGCGGCCGACCATCTCTTCCACTAACTGAGGGCGACTAATGCCGGTGAAGGTTCTATGGGTCGCAACGGTGTGACCGTCCCGGAGAACGGTACAGGCGTCGCACAATTCAAAAATTTCGTCAAGGCGATGAGACACATAGATCAGGATTTTACCTTGCCTGCGCAGATCTTTAACCAGCCGAAACAAGATCTCCGTTTCATGATGGGAAAGACTGCTAGTCGGTTCATCGAGAGCGATGATTTGAGCTTCCCGGATGAGGGCTTTGCAAATCTCCACCATTTGTCGTTCAGCGATGGATAAAGTTTTGAGCTTAGCGCGCGGATTCAGTTCCACACCCATTCTCCGCAGATGTGCGTCCGCAGTACGAATCGCGTCCCGTCTGCGAAAGTAACCGTAATGATGCGGTAGATGGCCCAGCAAGAGATTCTCAGCGATGGTCAAATTCGGCACGTAATGCAGTTCCTGATGAATGATCGCGATACCGGCCGCGATTGAACTAGCCGCTGAGACAAACTGGCGTTCCGCCCCATCGACGATCAGGCTGCCACTATCCGGCTGATAGATCCCGCCGAGAATCTTTAGTAAGGTCGATTTCCCCGCACCGTTCTCGCCAATCAAGGCATGTACGCTCCCCGGTTCCGCCGAAAGCGTAACTCGATCGAGTGCACGCACCCCCGGGAAGCGCTTGGTGATTTCATTCAGGTGCAGGGTCATTAGTTACAAGTTATAAGTTTCAGGTTTTAAGTTTTAGGTTTCTGGTATTTCGCACCGAAAGCGAGAATAACCTTAGCGGGCTGTTGAAAACGAAAGATGACTCTCGGCGCCGGATTTAGTGGAGCAGACGACCAGCTCCGTAGGAGCAAAATATTTATAGGTACAGTAGGCTAAAGGCCATCAGCTCCGTTAGGAGCGGCATAGAGGTGGTTCGCAACCAAGATTTCGCTCCTACGGAGCTGGCACCATTTTTCTGTCTCCATCTATAAAGAGCTGGCTCGTACGGAGCCGTTTTTCAACAGCCTGCCAGGCTATTATGACTTGCAAATGCGTTGCTTTAGACCTCCAACCTAAAACTTACAACTTGTAACCTAAAACCTATAACTCTTTAGAGGCCGAACTCTTGGCGGATCTCTTTCAAATTTTCCCGGTTCATCAGTTTCCCGCTGGTCAGTGTTAGTTTTGGCGGTTCTTGATTCTGAGTGATCCAGTTGTACATGAGGGACGAGGTCTCGTATCCGTGACGTTTGGGGCTGATCAAAACGGTACCGAAGAAGCCGGTGGGATTGGGTTTGTTAAATTCGTTGATAGCAGATTGAGCACCTCCAATTCCGACCCCAATCATTTGGTCGGCACCAAAACCTCTTCCTTCAGCCGCGCGGACTACTCCGAGTACAGCCTCGTCGTTTAGTCCAAAAGAGACCCACTTCTGGAAGCGCGGATTTTTGGTTAGAGCGATGTTCGCGGCATTGAATGCATTCTCCGTATCGGTTTTGGCTTGAGGAGCATCAATAATGTTAGCTTGCGGGAACCCCGCCGCTAATAGGACCTCGGTTGCGCCGGTTACTCGATCGTGAGCGGTTGGCAATTGCTCGTACGTGACTCGAATTGCGCCGACATCCTGCATATTCCAACCGCGTTTCTTTATCTCGTCGACCATGGCTTGGCCAACTTGTTTGCCGATCTCATGAGCCGAAATCCCCATGTGCGGCACCGTCGAGATCGGGTTCCCTTTGCCGTCCACTAGTTGGTCGTCCACGGTCATCAATTTCAGATGATCAGCCGTGGCCTTCGCTACCACGGCAGGCCCCAGCTTCACGTCCGGCACGCAAATGATGAATCCTTGAGCCTGTTGTGAAGCCAGGTTATCAATCGCGCTCATTACTTTCTCCCCGTTTTCCGCACCGATCTTGACCACAGTGAAGTTCTTTTCTTTCGCGGCTTGATCGGCGAAGCGCCATTCGTCCTGAAACCAGGGCTCTTCCGGCTGTTTCACAACGAACCCGATCTTAACGTCTTCTGCGCGAACGGTCGTTTGGAAGGATAGAAATCCTACACCGACGATGGTGCAGTATTTGAGGAGATAAACAAGGGTCTTCATGATATTTGGTTTGGGGGTGGGGGTTGGGGGGTAATACTTAAAGGGTGCGTTGACGGATAGGTGGGAGCTCATCCCTACCGATCGATCGAAGCTGGTCTGTGGCTGGATAGTGAGAGGTATCTGAGTGTAGGACCTGAGTAAAAAGTGTTTTCGCGGCGGCCGAATCTCCCTGTGCGAGCAAGGCTAGGCCCTCAAGGAATTGCCCGTCCAATCGGTTTCGCTCGGTCAGATCCTCTTCGAAAACCAGCATATTAGGGAGGGAAGTGGCAAAATAGTCGATTGTTCCCGGAAGCTGCTGGAGCTCCCGGCCGCGTTTTCGAAGACTAGCAAACAATTGGTCAGCTTCGGAATCGCGCCCTAAGGCTCGAAGCGAGAGACCGCGATAGTAGGTGAAGGCTGAATAGGAAGTTACCGCCATCTCGTTAAAATCTTGAGCTTCACTGGCGCTGGCTTTATAGGTGGCTTCCGCTTCTTCCCGGTGGCCGAGCATCTGCAGAGCTTGACCTTTCCAGTAGTTAAGATCTGAGCGCGCCTGCAGATAATGAAACTCTTCGCCCAGGTTAGGCGGCGGCTGACTAGCTGCGTTGAAATGTTCAAGCGCTGCCGCCGGGTTTTCACTTTCCAGCTCTTTCCTTCCGATTCCAATTTGCGCGATGCGGTATTGCGCGAGTACTTTTCCTTCGCCTCCTTCCCACGGATGAAAGCGACGAGTTGTCAGTAGTTCTAAGGCGCGTTTGTGCTGTTCTTGGAGATTCAGTAAGGAAAGATATTCGACGCAGAAGTTGTCTCGACTTAGCACGGGTCCCAAGTTCTTCTCCAAGGCAGCTAGCCGAATACCGGGAGCATCATTTAGTTTTCGGCGTAACTGGTCATATTCGTAAGCGAGCTGGGCATCGTCTGGAGCGAGCTCGATCGCGCGTTCGTAGGCCTGGCGCGCTTTTTTGGGGTCACTCTGTTGGTTCCAGTAAGCGAGGCCCAGATTGCGGTACAATGGCGCAAAAAGAGGATCGTCCTGTACGCCCAATTCCCAGATTTTAATCGCCTCCGTGTGGCGCCGCCGGTCATAGTAGAGGTTGCCTAAGCCATAAGCCGCGTTGCGTCTGGAGCCGGGTTGGGTGATTGCCCATTCTAAGATCTGGGCCTCGTGTGCACGGGATGGGAAGAGAAAATCTGGGCCGACTTCTTGGGCACGCTTTAAACAGGCAGTCGACAATTCAGGCTCCTCAATCCGGCCATAGAGCCAGGCAAGCAGGAAATCCACCATCACGGTCTTAACCCCAGGGTTTGGTGTTACCGATTCCGGCACGGGCGAAGCTTTGTGCAGCTCTAGCAGTTCGATGGCTCTTTGATACAACCCCGCCTCAAGGTAGTTGAAGGCGAGGTCCAGAATGGTCTGCGCATCGTTGCGGCATTGCCGGAGAAAGGTTGAAAAGTCCTGTTGTCGTCTAGCTGTTTCGTAATTTGCCCAATGATCTAGCGGATCCCGGAAAAGGATTTCCTTCAGAATATTGTCAGAGTTGTTCTCATCCGCTTGCCCGTCCTTCGTGGCGGAACAGGCTTGGGCACTGATCGCCAGCAGCACTGCCGCGAGATTATTCTGAAGAATCTCTGGTCCCGCGGCTTGGAGATGATCGAGAGCCCCGGCGAAATCGCCGCGCCGGCAACCCAGGAGCGCAAGCTCGTACTTGGACGCGCAGAACCAAGCCTGATCCCAGCTCGCTTTGCCGAAGGCTTTTTCGGCCGGGTCATCCTCGCTCAGGAAACGTAGAGCAAGTCCCAAGTAATAATGCGCCTCGCCTGTGATCGGATTCGGGTGCCGCTCGCTCAGGCGCTCGACCGCCTGTGACAGATGGTTCACCGCCTCTTGGAACTCGAACCGGGCGATACATCTGCGAGCCAGCGCAATCCGGCTTCGATAGTCGCCTGGATCCCGTTTCACGGCTTCTTGCCAGTATGGTTGGGGATCACGGGTCGGGTGACGGTATTGTTCCAAGTGTTCCCCGACGAGGAATAACTGATCGTTGGAGGAGATTTCGCTGGGTCTCTTTGGTTCTTTGGCAGCCTCCGGCAATGAAGCCGGTGGACGTCCCTGCTCCGGTTTATAACTCAAGAGCTCGCGCCCGTTTTGATCGACCAGCTTGATGCGCTGAACCTTAACCCCTGATGGTGGCGTGAATTCGACCCGCCAGTATTGGCCCGGCTCAAGATTCAATACAGCCAGTTCTTTGCTTGAGCCGGCGGCGTCTTCGATAACGAGATGGCCGTTCGCGATACTGCGGGGTGCGGCTAAGCCGATCTCCCAGACATTGCTGCCGATCGAAGTGAACCGGATGGCTGCGTTACGATTTGCGTTCACCACCGGGCCGATCCCTTGGATAGGCCACCAGAATTGCGAGAAAGTCTTCGTCTCGTACGGATGCAGGTAACTGAAGTCAGGTTGGTTATCCGTGTAAACGCCGCCCATCAATTCCAAGTAAGGCGCGCCGTCGTCGCAGAGTTCGCGGTCCCAGGCGCGACCAAAGGGGGCATGACCCCAAGTCCATTGTTTCTTACCGGGTGCAATCAATGGGTCCGCTACATAAACGAACCCGCCGTTGGCTTGGTAATCGAAACCGCCCAAGAATCCATAGGCGGAATCGACCACCATGTAACTCGTAGGAACCGGGATGTCTTTGTACGAAGTTAGATTATTCGCGCCCGGCCGCCGGTCATAATCGATACCGTAATACTGGCCCGAGGCGATCGGGAATGAGGTGATCGCACGCTTGGCGTGATCCGCAACCGAGTGCACATCCGGGGGAAAGAAGCTCCGATAATCTTCATGGGTCTTGACCGCTGCATTCGCCCACCACAGAAATGTTTGCAGATAAGGTGTTCGGTTAAACAACCGGACCCTAAGCTCAACCAAAGCGGATTCCGGCGTTAGCCGTAACCCATGCATTCCTTTAAGGCGGCCCAACGGGTCGTGCTCAGACATCCAGGCCGTGGCTGAGCCGTCCTCGCCACGTTCAATCGTCCAATCAACCGGCATGAAGGTTCCGGGCCGATGATGCTGTGGCCAATTAAATTCGATGCCTCCGGATATCCACGGGCCAGCCAGGCCGACTAGCGCCGGCTTGATCACCTTTTGATGATAAATGATATCGTAATCGTGATTGGTTTTATCCTGGATCGCGTGAATACGTCCGCCAAAGTCAGGAAGGATCAACACGCGAACAAACCGGTTCTCCAACCGAATTGCCTGATACCTGCGCAGCTCAGGCTCGTCGAAGACTTTATCAATAAACGGAAGCGGATATACCTTTCCGTTCGATCCTTGATAAACGCGCTTCTCAAAAAATAGGGGATGCTTTTCCGGCTCTCCCACCGCATAGGTCGGATATTCGACGGTGATTTCGTCGGCCTGGACTAACTCATTAACAGAGCTCATGGCGAAAAATCTGAACGTAGAACGTCGAACGTGCTGGGGGCGCGGATTGACTTCACGCCTAACTGACTAGCGCAGGAATTGGTTGTCTCCCATAGAAGATCCCTGGAAAGAGATGGATTTTCTTATTATATCGGTTGCATGCGTGGTCTCCGGATCCGAGAAGGTTTTCCCGGCCAGCGTCTAGTAGTGCTGCCCCCGCAAATAGTCGGCCATGCCCTGCGATTGCCGGTCTGTGAACTGCTATTCCCCACCCATATTGGAGGATTCAACCAGGCGAAATACCACTTTGTAGAGAGGCGCCATGGAACTGCGCAACACATCTTGATCATCTGCCTTGCCGGTCTTGGCACGTGTAGAGTGGGTGCAAAAACTTGGCAACTGGAGAAAGGACACGGGATCGTACTACCGCCGGAAACCTATCATCGTTATCAGGCGGACCAGGAACAACCATGGACAATCTTGTGGGTTCATTTTGTTGGGGGCGCCGCTTCCGCTTACGCATCGGCCCTTAATGTCACCCTGACTGAACCCAGGTTCTGGATCGGTGATCTCGCCCTGGTCATCGATGCATTCGAAGAGACCTATCGTTACGTTTTGAGTGGTTATACCGATCGCGATCTGCTCGGGCTCTCTACTTCGCTGAGCCACTTGCTGGGCCTGTGCCGGATTCATCAAAAATTGCCTGGGCTCCGCCGGCGAATGGCCGAGGATCGAATTTTGCGTTCGATACACTACATGCGCGAAAACCTGTCGCGGCCAATCACGCTGAAAGATTGCGCCCATTCAGCAGGTTGGTCCGAGGCTCATTTCAGTCTGATTTTTCGACGCCAAACCAATCTCGCACCGATACGCTATCTCGCGCGTCTCAAAATCCATCGTGCCTGCGAACTCCTAAAAACGACCGATCTCTCCATCCAAGAGGTCGCCAGAGAAATCGGGTTTGCGGATCAATTCTATTTCTCTCGTCTGTTTCATCGCCATCTGAAGATGGCGCCCACCAGCTATCGACGTGAGTTCTCCCTGACCAGCCTGAGCGAAGTTAAGTTCTAGGTTCGAGGTTCTAAGTTCAATCCAGATTAATTGATAGTCGACTTTGCTATCGTTTGTCATTCAGTTCTGGTTCAACCTAAAACCTAAAACCTAGAACTTAAAACTCCGCGCTGATCTCTTCCAGGCTGAGAGAGTTCGTACGCGGTCCAAACCCGCTGATGACAGTTGCGACGATAATCATACAGAAAGCGATGAAGCTGAACGCTCCGATTGACCCGTACTCTTTAAGGACGGCAGCAATCACGAAGCTTCCGATTATGCCGCCGAACCGGCTCCAGGAATAAACGAAGCCGACTCCTTGAGCTCGGATGTGAGTGGGGTACAGCTCTGCCTGATAGGCGTGAAAGGAAAATGACATGAAGTTCGCGCTAAGCGTGACCAGTACGCCAAAAGTCACAACGCCCAGTAGCGACGTTTGTTCCGAGAAACATAGCCCAAACACGGCGATTCCCAGTGCGGACCAGACGATCTGCCATTTGCGTTCGATTTTTTCGGCAAACAGGTGCCCTATCAACGGCGCAATCGGATTAGCGAAAGCAATGATTAAGCTGTACTCAAGTGACTTAGTAATCGTAATCCCTTTTGATATCAGGAACGTAGGCACCCAGTTAGCGAATCCGTAGAACCCGATGGTCTGGCAGAGATTGAAGATCGCCAGCATGATCGTGCGCCGGCGATAGGGCGGTTGCCAGATTTCTCTAAAAGCCACCCGCGGCTTCGTAATCGTCCTTCCGCCTTCGCGGACGTTCCCTGTTGTGGAGCGCGCCTCGCTCGCGAGGCCGACTTGAGCATCAGGCGAAAGTTTCGGCGGACAAGCTGTCGCCGGATCTTCTTGAGCGAGGGATTTTGCTCCTGAAGTATTGGCAGCGTGGGCCAGCTTTCCACCGGTCTCGTGGTGTACCCTTTCTTCAATTTTTGTCATTGTCCGGTCCGCTTCCTGATGACGACCGGATTGCTCAAGCCAGCGGGGTGATTCGGGAAGATTGCGCCGGGCAATGAAAACGAGAAAAGCGCCCGTGGAGCCGATCAGCGCCACCCAACGCCAACCGTCAATCCCCAAGAAGCTACGCGGAACCAAGAAAAGCGATAGGAGCGCTACTACCGGGATAGCGGAAAAACTCAAGAGTTGGTTAAAGGCAAACGCTCTACCGCGGGACGTCTTGGGAACTAGCTCGGACAGATAGGTGTCAATGACCACGAGTTCGATTCCAATCCCAATACCGGCCGCGAATCGGAAACAAAGAATTGCTGCTGAACTGGCTTGGAAGGCCATGGCGATCGTACAAATCGAGTACCATACCAGCGAGAAGTTGAAGATCGCCCTTCGGCCAAAGCGGTCCGCTATCCGGCTCAAAAAGAGAGTGCCAACCAAGAGCCCGGCAAAGAAAACCGCGATAAAGGTGGCAATGTTATCTGATCCAAAAACATTACTGCTAGCTGGACTAAATAGACCGCTCTTGTAAAGTCCGGGCGCGATGTAGGCAGTCAGGAAAATATCGTAAAACTCGAAGAAGCCGCCCAGCGAGATCAGCGTGACCATTTTGAGAATGGTCGGAGAGATCGGTAGTCGATCGAGGCGTGCTGCGATGGTAGCGCTCATAGATTGCAATTGAAGTGATGACAGTCTTCCGTCCCGAAGGGACCTGTGACATTTATCCCGAAGGGATTACAGGACTCAGCCCGGGGTTTTAACCTGGTTTTAACCCCGGGTATAGATCCAAACAACGACCCGCCCTGAAGGGGCGGAAGATATTTGCGATCGGCGGTTCGTTTGCTCAACCTCGGCACACCTGAGTTACGGTCCTACCGCCCCTTCAGGGCGGGGGCGTTGTTTTTATCGGCACCTGGTGTTAAAACCCCAGGCTGAGTCCTATAATCCCTTCGGGATAAGTCCTACAGATCCCGGCGCGAGAACGCAATTCTGGCGACCGAACAACTAGGATACAGGGACTCACCCACCTCGCTCGGTTAGACCCCGGTCAGAGCCGCATCGAGAACGTCGATCATAAAATCGGCATCCGCGTTAGTGATGCACAAAGGCGGTTTGATTCGAAGCGTGTTCCCATAGAGACCGCCTTTACCGACGAGTAATCCTAAATCGCGGGTCAGTTCATGGACACGCGCGCACTCCTCTTTTGCGGGCTGCTTGGTTTTCCGGTCTTTTACCAGCTCAACGCCGAGCATCAATCCTTTGCCGCGAACGTCACCGATCAGATCATGTTTCTTGGCTAGTTCATTAAAGCCACGGATGAGGTGATTTCCTACTTCGAGGGCGTTCTGCTGCAGTTTCTCGCGATCGATGACCTGCAGCACCGCACGACCCTGCGCACAAACGACCGGGTTTCCTCCGAACGTATTAAAATGGATGCGTTCGGCAAGGCTCTTCGCAATTGCCGGCGTGGTTACCACCGCAGCCAGAGGGGTACCGTTTCCGATCCCTTTCGCCATGGTTACGATGTCAGGGATCACACCTTGGCTTTCAAATCCCCAATAGGTCTCGCCGGTACGGCCGAAACCGGTTTGCACTTCGTCAGCGATGCAGACACCGCCTGCGGCTCGCACATGCTGATAGACATGCTTGAGATAGCCATCCGGGAACATCACGGTCCCACCGACTCCTTGAATTGATTCGGCAATAAATCCGGCGACCCTACCGGGCGTTGCGTAATCGATCAAATTGAACACGTCGTCCGCATACGCTTTACCGGCATCAGGATAATCCGGGCCGTAGGGTCCGCGGTAGGGGTAGGGAGCAATGGCGTGATGAACGCCGAAACTATGCGGAACATTGAACTTCCAGGTCCGATGCGCAGTTAACGCCATCCCGCTGGCGTTACCGCCGTGATAACCATTCCGGAGCGCGATGAAATCATAGTTCCCGGTAAAAGCTCGCGCCATCAAGATTGCTAAATCGTTGGCTTCCGAACCGGAATTGACGAAGTAACAGACCTTGAGATCGCCCGGCATTTTCGCGGCGAGATCGCGTCCATATTCGGCAATGTTCGGGTGCAAATAGATGGTCGTAGCATGGTGGAGTGTCTCATTCTGGCAGTTGGCTGCCGCCACCACGTCCGGATGACAATGCCCGACGATGACCGTGGCGATCCCCGCGATGCCGTCCAAATAACGCCGGCCTTTCTCATCGAATAAATATTGCCCTTTGCCTTCAACGATCATCATCGGTTTCTGGTAATAAAGAAACAGCGCCGGACTCAGGAACTGCTTCCTGAGAGCGAACACTTCCTCAGCGGACGGACCCGTGTAAGGCTTGGGTGTGTAGTCAAATGGGGGTAACTCGGGCGTTTTCATAAATCCAAAATAAGATCCGCAGATTACGGGAAGCAGCAAAGCCGCAACAAAGACAAAATCTCACGCAAAGGCGCAAAGGGAAGAGGGTGAAAGGTGAGAGGTGAAAAGTGAAAGGTAAATACGCGACCTGCTCGGGGCGTCCCGATTCCTCCTTTTTGCGCTCTTTGGCCTTTTTGCGGCCATTCCTGTTTTGGTCTTAACCTTTGCGCCTTTGCGTGAGATTTTTTTTGGTTGAGTCAGGCGAAGCGCTGCATGGTCTTCTCCGCTAGTTTGTCGAAAGCGGTGACGCAAAGTTCCAAGTGTTCTTCTTTGGTGTCCTCGATTTTATTGTGGCTGATACCGTAAAGGCTTTGCACGAACATCATGACGGTCGGAACACCGGCCCGGGCGACTTCTGCGGCGTCGTGGAGCGGGCCTGACGGAAGGCGGTGCGTTTTGCTGCATGTTTCCTCGATGGCCTTACTGCATAGGTCGATTAAGTGAGGATCAAATAAGATCGGCTCAATTTGCCAGATGCGTTCCCAGTCGACGCGAACATTTCCTGCCTGGGCGAACTTCTGGCTGGCCTGCTTCGCCTCTGCCAACAATTTCGACAATCCCACGGCGTCCAGATGGCGTTGATCGAGTGTGATACGGCAGTCCTCGACAACGCTGGTCACGATACCCGGTTTTGTGGTGCAGGAACCGATTGTGCAAACCCCGCCGTGGACCGCTGCGATCCGATAAATCTCAGGACTCATTTTCGCCGCAGCTAGAAAAGCGTCTTTGCGGACGTTCATCGGGGTACTGCCCGAGTGTGCAGCCTGCCCGTGGAAAGTGATGGCGTGCCGTTCGACACCGAAGGTACCCAGAACCGCCCCCAGCGGCAGACCCAGATCCAGAAGTACCGGTCCCTGCTCGATGTGCAATTCGATATAGGCGGCGGCGTTTTTCAATTCCTCGCCGCTCTCTTTCGCTCGATCTAGATCGATCCCCACCTTTTTCAATGCGTCCGGCAGGCGAACACCGTCCTTGTCGACCAGAGCACGGGCCTCTTCCAGATCGAGATTTCCGGAACAGGCAGAAGATCCGAATAAGCTTTTACCGAATCGTGCACCTTCTTCGTCCGCCCAGTCGACCAACCTGACGGTGACCGGAGGTTTACCACTATGCTGCTCATTGATTCGTCTCAGGATCTCAACGCCTGCCAGCAAGTTGAGGCAACCATCCAACCAGCCGCCGTTCGGAACAGAATCGATATGACCACCGATCAACAACGACCGCTCAGATTTTCCGTTGAGTGTGGCCCAGACATTGCCGGCGGGATCGGAGTGAACCTCGACCGGCAACGCCTGCAGTCTTTCCCGGAACCAGCCTCGGGCGCGACTCCAGGTTTCAGTAAAAGCCACGCGTTGGGCTCCATTTTCGTCCGCCGTTAATGCGCGGAGCTCTTTGAGTTCTGCAACCGTTCGTTTCGGATTCAGCATGGGAAGGGGATCAGCAAACAAGGATGTGGCCGGGAGTAAGCGGAGGCAACGGAAAAAGGAGGGGTCATGGGCGGGCGCACAGCTTGTCCGACGTAGGCTCCGGTCTTACGTGCGTTTTCAGATTTCCTCGGCGAAGTCGGATCGTCGCGCGCCGGGAGCCAGAGTGATGGGGTACTGGAGCTTTGGAGTACCAAGATGCGGGCGCGATCGTTAGATCGCCATGAATCGGCGCGTGGATTTGATCGATGACGCCCGTTGTGGTGCAACTTTCAGGGCACCACGGTTTTAACGTTAACCCAGGGCTAAAGCCTGGACTATTCTGTTGCGCCATTTCATGGCGGATTCGAAGCAGCGCCCACGGCTTCGCGATTGATTGCGGACCAGTTAACTGGTCACGCCGTTCAACCCTGAATCCTGCCTTCGGCAGAGATTAAAGCCGCACACAGCTCGCGACTTTCCGCTTCGACATCCGCGGGATCTGAAACCGTACGCATGATCTCCTCTCGCACGATTGCCGTGTTACGTTTTCTCAGGCGATGGATCAACGTTTTCACCGCGGCCACGCTCAGGTTGAGTTGCTTGGCCACTTCTTCATACGATGGAAGGGTATTAGTGGTGACTGGGTCCACGAAACCCTTGAGGACCTCAAACATCGCGGTTTTACCGTTGTCGACGTATTCCTGCCTCAAGCGCCTTTTTGCTTCACTAAGCAGGGCCAGGGCCCACCGCGCATCGAAGATCTTCTCTGGAGTCAGGCCCTCAGCTGGTTCTTCCTTGCCATAACGATCCTCGGCTTCACTAACGTCCAAATCAACAAATTGGACTTGGCCGCCTCGTTTCAGGCTCCGCGCCTTCTGCGCTTCATTTGAAAGGAAGTTCTTAAGGGACGCTATCAAAAACGAGCGGAATTTGCCTCTTTGCTGATCTACGCGCGTCAATGCTTTGTGCTCAAGCAGATCAAGGAAAAAGCCTTGGGTCAGGTCCTGTGCGTCATGCGGAGAAAACCCATAGCGCCGGATATGGCCGTAAAGGGGGTACCAATAGAGCTTACAAAGCTCGGCCAACGCGTCTTTAGAGCCTGATACCTGGCTCTGGGCGGAAAGGAGCACAACGCTCCATCGAGTGGTGCGAAACTGGTCAGACCTGCCGACCGCGGAGCTATGGTCAGGCTTCACGTACGGGTCCTGTTAGGAATTTAGGTTAACGAAGGGGAATGGTAATTCAAAGGGAAAACGGCTGACGAACCCAGGTGGCAACTTAAAATCCATGCTAAGTAGAAACACCATGTTTGTGCAGGGTTCACCATCTGGTTCTTTCATTGCGCCTGAGGCGGATTTGGGTAAATAGACCATTCGTCCAGAAAGCAGCTTTTTGGAGGTATACCAATGGCTTCTGGAGAAAGGTCCTCGATGCCTGGCTTAGTCGTTGTCGGGAGTTACAACACCGATCTGATCATTTGGTGTGACCGGATTCCGGCTAGGGGCGAGACCCTGATGGGCGGCAATTCTGAAATGTTTTGTGGAGGCCGAGGAGCTAACTGCGCGGTGGCCGCCGCCCGAGCCGGTTGCGAGGTCATGTTCGTCGGCGCACATGGGCCGGACTCATTTGGGAAAATGGCGCTGAGTCGGTTAGAACATGAAGGGATCGACATCTCCAATTTTGTCGAATTGCCCTACTCAAAGACCGGCTTGTGCCTTGTCTTTCACGAACGGAGAGCTGGTGCGCACGCTGCGCTGGTTGCGAACTCGGCAAACAACCAATTTTCGGCAAGCTTGGTGAGACAAGCCGAAGCGGCAATTCGTGAAGCGGACCTGATCTTCACCGTGTTCGAGATCGGGAATGAGGCCTTGTTAGAGGTTTTCCGCCTATGCCAATACTGGCACAAACGCCTGGTAGTGCATGCGGCCCCCGTTGATGCGTCGACGGTTCTTCCGAGCGGTAACTATTTCTTGGTAGTGTTGGATGATTTTGAGGCGCTCGCTTTGACCCGCCAAGATAATCTGCAGGCTGCCGTGCTCGAACTACACAGACGCGGAGCGACGCAAGTGATCGTAAGACAGAAGTTCGATTCGTTGATTTTTTCTGATGGTATCCGGCGTGGTCGACAACCGATACCTTACGGAAAATTTCTCCATGTTGCCGGCGCGGCGGAATGCTTAGTGGCATGGGCGAGCATCACGCTCACGATGACCGGTGACCTCGCCCACGCCGCACGCGCGGGCGCCGAGGCCATGGCATTCAGCCTTTCACGGCCCGGCGCACAAGACAGTTTGCCATACCGTTCGGAATTACCTTCTTACTGGCCGCCGGCCGTTTCCTAGCTGATGAACCATGATCCTTTGCGACCAGGTCCGGTTCTTTACCTGATTTAGCTGGCCGGCAGCCTTGTTTTCATCGGCGGCTGAAACTTTCTACCTCAATTTCCTGTGTACCTCACGACAGTCGCACCTACAACCAGACAGACTTCGCCCCGCGTCTCAGACTCCCGACTTCGCCCTGGGCGTTAGAAACTCCAGGAGCTGCGTCGGGCAAGCCGGGAGGCTATGTCAGGCAAGGGTGCCGGCGAAAACGAAAAAGGTACAAGATGCAAGAACCCAAGTTCTATCGAGGAGCTTAGCAGACCGTTGAAAACGCCACCGAGGATAAAGCCACCGATTTTTCAGTAAGCAATCAGAGTTAAATAGCGTAAGATTCTGCCTCCTAGGCACATCCAGTGGCGACATTGCAAAGCAAACGGACCTGCTCGGTTTGCGGTTCGGTGGTTCCGGGCGACAGTCCATACTGCCCGGTCTGCGCTCTGCGCGGCGCTCAAGAACCTGCCATCGATTCAGTTTCAGACACCTGGTCCGAACTCCGTTTTGATCATTATCAGGTTCTTAAAGATGAAGACGGGAAGCCTTTCGAGCTCGGGCGTGGAGGCATGGGAGCAACCTACAAAGCCATTGATACCCATCTCGGGTGCCCTGTGGCTCTGAAGATCATTAGCGCACAGTTCGTTGGTAACGAAAGCGCCCGGACCCTCTTCTTGCGCGAAGCCCGAGCCGCAGCCAGCGTCCGCCATCCCAATGTAGCCACCGTATTTCATCTGGGGCAGAACGGCGGGAATTACTTCTATGCGATGGAATTTGTGGATGGAGAAACCTTAGGAAACCTTATCCGTCGTCGTGGTCGGCTAGATACCGAACTCGCTCTTGAAATAGTGGCGCAAATGGCTGCCGGGCTAACCGCCATCCACAAAAAGCATCTTGTTCATCGCGACATTAAGCCAGGCAATACCATGCTGAGTTGGGAAGAGAGTCGACTCGAAAACGTCAAGATAATCGACCTGGGCTTAGTGAAAGGAGTCACGGAAGATTCGCTTTCGATGATGGGGAGTTTTGTTGGAACTCCCGCCTATGCTAGTCCAGAACAGTTTGCCGGGCTTGGGACGGACATCCGCTCGGATCTATATTCACTGGGTGTCACGTTCTGGGAAATGCTTTCCGGCAACCCGCCCTTTTACGGATCAGTCGCGGAATTGATGGACCAACATCAGCACTCCGGGCTGCCGATGGAAAAGTTAAAGGGCCTTCCGGAGCCGATCACCGCTTTTCTCCAAGTCCTGTTAGCGAAGGATCCGAGACAGCGTTTTCAAACTCCCGTTGAGTTGCAGAGGGCGCTTACAAAAATCGAGGAAGCAATTGCCTCCGGGGAACGATTAACGCCTGAGGAGCTGCGTTCGACGAGCGCGGAAGAAATCCCCGTCATTTCAAACAATAAACCGGGAAGAAAACTTGTTCTCCAACTGGTAGTTGCGGGTTTTTGCTTGACCCTAGCATTAATCGCGTGGGCCCTCATTTCCTCAAATCGAGGGAGGTTGTTCAACCAACGAAGTGTTGAATCGGCAGCCACCGAGAAAAGCATTGCCGTCCTTCCCTTTGATAACATCAGCCCGAACAAAGATGATGCTTACTTTGCGGACGGGGTCCAGGATGAGATTCTCAATAACCTGGCAAAAATTGCTCAATTGAAAGTCATCAGCCGCACCTCGGTAATGCAGTATCGCGGAGATAACAGACGCGACTTGCGCCAGATCGCTGGTTCTCTCGGTGTTGCGAACGTGCTCGAAGGAACTGTCCGCCGTGACGGGAATCATGTGCGGGTTAGTACAGAGTTAGTCGATGCCCGTTATGACACCACGATTTGGGCAGATAGTTTTGACCGAGACTTAACCGATATTTTCGAGATCCAAAGCGAAGTGGCTCAGGCCATCGCGAGCAAACTAAGCGCGACGCTTTCTCCCATAGAAAAGAAAACGATCGAAGCAAAACCGACCGAGAACCTTGATGCCTATGATCTTTATCTCCGGGGGAAGGATTTACTTCTCGGCGCCGATGTTGCGTCTTGGGTTGCCATCCCCCATGAGTCCCTGATTGAGGGAGCTGATTTTCTGGAAAAATCGGTCCACCTCGATCCTAAGTTTACACTTGCCTACTGCGCCTGTGAAGATGCGCAGGATCTGCTCTATTTCTGGTATGATCCCAGCCCTGAACGCCTGGCGAAGGCGGATCAAGCAGTGAAGACTGCATTGCAGTTGCAGCCTGATCTTGCCGAGGTTCGTTTGGCCAACGCACGCCATCTTTACTATGGTTATCGGGATTACGATAGCGCCCGGGAACAACTAGCACTAGCCAGGCACGGGCTACCCAATGATGTTGAGGTAATCTATAACGAGGCCCTGATTGACCGCCGGCAGGGTAAGCTAGAGAAAGCCATAGAAAAACTCAACACCGCAATTACGCGGGATCCCCACAATCCGGCTTATCGTTATCAACTAGCAATTTCACTATACGCTGCCCGTCACATGTCGGCTGCCGTACAAGTTTTTGATCGGTTGCTCGAGCTGCAACCCGATCAGCCAATGCTTAGGGCGCAAAGAGCAATCTATGTCAACTTCATGAAGGATGGCGATGATAGCGCCATCTGGTCAGCGATTGGGCCGCTCCCGTCGTCTGCTGGCGGCGCTACCACTGCTCTCCCTTTGCGCCTTACATTTGCTCTAGTGGATCGTGATTTCGATCAAGCTGCCCAGCTTATTGAAAAGATGAAGGGCAGTGAGGACAACGGATTTGCCTATGCACACCGACCGGTGCCGGTTGAATGTTACCTAGTTCTGGTGTCTCGGCTCCGGGACCAACCTCTGAGAGCAGTTCGAGCACGAGAGGCATTGAATCTGCGGGTCGTGAAATCACCGCAAGATGCCGGACTGCTAAGCCAATTGGCCGTAGTAGACGCTTTACTGAACAACTCCGACAGCGCCATTTCCGAAGCTAAGCGCGCTTGTGAAATGCTACCTGTCTCGAAAGACGCGGTGGATGGTCCGGGTCTGTTAGTTAACTTGGCTGTCGTTTACGCGTGGAGCAACGAGTTGGATCTGGCGTTTACCACCTTGGGCCCACTGACCCGAATGCCACTTGGCATCTACTATGGCCAGCTGAAGCGCGACCCATATTGGGAACCGCTTCGCAACGATCCGCGTTATGGGGAACTTCTTGCGCAGTTGGCAGGAGCAGATTGAGACGTTCTGTCTGCCAGACAACGCCGAAAACGCCGGGAACGCGCCATGAAATGGCGAAACAGAACAGCCCAGAGGCTTTAGCCCTGGGTTCAAGGCCCGGATGAGATCGCCCTGAAAGGGGTGTCCGATGGAGTCAGGCGTCAAGCGTTCACCAAACTTCATTTCAAGGTCATGGGTTTGACGCGTTCGAAAGCTCTGCGTCCGAAAACACGCGGCGGAGACGCATTTTCTGCCGCCACTTTCAGGGCGATTTTTTTGATCGGCCTGACCCAGGGCTTCAGCCTGGCTAAAGCCCTGGGCTGTTCTGTTGCGCCATTTCATGGCGATTTACCCATCCGACCGCAATACTCCGGTACCAAACGCTCCATCACCCCGACACTCCAATACTCCACCGCTCGGTTTCTCCACCACTCTGGTTGCGGTTACATCGAATGTGGTCTTGAAATTTCCACCGATTCGTCTGAGGATCGCTGTTTAGGTTTGCAACAGAGAGGGGGAACAGGAATATGCCGACCCTATCAACGATTGTTGACGGACTGAATCTACCCAACCCGTTTGTCATCGCGTCCGGCCCGCCAGGGACTAACCTGAATGTGATCAGCAGAGCGTTCCAGGAAGGCTGGGGAGCCGTGATCGCCAAAACGGTTAGTCTCGACGCTGGGAAAGTCATCAACGTGGCTCCGCGCTACGCCAAACTTTTCTCCAATGACAAACAGGAAGTGATTGGCTGGGAAAACATCGAGTTAATCAGCGATCGGCCTCTTAAGATCTGGGTCGAAGAATTTAAGAAGTGCAAAGACCGGTTTCCGGATCGGATTCTGATCGCCTCGATAATGGAAGAATACCGAAAGGACGCGTGGGTTGAGATCGTGGAGCGGTGCGAAGAAACCGGCGTCGACGCTTTTGAACTGAATGTTTCGTGTCCGCATGGATTAACGGAGCGAAAAATGGGATCCGCTATGGGACAAGATCCGGAGATACTGGAGGAGGTCTGCGGCTGGGTAGCAGCCTCCACCAAGAAACCGGTCTGGGCAAAGATGACACCGAATATTACCCAGATTGAGGAACCGAGCCGAGGGGCCCTCCGCGGCGGCGCACAAGGGGTCAGTCTCATCAATACGATCCGATGCGTCATGGGAGTGAATCTCGACACCTTGAGGCCGGAGCCCACCGTCGAAGGTTACAGCACGCCGGGCGGTTACTCCTCTAAAGCGGTTAAGCCGATCGCCCTGCGGATGGTGATGGAAGTTGCCAGCCTCGTGCGATCCGAATTTCCCGGTCGAACGGTTTCAGGCATCGGCGGAATCGAAACTGGCGAAGACGCGGCTCAGTTCATGCTCTTAGGTGCGGACACCGTTCAGGTCTGCACTGGAGTCATGAAGTTCGGATACGAGTGTATTAAGCCGATGTGCGACGAGTTGCTTGCATTCATGGAGAAGCACGGGTTCGACACCGTGTCGGATTTCAAAGGAAAATCCCTGGACTATTTCACTTCCCACACGGACTTGGTTCACCGTCAGGCGAAACGCAAAGCCGCCCAGAAAGCAGCAGCCGCTAAATCGGTGAGAAGCGATGCCGAATGGACCGGCGACTCTTTTGTCCAACAGTCGGACTCACTTTCCCGGCAGTAAGCCAACCGCAACAAACCTAACCGCGAAGGACACGAATATTAACCGCGAATGGACACGAATTGACGCGAATAGGGGGAAAAGACGAACCGCAGATGGACCCAGATTTACGCAGATGAAATGGATTGCTCCGTTCAAGTCGGCAGAATTTGACCAACGTTCGGCTTTGGATTGTGCGTTCGCTCACGCGATTTCCGCAAGGATGAGTCCGCCTACAAGTCTGTAATTTAAAGCTTTGGAATGAACGCAATCGAAGCCGGCAATTATCCGCGTAAATCCGCGTCCATCCGCGGTTCGTTTTTAAGTTTTCGTGTCCATTCGCGGTCAATATTCGCGTCCATTCGCGGTTGAGTTTATGCCTTTGCTGATCAAGAACGGAGAAATCGTTACTGCCAGCGAGCGCTACACCGCTGATATCTATTGCGAAGGCGAAACCATCACGCGCATCGATCGCGATATTTCTGCGCCAGCGAACGCCACGATAGTTGATGCTACGGGAAAATTTGTCTTCCCCGGATTCATCGACCCTCATGTTCACATCTATCTCCCGTTCATGGGGACCTACTCTAAGGACACCTATGAGACCGGGAGCAAGGCGGCTTTGGCAGGAGGTACCACCACACTCATCGAGATGTGTTGCCCAGCGCGCCAGGACGATGCTTTGAAAGGGTTCGAGCTCTGGATGTCCCAAGCGGTTGGTAAGTCCGCCTGCGATTTTACCTTTCACATGGGAGTCACGAAATATGACTCCGCGACAGAGGGCCAGCTCCGCGAGATTGTCGCCGCAGGGATCAGTTCGTTTAAAATATTCTTGGCTTATAAAGGAGCGTTCGGGTTCGATGACACGGAGCTGTATCGAACCCTGGCCCTGGCTAAGAAGTTGGGGGTGATCGTTACCGCACACTGTGAGAATGAGACCCTGGTCGCGGAGCGTTGTGCCCAGTTATTAGCGGCCGGAAAGACCGATCCCGGCCAACATCATGAGAGCCGTCCGCCGTTAGTAGAAGCGGAAGGGGTTCATCATCTGATGACCTTTGCCGAACTGACCGGGGCTGCGACCTATATTGTCCATTTGAGTTGCCGGGAGGCGCTGGCCGCCGCGGTCGCCGCGCGTCAACGCGGTGTCAGGGTCAGCGTTGAGACCTTGATCCAATATCTGGTGTTAGATAAGACCTACGCTGAACGCCCCGAATTTGAAGGCGCCAAATTCGTCATGTCGCCGCCGTTGCGAGACGTTCGTAACCAAGAAATCCTTTGGCAAGGACTTCGCGACGGGCTCGTCAACACCGTCGCCACCGATCATGCTCCTTTTGATTTTGCCGATCAGAAAGTGATGGGCAAAAATGATTTCACGAAGATCCCGAATGGGATTCCGTCTCTGGAAGAACGGATCAAGCTTCTCTATACCTATGGAGTTAAGACAGGTCGCATCGACCTGCACACCTTTGTCAACGTCGCGAGCACCCAGGTGGCAAAACTGTTTTCACTGTTCCCTCGCAAAGGAACCATTCAACTGGGTGCTGATGCCGATCTGGTAGTTTTCGATCCCAACTATCGCGGCGCGATTTCCGCCAAAACGCAGTTGATGAATGTGGATTATAGCGCGTTTGAGGGCTGGGAAATTCAAGGGCGCCCAAGTGTGGTAACCGTCCGCGGGGAGATCGCAGCTCGCGATGGACAGTTCACCGGCACGATCGGCCGCGGCAATTTTCTGAAACGAGAACCGGGTTGGTAGTTACGGGTACGGGTTGAGAGAGTTACGAGTTGCGGCTTACTAGTTTGCAGGTTCTTAGTTGCGAGTTGCGCATTAAGAATTTGCCTGTTTACAAGTCGTGGCTGATAACGGCAACCTGTAACTAACAACTCGTCACTCCCAACCCGCAACTCGTAACCAATAACCCGCAACCCGCAACTCCTAACCTATAACCCGTAAACCCTCCATGGCCTCCGCCTTAGACTCAACCACGCTAGACGCAGCGCGCGCCGGCTCGCTGTACAACGAAGATCTTGCGCCAGTTTCCTGGGAGCATAGAAAATGGGGGCTGGCCAGTTTTGCAGCCTTGTGGATCTCAATGTCGGCCTGTATCCCGACTTACATGCTGGCGTCGTCGTTGATTGGCGGTGGCATGAATTGGTGGGAAGCCATTCTCACCGTTTTTCTGGGTAACCTCATCGTTTTGATCCCGATGGTGCTGAATGCTCATGCCGGCACCCGCTACGGAATCCCGTTTCCGGTCTTATGTCGTGCTTCCTTTGGTACGGTTGGCGCCAATCTTCCCGCGTTGCTCCGCGCGCTGGTAGCTTGTGGCTGGTTCGGCATTCAGACGTGGATCGGTGGTAGCGCCATCTACAAAATCCTGGCCATATTTTTCCCGGGTATGGCCGATCCGGGACTGGCCACACTGTTCGGAATTACGCTGCCTCAGTTCGCTTGTTTTTTGTTCTTCTGGGCAATCAACATGTGGGTTGTCTATCTGGGAATCGATTCGATCCGGTTCCTATTGAATATCAAAGCGCCTTTGTTAATCGCGCTCGGTTTACTGTTGCTGGCTTGGGCGTATCAAACGGCTGGCGGATTCGGACCGATTCTTTCGCAACCGTCCGTGTTTGATCCCGGCCAACCGAAAGCCGGGCAATTCTTTTCTTTTTTCTTTCCAGCGTTGACCGGAATGATCGGGTTCTGGGCAACGTTATCGCTAAACATTCCTGATTTCTCCAGGTACGCGAAGTCGCAACGGGATCAGATCATCGGTCAAAGCCTCGGGTTACCGCTGACCATGGCGCTCTATGCATTTATCGGCGTTGCCGTGACATCAGCCACCACGATCATTTACGGAAAAACGATCTGGGATCCGACCGATGTACTCGCGCGGTTCACGAACCCGATATTACTAATCGTGGCAATGTTGGCACTGTGTATCGCGACCCTCGCCACTAATATCGCCGCCAACGTGGTGAGTCCCGCGAATGACTTTTCGCAGCTGGCGCCGAGAAAGATTTCATTCCGCACCGGCGGGCTTATCACCGGGATTGTCGGGGTACTGATTATGCCCTGGAAACTGGTGGCGGACCCGAGTGGCTACATTTTCACCTGGCTGATCGGCTACAGCGCTTTACTCGGGCCTATCGGCGGCATCATGATCGCTGACTATTTCGTCGTTCGCCGGCGACAGCTCGACGTAGGAGCGCTTTATGATGTCGACGGAGAATATCGTTTCACGAACGGCATCAGCGTGGTGGCAGTTGTAGCGTTTGTACTGGCTGTTCTGCCAAGCCTGCCCGGCTTTTTTGTCACGATAAAAGTGATTCCTGCGGGGGCTGTTCCGGGTCCTTTGGTCGACTTATACAATTATGCTTGGTTTGTCGGCTTCGGGCTTGCCTTCGTCATCTATCTGATTCTGCGAAAAATCGCTCCCAACAACTGATAAAATTGGCGGACAGACGGGAATAGCCCTGGAAGACTGCCGCCGCGGGCTCAGAAATAATTCACGGCGTTGTTCCGGTGTCTTCATTGGCCTGCCGGCGTTTACCCCAATGCACATCGACCCGGCCGGGCAGGATGTAGAGAACAGGAACCAGCGCGTAAAGGAGCAAACTCAGTTCCGGACGGAAGAACGAGACCGCAATGGCAACGACGTAAACGGCCGGAGCGATCAGAGTTCTTAAGAGGCCTCCTCGCACTAGTCCTGGATGAATATCCGGATCAACATGTCTTGTTTCCATCGTTGCATACCACCAGTGCAGCGAAAGAGTCAGGCCGATTGCGATCAGATTGAGGCCGTAAAGCGTGATTGCGAGCTGCGTCATTGGGTATTCACTGAGGAGAGCGGTTGAAAACGGGACGAGCGCGACCCAGAGGAGAAACAGGAGGTTAATCCAAAGCAAAGGACGATCCACCTTTCGGATAAAAGAAAGTTGCACATGGTGGCCGACCCAATAGACACCGAGAATGACAAAGCTGATGGCGTAGCTCAGGAATTTCGGCCACAGAGCCAGCAGTCGGATAGCCAGTTGGGAAATATCCGACGGGGCTTGTAGCTCGGGCACTTTAATGTCCAGAACCAATAGCGTCATCGCAACGGCGAACACGCCGTCTGTCAGTGCTTCGACACGGTTCCGGCTAAGCTGCACCCGATAGGTTAGCGGTTTATCGAACCACGTTCTACCGTTTCTTGAGCCCTTGGCGTAGGGAATTTAACTAGCGGTAACTGTGGATCAGACATTACAGCTCCGCCTAGGCCGTGTTTCAGGGGAGAGTGAAATAAAATGTAGTTCCTGAGCCCTGGTTGGGTTGCGCGAAAAGCTGCCCTCCATGGTTCTTGATAATCGAGCGGCTGATCGAAAGGCCCATGCCCATGCCGTTCGCTTTCGTCGTGTAAAAAGGCTGAAAGATCGACTCCAGCTTCTCTTTCTCAATGCCGACTCCGTTGTCTCTGACCTCGACCCTGACGCCTCCAGATTCAGGACGGGTCACGATGGTTAACTCTCTTGACCGATCGACCACGTCGGCCAACGCATCGGCCGCGTTTACTATCAGATTGAGGAGAACCTGCTGCAGCTGAACAGAGTCGCCTTGGATATTCGGAGCTCGAGCGGCCAGATCCGTCCTGAGCAGGATATTATTTCTTTCCAGCTCATGGCGTACTAACATGAGGATTCCTTCAACGACTTCATTTATGCTAAGCGATGTCTTTTCCCCTCCGCTTGCCTTGAAGAAATTGCGAAGTCGTAAAATCACGTCGCCAGCTCGTTTACCGTCCCTGATCATTCGCTCAACGGCCTCACGTGCCTCTTCAAGATTTTGGGAACTAGATTCGATGCCCGTCAGCCATCGGAGACAGGCACTCCCATTCGTCAAAATGCCGGACAACGGCTGATTTACCTCGTGGGCGATCGTTGCTGCCAACTCACCCATCGTGGTGATTCTGCTGATTCGCGCGAGATCGTCTTGGGCTTTTCGAAGAGATTCTTCCGTCCTCTTCCTCTGACTGATCTCTGAAAGAACGCGATCGTTGGCTGCGATTTGTTGCGCCACTGCCACTTGTAAGGACGCCGTCCGCTCGTCAACCAAGCGTTCTAGCTCCTCGCGACGTTTCGCTTCGGTGTAGACAATCTCCAGATGAGTTTCGACGATGTCCCGAAGCTGGGTCACCAAGCGCTTGTACTTCTCAGAATATGAATTCGTTTTGCAATCCAGAACGCAGATAGTCCCGAAAGGCCGGCCGTCGGGCCAACAAATGGGATATCCCAAATAGGATATCATATTGAGCTTTACGTCGGGATTGGTTCTCCAGGCCTCATCAAAGAGCGCATTCGGGACCAACAGCTCGTGATTCTTGGTAACAACCGTTTCGCAATAGAGTCCAGAGCCCCAAAAGTGTTCATGATCTCCCGGGTGATAAGGATTTCCCTCCGTATTGCTCGAGACAAAAACGTGTATGTCCTCGCCGAGGATCCGCATGATCAGACCTGCCGGCACGGAGAGCATGTCCGCCATGAGATTCACAATCTCTTGCCACCTTTCCAGAATTGGGTCTGGAATCGGTGGTTCAAGATGATTGCCTGGCGAAAGCAAAGCCTCGTTCCGGTAGGGAGCTACTTCTTTCACAGAGCCTCCATTTTGTCGGCTCACTTTCGGCCATTCATCGCTTTTTGGGAAGCTACTTTACGCCCCAGAAAAATCTCACGCAAAGCCGCAAAGACGCAAAGGTCCAGACGAAACAAGAGAATCTTTCAAACAATACCAATGCCGCAGGGCTTTCTTCGTTTTCTCCCTCGCAGACGTTCGAACCGCCGAAAGGCATGGGCATGGGTCAGGATATTCAACCTGAACTAAGTTCTGAGTTGAGCTTTCTTCCTCTTCTCCTTTGCGCCTTTGCGGCTTTGCGTGAGATTTGTCTTCCTCATGACACCCCAGCGCTTTTTATCACCCACCGCTGCCCAACTACCCACGACCTACAATGCCTCGGCCACCCGGTACGATCAGATGCCCTTCCGGCGGGCAGGTCGTAGTGGGTTGTTGTTGCCCTCAATCTCTCTTGGGCTTTGGCAAAATTTCGGGGAGGCCGATGCGATTGCGAATAGCCAAGCCATATTGCGGCGTTCCTTCGACCTCGGTGTCACCCATTTCGATCTTGCCAACAATTATGGACCTCCTCAAGGCGCTGCTGAACGCACTTTTGGTCAAATCTTTGCAGCCGATTTCAAGGCTTATCGTGACGAAATGGTGATCTCCACCAAAGCCGGCTACGATATGTGGCCTGGCCCGTACGGGGAGTGGGGTTCCCGGAAATATTTAATCGCGAGCCTGGACCAAAGCTTAAAGCGGATGGGGCTCGGCTACGTCGATGTCTTCTATTCGCATCGCCCTGACCCGGAGACGCCACTGGAAGAAACGATGGGAGCGTTGGACCACATCGTCCGCAGCGGTAGAGCGCTTTATGTCGGCATCTCCAACTATTCTCCCGAACAAACTCGCGAATCGTCAAAAATCTTACGCGCTTTAGGTACGCCCTGTCTACTCCACCAACCGCGATACAACATGTTTGATCGCCGCATTGAGGAAGGTCTGCTTGAGGTCCTGAAAGAGGAAGGGATCGGTTGTATTGTTTTCTCCCCTTTGGCCCAGGGGCTCCTTACGGAGCGGTATTTGGAAGGCATCCCAGGCGATTCCAGGGCGGGGAAGGCAGGCCGCTTCCTAAAGCCGGAAAATGTTAGCCAACAGGTGGTCGATCGCGCCCGGAAACTGGCTGCGATCGCCCGGCAACGCGGCCAAAGTCTGGCTCAATTGGCTGTAACCTGGATCCTGCGCCAACCGCAAATTACCTCGGTTCTGATCGGAGCCAGTCGCCCCGCCCAAGTTGAAGAACTGTATGCCGGCCTTTCATCTCCGACGTTGACAGATGACGAGGTCGCGGAAATTGACAGGTGCCTGCAATAATTTAGGACATCATCGTTCTCGTACTCGTCGTCGTCCTCCCGCCCGGGTTGTGGCGCGCGCCTGGCTTGCGAGGCCGACGTTGAGCATAAAGCGAAAGCTGTCCCGAAGGGACAAGTGATGGTAGCGACTCGACTGAGCTCGCCGAAGTCCTGGTAGTTTACTTCCTGGAGATGCAGGAGACCGAACCCGTTCCGTATGGACGGTGGCCGACTTTTGCCGCGAAGTGGCTATACATAACAGCCCAGGGCATTAGCCCTCGGTTATGAGCGGCGAGAAACCCGCCCTGAAAGTGGCGGCCGAGGCGCGTCGTTAGGCTGTTCGCGTGTTAATCCAGCAGTGCGCCCAACGTCGGGTGCCACTCTCAGGGCAACCACCACGGAATGAGCTCCGTAGGAGCGGCATCTAGGGGACCGCGGGGCGGATCGCTGCGCAATTCCTATTTATTATTAGCGTAGCGCTACCTGACGCTTCTCTTTCGCTTCGGTTAGCTCGTTCTTAGATAGCGTTTTCTCGGTTAGACCCGGTTACTTATTTGTAACCATGAGCGATGCGGGAAGAGACGCCGGCGAGGGAATGTGATTCTTGTAGGTGTTCCAGTGGGAACTGATATTTTTTACGACGATGCTGCCGACCTGGTAAACATCGCTAAGGGCTTCTACGAAACCGGATAAGCCACCGGAAGTCTCACCAGCGAGGAATTGGGCGGGAGTCTCCCCTTGAGGCTGAACAGTGTAGTCGCTGGCGCTTCGCAGCACGAGGAGACGATTCTGGTCGGCCCGGCCAACTTTGGACAGAAACTGCAGCGCTAGCCCAACGCTAGTGTCCTCAAAATCAGACATCGCGAAACTCCCCTGGTTAGCGGTCCAGTAAGACGTCCAGTTCTCGGCCCAGGTGTTGAGCAGATCGCCGACCCAAAACCTGTCAGCGGCGAGGTCGTCGCCTTCCAGCACGAAAGGAGGTAGGAGGGCGATGGGATAATTGGGATAACCGGCACGCACTTGCTGGAGAGTTGAGTCATCTGGCAAATGCGTGTTTTTGGTCAGCTGAAAAGCCCAGTCGGCAAGCGACGCGTTCAACTGAAAAACCTGCTGGACTCCATTGCTATTCGGTGGTTGAGATGGTCCTTGGTAAGGCATCGAACGGCCGAAGGGGACGTAACCAGTGGACCAACCTGGTGGAATCTGTCTTGCATCGATTTCATACGCGAGATCACCGTCGATGACGAATTTGGCCCAAGCGGTCGACGCAACGCTGGCCTTGTTCGGGTCGACGCCGGCAATCGCGGCGATAATCCAATAGGCCTTAGATAGATCAAATCGTGGGTCCATGCCTAAGCCCATGATAGAGGCCGCCGCATGCGATTTACCTTGGCCGGTCACGATACCTAACACCTGGAGTTCGGGGTTGTAACGCAAATGATGGTAGCCTTGCGGGAAAGGGATAGTTACAGACAAAGGCAGATGCAGAACCCAATTGCCGAATTCTCCTCCTGTAGGGTTGTCATCTTTACCTGATTGGAAGGTGGTGATGACAACGACTTTGACGGGAATACAATCGGCTCGTAGTGAAGCGGCGAAAAACGCCGAGGTCGCAATCGCGAATAAGGCAGCACATTGAATCAACTTCATATGCTTTTTGCTCTTGAGGTTTTGGAGATTTGAATTTTGCTCGCGAACACCCCCTGGAGAGCGGGGTGAGTTCGATAGCAGCGCGAGTTATCCCAGATCGGATTTATAATTGCCAGAATTTTAGGATCAGGTGATTTAGAGATAGCAACCACTAAGGGGTCGAACCCTTCTGTAAGAAACCTTCTGTCTTTGTGCCCTCTGTGATCTTTCCGTATTGTGAGAATCGGATTGAGCAGACGGGATGGTGCAACCACAGTGACTGGCGCACTCTACTCCTTTAGTTTGGCCATCAGTTTCTTGACCACAGAAAGACTCGGCACGTACAAAGATCCATCAGGCAAGCCAAGGAGTCGGTCGATGGCCACTCCATTCAGGCGCAAACGTCGGTGAAAAGCCTTGAGCG
>Ga0210389_10000683_pt1 | contig 29237 bp, 20 predicted proteins | sample IncBWH28OmetaG_FD_160127 | JGI IMG/M metagenome (GOLD analysis project Ga0210389, IMG submission 160127) | Forest soil microbial communities from Barre Woods Harvard Forest LTER site, Petersham, Massachusetts, United States - Inc-BW-H-28-O ... | reverse complement strand
CGCTGTATCCTAATGCAAACAGAAGGGTGCGGCTAAAAGGAAACGGGAGTAATATTCACCTCTCTGATTTTGCGATAACCGGTAAACTGACCTATAGAAGCGATAAAGAAGCCAATGATGGCATCGTCGGTTCGTACGGAACAAACTCCACCATATCACGCATTTGGATTGAACATACCAAGGTAGGTATGTGGCTAGAAAATTCGGAGAATTTAAAAGTTACCGGTTGCCGGATGCGCAATACCATGGCCGATGGTATAAATTTTTGTGTCGGTATGTCCGGATCAACCATCGAAAACTGTACCGCGCGCGGCACCGGTGACGACTGCTTCGCCATTTGGCCTACTACATTTTTAAAACAAATATTTAGCCCGGGGCATAACCTTATCATTCATTGCACTGCCCAGCTGCCGTACCTGGCAAACGGCGCCGCTATTTATGGCGGAGACAGCAATAAAATCGAGGCGTGTACATTCACCGGTATTTCACAGGGTTCAGCAATCCTGATCAGCACTACTTTTCCGACCGAAAACAAGCAGAAAGGGATAAACAATAACTTTAGCGGGACCACGGTGGTTAAAGATTGCGACATAAAAAACAGCGGGGGCTTTGATCATGAATGGGGCTGGCGGGCTGCGGTGGAGATTTGCGTGGATAAGCGCAATATCGCCGGAATTGAGATCAGCAATTTAAATATTGTCAACAGCTTGTCGAATGGCTTAAGCGTAATTGCAAAAAACGAGCAGGATGAAGTTGGTTTGCTCTCTGCCGCGAACTTGCGTAATGTTACTATTTCAAATTTTGGAATTGGCGTAAAAGGGAAATACGGCTTATTTATTAATAACGCTGCACACGGCAGTTTGACCATAAAAAGTTCGGATATTCCCGAAATTAAGAATGAGTCTGAAAGCTTTACGATTACAAGATAGGGGAGATTTGCGGCTTGCGGCTAATGGCAGGGTGCTACTGATAACGCTTGCCTGTTTGGTTGCGGTTGGCTGCAAAAAAAGCAACTCGCCTGTGCCGGTCAACATCAAACCGCCTGATACTACAACTGTTGTCAAAGGTCCCAATCCGGTAGTCAAAACCAATAGTCAGAAGATCTACGTTCATTACATGCCCTGGTTTGAAACGCCGGCAACCTCGGGCACAGGCGACTGGGGTTTGCATTGGACGATGGCTAATGAAAACCCCAACACCATCTTGGGCAACGGCCGCCGACAGATCGCATCCTGGTTTTACCCCATGATCGGCCCCTATGATAGCGATGACCGCGACGTAATCGACTACCACCTGCTGCTGATGAAATATTCGGGTATCGACGGCTTGATCGTCGATTGGTATGGCGTTCAAAATGTAGGCGATTATCCATTAAATAAAAGAAACACCGACTCGATATTCAGCCGCGTTCCAAATGCCGGGCTGCAGTTTGGTATTTGCTATGAAGATGCTACCCTGGCGCAGGACAAAGCCGTTGCAGGCATTGATACCCTTACTGCGGCAAAATCAGATTTTAGTTACCTGCAATCGGCTTATTTCGGTAGTAATAGTTACATTAAGATCGATAACCAGCCTTTGTTGCTGGACTTTGGCCCGCAGGGGCTGAAAACAACGACCGACTGGCAGCAGGCTTTTTCTGTTCTCACTACAAAACCGCGTTTGTTATCGCTTGAATATGCAGGGGATGTTACAGGGGCAGCAGGTTCCGGGGAATTTGCATGGGTCGACGCGACCGACCAGGCCAACCTGACCGGGTTTTATCAAAACAGGGCGCCATCATTGCCAACATATTTCGCGGCAGCTTATCCTGGCTTTAAAGACTTTTACCAGCAGGGCGGATGGGGGAATACCCTGTTCCTCATCAATTATAACGGCGCCGGTACGCTGCAAAACTGCCTCAACCTCGCCAAAACCAGCGCCACCAATTACCTGCAGCTCATCACCTGGAATGATTATGGTGAAGGCACCATGATAGAGCCTACGCTCGATTTTAATTTTACCTCTTTACAGGCCATACAGCAATATACCGGCGTATCCTATACCGTTACCGAGTTACAGCTGATTTACAAATGGTACACGCTTCGCAAAAAATACGTTAGCAACAATACGGTGGAAAGCCAACTTACCCAAGCCTATTACGATTTGGTCGCATTGGATGTTAAGGACGCCATTACCATTATTTCAGGCATCAACTAATCACTGCATTGTATGTAGCAGCTACACGTGCTGCACCCTGATACAGCACTGGTTATTAACTACCTAACATTGACAAGATTTTGCCATTGACAAAATCTTGTCAGTCGTTTTCCTGTTTAATGCTCTTCCACCATCCCCTGCTGCCTGTTAGCTTCAGCAAAGTGTTGAATATCGTTTTTATTGAATCTGACCAATTCGATAATGTTTGCGTTACGCCTTAAAAACGGAGGAACAATTTGAAGCGCTTCTTCTTTGTTGTTAAACTCGCTGATGAACATTGATTTGTGAACGCCGGAAGGCATCGGGGATGGCTGGATAATTTAAGAAACTGGTCTATAACCCTTATTAAATCGCCGATCCATTTTGCCGGATGGTCCGGATTAAGGTATTTCGGACTGCTATACACTATCGCCTTTTGACAAAGTCAGTGAGATCTGGCCGGCATGATGTGAATTATGAAAAAGGATGTGGGCAAAAAGCCGTACCCGGGTAACCTGTCCAAAAAATGGCGTGTCGATCATACCTAACCAGTCTTCGGCGGGCATCGTTTCAATAATTTGCGCTAAAAGGCCGTATCCCTGCTTTACCAGCTGCCTGCTTTCTTCTGTATTTTTGCCTTGCCCAGTATCGGTTTGGCCCATAGTCGTATTTTGAACGCCGGTTTTTAATCCTAAAAATCCAGTGAATAAATTCATTGTCTCGCCAATGTGCCGATAAATAAATCCAATTGAAGCAGCCGGTTTGTTTAACCTGAGACCGGCGTTGTCATTTGAGATCCTGTCGAACGAATAAGAGCTTGTCATCTTATTCTGTTCCAAAATGTTTTGAAGAAATGCCTTTTCCATGATGCAAAATTTATCTTTCTTTTCAGGCGAATTGTTGTAAAATAATCGCCTTATAATTCCGCAACAAATGGATTGAAAGAAATTGGACAAAAATTACATTTTTTCTGAACCGCGTCAGGCATTTAAGAGTGCACCATGTCGTTATTGCAGGCATTCCCGCCTTTGCTGATTACGATATCAACAAAGGCGGGAAATGATTTTAAAACTGGGCCGAATATACGCCTTAGGCATTTTCATAATTCAGCGACGAAGACAATTCGCGGTATGCGTTTGTCTGCTGCTGGAGAACTGAGATCACTTGTTCAGCTGTACTGATGGCGTCTGCTCCGGCAATAAAGCGGCGCGGTGGATTTTCCTGGTTTGCAATCGTAATAAGTGCATGGGCAAGCTTGGCGGGGGCGCCCGACTGTTGACCGTTAGCGCCTTTCCAAAACTGCATTTGCTGTGCCCGTCCTTCATTGTAGTCGTCGATAGGCTGGTCGGCATAATTAGTCGATTCTGCGGTAAGCAGTTCAGTGCGGAAGAAGCCCGGGTTAACAATGGTGGTATGAATACCAAATTGTTCCACCTCTGCCTGCAGCGATTCCATCCAACCCTCAGTTCCGAATTTTGATGCGGCGTATGCAGAACAGAAAGTATAACCGGTTAGGCCCGCTGTCGAGGAGATGGTGATGATATGCCCCGAGCGCTGTTTGCGCATTACAGGCAAGACCGCACGGGTTACCTTCATTGGGCCAAACAGGCTGGTTGATACCTGGAGCTCGATCTGTTCCATGGACAATTCCTCAAAATAGCCCGCATAAAAATTTGCCGCGTTATTAACCAGCACGTCCAGGCGGCCAAACCGTTCCAACGTTGCCGTTACTGCGCCGGCTGCGTCGGCAGGGCTGGTAATGTCCAGCTTCGCAACTAAAAGGTTCTTGTGTTCCCCAATGGCCCGGGCAACCTTATTGATGTTGCGTCCGGTTGCCACTACTTTATCGCCTGCAGCCAAAGCGGCCTTAGCAATGTCAACGCCCATCCCGCGCCCGGCGCCGGTGATGAGCCAAACTTTATTATTATGCATATTATTTCCTTCTTTTATCATCGAGACTTTAGTGATTATCTTCGATGCGCAAAATTATCGGGCATTTAACCGATGGAGCTATACATGTTACGGGAAAAAAGGAAAAATTCTACCGATTAGCATTAACATGCCTTGTTTTTCAGGATGTTTTGGCTGTGTTTTGTTTGGATGGAAGTTTTGTCCGGAAATCTTTCGGCGTAGATTGCGTATGTTTCTTGAAGAATTTGGCAAAATAATTAGGATACTCAAATCCGAGTGCATAGGCAATTTCCGAGTTGTTCAAATCATTTCTTTCAGCCAGCAGCTTCTTTGCCCTTTTGATCACAAAATCATGAATAGTTTCAATCGGCGTTTTATGCGTAAAATGCTTAATGATGTCGCCTAAATAATTAGGCGTTAGTTTCAGTTTGTCGGCAAAGTAATGTACGGAAGGCAGTTGGTTTGCCTGCTGGTTGTAAAAATCATTCAACTGCTGTTGAAATTCAGCAACTATCGGATTGTACTTTTTTAGGTCGGCAGAAAACTGCCTGTGATAGAAAGACTCGACTAACGAAACCAGCACATGGGCATAGGAAATTAAAACATCGATATTACTATCCCTGCCATAAAATTTTTGAAGCATCAGATCAAAAACAAGCCTTATTTCCTGCTCTTCCTTGTCCGTTAAATATAATGCCTCGTGTTCGCCGTATCCCAGGTAGTTTCTGAAAAGGAAACGGTGTTCTTCTATTAATTTTTTGGATAGCTGCAAATACACACCGTTAAACTGACTTTGGATATTCCATGAATGTAAAGTCCCGGGACTGTTAAAAAATACGGCGGTTTTGGGTTGAGGATATTTGGGATCGAAGTCCGGTAAATCGATATCAATGTAGTTGCTTTTGATAGAAATACGGTAGAAGTCGATCATTATGGGCTCCGACTGCAAGGGAATGGTATTTTCTTCATAAACACCCATATCGATGGCATTATTCAAAGGGTCGGCCAAGCCGATATACGCGTTATACGTTTTAAAATCTTTGAAGAAAGTCATTGGTCAAAGGTAAATATAAAGCGGGATATGATTCAAAACGATCATCACAGCCGTGCGCCAAAAATCATTTCCGGTAACTCTCCGGCGGGCCTAAATAACTTTGCTTTTCGCCACCGGCATTGATAACGATTTTTTGCAGCACCGCGCCAGGGTCAACCATCCAATATTTTAAGATATGGACGCCCGGCTTCGCTATGTGATGTTTGGTGACCAGTATTTTTATGTTATTGGCAACGTCGCGTCGCCAGGCAGGGTCTGATTCATCGGTGTTGATATTCACCAACTGCGGTTGTTGGTCATCAATGGAAACCGCATAGTGCAAACCTTTTGTGTTGGTAAAATCAAGTGTCGGCGAAACATAGGCTTCAATCTTTACTTCCCCGGTATCTGCCAAATTTAGCCGGTATTCCAGGTGCGGACTATCGCCGCCGGGCTGTTCGCTCTTCGTAGTAACGGGCAGGGTGGTAACGCCATCAAAAGTGCGCCCATAATCAGGCAGCGTTGTCCATTCAATCCCGCCGCCGTTTATTTTGCGTGTATAGTGGCCTGCTTCAATCGCAATATAGCCGTTGCTTTCAACAAAGCCGCGCATTAGTTTTTGTTGTGAAAGCGGCACACGATTTACCGATGCCTCAACAACCACTTCCCTTCCGGCGCCCATTATCGTAAGCGGTACTTTTGATAAGCCAACAGGCGCTTTATCCCAGTCGACACTTACCCATACACGCTCTTGTTTATTTACAGTTCCATTTTGCGCTGTGAATTTTATCCAGGGTTTATCCGCCTTAATTTTATAGTTAAAAACCGTTTGCCCCCGGTTGAAAATTTCGATGTAATAGTTCTTCATTTCATAAGAATTAAATTCAGGCAATATGGCTTTCGTTGTTTCTTTTGGCCACCAACCCGCCGAGCCTTCTACAGCTACGCCCATATCTGCGGCTACCGGCAGGTTTACCTGTTTTACATCAGGCATTTTGTTTGCGTCGGGTTGCTGCCAGTAGGTATAGCCGATATGGGTTTGATCCATCATATGGTTCCACTTGCCATTGGCCAGCGTGTCGTTATAGTACCTGGATATTTCAGCATCCTTCGCGAAGAAATTTTTTACCTGTTTCGCCATATCATTTGCAGCAGCATTTCCCTCTGCCGCGTATAAATGATTTTTTGCTGCCGCGAAATACAGGTCGTTCAAATTTGAGCAAGCCTCCACGGGGTGCAATACCAATTCATAATAAGCATCCCGATAAGCTTTGGGCATCTTTTTATACAGTAATTGCGCGTTGCCCCTTAAATTATCATAGTCCTGCACCACGGTTTCAAATTCGCGATAGTTGGTTAAACTGTAAGTGTTTTCGTCGAGCAATTCCGGTTTGCGGCGTGCGTTGTACATCGTGTATTTGGTCAGTATATCCGCTATTTCGTCTTGATGTGCTTTGCCAAACTGCTGTCTTGCCCATAAACGCGCATATTCCGTTAACCGGCTGGCCGGCCATTTTTCAGGCGACCAGGCATAATCCATAAAAAAGCTGATCGGGAATTCCATGGGCTTCAGGTCTCCCACGTTTACAATCCATACCTGTTTTGCGCCATACGCGTAAGCCAGGTGCATTTGCTCCCAGGTTTTGGAGATGGGGTTGGTATTTAACCATTTATAATTCCTTGGGTCGCCAACATAATCAAAATGATAATAAATGCCGTAGCCGCCTTTGCGCTTCGGTTCGGTTAACTTCGGCAGCTTCCGGATATTGCCCCAGTTATCATCGCACAACAACAAAGTCACATCATCAGGCACACGCATACCCTTGTCATAATAGGCTTGAACCTCCTTGTACAAAGCCCAAATTTGCGGCGTTTGCGATGCCTCTTTCCCCGTAACATCCGCTATTATTTTACGCTGATCAGTCACTATCTTTTCCAGCAAAGCGATATTGCTGCCCTCGGTCATGGGCATGTCCCCGTCACCGCGCATCCCGACAGTGACCAGGGTTTCTTTCGAACCCACATTTTCGATCCCTCTTTTCCAAAAGTCTCTTAATACCGGACCGTTGGTCTCATAATTCCAGGCGCCGGTACCGTACCGTTTCCACTCCTGCTGTGCCCTGTTCATGGGTTCGTGGTGCGAGGTACCCATCACAATGCCATATTCATCGGCCAGTAGCGGGTCGGCTTTATCATCATCGTTAAAAGCATTGCCCCACATGGCCGGCCACAGGTAATTGCCTTTTAAACGCAGGATCAGCTCAAAAACCTTTTCGTAAGCCTTATGATTGATGCCCCCGAATTTCTCCTGCGCCCAGCCCGAAAACGACGGGGCCTCATCGTTGATAAAAATGCCGCGGTATTTTACGGCCGGTTCGCCGTCGGTATGCCGGCCGGGCAACACGTAAAGGTTTTTTTGCACCCTAACCGGTACGTCCGCCCACCAGTACCAGGGCGAAACGCCCATTTTTGCCGATACATCATAAATGCCGAAAATGGTTCCGCGTTTATCGCTGCCGGTAATAACCAGGGCCTGTTTAACGCCCGGTGACGGGTTTTCGACTACTTGTATCAAATAGGTTTCCCATTTCCCTGCTATGTCGTCCACCCGCAGTTTTTTCAGCTTTATCAGGTCATCAATCAGCTTGCTTTTCCCGATGGTGCCGATCAAAATTGGGTTGGCACCACTCAAAATGGTACCCGTTGAAAATGAAGGTTGGGTTTGGGTGACTGAAAAAATGTCTTTTTGAAGATCTCTTGCCGCCCTGATGACGCCGGGGTAATCCCCATCATCGACATAAATTGGCGCCGGTTTGCCCCCCGATGAAAGCGTAAAAGCGCCTTTTACATAGCCGGTGCTGATATAAGATGGCCCGCCCACAGCATAACTTGCTCCCGTGGCTATAAGTGTTAAGAATGCTGTTATCGCAACGGTTAATTTTAAAAGCCTTTTCATACACTTGTAAAAAGTAAATATAAACCAATTGGGTAATTTAAATTTGCCAATTAGTGCCCAAATCTTTACCAAACATGGATAAAAAGAAAAAGCTTGCAATAGTCACCGGGGGCGCATCTGGCCTGGGGCTTGCCATCACCAGAAAATTGGTAGAAAACGATATCCGGACGATCATGATCGGCCGGAATGAGGAAAATTTAAAACAAGCTGCTGCAACGCTCGGAGAACTTTGCAGTTTTAAAGTGCTCAACCTGGCTGATCTGAAAGCTATTCCCCAACTGATTGGTGATATAACCGAAGAATTCGGTCAAATAGATATCCTGGTAAATAATGCCGGCATCAATCAAAAAAAACCTTTTACCGAGGTTAGCGATGAAGATTTTCAGCGGATCATTCAAACCAATCTTACTTCGGTATTTGTGATCAGCCGTGAGGTGGCCAAAGCAATGCTCGGGCAAAAAAGCGGATGCATTATCAATATCAGCTCGATGGCAGGGCAATACGGCATCCCTTATGTTATTGCCTACACGGCAGCTAAAACGGCAATTGAAGGGATCACCAAGGCAATGGCGGTGGAGTTGTCGCCTGAAGGTATAAGGGTAAATTGCGTGGCGCCGGGTTTTATTGCCACCAACATGTCGGCAAAGGCGCTTGACAGCGACCCGCAGCGAAAACAAAAAGTGCTTTCGCGCACGCCAATGGGTAAATTAGGTGAGCCGGACGATGTTGCCGGCGCGGTGCTTTACCTGGTATCCGATGCGGCAAAATATGTCACGGGCGTTATACTTCCGGTTGATGGCGGTAATTCCATCGGTTTTTAGAGGCTGGCTAATGTGGCTGTGGTTGTTTAATCCGGCTGGTTGTTTTAAAATCATCGTGGCAACCAGCAATCCAAAAGTTGGCTAAATTAAGGTGGCTCCCAGGGAGCCCGGTTAAATTTTAAATTTTTTCTATAAACACGTGGCTCCGCTGGAGCCCATCGATTGGTTTTTTAAAAAATTTGACTCCGTTAGGAGTCACGTGTTTATAGAAATCACCATTGTCATATTTCGGTTCCGTCGGAGCCTCCACTAAGCAAAATCAAACTCAGAAAGGCTTTTAATGCGTTTGCGCTGGTGGTTGTTTAATAAACTTATCGGCCCATTGAATAAAGTATTTTATGTTTGGAGCATCAGTATGCCCGCCGTCGTGCTGCCGCCAGGCCAGCTGACCATCCAAAAGTCCGGTGTTTACCGGGGGCATTTTTTCTGAATTATAATCGTTGGATACACCGAGATCCTTTGCCCCCAGCAGCTTAAATACCGGCCCGGCTGCCACTGCCGCCATATAACTGCCCTGGTGATCGAGCCATTTGGCGTCGCCCTGGGCCGGAACCCCATAACTGATAAAGGTGAGCCGCGGGGCGCACATGGCAATCAATTCGTGCGAATCAACCGGCAGATCATTCGCGTTTTTACTGCCGAATGCGGCATCCTTTGCGCCATATTTCATAAAATTACCCGCCATCCAGTAATATTCGCCGCCGGTAAGGCTTTCTACGGCCTCGCCCCAGTTGCGCCGGTTCAGTTTAGCGCCGCCTTCGCCAGATGAGCCAATTAAAACCATGGCAAACCGCTGCTCAAACGCCATAGTAACCAACGCGGCTTTACCATAGCGCGATACCCCCTCGATGCCCACATGTTTGGCATCGACTGTTGGGTCTGTTTCCAGGTAATCTAATCCCCTGGCGGCTCCCCAGGCCCAGGCGCGCAGCGCACCCCAATCATCCGGCTTACGCGGCTGACCTTTATTTACCAAACCGATAATACCCCTGGTTAAGCCGGCGCCATTATCCGCCTGAATGCTGCCCGGATCGATAAACGCATAGCCCCATCCGTCGGCAACCAGTTGCTGGACGGTGGGCGGGTCGCCTGGCGCACGGGGCGCACCAAAGCCGAAAGGCGATGACTGTTCAGGTATAGGATTGTAAGCCGGATACTTGTCGAATACGCTTTTTAGTTCTGGGTGTTCTTTCTCCAGCAATTCTTTTAAGGCGCTGTTGATCTTGTCCAGGTCATCCCGGTCGGGTTGTGCCGGAGCGGGTAACACACTGCGGCCAAACATCATTAATACAGGTACAGGGCCTTTCGCATTCATCGGGATCACAACGGTCATCTGGATATTTACATCGATGAGCGGGTAGGCTGAATTGTCCACATGGCCGATCAGTTTCCTGGCGATCACCGGCGTAAAGCCTATCCATTCCTTATCTGTTATTGCAACTTCCCACGAAACTTTGGGCACATTTTTTGGGATTCGCCCATAAACTTCGCGCTCCATGTCTTCCGCAATTTCCGGGCGGCGCTGGTTCCACCACAGCTCGGGCGTGGTTACTTTTTTGCCATTTTTCAGGGTGAACACATCCGGCAGGTTGGGGTAGGGGTTAGCCAGGGCCTCATCATAATTGGCGTGGTTAGGCGCGGCGTCGTCACCGCTTGGGCCAGGCCGCAGTGCATGTATCCCCAATTGATCCATCATATTTTGGTGATCCTGCCCGGCAGTAAAATTTACCGGCGGCGGATAGTTGGCATTCGCAACCTGGGCAAACATCTTTGATGAGATCAATACCAAAACAAACACGATCAGCTTTTTCATATTTTCATCGGGTTAGGGTGTATCAGTTGTAAATGGGGATGCGGGCAAGCCTTCGCGGTTATACAAATTTGCCCCTTCGGGATTATCAGCCCAGGCATAGCGCACATATAAAGGCTGCTTTACTTCATCATTCCACACGATGACTTTGTCGTTTTCGATCCTCGCGTTAGCCCATACGTATTTTTTGTCGGCCCCTGCAATGGCGAATTGTGCCAACTCCCCGCCACCTTTAACGACGAGGCCGCTGCCAACCTGGTCAAACGAAAGCACAATTTTATTTCCTTCCACTTTTGCCGACTTGTAGATTGGCCCCGAATATACTACGTGAGCGTCCCCGTAAGCAACTTTTTCGGCGCCAAGCGCAAGACGTTCGCCAACGTCTTTTTTATCCAGCGGGTGAATATCGTTCCATTCCCCTGCATCAATAGTTACCGCCATCGCAGTATTGGGTACCGCCAGGGTTTTCAATTGAGCCTCCCGCAATTCGGCCCACTGACTTTCCGAAGGCGAGTATTGCACTTCCATAAAATTGGGCAACTGGGCGTAAATAAAGGGAATATCCCCCTCCTGCCACTTCATGCGCCAATCGGCGATCAATGCAGGCAGCAAAGCTTCATATTCCTTCGGTTTGTTGGCATTGGCCTCGCCCTGGTACCACAGTATACCTTTGATACGATACGGAACCAGCGGCGCAACCATGGTATTGTATAAGCTCGCCGGCTCATTCTGAAGCATAAAATAACCCTCACCCTCCGCATGTTTTACCGGCTCAAATACCTGCCCAACCTGGTATTGCCAGTCGCCGCGCAAATCAACAGTTTGCCCGCCTGCAGTTAGGTAATAGGGTTTATCGGGAACAAATCCGCCCTTGCCTGCCGTATTTTCCACCCTTACAACAATCACATTTTTGCCTGTTTTCAATAAGTTTGCAGGTATCTCATACCTTCGGGGCGGATACTGGTAGGTCACGTTGCCAACCAGCACACCGTTTACATAAGTTTGGTCGGCATCCACAATGCGGCCTACAAAAAGTTTTGCCGGTTTGCCGGTCATGGCCGCAGGGACAGTAATCTCTTTTCGAAACCATACTACGCCATTCAGCTTGCTTACGCCCTGGTCCGCCCAATAGCCGGGCAGCCAGAAATGATGCCAGTTAGTGGCGACATAAGCCGTATCATACCACTTTACGGGCCCCATTAGTCCTTTATCGTTTGGCTTCGTCCGGCCTTTATCCAGCGCTGCCTGCTCCGAAACCGCGGTGTGAATACGGCTCATATAGCCGGTGTCCTTTAACTGTGCCAGCCGGCCGGCATATTGCGGTATTGCTTTAATTCCTTCTTCGCTTATCCAGGCCTGTATCGGCGTGCCGCCAACACTGGCATTAATAATACCTATAGGCACATGATATTTATTATAAAGCCGCTTTGCAAAAAAATAAGCAGCAGCGCCAAAGTCAAGCACATTTTTCGGGGTGGCTTCCTTCCATTTACCCGGGGGCAGGTCATCATGAACCTTTTCGATATCTGAAGCAGCGGGAATAAAAAAATTCCTTATCTGCGGATAACTGGCGTCAGCAATTTCGTCGGGGTATTTTTCTTTAACCCTTTCCATCGGCAAAACCATGTTCGATTGCCCCGAGCAGAACCAAACGTCGCCCACCAAAATATCGTGGATAACTATGTGATTAGTGGCGTCGATATTCATCTGATATGGCCCCCCGGCTTTCATAGCAGAAAGCACGACCGACCATTTGCCACTATTGTCAGCCGTTAGCCTGTACGTTTTACCGTTAAATGCAATTTTGATCTTTTCATTTGGAGAAGCCCAGCCCCATAAGTTTAGTTTAGTATCCCGTTGCAGCACCATGCCGTCACTGATTAACTGCGGCAGCCTCACCTGGGCGCTGACGGTCTGCACCGCTAACACCAGGAGCAACCAGGAAAACTTTAGTAAATAATTCATTGATTATTGGTAATAAAACCGGGCCAAGTAATTTGAAGGCTAAATATCATAAAAAATCAGCAGAACGGGTTGCCTGGCGCTCAAAGTTGCTCATCCGACTTAGGCTGCTGCGTGATTTTTTAAACCTAAAATTGCTGCAAGTAGCTCACCTTAAATATTAAATGATCTTCGGTTTGGGCTATTAATGGCGCCGTAATCAATTGGCTGTTTACGCCCCGGTTATAAATAAAATACACGTAGCTCAGCGGCGAAAACTCCCAGGCCAGCCGCAGGTTGTAACTGTCGGAATTGTTGACCTCATTTTTTTGGTAGATACCTGTTAGCTGCAGCCGCGGGTTAAGCGCAAAACGGGCCTGCAAAATGTACAGGTTGATTGCCGTATAGGTATTGTTAATTCCTACACCCTGAAAATGGTTGCGGTTAAATTCGCCCTGGAAAGATACATAGGGAACCGGAGCGAACTGCACCTTGTAGTCGCCTGATATCAGTTTACCGTTAAAATAAGTGCCGGTGGAATATGTAATCTGGGCATTCAGTATTTTGGAGGGATCGGTTTGAAAAAAGATTTGCTGGTTAAAATATTTGTAGTCGCCGGGGGCGATATTCACATTGAGCGGGGAAAAAGTAGCGGTAAGGTGCTGCCATACGGACTCGAAGCCATACCCAATCGAGCCGCCGTCTTTAAAGTTGAACCAAACGGGAAAAACAGGCAGATCAGCTTCCGAGAATTTGCCGGTTGATGCGGTATAGTACAACTCGGGCAATGTGCCCGGCGAATAAGCCAGCAAAAAGCTTTTGAACGGCAGCAAATTGCCCCGGTAAAAGTAATTGATACCGGGCGTTGTCGCGATCACGTCAGTGCGCGAAATAAAGCCCATCTGCGGGTCGAAGTTTTTGGTAAAAACCGACTCAGTTAACCATATCTCGTGGCTGTTGGTATTGTTAAAATATTGTACAATGCCGCCAAACCCTTTTTGCCCTGTATTGGTGGTGGTGGATTGGGTTACTATCGCGTTTATGGAATTGGATTCGCCCATGCGAAAAAAACCGTCTACCGTCGATTCGATATTCGCTGCGCCGGGCTCTTCCTTCAGTGTCACCAATCCACCGATGCGGTCCTGGCTGCCCAGGTTTTGAGAGAACCTGCCCACAAAAAAATTAGTCGCCGGGCCACCATCATAGCCTTGCTGGCGGATGGCCATTGCCCCGTAATTCACATTTGCAGAGCGGTAAACAAATCGCCCGCCGCCGACAATGGGGATGGGGTTTCCGCTCGTATCCAGGCCAATGGTGCGGCTGTTGAACGGCTGGTAATGCATCGACCCGCCCGCATCATCGCCATTCAAGGTTACCTGTACGCCAAACAGGGATGCGTTCTCCAGGAAGAATTGCCGCTTTTCGGGAAAGAATACATTAAAACGGGTGGTGTTGTTTACCTCCTGGTCAACGTCAGCCTGGGCAAAGTCGGTGTTGGCGGTCAAATCAAGCACGGCATTGGGAGTGATGGTCCATTTCAGGTCGCCGCCATATTTGAGGGCCTCGGTATGCGGCGGTTCGGTATTGCCGAAGTTGGTATAATGATCTTCTGACGCCAGAATATAAGGATCGACAGTAATATTGGTGGCATTTGGCGGTGGCTGCAGGTTGGTGAGCAGCCCGGCGTAGTTCATATGCGTTGCCGAAAAAATACGCGGGAAGGGTGAAAACGCGCTGATCTCGTTTGTAAAACGGCGGTTCCTATAAACGTTAAACCCCCAGCTTTGTACGGTATCTTTGGTTTGCGGGTAGCGCAGCGTTTTCCAGGGGATGGCCATCTCCGCCACCCAGCCCGAGTCGCTGCGGGTGGTGCGTACGCTCCAGATGCCGTCCCAGTCGATATCGTAATAAAGGTCGTCAAAGGAAAGCAAGTCGCGCTCCACGCCGTAGGCATTGGTGGCAAATACAATGGCGTTGCGCTGGTCGTTAAAAGTATCAAACGAAAGGTTTACCAGGTCGTGCCGCAGGTCATCAAAATCACGGGCAAAGTCTGTTGCCATGATCGCTTTTTTTCCTTTCGGATCTTTGCAGATAATACCAAAATAAAGGTATTTTTGATTGTACAGCACTTTAACAACGGTAACAAACTCCGAAGGTTTTCCCTGGTAAGGCTCGATCTGTATAAAGTCCGAAGCGCCCGGTGTGAGCGCCCATTCCGGTTCGTCAAGTACGCCGTCAACCTTTATATTGCCGTTTATTTTTACGGCCTTTAATTCGCGCCGGTGCGGGTTTGGTTTAAAAATTACCGCATCCTGTCCGAAAGCATACGCAGCGATCAATAGAAAAACAAGGGTAAAGCGTATCTTCATAGGCAGAATGACTGTACGAGCGGTGACTGGGGTAACATCATCGGGGGCAAATTACAAAATCTCCTTATCAAATTTTGTTCAAACTGATTGCAAGATCAAACAAGTTCAAAAAGCTGAATCAGCACTGCCACGCTGAAGGTATCAAATTGTTCAATACGGTACCGATGCATCGCTGTCGTGCAGCAAACCCAGGTGCCGCAGGCCGCGCTCATAGGCCACGCCCAGCCTATCCAACTTTCCCTCCAAAAAATGACCACCTTCAACCCAGCGGGTTTTCGCCGACAAGGGGTTAATACAAGCGGATAAAGCGTGGACCTAAGATGTCGCCATTGCGGATTTGACTTCAGCAAGCAACGGGAAATCATCTGGTTCCGTCAGCGGGGCGCTGACAAGGGTTGAGATGAATGGTTCTGATACATCCTGCAACAATAGCTCCCGCAATCGCGCGGGTGGATTACTATAAATTAAATTATTAATCAATAGGTTGCCCCGTATTTTAATGATATATTTATACAAAAAGGTACATGAAAAAAAATCTTACGATGCTATTGCTGGCAGCCTGCGTCCTGGCGGCGTGCAAGCAAACAGGGCTGCAGTCCGAAAAAAACAGGCAAGCGGCACTGGCGGCTATGCAGGCCTTTAACAAAGCTGATTTGACACAAATGAAGCGTTTGTGCGGGCAGGGATTTGTCGACTATGAAAGTGGTGAGGACAAGCCTTCGCATAACCTGGATTCGATGAAGGTATCGATGGATGCCTTTAACGCTGCCTTCGCGGATATGAAGGTGACCAACCTGCAGATGTTTTTATCCGGTGATACTGTGATCATTACAAATATGCGGAGCGGCACGTTTAAATACCCCTTAATGGGCATAAAGCCGAATGGCAAGAGTTTTAACTACCCGGATGCAGATATACTTGTTTTTAACAAAGATGGCCTGATCATATCGCACCGCGCTATCCAATCAAACATGACCATTTTTGCTCAACTGGGGATCGCGCCACCTGGTAATTAAATTGGCTTGGTTATTTGGTACCAACAATGCCCGTCATCATCATTCGCGCCAGGTATGCAATTAATTCATTCTGCTGCCACATCTTTTAAATGCAATAAAGTTGCAATAATGAAAATATTTTCTTAGCTTGGACAGCGCAACCTCATCCGCAGCAATTATGCAACCGGCACAATCAATTTTACTTTATACCTCGATTGCCATCGCAACCTTTGTTAATGGCAATTATCAAAACGCGCCATCGGCGGTTGATAACAAAGTTGACTACACCGAATTTAAAAAAACTGTAGACGACAGTAAAAGCCTGTTGATCAATCATCCAACAAAAGATATTCGTAATTATCTGTTCAAACTGGTAGATGAGGATATTTATAACTATTGGGCGGGTACGCCCTGGGATTTTTATGGCACTACACGGCAACCTAAAACAGGAAGTATTGCCTGCGGATATTTCGTAACCAATACCTTAACCGACCTCGGCTTTAAGATTGACCGCGTAGGGCTTGCTGAAGGTGTATCCAGCGCCATGATCAAAAAGCTATGTGTGGGGATTGAATCATTTCATAGTCTTAATAAATTGAATAACTACTTAGCTAAATGGCCGGTTAACTCGGTTTTCATTATCGGCCTCGATTTTCATACTGGCTATGTTGTCAAAACCGCTTCGGGTTGCTATTTTTTTCATTCCAACTATATAAAAAAGCAAGGGGTAATAAAAGAAAAAATAGATGCATCACAGGCGCTAAGCACCAATAAATTCTTTATGATCGGCAGCCTAACAGCAAACGAAGATTTGTTGCGAAAATGGGTTGCAGATAAGCCGGTGATTTGAGTTTCGCCTCCGTATTCTGGGTTTGCCATATTTCCAAATTTGATTACTTTATTTTGCAAACATGCCGGGGAAAAAAGTAAAAACCAGGTATATTTGCGTATCCCATGAATAACCTGCCCTATTTTTTTTTACTGCTTAAGAAAAACGTTGCGCTATGGACAATAATAGCGACAGGGAGCTTTTCAAAGGTCGACACTGCACATACTCAATACATCAGGATGAGTCCGCACGCCTTAATACTTAAGAACTACTCAATTAGCAGGAACGATACTTTTAAAGAGATCTGGATAATGTCAACCGGGTGGGAAGTGTCGATGAGTTTCACAACTTCCAATTCAAAATATCAGGATAGTTTAAAGTATTATTTTGGTACCAGCTCGATAAGCGGCTCTATGGAAGGTGGGTATACCATGAATGATACCACGATGCATAGCTCAACTGATATTCTCGGGCCAATAGATATTGGTTTGGACCGCAAAGTAAGCGTTTTTTTGGGGCGTTCGGGAGAACACGAATATAGGGTGAACCTAATGTTGCTTGCAAAGGACCATCTGCAGCGGGGGGCTAAATTCCTGGACAGCGTGAGAAAAGTGGACAGCGCCACGTATGGGATTGGGCCCCGGGACGGTATGCCGGGCAACCCTAAACCATTTGCAGCAAGATTGCTGGATTCGGCTATGAATTTAGGAATGGACGGAGAAAGACGAATAACAGATGAAGAACGCAAACAGTTAGCAAGCCTGAAGATCAATATAATTAACAAAGCTATTAGGATCGACAGCTCCTACCGGGATGCTTATGAATTAAAGTTCGGTTGGGAAATAGAACTGAAACGCTATGACAGTATTATCACTACCGGAAAAAAAATATTGAACCTGGCCTCGTATGATAGTGCAAAAGTAATGTACCGTATAGGAGAATGTTATGAATTAACGGGCAAAATTGACTCTGCCAAGTCCTATTATCAAAAGGCATTACTTTTATACGAGCAGCAAATAAATAAAATGGACAAAGTAGATAGGGGCTCCAGTTATGAAATGTCTTGCAAAGCATTAGTCCTTATCCTGTTAAACAGAGAACAGGAGGGGCGAGCGATTTTTAAAGAATTGTCCGAAACCCCGATGATGAATAAATTTGAAAAGGAGATGTATCACAACTACCTTGTGACTTCAAGAGATGAGTTTCTTCAAAAGCTAGACCCTTAGTATTTTCCGTCTCCGTAGGGTCTGTCGCCGACGACCCGCTTCAATCAAAACTTATTTTTATTGATGACTTCCATAAATCGCTCCCTGAACTTTTCACTAACAGGTATGCGTTTTTCTGCAATATAAATATGGTTGTCCTCCATTTTACTAAGCTGCTCATAATTGATAATATAAGAGTTGTGTACCCTGATAAACGGCGACTTCAGCTGCTCTTCAATATCTTTTAACCGGCGGTAGATCAGCAGTTGTTCCTGGCCGGTGGCCAGCCGCACATAATCTTTCTCTCCTTCAAAATACAGGATGTCTTTTAATAAGATCTTCCGGAATATTTTTCCTGATTTCACGAAAAAGAATTCCTGGCCCTGTTCAGCATTTGGCGTATACTCCGGCCCGGGCTTTAAAAAATGCTCTTCTATTTTTTGTACCGATGCCAGGAAACGTTTTAGGGTAATCGGTTTCAGCAAATAATCTATGGTGTGAAAAGCATAGCTTTCAACAGCGTATTCGGAATAAGCTGTGGTAAAAACAATTTTGGTGTGTGGCGGCAATAAGGTGGCAAGTTCCATTCCGGTGAGCTTGGGCATGTTGATATCCAGGAAAATAAAATCAACCTGGCTCTTTTTTAAAAACGCCAGCGCTTCCAGGGCATCATAACATTTCGCTTTCAGGGCCCAGGTTGTACTTTGCTTTATCAGCAACTCCACCAGGTCCACGGCGTCGGGCTCATCATCAATAATTATGCAGGTTAAATTCATTAAAGCGGGATTTTTAAAAACGCCGTAAATAATTCTCCTTCGTCGTCAATAGTCAGTTCAAATTTGTCGCCATATAGCATCCGTAGTCTTTTGGTTAAATTAATGATCCCGAAGCCCCCCGGCTGAACGCCCGCCTCCGGGTCGGCCTTACGGTTGCTGGTTTTAAAAAGCAGGCAGTCATTTTGCTGGACCAATGAAATAGTTACCCGGTTTTGTTTTCGTGATTTGTCGATCCCGTGTTTGAAAATATTTTCAACAAAGGTCATCAGCAGCATGGGGGGAATGCGGAGTTCCGGGTTATACGCTTTCTCGAAATTAACGGTCGCGCCATGCCGGATGCGAATTCTTTCCAGCTCCATATAGTTTTCGATGAATGCCACTTCTGTAGCTACCGGCACCTCATCCTTTGGGCTTTCATCCACAAAATAACGCATAATATCCGCCAGGCGTTCTATCAGGCCGGCTGCCGGCGGATCGACTTTATAAACCCGGTAGTAAATGCTGTTGAGCGCATTAAACAAAAAGTGCGGCTGAACCTGCGATTTGAGCAAATTAAGCTCGGCCTGGCTTTTTTGCAAAAGGATTTCCTCCGTTTGCTGTTTTAACGTGAAGTAGGCAATGGCGATACGAAAGACCAGGCTGAGGATGTAGATCAGGATACCACCGGGAACATAACTCAGTAAAGTAAGCAAATCAACCGGGCCGGTTTTTATCAGCTGAAAATGCATGTAGAGGATAATGCCAGCGTAACCCTTTAGCATTCCCGTTAAAACTAAAAAAATCGCTACTGAAATACCGTACCATACAAACCTTCTCTTTTGATAAAATACCGGGTATAACAACAGGATATTGCCATAAATAATGATGGCGTACGATGTTGTGTTGACGACCGTGTAGATGACCGATTTAAGCAAACCATCCATCGGCAGCAGCGAAAAAAATATCAGCAACAACACGGCGGTCCATATCAGCACCTGGAGTTGAACAATACTGGGTGCGTGCCTCCCTATCTTCATGTTCAAAAATACTAACCTTTTAAGTTTTCATGCGCTGTTTTATGCGGTCGGGCCATTATTCTCTGCAATTGCCCTAAAAACCAAGACGGTTGGGTAAAAACCCCTAAAAAGCCGTACGTCGGATAAATAGCACCCCCGGTTGGAAATATAAGTATAGCCGTCGAAAAGATTATTGAAGCCGGTTTGTAAAAAACACCTTTGATCATCAAAAATTAAAATAACCAATCATGAAAAAAGTAACTCAATTGTTTGCAGTTCTGGCATTTATTTTTGTCAGCAACTCAGTATTCGCTCAATTTACGCAATCACAAATGGTAGCCGAATGGCAGCGGGCAAAAATATACACCAAAGCCTACCTGGATGCTATGCCCGAAGATGGTTACGGTTTTAAACCAACGCCTGAGATCCGCTCGTTTGCGCAGCAAATGCTTCACTTATCGGATGCCAATTACATCTTTGCCACTGTCGCAAGCGATAAACCAAACCCTGTTGGTGAAACACTCGCAACTCATAATCTTAATGAAAAAACAGTGTCACCGACCAAGGAAGCTACCATAAAAGCGGTAATGGATAGCTACGATTGGATTATAAGCACACTCCAAAATATGACGCCCGATCAAATGCAGGAAACCACAAAGTTTGGCAAGCACGACCTAACAAGAGGCGGATTATTCGGCAAGGCATTTGAACATCAAACCCATCAACGGGGCCAAACCGCCATTTACCTGCGTTTAAAAGGCGTAACTCCGCCAGCGGAACAGCTGTTTTAGTTAAGGTGGCCGAATGTTTACGCGTAGTAGACGGGCGCCAGATTATTGTAAATGTACGTTGAGAACTTAAAAACTAAATATGGGAACAACCATTACTGGCCCGGTTGGGCAAAACAAACGCATCGTTATTGTTGATATATTAAGGGGCTGGGCCTTTGTAGTAAAGTCAGAAAAACGCTTGTACACGGACCAACTCAACAACGTAATTGCCCCACCGGTCGTAACTCGGGTACAGGAACCTACGAAACGGGGAATGGTGCAAACCATGATGAACCGTCTGGCGATAGCAATCTTGTCAGGCTTGCTCATCGCACCCCTGGCAATGTTCGGCGCTGCCGGTAAAGTAAAACCTGCGATTGGGCCTACGGCAGAAAGCGCGCTGGCCGCTGACCAGGAATTAGCAAAGGCGTTGCAGGCTAATGACACAGTGGGAATTTACCATATGCTGGACAAAGACTGGGCCGTTATTTCTACAGCGGGCGGCGTAGGTGAAGGACCTTCGATCTTCCCTGGTGGAATAAGGTCAGGTTACCTTACGCGGAAAACATACTCGCTTTCAGAACCCAGGGTCCGCTTGTATGGAAATATCGCGCTGGTGACGACGAAGGTGGAAACTTCGGGCATGTTCCAGGGCAAACCCTTTGTTGTCACGGAGCGTCAAACGGACGTTTGGTGTTGGAAGGGCGGTGAGTGGAAATGCATTTTGACGCATGAGACAAAGATGTCAAAATAAAATGGCCGCCTTAAAAATAGCGACACTCGGTTTGCTTATGCTGATTGCCGTTAGCGGATACGGCCAGCACAATATAAAAATATCCGGAACATTATGCGATTCGCTTACACACCAGCCTATCCCGTTTGCTACGGTAACTTTATTAAATCAGCAAAGCAAAGCCCCTGTTAAAGGAACCCAAACCGATACAAGTGGTAATTTCGTGCTTGAAAACGTTCCTGGCGGGACGTTTAGCCTGCGGGTAAGTTTTGTTGGCTACAACGATATCCTGAAAGAAAACATATTGATCAATGCCGCAACCGGCAATTTAGATTTAGGTACGCTGCCGATGACCACAGCAAAGAGCAACTTACTGACAGAGGTTGTTGTCACAGCGAAAAAGGAGGCGCTGCAAGATATCGACGGTAAAAAAGTGTTTTCAGTTAACCAGAGCCTTGTGAGCAAAGGCGGTAATGCGGCGGATTTGCTGCAGAACGTGCCAACCTTGCAAATTGATGGCAGCGGCAATGTAAGCCTCCGCGGGTCCACGGGCGTTAAAGTGCTTATTGACGGAAAACCTTCGGTTATTGCCAACGGTGATATTACCCAGATACTGCAATCCATACCCGCCAGCGCCATCGAAAGCATCGAGGTGATTCCCAACCCATCGGCTAAATACGATGCCAATGGTGAAGGCATTATCAATATCATTCTAAAAAAGAACAGCAGGCCCGGATTAAACGGTTCGGCAGACATTGGCGCAGGTACCCGCGATAACTATAACGGCGACGCCAGCCTGAGTTACCAAAGCGGCAAGGTAAATGTATACGGAAACTATAGCCTGAAGAACGGAAATACTTATAGCAATGGGATTCAGAACATGACTTTTTTAAGCCCGGCCGACTCGATACGGTATTCCAACGAAACCTTTCCGTCAGTTACCCGCAACAAAATCCAGTTTGTAAAAGCCGGAATTGATTATTCACTTACGCCGCAGAGCACCTTAGGCGTATCGGGCGGCTTCAGTTCGCGTAATAGCCACCGTAATGAATTTTTAACGATCAATAATTTAGCTGCTGATGGCGCCCCCGTTCAGTCCATCAACCGCTCTAACATCATCAATAATAATGGCAACGGTTATGAAATCGACCTGGACTACAGTCAGCATTTTAAAAAGCCGAAAGAGGAATTAACGTTCAATTGCTCGTACGCATATGGCAGTTCCAGGAATGACCAGGAATATACAACCCATTTTAACAGTATCGCCGGACAACAAGCGCCCGCCCTTGATACCCCTTTGATAAGCGATATCAGGAATAAGGCCGCTAATTATAATATACAGGCGGATTATGCTTTGCCCATTGGTAAAACCGGCCAATTTTCAACCGGGTACTGCGGCCAGGTCACCCTTGGCAATAATGACCAATATGCCTACGATGTTTTAGGTGCGGGCAAAACTCCGCTTTATACTTTTACCGATTTTTTTAGCAGCAATAACCAGGTAAATGCGGTTTATGTGAATTACCAGGGCCAGATTGCAAATTTTAGCTACCAGGCAGGTTTGCGGGCAGAAGACAGCCACCTTAATGCCTCTTTTATCAGTTATAATGCAAATAATATGTTATTTGCCGCTCCTGTAAAAGTTCCTGTCAAAGGCTTATACCCAAGTGTGCTGCTGACTGAAAAGCTTGAAAACAACAGCCAGTTGCAGTTCATTTTTGCCAACCGGGTCTCGAGGCCATCTGCACGGGAATTAAATTCGACGACGGATTTTTCCGACCCCGTAAATTACTCCGAAGGTAATCCGGGTTTAATGCCTGAACGTATCAATGACCTGGAGTTGGACTATAATAAAACCTGGCAAAATATATCCTTCACTTCCGGCATTTACTATAACCGGATTGACAATGTAATTAAACATGTTCAAAGCGACCCCGTGGGCGACGTGACGATCACAACGCCCGAAAATTTAAAACGTTCAACCACCACCGGGCTGGAGCTGCTCGGCAACTTTGACCTGTTGAAAGGATGGGACCTTACCGCCAATGCCAATATTTATGAGCGGGATAACGATGCTGCCCCGCAATTTGGCATTGTGGCTAACAACGGGCTTAGCTGGAATGCGAACATCACCAGCAATGTAACCGCCATGCAAAGGGTGTCATTTCAAATCCGCGCAGATTATCGTGCGCCGGACAGGATTTTGCAGGATGAAAACCGCGCGGCTTTCGGGCTGGACGCCGCCGTAAAGTACGACTTCGCCGGGAACAGGGCTTCGCTGAGTTTTAATGCCAATGATATTTTCAACAGCAGGGATTGGGCATTTTTAAGAAGCAGCGATGATCTCTTACTCAATTTTGAACGTCGCACGATAAGTTCCCGGGTCACGTTGACTTTTTCCTATCGCTTTGGCGCGGGGTCCGGCGCTTCAAAACCCTCCCGGAAAAAAGAGTCCAAACAAGATAAGCGGATCGATGATGCATCTTAAATCAAATGAAACCTAAGTATCCGTAAATTAAAGACGCGCAAAAAATCTTCGTTCGTTCTTAAGGTCAGTTAATTAAAATCAGGCATTGGAAGGTGCCTGATTTGTTTTAGCGTGCAATTCAAAAAACAAAAACGCGCAACCGGTTTTTGCCAATACACCGGCTGCGCGTTTGCACTATTTTGCAAAAACTACCTCTTTAACAGCATGATAAACAGCAGAATGACCAGGCCAGCCAATAGCCATATTACTTCTTTGCAGCACCTGTCTTTTACAGGTTTTTGATCGGGGCATTCCTGTTTTGGCTTAAGCGGCAATACGCCCCGGAACGATGGCTTGATGGCTGATGAATCTGGTTATAATGCCGGCACGATTTATGATCCCGTAACGCTGCATAAATGTGTTAGGTGCAGTAAGCGGCGTATTAATCCCAATAACTTATTGTAAAAGATATGATATAGATATTTTTTTCGTTATAGGGTGGTTAAATTTACCGATAGCCTTACAATGAATAAAATATTTTTACTCTCCATTTTTTTACTGTTGAACTTGCAGGTCGCCTTCGCGCAAAACGATAGCCTGGTAAACCGGAATATTAAAGCGCTCGCAAATTATTCGGCTGCCCATCCCATTGAAAAAGCACACCTGCATCTCGACAGGCAGCTCTACTTTCCCGGCGACACCATCTGGTTCAAAGCGTATGTAACCGCGGGCAGCGTTCACCAGCTTTCGGCATTAAGCCGCATGCTTTACGCTGAATTGATTGGCCCGAAGGACACCGTAATAAAACGCCTGACGCTCGGCCTGGACACGGGGATTGCTGCAGGAGATTTCGATCTGCCTTATAATATAGCTCCCGGCAGCTATCATATCCGTGCTTATACCAACTGGATGAGAAACGCCGGACCCGAGTATTTTTATGAACAGGCGATAACTGTCGCGGCCTTTTCAACCTCAGCCGCAACCGCGGCCGGCCAGGCCACTTCAGCCCAAAGCAGCGCCGGTCAACAGGTTTCAGGGAAGATCGATCTGCAATTTTTCCCCGAAGGCGGCGAACTGGTAAATGGCCTGCGCTCAAAAGTAGCCTTTAAGGCCATTGATGAAAAGGGTATAGCTGTTGAGGTTCAGGGCAGCATTGTCGATAATACCGGTACTGAGGTAGCCACCTTTGCCTCACAGCATCTGGGTATGGGCGTTTTTCCACTCGGGCCGCAGCAGGGTAAACAATATACCGCCAAAGTAACCCCCGCCGGCGGCAGCACCTTTACGGTACCGTTGCCGGCCGCTAAAAATGCAGGGTTTACTTTAACGGTGAACAATAACCTGGCGGATAGCCTGTATGTTAAAGTGGCCGGCAGTAATGCGCCAGATACAGCATTTTACCTGGTTGCACAAAGTGGCGGCAGGTATTATTTTGCTGCGGCGCGCAAGTTTTCAGGTATACCGTTTACCGCGTCGATCGCGAAAAACAGGTTTCCGTCGGGCCTGGTACAGTTCACTCTTTTTTCGCAAACCGGCGAACCGCTTAATGAACGGGTGATCTTTATTAAAAATAATGACCAGGTAAACCTGGCGCTGGTGCCCGACAAACAAATGTACACACCCGGCGAAAAAGTGAAATTCGACCTGCTGGCGAGGGACGCGGGCGGCAACCGTGCAGCAGGTAATTTTTCGGTATCAGTAATTGACGAAGCCAAAGTACCGGTGAATGAAAATGCGGAAAACACCATTTTTACTGATCTGCTGCTCAAGTCGGAACTTTCAGGTTATATCCAGGACCCCAATTATTACTTTGCCAATCCAACAGATGACACCCGCGCGGATCTTGATTTGTTGATGCTCACCCAGGGCTATCACCGGTACGAGTGGAAGAAAATATTAGCGGGTAATAATGCGCTGCCGGTATACACGCCCGAAAAAGGTTTCAGCGTGTCAGGGTCGGTCACCACGCAGGGCGGTAAGCCAATAGCCAATGGCCATGTTTTTTTAACATCAACCAAACATATGCTGGTGATGGATACGCTGACCGATGCGAACGGTAAATTCACATTCACCGGCCTCGACTTTCCGGACACGGCAAAAGTAGTGATCAATGCTAAAAAGGCCAACGGCGGCAACAATGTAGTGCTTAAGATAAATAAACCTGACTATCCCGGCTTCACTTATCCCGGAAATGGGACAAACGGATTTGTTTCCGACCATTTTGCGCTGACCACAGCCCAGGCACGGCAGGCTTATGCAGCCTGGCGGCAGGATTCGTTGAGCCACGTGATACAACTCAAAGAAGTAAAAGTGACAGATCACAAGAACGCGCCGCTTCATCCGGATTATGCGGTGCTGCTAAAACATTCAGAAAATTTAAACGGTCCCGGCCAGGCGGACCAGGTGATCATGGGCGATCAACTGCTTGCGTGTGCAAATCTGGCTGATTGCCTGGTATACCTCGTTCGCGGAGGAGTAAAATTAGTTTACAACGGACCGACGCCAACCTTTTACAGCACCCACACGCCGACCGAGATAACTGGCCCCACAAAGCCGATGGCAGTTTTGCTGAACGGAGTGATCACTACTCAGCAAACGTTGAGCCTGATAAGCAACACAGATGTTCAAAGCGTCGAGATGCTGGAAAGCCCCATGTATTCGGCTATTTATGGCTCGCAGGCAAGCGGCGGCCTCATCGTAATCACCACCAAATATGGCGACGAAGCCAATTATGTTACCCCGCTCCAGCCCGGTTTAACCCTTTACAGTTTTAAAGGTTACTACAAGGGAAAAACATTTTACACGCCAAAATATACACCTGATAAAAAAGTAACCTTAGCCGATAACCGCAAAACCATTTACTGGCAGCCAAACCTGGTTACCGGCAATGATGGCCAGGCCTCATTTGACTTTTTTAACGCGGGCAGCGCGGGCAAATACCGGGTGGTGGTTGAGGGAATCGACAGCAACGGCGAGCTGGCCAGGCAGGTAATGGAGTACGATGTTTCCCCGGGCAATTAACCCATATCACCCATCAACTTAATCAACATTTCAACCTAATCCAACTCAATCAACCTAAAAATTCCTAAGTTTGCAACAAAGCACACGGGATGAGTTTTTACGTCACTTATTTTTTTGTCGCGATAGGCCTTTTCGGCTTTTCAGCGCTGTTTGCGCTGTTCGGTGTTTATGCCGAGCGGAAGGTATCTGCGTTTATACAGGACCGGCTGGGCCCGACAGAAACCGGCAAATTCGGTTCGCTGCAAACCATCGCCGATATCCTGAAAATGCTGCAAAAAGAGCTGATCACACCTGCCGCAGCGGATAAACTGCTTTTTATGATGGCGCCGGCGATAATTTTTATTGCTGTTTACCTTGGCTTTGCCGCGCTGCCCTGGGGGCCGGGACTAGCGCCATCGAAACTAAATTTAGGCTTGTATTACCTTTTCGCGGTTCTGTCTATCGAAACGCTGGGCATCCTGATGGCCGGCTGGGGTTCGAACAATAAATATTCCATTTTGGGCGCCATGCGTTCAGCCGCGCAGATCATTTCGTATGAGATACCGGCGGGTTTTGCGCTGATATCGGTTGTGATGATCGCCCAATCACTCAACCTGCAAACCATTGCTATGCAGCAGGGGATATTATCAGCAGAAAAACCGACCCTCGCAGGGTTTTGGGATGTATCCCAGATTGGCGGCATATTTGCCTGGAACATTTTTCGCGCGCCGCACCTCATCATCGCGTTTATCATTTATTTTATCGCCTCGCTGGCCGAAAGTAACCGTGCGCCTTTCGATATCCCTGAAGCAGAATCGGAGCTGGTCGCCGGCTTTCATACTGAATATACCGGAATGCGGTTTGCGCTGGTATTTTTGGCCGAATATTCGATGATGTTTTTGGTGTCGATGATCGCGGTGGTGCTGTTTTTAGGCGCCTGGAACACGCCGCTGCCCAATATGGGCGTGGTGCGGCTGGCCACCTGGACAACCGGCGCAGGCTGGGGCATTTTGTGGATCGCCCTGAAAACCCTGGCCCTGGTAGGCCTGCAAATGTGGATCCGATGGACCCTGCCGCGTTTCAGGGTCGACCAGTTGATGAATTTTTGCTGGAAAGTGTTAACCCCGGCGGCATTTGTGTGTATGCTGGTTTCGGGGATATGGAGGATATGTTTAATGTGATTTCGGATTTCGTCCCGCACGTGCGGGATCGATTTCGGATTTGATGGGAGTTTCATCCTGCAATCCTTAAATCCTAAAAATCAAGGTTCAGATAACGGATTGGTTTAACCAGCTAACCACCAATGAACCAATGAACCAATGAACTAATGAACCAATGAACAAGAGTATAAAATCAGCCTTTAAAGGAATGTCGCTTACCTGGAAGCATCTTTTTGCCTCGCATAAGCGGCGTGAGATGCTGCCTGCCAGTAACGACAATTACTTTAAGCAGCTGGAAGGCACCAATACCATCCAGTATCCGCACCAGCAGCTACCCATCCCCGAGGTGGGACGCTACCAACTGGATGTGGAGATGGATGATTGCATCGTTTGCGACCTTTGCGCCAAGATATGCCCGGTAGCGTGCATTGATATTGAGTCGATAAAAGCTACGGAAGCCATCGGGCAAACGTCCGATGGCACCACCAAAAGGCTGTATGCGGCTAAGTTTGATATCGATATGGCCAAATGCATGTATTGCGGCTTGTGCACCATCGTTTGCCCTACCGAATGTATCACGATGACCAACCAATACGATAGGAGCGTAGTAAAACTGGAAGAACTGACCTACCAATTTTCGGATATGACGCCCGAAATGGCGGCCCAAAAACGCCGTGAGTTTGAGCAGCAGCAGGCCGAACGCCAGGCAGCTAAACTGGCTGCTATGAAAAAAAAGGAGGAAGGACAATGACCATGGTAAAAGCGCTCTTTTACGCGATGGCCTTTATTGCGCTGGGTTCGGCGCTGTTTGTGGCCGCTACCAAAAACCTCGTGAGGTCAGTCTTTATGTTTTTTATTACGCTGTTCGCGCTCGCCGGCCTGTATGTGTTGGCCATGGCCGATTTTGTCGCGATAACCCAAATTGTGATTTACGTGGGTGGTATTTTGGTGCTCATCCTGTTTGCCTTTATGCTTTCTGGCCGCGAAAACCTTAATTATGTTGCAGCAGTGCAAAATAAGTTTATCAGTGTCCGCAAGCTGCCGGCTATACTACTGGCAGCAGCTTTTTTAATTGTGCTGGTAAACGTAGTAGTAAAAATGGACGCCGATAATTTAGTTTGGATAAAAAACGCCGTCGCCCAAAAAACAGACATCCAGCCCAATGCAAACATGACGGAAAATATCGGCGTAAACCTGATGACCAACTATTTGCTGCCCTTTGAAGCGATCTCCATTTTATTAATGATCGCATTGATCGGCGCGGCACATTTATCGCGAAAGGGGGATGCCG
>Ga0210389_10000682_pt1 | contig 29237 bp, 40 predicted proteins | sample IncBWH28OmetaG_FD_160127 | JGI IMG/M metagenome (GOLD analysis project Ga0210389, IMG submission 160127) | Forest soil microbial communities from Barre Woods Harvard Forest LTER site, Petersham, Massachusetts, United States - Inc-BW-H-28-O ... | reverse complement strand
CCGGTGGCGGTGGACGCCGCCGATGCGCTGGCTGCAGCCGTATGCCACGCACTGCGCGCACGGGCGGTCCTCAAGCTGGCGGGATCGGGCGGATGATCGGTTTTCTCAAAGGCCGTCTGGCGATGAAGCAGCCGCCGACGCTGATGCTGGATGTCAACGGCGTGGGCTACGAGCTCGAGGCCCCGATGTCGACTTTTTACGGACTGCCATCGACGGGAGAGCCGGTGGCGCTGTTCACCCACTTGGTGGTGCGCGAGGATGCGCACATTCTGTTTGGATTCGGTACCGACGGCGAGCGGCGCTTGTTTCGAGGGCTGCTGAAGGTATCGGGGGTGGGTCCGAAGATTGCGCTGGGCGTGCTGTCGGGTGCCAGCGTGGAGGACTTTTTGCGCATCATCGAGGCCGAGGATGTGGCCATGCTGACGCGGATTCCCGGCATCGGCAGGAAGACCGCGGAGCGCATCATCATCGAAATGCGCGACAGCGTGCAGAAGCTCTCGCCGGCGCTCGTTACGGGCAATCCCTTGAATCCCGGCGCCGCGCCATCGGCGCAAAGCGAGGCATTCAGCGCGCTGATCGCCTTGGGCTATAAGCCGCCGGAGGTCACACGGCTCTTGAAGTCGGCCGATGAGCCGGGCCTGTCGACAACCGAAATCATTCGGCGCGCCCTCAAATCCGCGGTGAAAGCTTAAGATCGCGCATGGGCATCGAACAGGATCGGATTATTGCCGGCACGGGCGGCCGCGACGACGAGATGGTCGATCGGGCCGTGCGGCCAAAGACCCTCGCCGACTACGTCGGACAGCCGAACGTCAAGACGCAGATGGATATTTTCATTCAGGCGGCCCGCCAGCGCGGTGAAGCCCTGGATCACGTGCTGATATTCGGACCGCCCGGGCTCGGCAAGACCACGCTGGCGCACATCATCGCCAACGAGCTGAAGGTGAATCTGCGGCAGACCTCGGGCCCGGTGCTCGAGCGTGCCGGCGACCTGGCGGCACTGCTCACCAATCTCGAGCCTCGCGACGTGCTGTTCGTCGACGAGATTCACCGCCTAAGTCCGGTGGTCGAGGAAGTGCTGTACCCGGCCATGGAGGACTCGCAGCTCGACCTCATGATCGGCGAGGGACCCGGCGCGCGCTCCATCAAGCTGGACCTGCCGCCGTTCACCCTGGTGGGCGCAACCACGCGGGCCGGCCTGTTGACATCGCCGCTGCGCGATCGCTTCGGGATCGTACAGCGGCTGGAATTCTACAGCACCGAGGATCTGACCAAGATCGTGACCCGCAGCGCGTCGATACTGCAGCTGCGCTTGCAGCCGGATGGGGCCGATCGCATCGCGGAGAGATCGCGTGGTACGCCGCGCATTGCGAATCGGCTGCTGCGACGGGTGCGCGATTTTGCGGAGGTCAAGGCAGCCGGCATCATCAGCGGTGAAGTTGCGTTGGCCGCGCTCACGATGTTGGAGGTCGACCCGCAGGGCTTCGACATGCTCGATCGCAAGCTGCTGCTGACGGTCATCGAGAAGTTCGAAGGCGGTCCGGTCGGGGTGGACAGTCTGGCGGCCGCGATGAGCGAGGAGCGCGGCACCATCGAAGATGTCATCGAACCGTTCCTCATTCAGCAGGGGTTTTTGATGCGCACCGCGCGCGGCCGCGTCGCGACGCGCGCTGCCTACGCGCATTTTGGTCTCGCCGCCCCGCCGCTCGAGCGGGATTTGAATCTGCCGTTGTTCCGGGACAGCCAATAGATGTCCTCCGCGCCGAGCTTTGCCGCATCGTTCGACGTCTATTGGGAAGATACCGATGCGGGGGGCGTGGTGTACTACGCCAATTACTTGAGATTCCTGGAGCGTTGCCGGACCGATTGGTTGCGCGCGCTGGGGGTGGACCAGCAGCAACTGCGCGCGGAACGCAAACTGCAGTTCGTCGTGGTAAATATTACCGTCGATTTTCTGCGGCCCGCCGTGCTGCATGATGAAATTATCGTCACGGCTGCGCTCGAGCGTCTGGCAGGTGCCACAATACATTTCAGGCAAACCATTATGCGGGGCGGCGAGCAGCTGATCGATGCCGCCGTGCGGGTCGCCTGCCTCGATTCCGGCACGTTGAAGCCGCGTGCCATCCCCAGGGATCTTTTCACGGAGTGGCGCAATGCCCAATGACTTGTCGGTTTGGAGCATGGTGCTGGATGCGAGCCCCATCGTGCAGGTGGTCGTGGCGCTGCTGCTGATCGCTTCGGTGACTTCCTGGGCGGTCATCCTGCGCAAGAGCCAGGTGATCGGACGCTCGCGGCGCCAGGCAGAGAAGTTTGAAACGGCGTTTTGGTCCGGGGGAGATCTGGCGACTCTGTATCGCACCATCGAAACCAAGGGGCGCACCGGCACGGGATTGCAGAGCATTTTTGAGTCCGGGTTCGGCGAGTTCAGCCGGCTGCGTCAACAGGGCATACCGGCGGAGCAGCTCTTGGACGGCGCGCGGCGTGCGATGCGCGTCGCGCAACTGCGCGAACTCGACCGCCTGGAGCAGAACCTGGCAACGCTGGCCACGGTCGGCTCGACCAGTCCCTACGTGGGCTTGTTCGGCACCGTCTGGGGCATCATGAGTGCGTTTCACGCGCTCGGCAATGTGCAACAGGCGACGCTGGCGGCGGTTGCACCGGGCATTGCGGAGGCCCTGATCACGACCGCGGTCGGACTGTTCGCGGCGATACCGGCCGTGATCGCTTACAACCGCCTGGCCGATCAGGTCAGCCGGTTGGAGTTGCGCTTCGACACGTTCGTCGAGGAGTTTTCGACGATTTTGCAGCGCCACGGCTCGACGCGGGCACCGGGGTAAGGCATGCCGACGCCGCATCGTCGCCGACGGCTGATGGGCGAAATCAACGTCGTGCCGTACATCGACGTCATGCTGGTGCTGCTGATCATTTTCATGATCACTGCGCCTCTGCTCAAGGAAGGCGTCAAGGTTGACCTGCCCGATGCCGGCGCGAAGCCCATTGATGCGGATTTCCTGGCAAAGCACGAGCCGCTCATCCTGACCATCGATTCGCGCGGGCGCCTATTCATTAATTTTGGCCAGAATCAAGATCAACCCGTGGCGGAGTCAACCGTCAACTCGCGCACGGCCGCGCTCCTGCGCCGTGATCCGCAGACCCCGGTGCTGGTCAAGGCTGATACCACCGTGCCCTACGGCACCGTGGTGCGGGCCATGGTGCTGTTGCAGAAGGCAGGGGCCTCGAAGGTCGGTTTTCTCACCGATCCGGTACGCAACGTGCCCAACTCGCGCGGAGCCGCCGATGCCCCCAGCGGGGCGCGGTAGGAGCTTGCCTTAGGTATGCCGGGATTTCTGCGTGAACACTCCTGGCCGATCGTTCTATCCGTGGTGCTGCATGGATTGCTGGCGGCGGCGCTGTTGGCGACAACCTTGATCTCCCTCAACAAGGCGCTGCCCAAGCTGCAGCCGATTCCCGTCGATGCCGTGGTGGTCGACTCGCAGGTGCTGCACTCGGCGCAGCGTGCGCTCACCGAGCGGGCCGAACAAGCGGCGGCGCGCGTGCGTGCGGAAGCGGATGAGAGAGCCGCCGCGGAAGCGGCCGCCGCCAAGGCCGTCGCGGATGCGCAAATGGTCGCGGAACAGCAGAAGGCGGCGGACCAGGCCAAGGAGTCCGCGGCGGAAGTGGCGCGCACGCGGCAAGCCGAGGCGACGGCAGCGCAGAAGGCCGCTGCCGCGAAACATGCCGAGGAGCTCAAACGCGCCGAGGACGCGAAGCGGGCTGAGGATGCCAAGCGTGCCGACGACGCCAAGCGCGCAGCGGAAGCCAAACAGGCGGACGATGCGAAGCACGCGGCGGATCTCAAGGCGAAGGCCGAACGCGAGGCGGAGCTGCGTCGACAGTTGGCCGATGAGGAGCACGTGAGTGCCGTGGAGGCCAGCCCCGCGCGCGCGCAATATATTGCGAGACTCGCCGCCAGAATCCAGAATGCGTGGATCAAGCCGCCCTCGGCGCGTGCCGGGCTCGATTGCATTGTAAACATTACACAGATTGCCGGCGGCGAGGTGCCGAGCGCACACGTCAGCCAGTGCAACGGCGATGCGGCGGCGCGCCAGTCGATCGAGAATGCCGTGTATCGGGCTTCTCCCTTGCCGGCGCCGCCGGACCCGGCCTTGTTTGAGCGTAACCTTGTGATTCACTTTCATCCTGACGAATAGAGTTAACCCATGTACAAACAGCTGCCGCGCTTGGCTCTCATCGCCCTGACTTTGGCGTGTCCTTGGGCGCACGCCGAGTTCGTCGTCGAAGTGACGAAAGGACAGACGGAAGCGATTCCGCTAGCGGTCGTGCCGTTCGCTTCGGCGGAACTGACCGCGGCTTCGTTCGACGTGGCGCAACTGGTCAGCGATGATCTGGCGCGCAGCGGCCGCTTCAAGACCATGGATCGCAAGGACATGATCGAGCAACCGCACGCGGGTGCAAACATCAGTTTCGATGACTGGCGCCGGCTCAACAACGACTACATGGTGGTGGGTTCCATGCAGGCGCTCGGCGCGGATCGCTACAGCATCACGTACGAACTCTACAACGTGCTGACGAAGCAGCGCCTGCTGGGCTTTCAGATCAGCGCCAATCGGCCGGGCCTGCGATCGGCCGGCCATCAGATCGCCGACGCCGTGTTTGAAAAAATCCTCGGCATTCGCGGCGCCTTCTCCACGCGAATTGCCTACGTTTCCGTGCTCGGCCACCTGCCCGACAAGACCTATCAGCTCATCGTCGCGGATGCCGACGGCGAGAATCCGCGCGTCGTCATGCAGTCCCACGAACCGCTGATGTCGCCGTCGTGGTCGCCCGATGGGTCGAGCCTGGCGTACGTGTCTTTCGAGCAGCGATTGCCGTCCATGTATGTGCAGACGCTCAAGACCGGCGACCGGCGCGTTGTGTCGGCGCACGCCGGCGTGAATCAGGCCCCGGCGTGGTCGCCGGACGGCAAGAAGCTGGCGCTGGTTCTGTCCACGCGGGACGGAAATCTGGACATTTACACCTTGGATCTGGCGACCCAGCAACTCTCCAGAATCACCGATGATCCCGGAATCGACACCGAACCGCAGTGGTCCAAGGACGGCCAGAGCATCTACTTCACCTCCGATCGGGCAGGGGGGCCGCAGATTTACAAGGTTGGAATCAAGCCGGGCGACAAACCGCGGCGTCTGACCTTTCAAGGCAGCTACAACGCGCGTGCGCGCATCTCCCCGGATGAATCGCAGCTGGCATTCGTGACCCAGGAGGATGGGGGCTATCGAATAGCCACCCTGGATCTTCGTGGGCGCGGCGACGTCCAAGTGCTGACCAAGGGCCATTTTGATGTGTCGCCGAGCTATGCACCGAACGGGGCTGTGCTGATTTACGCAACCCGGGACAAGGGGCGGGGCGTACTGGCACTGGTCAGCGCCGATGGACGGGTACAGCAGCGCCTGGTCTCGAGCGAAGGAGAACTTCAAGAGCCGGCGTGGGCTCCCTTTTGATTCAACAAACTAATACACAAATAGAGCCATCGTCGGTACCCTTACAACCCATCGGAACACCACTCGGACCTCGGACGGAGAAACAAATGAAACGCATGTTATCGATCGCCCTGCTTATTGCTGGAGCAGCGTTGCTGGCCGGTTGTCCCAAAAAGCACAATGTGAACGATGCACCCGTCGCGGGCACCCAGGTACCGGATTCATCGAACGCGGAAGGCGCATCGACTTCGACCAACGCGCTGGCCGGCGATGCCAACAGCACCTCGCGCGGTTATGCCGGCGAGGGCACGGGTCCGCTCGCGCGCAAGGTAATCTATTTCGATTTCGACAAGTCGGAAATCAAGCCGGAGTACGCGGAGATCGTCACCTTTACCGCCCACGCTCTGACCGCCAATTCGCGTTTGAAGCTGAAACTCGAGGGCAATACCGACAATCGAGGCACACGCGAGTACAACATCGGTTTGGGCGAGCGCCGTGCCCAGGCGGTGCGACGCGCTTTGATGCTCCAAGGCGTTGCGGAGTCCCAGGTATCGACCGTCAGTTTTGGCGCCGAGCGGCCGGCCGTCGAGGGCGATGATGAATCCGCCTGGTCGAAAAACCGGCGCGTGGAAGTGGTCTTTCTGCCGTGAGCGCGCGCGCCACTTTCGGCCTGAGCGCGGCCTGCCTCGCCTGGGCGTTGAGCGGCTGCGCGTCGACCCCGCCGGATGAAGATCCGGTGCAAATCAAGCTGAAGGATCTGGACACTCGCCTGGCGCGCATCGAGCGGGTGATGGCGAATCAAAGCCTGCTCGATGTCTCCAATCAGCTGGAAGCCCTGCGCAGCGATGTGCGGTCCATGCACAACGATGTGGATCAATTGAACAACGCCCTGGAATCAGGCCGCAAACAACAAAGAGACCTGTACGCCGATCTGGATCAGCGCATGAAAAAGCTGGAGTCGCGCGGCGGCGCGGTTTCTTCAGCAGGTGCCGCAGCGGCAGCGGGCAATACCGCTGCCGCGACCGACGCTCCCGCCGACTCCTCGAACGGCGAGGACAAGGCCAGCTACCAGGCGGCGTTCAGTCTGCTGAAGGACGGTCAATACGACCGGGCCATCGCTGCCTTTCAAAAATTCCTGGCCGCTTATCCCGACAGCTCCTTGGCTGACAACGCACAGTACTGGCTGGGCGAGGCTTACTACGTGAACCGGTCCTTTCCGGAAGCGCAGTCGGCGTTTCAGCGCATGGTCGACAAGTATCCGCAGTCTCGCAAGCTGGCGGATGCGCTGCTCAAGATCGGCTATTGCCGCTATGAGTTGAAGCAATGGGAGTCGGCGAGGGAGGTCCTGGGCCAGGTGGTTGCCCGATTCACCGATACGCCCGCGGCGCGCCTGGCCCAGCAGCGGCTGGATAAGATGTCGGCCGAGAAACATTGATTGAGCAAGCAGTCAAAGCGGAGCGGCTGCGCATCAATGAGATCTTTCATTCGTTGCAAGGGGAGGCTGACTGCGTCGGCTTTCCCACGGTGTTCGTGCGGCTGACGGGATGTCCGCTGCGCTGCCAGTATTGCGACACTGAGTACGCCTTCCATTCCGGGGAATGGCTCGATCTGGAAACCATTCTCGCCAAGGTGCGCGAATTGGGGGCCGCGCATGTTTGCGTGACGGGCGGCGAACCGCTGGCGCAGCCGAATTGCCTGAAATTGCTCGAGCGCCTGTGCGACGCCGGTTTCAGCGTGTCGCTGGAGACCAGCGGCGCGCTCGATGTAGCGGCGGTGGATTCGCGCGTCTCCCGCGTGATCGATGTGAAAACGCCGGGCTCCAACGAAGAATCGCGCAACCGAATCGAAAATTTCGCGCACCTGACCCAGCGCGACCAGCTCAAGTTCGTGATCTGTTCGCGCGCGGATTATGACTGGAGCAAGGATTTTTTGCGGGCACATCGGTTGACGGAACGCTGCCGCATTCTTTTTTCCCCAAGCTACAACCAGCAGTCGCCCACGATGCTGGCGGATTGGATTCTGGCGGATCGCCTGGCCGTGCGCTTTCAATTGCAGCTTCACAAAATTTTGTGGGGCGATGTCCCCGGCAAGTGATGCCGCGCGCCGTCGTTTTGCTGTCCGGCGGTCTCGATTCGGCGACCGTGCTCGCCATGGCGCGCTCGAAGCATTACCAGAGTTATGCGCTGAGCGTCGATTACGGCCAACGCCATCGCGCCGAGCTTCACGCCGCGAAGCAAGTCGCGGCGGCACTGGGTGCCCATGAACATCGAATCATGCGGGTGGATCTGGCGGGGATCGGCGGCTCGGCGTTGACCGACGCCAACGTTGCGGTGCCGGAGACCCTGCAGCCGGGTATTCCAGCCACTTACGTTCCGGCGCGGAACACCTTATTTCTGTCATTGGCGCTGGGCTGGGCCGAGGTGCTCGGCGCAAACGATATCTTCGTGGGCGTCAATGCCGTCGATTTTTCCGGCTACCCGGATTGCCGCCCCGCTTTCATTCAGGAGTTCGAGAAGCTGGCGCAAATTGCCACCAAAGCCGGCCTCGAGGGCGCGCGATTCAAGATTCACGCACCGCTGATCGAGATGAGCAAGGCGGACATCATCTTGGCAGGGTTGCAACTGGGTGTGGATTTCAGCGCGACCGTTTCCTGCTATCAGGCCGATGCCGACGGCAGGGCCTGCGCCAAGTGCGATTCCTGCCGGCTGCGCGCGGCGGGCTTTGCCGCGGCGAATACCGCCGATCCCACGCGATATCGCTAGCCGGACAGCAAGCTGCCGGGTTCCTCGAGGGTTGGCGGTGAACTGGCGGCGAAGTTCGGCTATGATGCGCGCCTGCAAATGGGACGGTAGCTCAGTTGGTAGAGCAAGGCCCTTTTAAGGCTTTGGTCCTGGGTTCGAGTCCCAGCCGTCCCACCAAAAATCAATCACTTAGACGCAAGTTGATACCGGTCGTACGGAAAATGTACGGAAAGAGAGATATGACGCTCCTCGTCGCCCTTACAACTCCCGAATCGATTTGGATGCTCGCTGATCGGCGACTTTCCAGGGGCGGTAAGCCAGTGAAGGAGGACGCCCGGAAACTGATGATTCTCGAGACGACGGATGGCCCAGCGCTTCTTGGCTACGTCGGACTCGGGGCCACAGAACTCGGGACCGAACCTGTCGATTGGATGAACAACGTTCTGCGCGGCCGAAACCTGCCGTTAGAGCAAACGCTCGCGGTGCTGGCTGATGCCGCGAATAGGGAATTGCCGGTCCATGTGCGGCCTATGCCGCAGCCGATCCACAGCATCGTGGTGACCGCCTTGGTGAATGATGACCCTCGGCTCTACACCATCGACCTGGAATTTTCACGCGATCGAAAGAGCTATCAGTTTCGGTATACGCGCCACATCAACTCTTCGCCGACCGGCCCTCGGACTGCAGAGTTGGCGTACGGCGGCAGTGGTTACAGTTACTTGGCGAAGAACAAGAAGCTGAAACGAGAGCTGCGCCGCATTATTTCTGCCATCAAACAAAATCGAGTGTCACCGTTGGTTATCGCCGATCAATTGGCGGCGCTCAACTACATTGTCAGCCAATCTGAACCTACCGTCGGAGAGAGATGTATCGTAGCGTGGCGCAACAGTAAAGGCGGCGTCCACCGCGGCGGTGGTGGTCATCAGTTTTATACAAAGTCGATTCGTGACCGCGACACCTTTGAGATGCCGCCGCTGATTGGCCAAGGCCTTGACATTCCGGCAATAGCCGAGGTCCTTATGCGGCACGTCTGCGTCCCGATGCTTTCGTCCCTCCGGACAGGGCAGCCGCCAAAGATCGATGAAGATAAGCTGAGGGCCGACTCAGACTGTTTACCTAATCAACCAGACGAAAGATTGCGTTAACTTGTGGTTTGGCCCGCTTACCGGCAGCTTCTCCCCGCTGTCGCCTGACCTAGCGGCCGTACTGGCGGCCCGGCGCGAGGCGGCGCAGCATCGAAGAAACGTCTAGACTCTCCACCATGAATTTTTGAGGATACCCAACATGGATGTAGGTCGAATCATCTCGAATCCGATTTTTCTTGGGCTCACGTCCGGTGAGCTGGCCGCATGGGCGCAAGCCGTTGGAGCAATTGGCGCTATCGCCGCGGCCCTGATTGTTGTCTGGTGGCAGCCTCGAGCAGCGCTCAAGGTTCGACAGAAAAGCATTCTAGCGACTGCTGAAGCGGGATTGGCGCGCGCTCAGGAAATCGGCACTGCCTTTGCCGACGATGATCGCCTTGCGATATCCGGCAGGCTCTACAGCGTATATCACCCCGCGGTCATTGCCGGCATAGTCCAAGCACTGACCAACGTGCCGGCTCACGAGATAGGCTCGCGCGATGGCGTGGTCGCGCTTCTGAGTCTTCGCGATCAATTCACCTTTCTCGACGAGACTATCGAAACATACATTCAGCCGAGACGAGATCAGGAAACCGCCAAGGAGTTGCTCATGCTGCCTGAAAAGGAGCAGAGCGAACATTTGCGCCGCCTCCAACCCGTTCTGGTCGGCAATGTGCGCACCCAACTCGCTGCGATCCAACGGCAATACGATTTGCTGCGGCAGGCGATAGGCGGCCGTGCCGGGAACATGAGAGGCTCAATTAGATGGGACCTGATCGCCATTCTCATATCGATCGGAGCGACAATATTCGCGGGCCTGCAGTGGTGGGAGGCGCACGAACAGGGCCGCTTGGCCAACGATGCCACCGTCAACGTCGACGTCGATACCGACCCGGCCGCCAATAGGCTTGGCGTTGCCGTGCGGAATTCCGGCCCGGGCGTCGCTACGATCAAGTCCGTAACGTATTACGTTGATGGGAAGCTGATCAGCAACATCGACGATGCGGTTGACCTGGCTAAACTCGACTCAAATCGATTGAATGAAATTGAGCTCACTGACGATGCAATGGGGCCCGGCGAAAATGTTTGGGTCCTCCGGTTCACAGCAAAAAAGGCGGACCAGGAGCGAGCCGCAGACTTCTTTGAAAAGCATCTCAACGTGGCCGTAAAGTACTGCTCCGCCGGCGGTCGCTGTGATACAGCTTGCGCCGACAAGACTTGCCCGGTGAGCCAGACACCATGACCAGCACGACCATCTGGACACTGCTGGCAGTAATCATTGGCGGTGGGATTAGTGTGGGTGGCCAGGTCATCCTCGAACTGGTGAGGGATAGGCGCAAGGCCGAGCAACTTTCCCATGCAATCGCGGGTGAGATTTCCGCCTTGCTGCTTCTTGTTGACGGCCGCCGCTATGTTGAGGCGATTCAGGAGCACCACGCTCTGGCGCGTGTCGGAACAGCCATGCTGTTAAGGGTCCGTATCGAGCAAACTTATTTCTCAGTAATTGAGGCTAATTTGCAAAACATAGGCTTGCTTCCGGCCGAGCTGCCGCTCCTGATTCCAAAATTCCTCATTCTCTCAAAATCGGCACTTGAGGATTTTGGGGCGATACGTGCTGGTGACTGGGATGGTAAGGCTGCCGCCGAATTGGCGCCGATGTATGAGGGATTGCGTCATGTCATCGTCGCCGCGACCACGACCGGGCGGCAAATAGTAACGCTCGTTGCAACTATCTATGGCAGCCCACACGGCCGCTACCCGTTTCGCATGTTCCACTGGTGGTGGATTGCACTGATATTCGTGGCCGCAGGTGCGGTTATCGATGTGACGGAGTGGTTGAGCCGGACCCGATAGCAGCACTCCGCGCTCGATTACGTTTCGCTATTCAAGGATTACCGTTATGAAGCGACTCGCTCTGATCTGCACTCTATTTTTATTTGGCGCGGCAGCCCACGCCATGCACACCGTAAAGGAGTACCGCGATATAAAGGCTAAGGGCGGTATTGAGTGGACGACTCTTGAGCTTGTCATAGGCGGATTTGGATCTGGATTGGAAGTAGCCAATGTGTTGTATGAGAGGAGAGGCGCCCAACCCCTCTATTGCCAGCCACCGAAACTTGCTCTAGCTGCGACGAACTACATCAAAATATTGGATGATGAAATCGAACGGTCGCCCCCGCCAGACACAACCTGGATTGAGACGATTCTTCCATTTGCGCTCGCTCAAGTTTTTCCCTGCGCGAAGAAGTAGTCGGCAATCCGTGGCTGGCGCGATTTATACAGTAGTCAGTCTTCCCCAGAACTGGGTTTGTCGGGAATCTCGCGCCTCGTGAGAATCGGCCAATGGGCCGTTACCGCCACCAGGTTTACACCAACGACACCAGGCCGCGCTGGGTGGCGGTGTTCGGGCTGCAGTGGCAAGTGATCGAATCACATCGCGTGGAGCCCGCGGCGGACCTTCCCGGCGCAATGGCGGCGGCGATCGAGCGCCTGGTGGGAGAGGGCTGGCAGATCGAGGCCGCGCCGCGGTTCGGGTTTTCGTTCATCCGGCGTGCCGGCGAGCGCCGGCTGCTGATGCTGACGCCTAAAGATCCGTATGACACTCGGCCGCAGTCGTTCAACCCATTCAAATAGGTCAATCGTTCGCCGTCACGTTAGACCTGGCCGCTCCACGATCTTCGACGGCCGCCAGCGTGGTAGCATTTTCGTATGCCCAAAAAGGTCACAGTCTATTTCTTCACGCACGTTGATGACGACGTGAATGCTGACCAAGTCTCGAAGCGCATGGCGCCGGCTGAGAAGATCGCTCGCGTCCACGGCGGCAAGTTGGATGTCACGGCGCTTGAGATCGATGACGCCGAGCTCGACCAATACGGCTTCTATGTCCCGCGGTCGGCCAAAGACCTGGAGGAGATGCTATATCAGCATTCGATGGGTGAGGGGAACGCAAGCGATACTGAGATGCTCAGGGCCGAGGCCGAACTGAAGGCTCTGGACGCTGTCGGGAGGAGATAGCAAGGCGCGACCTGATTTGGGACTGAGTTCATAACTATTCATCGCAGATATCGGTTAAGTTAGCGATTGCCAGGGAAACAGGCCCCGCACGTACAGAGGAGGTATCGAAAAATGCCAACACCCGGCTTATCTCTCGTCGGTTTCATGGATGAAACACCGGGAATTGAGCACCTCCAAAGAGCGTGTATTCCACCTGACCCCACGAATGCAGCTCTCAAAGCTGCGTGGCAATCGGCCAAGGGCATTCTTGGAGCGCCCACCGCCAAGGCGGGCAACCCTGACATTGAACCGATTCCGGCTTCGCATGCGCATTACATGCTGCAACTCATGCAACTTCCCTGGGTTGTGGCAGGGCTTGCCGCCGATTTGGCCGGCGCTACGTTCCAAATGATCGAAATCGATCCGCTGCTAGCGTTTCAACTAACCGTCGACACTGACCGCGGGGCATACCATTGTGCGGGTGTCAGTTCGCCTCCCACCATCGACGAAATGCTGGTGAAATGCCTGCCACTCATGATCACCCCTGAACCAATTCAGGTCAGCAATCTTGCGCAATCGATGATGATCAGATGTCGCAATGCTAACTTCCGCATTGTGCGTAACGGCGCCCTAAATGACCCCATGGGAAACTTGCAAGGTATGGGAGTATTGCTCGCGATGTCGCTTCCGTTCGTACACGTCGTACGCTTCAACGGCCGGTGCTACCTGCACAATGGATACCACCGATCAGTTGCATTGCGCATGGCTGGTGCGACCAAAATTCCATGTATTTTCAGAGACGTCCATACAGCTGAAGCCGCTGGAATTAGAGCTGATGGATCTACGTTTCCGGAGTCGCTCTTGACAGGAGCGGATCCACCTACGGTGGGTCATTTCACAAACAATCGAGCGCACGCTGTAAGCTTGCGCGAGCACGCCCGAGTGATAAATGTTAGCTGGTCAGAATACCTAGCCTACGAAGAGTAGGCTGGCTCGCCCCTCTACCGACAATTCAAGATTTGATGAAAGGATCCAGACGGTGCCGAGGGCGCGGTCGCATTGGGCGCGGGATTGCGTGTCGCCATCCCCCCAGTAGGGGCATCTTTGTGGGGAACGCTCTGTCTATTCGCCGCTATTGTACCGGTGGGTAACGAGCCAACAGCGATGTGGACGGAGTGTGAAACCTGAGGAGACGTCGATGTGGAGGCCGTCTCGTTTTTTGGTCTATTCATAACTGCTCTGCTCCCCAGTCATCCCTGATTGGAACGATCAACACAATACTAGAGTCTCGTAGCAGGCGAAAGTGTGACTTGTGGCACGTTCAGGGCCTTGCCGACAAAACGGCCCTTGTGAATGCCCAATCGCGTCACGGATTGCGACCGAGCGCCCGGCGTGGGACATAACCTTGGTAATTCCTACACCCGACCCTAATTTCGCGGCGAAGCAACAAAGCCGGACAGCACCTCTGGGCGTTAGCAATCGCTGCCCCCGAGTGCTACGCCTTCACCTTGAGCTTATACATATGGGTTTCCGGCCAGACTTCAATCACGCCACGTGCCGCGAGCAGCTTGGCCGCTTTCTTAGTCGCCTCGAGGTTGCCGATCCTGTGCCACTTCGTTGGATGGTCGGAGGCCCATTCCAGCATGGCCAACATCTGCTCGTCGACCAGGCGCTCGGCCGCGGTGAGTTTCTTCTTCGGCATTTTCCGCAATCGTAGCCCAATCGCCTAGGCGGCGGCAGGCGGGCAGATCGTCGGGGAGGGTTTGCGAAGGTCCGCGCTGCGCCGTGCCTTGCGCACTAGCGGAGGTTTAAGGCTGCCCCCTTCAGTGAATGGTCCCGACAGAACCTGTCCCGGTGACAGCGTCGCCACGAAGGGGGATGGCGGCGCCCTCGCGCAAACTCTGTTCGACGGCCGGCGATATTGGAACCGGCGCGAACTTCATAAACACATCGACCTCCCATCCACGCAGCGCTCTACCTATATCGTCCGTAGGCGCTTTTGCGAGCAGGCCAATCGCCATCGATACATACTGTTGGTTTAGCGACTCCCGCTGCTGGTTGACTGCCTCCTTCGCCGCTTTGTATTGCAAGTCCGCTGCTCGCCAGAGCATGAAGGCCGTAAACAGTGGAACAATTATGGCGACAATCAGTGTCAGGCGCTTTCCGATGAACTCAAACCTATCCTCGCGCGGCGGACCCGCATCCGAGTGATGCCGGCGAGACTTCTCCGGCCGGCGGCGCCGCGGGTCTCCATACGGCGGCACGTCCTCGCTCATAACCGTCCCACCTTGGCAAGCTCCGCGGCGCCGCGCACGAACCCGCCGACGAATCGCACCTGCTCGGCACTTCGACGCGGCCACCCTCGGAGTCTGCCCCAATAGTTTTCGGCCAGGCGCTTAGCCTTGAACATTGGGACGCAGTACTGCTGCGCGCAGTCCTTGGTCGGTCCCTCGACCATAAATCGATCGGTCAGAAAGCATGAATAGATTGAGAACCGATCGAGGTCGGTGGCGCGCCGTTGAGCATTCCAGTCACAAAGCCGCTCGAGGCGCGCGCGGTTCCGCGAGGCCTTCGCCCACCGGCGGCCGGCCGCGGCGCCTTTAGCCTGAACTTCATCTGTACGATCAATGCCCATGTTTCACTGCCTGATTGCCGGTGAGCCCGCGCCGGGACTTTAGCATCGTTCAGCGCGCTTCCGGCGGCTTACCTGAACGCGCGAAACAGTGCCCGAACGGATTCCCATACGGTGGCACGAACCGCAGTTCTCACAGCTAGTTCACCAAGCGACGCGTTGCCATTGGCAACGGGCTGTGGTGTTTCCTTCGGTGCGGCCACACCAAGCCGGCGCCTAAACGCACCATTGTCCGCTTGGTATTCCTGGAGAAGACGCTCGCGGTGTCGCTCTATCGCAGAAAGAAATATCTGCTGATACTCGCCTCCGAGTCCTGCAGCGATTTCGTTTACCTTAGTCTCGAATAGTCTACTGACCTCGATAGCCAGAGCCGGGTTCTCACTGCCGCGCGTTAGGAACGCTCTCCAAAACCCCTCGACCAGATCCCTGATCTCAGCATCTGAGAAATTCTCTTCAAATATTTGAGCTGGCGTTTTTGGTACTTCGCTCTTTGAATCGGCGGTCATTCGGATCGTACTCCCTGACAATCGAATTGCATCGCATTGGCATTCTAGCGCGATCTCAATTCAAGCCACAAAAGCTGCAATCACAACAGCGACAATAAGCGAAAACATCTGAATTGTGATCGCGCTCAATTGCCAGAGGAACCAACGAAGTTGTCCAGCGTCATTTCGCTTGTCGCTTATTAGCCTCCCTTTGACTGCTGCATTTAGTAGAGGCCTTAGCGGGAGGGGAATCGCTGGGCGCATCTCCTTCAGATATCTCGTCATTAGCGGAGCAAAGTATTTTTCAATGAGTTTTGTTGAGCCAACCTGCCGGATACTATCGAATTCCTGTTTTTTCTCGGTGAAAAAGTCGTTCATAATTCTTTGATTCACGTCGTTTAGGCCGGATGTGACGCCGACTGAAAAGCCAAGGTATTTGGAGATCAGACCCGCCAGGACGCTAATCGCCAAGGTCCAAAGCAAAGCCCGAGTTCCGCTCCGGCCTAGTGCGGCGTGTATCAAAGGAAGCTGTGTAATCGCTACACCAATCGACGCACCGCCAGCCGCCGTAGCCCAAGTGGAAAAACTGTCGGCACGCCTCCAAAGTCGAGCGGCTTCACGCATGTACTCGTGCGTAATCTCTTCGGCATGAGCCTGAGCGAACTTTATTAGCTCAGATTCGGTCAATTCAGTCGGGGTTGGGTTGATCTCGGGTACGCGGTCATTCATTTCGGCTTCCACGCGCAAACGAGTTTCATCTCACTCTCGGCAAGGGACTCCGGAGGAACAGGCTTCCACATAGAGGAGGAATTTGTAGGCGTGCTCAGAGTAGTCCCATCATCAAAGTAGGCCACTTTCGACTCGACGCGGTAAGCGTTTTCGTCGCAATTGATTGCCTCGAGATTCAGAAAGTAACTAAGCCACTTGGTCGTGTTCCCGCCGGGAGCCGACACGGTTTTGGGTGGGGGAACGCCTTTCGCCCAAAATTTGCGCACGCTGCCGTCGATTTTGATGCTTGATGTATCAACAAACGATCGGTAGCCGTTGTCGGTCCTTCCCACTGATACCCAATCTGCGGCGCGCGCCGTATCACATGCGAGTAGTAGCGCGAGCACTGAAACACTTGCAGGCCTGTTCATTTGGGCTTCAGTGCGCAGATGTAGCTGAGCAGCGCGTCCCCCATCGAATCAGGTGCTACTGGTGCCCATTCGGGCGCAGATTGTGGTGTCGTGTTGTTTGTTCCATCTTCATAGAACCATTGCAGGCCATCGGTCATCGAGTTTTTTTGCTGGCAGTCGAAGGCTGTTCTCGTCAGTGCATATGCCACGTATCGATTTTCGTACATGCCGACGCCTTTTTTGCTGTGCGGCGGCATAATAAGTTTGAACCACGCACGTCGAACATTCCCTGAGATGGACACACTATCGTTGTCAATCATCGCGACTTTGCTTGGGTTCGTCAGTGGAACAGAAACCCAGTCCGATGCCTGAGAAATACCGCAAGCCAGCAACAAGAGTCCCAGCGCTATTGTTTTTTGCATTCCTTCGCCTCCTTGGCCGACAGTCTCCCACGCCTGCGCGGACGGTTACAACAATTCGTAATTGTGGGTAACGCGGATGGCTCGCTTGAGTTGGTCGCGAGACATCCCCGCAGATTTGGCGGCCGCTAAGCGTGGATCAATGGACGTGCGCCCCTCCTTTGATTTTCGATCCGCACCTTGCTTTGGCTCGATCCGCTTCGCGATCTCGCCGGTCCTGCGCACTGCGCCGACCTTGGCGCGACGTAGCGTATGATAGGAACTCTTTCTTGGGGAGATTGCATCAATGAGCGACTTGCCGCCTCTGTGGTCATGGTCATTCGTATCGTTTGTCCTGGGTTGCACTGTTGGCTGGTGCGCCAATTTGTATTTCTATTGGCGCTCTAGAAAGGATTCGGCACGCTCGAGCGCGCAGCAAATCAGATACCTGAGCACTACGCTTGCAGCCTTCGAGGACGCTGGCTTCGTCAAGCTCACGCGCGACGGCAATGGTGTGATCAGTGGCGGCCGGATAATCACCATTGCTCCGAATGCAGGTGCTTTGGGGTTAGAAGGCCATCCGCCTACCATAGAGATTAGGGCGCAGTCTTCGACTATCGCTGGAATCGGTACGTGAAGTTCTGCAAACGTCTCATTGCCCGAATAGGTCCAGCGTCGTATCGGCGCGGGCTTGCCTTGCGCGAAGTGCCTGCTCGAATCTATTTTTTTGCTGGTCGGTGATTGTCTTGCCGATCACGCGATGCATCCAGCCCCGCGGCGGCGGCCATGAGATGCCAATCGCCTGGAGCTGATCGGCGGTCCAGGCGTTGCGCCGCGATTGATGCAGCATCACCCATTGATGGGTAATCGTAAACATCAGTCGGCCTCATCCTCATCGAGGACCGGCGGGCGAGACACTGGCGGCGCCGGCCTCTTGACCTTGGGCGCGTTCGCGCGCTCGTAAAGTTCGCGAGTCGGTTGACGTGGAGCGATAGCCAATCGTTCTGGCGATGTGGTCACCCGCTTGAACAGCACCAGGGCATCACAGCCCAGTTGCTCCAGAGCGCACCGTGGCTCATGGCGGCACCCGACGCAGGGCGCCGGCGCGGCCGGTAGCTTAGCCTCAACGGCGATTGCACGCCGCTTAGTTGGTCCATGAATCACGTACGGGCTCTCAAGGAGCGCGGCCGTATCAGCAAGATCGGCCACGCAATCCATGTCCATGCGGGCTCGATGCTGAGACACACCACACCGATCAGTACGAGACGCAGTACCATTTGCCTCTCAATTGGGGGGCCGGCCACGAGCCGAGGAAAGACCCGCGAGGGTCCGTTTTGGCTCCGCCGGCGGACGGGGTTTTGTATGGCGCGGCACTCACCGTCAAATCCGCGCCTGGCGGTGAAATGAAACCAGCCAGGAAGAAGGCGCGCGATGGGTCTCACCCGCGCCCGGCGAAATTGAAAATTCATTCAGCATTCGGGATCCTCGCGCAGTGCTTCGGCTCGTGCGCGCCACGGCGCTGAGAGTGAGTCAAGCCAGTCCTGGTGGTGCGAGGTTTTGTCGAGGTAATCGCGGGCCCTCTGACGTTCGCCTTCGTCATGCCACGATTTTATTTTGCCGCGCTCAAGCGCCGCCTCGATCACTGCCTCGCCTTCGTGGGCTGGATTCATTTTGTTCTTTGAATCCAGACTCCACTCCTGTTCAAGGACTTTGAGCACGCCCATCAGCTCGGCGCGCGCCGCACGATAGTCCGCCGCGGCCCGCTCGAAGCGCTCAAGCGTTGGCGTAGCTTCGGCCGCAATGATGATTGCAATGGCCGCCGTAATTGCATGTTCAGCACCCTGGACGTCAACGTTCGCAGATTCGAGCGCGGCCTGGGCCTGCCGTAACGCGTTGCCTTTGCGTATCGCGTCCGCATCGACAGAGGCCCGCTGTGCGACGCCGGCGGCCGCGGTAGCTACATCCGCGAGCGATTGCAGTTCGCGAGATTCGGAATATCGACAGCCGGCACGCACCCACTCTGCGCGAAAATCATTCGCTGCGCGTGTAGCATCCGCCGCCGCCCGCGCAGCAGCATCGGCTCGATCGAGAACCGTTTGCAACCGCGCCAGGGTTTCGCGCCTCTCCTCGAACTCCTGGCGCGCGCGGCCGCGGGCCTCGATAGCGGCAATCAATCGAGAGCGATCCGACGGCTCGCGCTTTTTGAGGAGAGACAACATTTACGCGCGGCCGGGCGTCATGATGCGCGTGACGTGGCGAATGGGAGGATGGAACTGATCCCAGCACGCGCCGTCCCTGCCGATGTACTTCGTGATCTCGCGGCCGCTCGGATCTCGCGTGCGCACCGCGCGAAGTTCGCCAGCCATAAAGGTGTTCGGGTCACTCAGCGCCGCGGCAGCGTCTGCGTAGATCGCATCCTCGATTGCGGTCAGCACGTGAGAATCTCCGATCTTGCTCAAGTCGGCGCCCTTGAATTGCTTGCTGTGGCTTTGAAATTGCCGCGCGAGCCGACACCGATAGTCGATTAGGCTTTCGCCGTTGAGCGCCGAGGGCGCGGAATCCCCGTATGCTCGGAAGATGCGATCCGCCTTCGATTGGGCCTCGACGAAATCCTTGCGTGAATCCATTTTCAAATCTCCTGGTGGCTCTGAAGTGCCGCTGTCGGCGAGGAACTGTTGAATCGCCGCTGTGGCATCCGGATGATTGCCTGCGCACGAGACCGCGAACTCGGCGTTCGTCCATGTGACGTCGTACTTGTCTTCGTCAATCGATGGCTTGAACTCGGCCTCGCACCGCGCGATGAGCACATTGCCGAATGGCACCGCTGAATCCAAATACTCTTCCGGCACAACATCTGCGTCCGGCAAGCCCCAGGTGCGAACGTGGTGCGTATCCTTTGGATGAATCAGCAGGACTCTTTCACCGTATTGGGGGCGGCCGACGCCGCAGCCTGATTGGAAGCGGATCCGGTGCCGTGCCACGAACAGGACCGGTGCGCCTGTAAGCTGCATCGACTTCGCGACCAGTTGATCGAGCGTTGTCACTTCGGCTTTTCCGCGTCTGCGTACACCGAGGGCTCGCGCGCATCGGGCCGCTGAAGGTTTGCTAACCGCGTGGCGCCCGCGACGAAAAACTCAGAGCGCGAAAGGGCTGCCATCTTCGCCGCTCTGTCGATCATGCGAAGATCTTTCGGAAGCGTGGAGATCGAAATGATTTTTGTCGTGCGAGCCATGGCGCGCATTACTACGCGTCGGTATTACTCGCCGTCAAAGATTTATTGATCCGGGTAATTCGGCGCAATTAGCCGGACTCAAATGTTGTTGCTGAATGGATATCGGCGAATACTATTAGCGACACTTCAACAAATGGAGTGTCTCAAAATGCCATCTAAGAAATTGCCGACGCCGAGCGCGCCGCTAGATATAAACCAGCGCTACTCGGTCCCCGAGGCTCTCGCGTACTTGCGCACAAGCCGAAAAAGTTTTTACGACAAAATCTTCCCGCGCATCACAGTGATTAGGGAAGGCTCCAGGACTTTTGTGCCTGGCTGTGAGATCGCGCGCCTAAGCAGGCCCGAGTCGCAGGCCGCGGCATGAACGCGGAAATGAAAACGCCGCCAGGGTCACGACTCCCTGACGGCGCCAATTCGATCACCAACACCACCGGAGTCACACCCACGCAGGAGCGAAACCGTTGCAACGGAATGTACCGCAAAAGCAAGTCTTAAACAAACCGGCGCCGGCGGCGCGCTAGAGGTGGCCATCGAATGCGAACGGTGGGAATGGTGCGCGCTGTTCGCGAGTGAGCACGGGCCGAAGGATGGCGGGACCAGGCTGGTGCTGTTCGCATTGTCGCTGCATATGAATCAGCAGGGCGGCAGTTGCTTCTCGTCGCAGAAGACGATTGCTGATCGATCGGGTTTGAGCGAGAGATCTGTTCGCACCCATTTGGCCAATGCCGAAAAGGCTGGCTGGCTCAAGATCGGGCAGCAGCCTCAGAAAAAGGGTACCGCCTGGTTCGTGCACAACTACGTGGCGACCATTCCGGAAGAACTGGTCGCCCACATTCCTTCCAAACCATGGGAAGACGATCCTCAATGGAACGAAGACCCGGCAAATTCTGCCGGGCGTAAGGCGAAACGAAAGCGACGACAGGCGGCAAATTCTGCCGGGTGTATGAGCACCGATACGGTTGAACCGGTGGTTGAACCACCAGAACAGGCGGCAATCCTTACCGAAGAGGCGGCAAATTCTTCCGAAAGACCCGGCAAATGTTTCCAGAACACCCGGCAAGGATTGCCGACTAACTCTTCATCTAACACTCCAATTAACACTCCAATAGAACGTGCAGTCGCAAGCGACCGCACCAGTGTGGTGGGGAATGGGACTGTAAGAGTTTCAATCAAGAATCTGCCAAAGGAGCAGCGGATCCAGCTTGCACGAATCGGACTCGCGAAGGGAATGAACCCCGAGGACATCCGGCCTCAGTACAACGTAACGGTCGATGAGGTCTCACAGGTCCCACTCAAGCAGCATGGCACTTGACAGGATGCGGATACTAGAACGATTCACGATGCGATCACCGACATCAAACACCGGAGCGAAACGATGAGTGAGGGAGAAGGCGACCCAAACGCGCCCGAGAGCGGCAGCCCCCCGCCGAAAAAATTGCGCAATCTACGTCCGCCATGGAAGCCAGGCCAAAGCGGGAACCCTGCTGGCCGTCCGAAGATCGAGCCGAGGGTCCGCAGGTTCGCGCGCAAGTTCGATCGCGCAATGTGCAAAACGCTGGCCGCAATTGCCATGGACGAAAAAGTCCCGCCAGGCGAACGCAGGCGCGCGGCCATGGATTTAATCAGCGTGGGTTCCGGCCGGCCCGCGCTGGTGCAAGAGATTGCTGGGCGCGATGGCGCGCCGGTTGGGCCTTTGGTCAACATCAACATGGGTACCCAAGGCCAGCAATTGAGCCCTGCTGATGCGTACAGACTGATGTGCGCCAAGGTGATCCCGGCGGACCCGAACCACCCCGCATTTAAGCGCCCAGTGATTGAGCAGCCACCAAGCGAAACCAGGGAAAAACCCCAGGAAAATTAATGTCACTGTCCCGTTATCTCAGGAATACAGAACATGATAGACTTACAAACACTGGAATTACCGCAGAATCCGGAGTCAATCATGGTTGCGAAGCGCCCCGCAGTTGCGTACCTCCGAACGAGCAGTTCGACCAATGTTGGCGAGGACAAGGACAGCCACAAGCGCCAACTCGCTGCAATTACAGCCTTTTCCAAGCGCGCGGGCTTCACGATTGTGTTGCCGCCCTACTGCGACGATGCGGTATCGGGTTCCGATCCCATCGATACACGGCCGGGCTTTCGGGATCTGCTGGGCTACCTGGCAGAGCATTCCGATGTTCGCGTTATCCTGGTCGAGAGCGCATCTCGTTTCGCCAGGGACTTGGCGGTGCAGCTCACTGGCCACAGCTTGCTCAAGGCGCGTGGCATCGAGTTGATCCCGGTCGATGCGCCGGATCACTTCACCGACGAAACGCCAACAGCGACGATGGTGAGGCAAATCCTGGGTGCGGTTTCGCAGTTCGAGAAGGCGAGCATCGTGCTGAAGCTCCGCGTGGCGCGCGACCGCAAGCGAGCAGCCAATGGCAAGTGCGAGGGCCGCAAATCTCACAAGGAAAAGCATCCGGAAGTGGTGAAGGCCGCCAAGTCCCTCCTCTGGGCGAACAAGCGCATGCAGGAAAAGCGTTCGTTGCGCGAGATCGCGGCGGAGTTGGCCAAGATCGGGCACGTGAGCGAATCCGGGAATCCTTACGGACCTTCGGCCATCCAATCAATGCTCGCGCAATAGAGCGCGGCGCCTCCGAGGCGCTGAGAACGCCACCCCACTCCGTAGGAGAGACGGTAACAAAGCGCGCCGCTCCAATCGCGTCTGCGTCGGTTATATGCGATGAATCATTCACCACGCGCATCGCACGAGCCTTGGGGTTGCCAGCGCTCGACCGAGAGCCACAGGAGTCGGAGGAGCAATATTTAATTCACCGGCTCAACCAACTGAAGCGCTACAACCGGCACTGGGCACATGCGACCCTGGAATGCCTGCCGCCTGACCTGCTCAAGCTCGCGGCATTGCAGATATGCAACGCGGCGGCCGATCACGCACAGGACCGCGCTTGCACAAGGGCGCACCGATGATCGCCGAAGCATTCGACTGGCAACACCCAGACTACGAACGCGTGTATTCGCAGCGTGCCGAGCGCTTGGCGCACATTCGCGCAAATCCGGAGATGTTGCCGGCATTACGTGCCCATTACGCTGTGAACGTCGCAGATTTTCTCAGCGATTGGGGCTCGACGTTTGATCCCAGAAATCCGGAGCGAGGGTTACCCTCGACGGTGCCTTTCATATTGTTCGATCGTCAGCGCGAATTGATCGCCTGGCTCCTCGAACTGTGGCGCGATCAGAAACACGGCATGGTCGAAAAATCCAGAGACATGGGCGCGTCCTGGATCGTCATGGGGTTCGTTTGCACCATGTCGCTTTTCAATCAAGGCCTCGCATTCGGAATTGGCAGCCGCAAGGAGGAGTTGGTCGACCGCAGCGGCGATCCGTCGTGCCTCTTTTGGAAAGGGCGCCACTTCATGCAGGGCCTACCGCCGGAGTTTCTGCAGGGCTGGTCGATTACCAAGCACAGCGCAGATCGGCGCCTCGTGTTTCCGATGACCGGGAGCATCATCACGGGCGAAGCGGGAGACGGAATAGGCCGCGGCGGTCGCGCTTCGATGTATTTCATCGATGAAAGCGCGCACTTGGAACGACCCGCGCTCATCGACGCATCGCTCTCCGCGACGACGAATTGCCGTATCGATATTTCGACGCCGGCGGGCCGCTCGAACTCCTTTGCCGAGCGGCGATTCTCAGGCCGACACCCGGTGTTCACCATGAGCTGGCGGCAAGATCCGCGAAAGTCGCTCGAGTGGTACGCGCGGATGAAACAGATGCTTGCGCCCGATGTGCTCGCCGCGGAGGTGGATCTTGATTACAGCGCGAGCGTCACGGGCCTGCTCATCCGCCAGGAGTGGGTGCGAAGCGCGATCGGGGCTGCGCAGAGGCTTGGCATCACGGTAAGCGGTGCCTGGCGAGCGGCCCTCGATGTCGCAGATGAGGGACGCGATGACTGTGCACTCGCCATCCGCCACGGCATCGAATTGAAGTACCTTGACTCCTGGTCTGGCAAGGACTCGAACATCTACGAGAGCACGGTGCGCGCAATTAGCATCTGCGATGTCTACCGCATCCGCGAGTTGATGTATGACTCCGATGGACTCGGCAGCGCCTGCCGCGGCGATATTGCCTCAATCAACGAGGCTCGCGCGGCCGCCGGCAAGTACCCGATCGCGGATGAGGCCTTCCGCGGGAGCGGCAGCGTTCCGGATCCTGATGGGGAACTCGTGCCGAGTCGGTTGAACCGTGATTTCTTCAGCAACCGCAAGGCTCTGTCCTGGTGGCACATCGCTCGCAGGTTCGAGGCGACCCATCGCGCCATCACGCAGCAGATCTCGGTCCGCGATGCGGATTTGCTGATCAGCATCGATCCGAACTTGCCGCAACTTGAGCAGTTCATTGCCGAACTCTGTCAGCCGACCTACATCATCAATTCGGCCGGCAAGGTGGTGATCAATAAGCAGCCTGAGGGCACGAAATCGCCGAACCTGGCCGATTCCGCGATGATGCTATACGCGCCGCGCGAGGGCGATCACTCTGCCGGCTACTTCGGTGCGCTTCTTGAGGCGCCTGCGGGCGCGGCGAATGATGAACCGGCACCGACGGGCATTGTCATTCCGGGCAAGGCGGACTGCTGCGTGGCCTCGATCGCTTGCAGCGAGGATACGATCGCTGTCGTATACATAGCCTGGTGCGGTCTCGTTTTAATGGACTCCCCGTTCGTCGTGGTCGACTGGAGCGTCGAGGAGATCGGTGGGCAATTCTCTACGCTCATTCCCCGTGTGCTCGCGCGACTGCGCGAACTGGCCATAGAGACGAACTCGGCTCCGGGCATTGCGATTCTCATCGATGGCGGTGGCCTGGGGATGCAAGTCTATTCCGATGCTTCCAGCAGCGTCGATGAGGTTCACCTGCTCGATCCGTACATTTCGGATCTCGACTTGACGGCGCGTGCTGTCGCCGCGAGTGCTCATGTGCTGCGTGGAAAAGTGAAAGTCTCGATCGGCGCTGCGGAGAAGACGGCGACTCTCAAGGCAGCAACCAAGAACTGGCTCGCGCCGATTCTGAATTTCTCGGCACGGTCACCGGAAAGCGCCGGCCCGTTACTCGCGCCGCTCTCGAATCTCGTGCTCGATATATTCGTTGACGACAAACGGACGCTGGCGCCGAAGAGGCGCGCATGAGTAGAGTCCAGTCGCGTCGAATAGTTGAATGCGCTAGGATTCACGTGCCACGAAGAAGGAGAAGCAGGTTGAGTAAGGACAATGAATATCTGCTTTGCAGCATCGTCGAGAGAGCGATGCTCGATAAGCAAATCGCGACATTTTTGCGCACACACCGCAATGGCCATACCCGCTTGGCTCAGTTGCTTGAATCGGTAGCTGCAGATCGCACCGAGGAAGAGTATGTAGAGGAGGTTGAGCTTAGGCGCCTCAATCACGAACAAGGTATTCAATCGGCGCTTACCGCTTACAACCAGCGTCAATAACTTCAGGGCGAACCTGCTATTGACAGGCAGGGCAATCCGATATTGACCGCGCGAATCAAGTTCGGTGATCCGGAGTCCGGAGCGCTTTGCTGATCTCGGCGAGCAGCTGCGCGGGCTTGAGTTCCGGATGATCGAGAGCAAACTGCTTGCGATAGATCTCCGCCCATTCCTTCCAATGCAGCGACATCGCGCATGCTTTGTATGCTTCCATTAGAGCAGTGCGGCTCATGCCCCATGCCGCGCACACCTCAGCCTGCGCATCATAGGCCTTGCCCATCTTGGTCACTTTCAGCCGCTTGAGTGTTTCCACGTAGTCGAGGGCTGCCATGTCATTGCGCGCGCGGTTTGTTGCCGGGCGGCCGCGGCCTTTCGCGGTCGTCACCATTGCTTCCATAGCGGCCGGGGTCTGCGCAAGCCGGCGCAGGTAATTAGCGATCTGCAGCCGCTCGAAGTCGCTCAATGCCAATTCGCGCATTGGGGAAGTCGGTCTTGAGAGATCTGGCTTTGATGAATTGTGAGGTGGCAGAGATGATGGAACAATGCCGACGATCTTATCCGCCCAACGTTCGAGTTGGAGTTTCATGTACTCAGACGCATGGGTCCTCGGCTTCTGAAGGTGCGGCCGCGGCATTTTTGCGGCACGCTTCGCCTTGGGAGGTAGGGCGCGCTTTATCTCCGCGGGACTTATCCCACGCTTCGCGATAGTTGGCGGTCTCACGCGGATGCCTTCACTGCGTTTAGCTTCTCTCGCATCGCGCTCGATATGAATTTGAAATAGTATTTCTCGATCATCGCGACGCTAGTACCCGTTTGCTGGGCCGTGGTCAGTGGGTCAATCTTGAAAACCTGCAGCAACTCGCTAATGCGGGTGTGCCTAAAGCTGTATGCGGAGGCGCCGGCGGGAATTCGCAGGGCGGGTTTCTTGGCGGCCTTATTCACTGCGGCGATCGTGCTGGCGATGCCATCGCACCATTGTTGGTCGGTCCAGTGCGTGCCCTCATCGTTCGAGATAAGCGCCGCTTGCGGAAGCTTTCTACGAGCCTGGTCCTTGAAGAATTCGATGCCCTCATCTGAGAGTTGCACAGCGCGGGATTTGATTTGCGCGCCTCGCCCCTTGCGATGTCGCAGCGTGACCGTACCTCCCTTGGCATCGAAGTCCTCAACCATCGCCAGCGCCAATTCGGAAGGCCTGGCGCCGGTGTGTGTATAGCCGGTCAAGAGGGCAGCCAGATTCTTGGGAGCAGCAGCGATAAGTCTGTCGCGCTGATCCGCCGTCAAGAATACGGCGACATTCTCCTCGCCCTCGTCGACTAGATGTTCGAGTTCCCATGCTTCGCGCCTGCCGGTATGTCCGTGAGATACAGCGAAATTCAGCGCAGCGACAACCGCGCGCACCTGACGATTGACGGAGCGGGGCTTGCGGCCCTTGCGTAGGTTGTTGCGCCAGGCTTCCACATCTTCACGCATCACCGCTTCGAGCTTCATGCGCCCGAATTCGCTGGTGCGTCCCACAGTCAGGCGAAACCGCTGGCCAACTTCCCAAGCCGTGTTGCGCCTGCCGACCGATCGCAGATGCTGAACATAGGAGCAGAGCGCATCGCGCACCGTTCCGCGAGACGGGGCGCGGCGTGCGCCATGGGTGATCTGCGAAAGCCAGCGCTCGGCACGTGTCTTCGCGTCGGTGAATTCCTCGATCTCACCGAGCGAGTTGTAATGCTGATCGCCATCATGATCGCGGTATCGCACGATCCAAGTGTTCGCGCCCGCTCGATAGCCGAGGTATGCGCCACGTCCGATCTGTGTCCAATGCGGTTCACGGCGCACTTGGAGCTTTGCGCGCGCGCTTTTTGTTGAGAGGATCGCCATTTAGTTTTCTCCGTCGTACGGAACCGTACGGAAAGAATACCCGACACAACGGGATACGGCCAGAAACTAGTTGCTCGTAAAATCAACATGTTACGAGTTAGATGAATACAGCCGGGTATCACTTTGTAGCCCTTTTAAGGCTTTGGTCCTGGGTTCGAGTCCCAGCCGTCCCACCATTCCCCCCCTTTTCCGGCGACTTCCAGCGACGTCCGGAGACGTCTGTTAAATGCGATAAAAACTAATAGAAATAGCTAGTTAAGCGCGATTTTATCGTCCAGTAACGTCTAACAATTATCGTTGACAGCGAGTTGATCGCAGGCACAACTGCGAAAATTCCTATGAGCACAGCGGCGATGGCAGAGTACCGAAGCAGGCGGGATCTCGTTTGTACGGTTCGCGAAGGACGGAAGCTCCCGATCGAGCTGCCGCGGTAAACGGTCAGAACGTAAAACGAGCACCAATGGTTGGAGCGGTATTGTTGGTGTGCAAATAGGGCACGCCGGGGCCGTGCGGGATGGCAATGGCGAGCCCGCCGCTCACGTCGAAGCGCCGACGCCCAACGGGGTCGACGGGTTGAACTGTTGGATGTGCTCGTAGCCGGCGTAGAAATTGAACTGATTCCACGTGTACTTGGCAGCGAGCATGATCGCCGTGTTGTCGGTCACGATGCCATATTCGGTGTTGTTCGTACCGATCACATTGTTCCCGCTGATGGGATTCGTATTGATGCTGTTGGTGGTCGACTGATAGGGCTGCGCCAGACTCTGGGGTCCCGGCAGGGGGTTCAGTACGCTGATCGCTTGGTTGTAATGTTGGAACACGGCGTCGATCGAGAAATTGAAGGCCTCCGCGCCCAAGTCAAATCCGTAGGCCGTGTTGTGCGCCTGTTCCGGAGTACAAGTGGCGGCGCTCCACGTCGAGGCGGCGGAGTAGCAGCCGCCCGAGCCGTCCGCGAATTTATACATCGCGCCGAAATGAACCGGTCCATAAGCGAGGCGGTATTTGATCGCCTGATCCCAACGGGTGTCCTCGGTGTCGCCGCCGCCCGCCATCGTGCCATTGTGCCAGGTCAACGGGCAGGCCGTGGCGACGAAGTCCTTAAAGCTCGCGCAAGGTTCGGCGGTGCCTGAAGCGGCCGGAGCCGGGCCCGGGCTCGGAAGATCCGCAGCGGGTTCGGCGCGGGCGACGCAGGCGACTGCGATCCTCGGTAGCCTGGTCATGGGTGGCGAAGCCTATATTTCCTTCTGGCCGGATCTCATCGACTCCGATGGAACCATTTCGAATGAGGACACGCGCGAATTCCTCGAGCGATACATTGCACAATTCCTGTCGCTGATTTCCACCCTATTGCCGACGGTGCAATGAGCGCCAACCGCTGTCCGTATGGAAATCAAACACCGTATCGTTTCGTCAAACAGTATCGATTAACAAGTCGCCCTGCTTACCGCATCTGTGTCGAGTTTGTGAAAAGCGGGTCGTTCATGATTGCTTGGGCATGTCCAAACACAGTACTCGGCGAATGATTTGCTTCACGAACGACTGTGTCAGCGGTTCCCTCGAGAACCAGCGCCGGTAGAAGAGCGGACCGGTAAGTGCCGCGATCACCACGTCAATATCCGTCGTTTTCGGCAGTTCGCCTCGCTGTATCGCCCGTTGAATGACAA
>Ga0210389_10000680_pt1 | contig 29266 bp, 20 predicted proteins | sample IncBWH28OmetaG_FD_160127 | JGI IMG/M metagenome (GOLD analysis project Ga0210389, IMG submission 160127) | Forest soil microbial communities from Barre Woods Harvard Forest LTER site, Petersham, Massachusetts, United States - Inc-BW-H-28-O ... | reverse complement strand
CGGGACAAATACAAAGACGTATAAAGTAATCGTGACACGGGCGGCGTCGGATCAAATCGCCACGCTTTCCAACCTGGCCATCAGCGCAGGTACGCTTTCGCCGGCATTTGCAACAACAACTACCGGCTACACCGCAGCGGTGGACAATACGGTAACAGCTACCACAGCAACCCCGACCACGACGGATGCCAATGCTACAGTAACGGTAAACGGCGCAATGGTAAGTTCGGGCACGGCATCGCAAAGCATTCCCCTGGCTGTCGGCCCCAACACCATTACCGTAGTGGTAACGGCACAGGGCGGCAGCAGCACCAAAACCTATACAGTAACCATAACCCGCGCACCGTCCAGCAATGCCACCCTTTCAAGTTTGGCGCTCAGCAGCGGGACATTGGCCCCTTCGTTTATAAGCACGACTACCAGCTATACCGCATCGGTGACCAATACAGTCGCCACTATTACGGTAACGCCTAAAACCGGTGTACCCACTTCAACAGTAACGGTGAATGGTATCGCGGTGACATCAGGCACCGCATCCGGGGCCATTGCCTTAAAAGTGGGTGCAAATACCATCACCACAGTTGTAACAGCCCAAAACGGAACAAATACAAAGACCTATAAAGTGACGGTAACACGCGCCCCGGGCGGCGCCGATAGCTATGTCCCCGGCATCAGCGTAACCATCCCGATAGCTATCGGGACAACCGAAACGCCAACACTGGCTGAAGACGGCATACAGGTACACCAGGGCGTATCACCCAACGGTGACGGCATCAACGACTTTCTCATTATCGAAAACATCATCAATTACCCGGACAATAAACTGATGATCATGAACCGGAGCGGGCAATTGGTGTTTGAAGCGAAAGGGTACGATAACAGTTCAAAAATATTCGACGGGCACAGTAATAAGAACGGACAAATGCAATTGCCGGGTACTTATTTTTATCAGCTGGATTATACGGTAAGTGGCGTGGTGAAGCACAAGACAGGATTTTTGGTACTGAAGTATTAAGTTCGCAGGCTTACGTTTATCATTTATATATAATTTATAGATTTTAAATATTGATATATAACTACTGTTTATTATATTCGAAAAAATATCTCTCCCCCTGGTTATATTTTTCGCATAACTACTAACAGCAATAGACAGTTAGATGATCAAAGTCTTTATTGTTGATGATGAGTTTCAAGGCAGGGCATTCTTACACAGTATGCTCACTCGTTTATTTCCGGAGATCGAAGTAGTAGGCATGGCCTCAACAGTTAATGAGGGAATCGAAGGAATAAAGAAATATCAGCCGGACATCGTGTTTCTGGATATACAAATGAAGGGCGAGACCGGGTTTGATTTGTTGGACGGCCTTACGACCATTGATTTTTCGCTTGTTATCACTTCTGCATTTGACCGTTTTGCCATTAAAGCGTTCCGTTTCAACGCCATCGATTACCTCTTAAAGCCTATTATCGAAGATGAACTGGTAATGGCGGTCGAAAAAATAAAAAGGCAATCACTTAAAAATCAACATTTATCAAAGCACCAGGTGGAACAGCTATATCGCGATATGCGCAATCCCCAAAAGCCACATGATAAAATAGCAATCCCGACATTGGAGGGGTTTATTGTAACACGGGTGGATGATATAGTGTACTGCCATGCAAACGGCAATTATACAGAGTTTTGCCTATGCGACAAAAAGCCTATGCTTTCAAGCTATACGCTTAAGCAATATGATGAAATGCTGACTCCGCAATCGTTTTTCAGAGCCCACCGCTCTTACCTCGTAAACATGACCCATGTTAAAGAATACCGGCGCAGCGAAGGCGGGACGATCACGATGAGCAACGGTCACCAGATCGAGCTATCCAGGACGCATAAAGATGAATTTATGCGTCTTTTAAATGTTACATTATGAACTTGGCGGATAGGAAGATCCGTTTACTTTGCCTTACGTTTTTATTCATACTAGCCGAACATCTTATTGCGTTTGCTCAACCGGCGGGTTTTAAATTGTATACTATTAAAGATGGGTTGCCCGCTACTTCAACCTGCACAGTTTACCAAGACAAATACGGTTATTTATGGATAGGTACAACGGCTGGGTTAAGCCGTTTCGATGGCAGGCAATTCGTAAATTATACCGTTTCTGACGGACTACCATCACTTCGGATCTCCGTTTTTTTTCAGGACAGTTATGACCGCCTTTGGACCGGAACGGATAATGGCATATCCCGATTCAAAAATAACCGGTTTATCACCTATCCGTATAGCGACAATGCCAGCGACTTATATGTGTTCACCTTTGTTGAAACGCCGGACAAAAAACTCTGGGCGGCCACCGGTAAGGGTGTCTATGAATTCACCGAAACTTTTTGGAAGAAAATAACGCTTTTCCCAGGACACGAAAACCGCGGTTGCCGCGGTATAGCTAAACTCGGCAATGAGTGGTATGTTAATTACGGCGATGATCTGGTTTACCGCGATGGAAGCGGAAAGTGGCAGTACCTTGCCAACTCCCACACCTTTGGTAGTATATTCAATGTCCTATCGCTTTTTCATGGGCACTTGTACGTCAGTATCGGTGCTGATATTTACGAAATAAAACAACATCATTTGGTTCCGGTATTTAGAGAAGCCGATCGGTCCTCCAATTACTTCTCTTATCTGGTCGATCATAACAACCGGCTTTGGATAACACACAAAAACTATTTCAAGATATCGAAACCGAACAACTGGGCTATATTTACGGACTCAGTGGGAGGCTTTTCTGGGCCAAGTTTTGTAAAAGAAGACTCGAGCCACGGTACATGGATCGGGTCACTGGAAGGGCTGCTTAAAATAAGACCAACCAATTTTACGATTATTGATCATGATGCGTCCGGTCCTCTGCAGGGAATATACAACGTCGTTCCGTACGGTAAAAACGTGCTTATCTCATCGGGGACCAAAAATGGCCTTCAGCTTTATGATGGATACCAGGTTACTCCTATATTACGCCCGCCGGGGCGCGGAAACGAAAATTACAACGTTGACCCGATAGATTTATATACATATGATGACAAGGGAACGGTATGGATGCTTAGCCGTTTTGCGCGCTTTTTAAAATTCGACGGTAAAAAGCTTACTGACTCTTCGTCGGTCTTGAAGTTAACTACACACGACTTTATCTATGACATGACCTATTCCCGGCTGCGCAAAATGCTCTTTATTTGCGCCGATTCCACATTGCTCTATGGTACGCCGCAAAAACTCTCTGTTTTTATTCCAGCCAACACTGCTAAACCAATTACGGAGCCTACGCGGGTAAAGGAGGTAAAGAACGGAGGTATACTTATCTATATAAATCATGCCGGCATCTATTACATTGACCGATCAAACCGCCTTTTTTCACTTGTCCGGGAAACCGGCATCGACGGTCAAAAGAAAAATGACCTGCAGGGTTTTTGGTATTATGACGAGGCGGCCGACGGATTGTGGATAAGCCTGCCAGGGATCGGCCTGTATCAATATTCTTTTCGGAAGAATGGCAGGCCTTTTCTGAAATATGTAGTTACCGATAAGAATGGCCTTCAAAGCACGAATGTACTAAGTTTAACTACCGATGCGTCTGACAGGTTGTGGGTTGCGTCCAATGTTGGAATAGACATTGTCAGGATTACCCCGCACGCTGGCCCACAAGTAGTTAATTATTTGAGGCAAGCTGATATGTCCATAGATGTTTCGGACATTGAACGGTTTGCACGGGATCAATCCGGCCATATCTGGCTCTCCTCACCTAAAAAAGTAATTCGATTTGATGCCAATCCTGCAATTCTCGCTGCATCAGGGCCCCGGATTATTATTGAAAAGGTTTTGCTTGACTTCAAAGAAACCAACTGGCAAAGAATTGCCAGTTCGATGTATTCTTATTTTGATTTACCATATCAGCCCGTTTTGAAATATAACCAGAACTCGCTTGATATTTTTTATAATGCCGTGGACGTTTCGGGCATCCTCTCCAACCCACAATATTCATATAAGTTGCTACCGGTTGATACCGCATGGGGTATCCCCTCGCGAAATAAGTCTGTAGCGTTTACGCAACTTCCGCCGGGCAAGTACACTTTTATGGCTCGTACAAAGGACGCAGCCTCTGGCTGGAGCAAACCTGCGGTTTTCGCGTTTACGATAACTCCGCCATTTTGGAGTGAATGGTGGTTTCGAATATTTGTCCTTATCGTTGCCGCAACGACAGTTGTTTGGGTATTTACCGCCCAGATCAGAAAGATCAAGGCGGACTCGGAGTTGAAAAATCAAATAAAGGACTTGGAAATGAGGGCATTGAAGGTCCAGATGAACCCCCATTTTATCTACAATGCATTAAATTCAATACAGTCTTTAGTTGAACAGGATAAAAAATCAGAGGGAATTAGATATATAGGCTCTTTTTCGAGACTATTAAGACAGGTACTTGAAGATTCCGAGTCAAATACAGTTAGCCTGGACAAGGAGCTTGACACAATCCGTCTTTATGTTCAGCTGGAGGCGCTAAGATTGGATGTTCACTTAAATTTCGTTCAGGAAACGGCTCTTGAAATCGTTCAGGAGTATGAAAAAATACCTCCGCTTATACTACAGCCATTTGTTGAAAACGCGCTTTGGCATGGACTTAGCCGTAAAGCAGGTGAAAAAATGCTGCGCGTTTCCACTGCCCTTTCTGGCGAACGCTGGCTGGTATGCACGATAACGGACAACGGGATAGGCCGAGAAAAGGCCGGCGAATGGAAGCGGCGGCTGGCGGTAATCTATGAATCGAAAGGAATCGAGATTACCCTAAAACGGCTAATCGATTTTAATGACGACATTCGACAGCCAATCGAATTTATCGATCTATTTGACGAACAAGACCAACCCTGCGGAACGTCAGTTGTGCTGTATATACGTCGCAAAAGGGCCTGAGTATTTATGCTTCGATAAATAAAACAGTACTTTCATCATTCATTTTAGCGCCTTCAATAAATCATCCCATTCCGGCGCTGCTTCAAGCTTTATTTTTATCCTATGGATTTTATTATCGCCATCGTGCTGGTTCTCATTTTTATATTTATAGGTATCTTTTGGAGCGGAAAATTGGCAAGAGGGCTGTCAAAAAATCGGCATAATCGAAAAAAATCCTGATCGGATCATGGCAATTCGTTGGTCTGTTTCCATTTTTTACCCTTGGTTGAGTCAACGGTTGCAATGTAATGAGATTAAAAATAGTTTTAACGCGAAACGATTCGGCAGTTTTGCTTTTCCGAACATTTGTTCACTTGCCTTTTTGCGTTTTTTCGCATGTTCCGGTCCCAACGCGTTCTTCATCGCAAATCATAATAGTCAATGCGCCGATCCGGCAATACCCAACTATCGGTGGCGGAACTTTTCCTTTGTTAATATCACGCACATCGCAGGCAGGTCGTCTTTGAAGTTCAGGAAAATGGTAACAACACAAGCGTCGCCGACGATCATACCAACAATATCGGACAAATACTTTTCCCGGAGACCGGATCTTTTGCCCCGGATCATGCCGTGCCGTGCGTTCAAGCCCATTTTTATATGCCTGGTACTATTTTCACTTTCCGTTTCATCATTTTCTCAAATCAATATCGTAAAGCATATTACTGAGGCAAATGTTCTCCCCACACAAATGACGAAATTGCAGCCAGTTGACACGCAATCAAAGAATTTTCAATTTTTGAATTTTGGAGAAGGTAGCTTCACCAAAGTTATTCACAGCGGAAATAGTGTCGGAAATATCGATGCAGCTATCTTCAATTGTCTTCATAAGATGTCCTTGCGACTAAGTTCTTTCAACCGCTACGGTTATAAAGACAGGCACAATTGCAACGCGTTTGATAAAGGAGAATATGCAATGAAAAACAGCTATTTACCGTCCGGTCAACATAACAGCTTTCGGTATTTCAACAGGGCCGATTTGAAAGATACGTTCGTTCCGCCGGATGTGCGGATTAAACAAGCAAAAATATTTGATAAACTGGAAAGTGGCACATTGACACGTGATTATTCAAAAAATGTTAAACCAATACAATATTTAATAACAACTACGTTCGCCTCACTTTATTTTAGCGCTTTGGCCAGAATAAACGATTTATACCTACCTGGGGGCATCACTGGCAAATGGCTTAACACTGGAAGTGCGCATTCGGTTGCAGATACCATATTAAGCAGCGGCAACCACCTTTTTAAGGTAAAACCAATTTACGACACCGGCGCGGCTTCGAAAAAACAAACCTGGCTTCGCATCAGCATCATGAGGCTCCTCTACAAATCCTGGTGGTTTTTGATATTAAGCGGGATTTTAGTTTTAGCGTTCACGTGCTCGTTCGGATATTACCGAATTTACTATAATAAAAACCTCGCCAATATACGCGGGCGAATTGCATCGGACCTACATGATGATATCGGCTCGACATTGAATAGTATTTCTATATATAGTGAAGTTGCCAGCCAACTATTGCAAAGCGATGCTGAACGCGCGAGGGCTATACTTGAAAAAATGGGCAGCGCTTCGAGATCTATGATTGATAATATGAATGATATTGTGTGGTCAATCAATCCTCAAAACGATGATTTCGAAAATATTTTACTGCGAATGCAATATTTTGCCGCAGAGCTGCTTTCTGCGAAGAATATACTACTTCAGTTTGATGTCGATGTTCATTTGAAAAAGATTAAATTGTCTATGGAAAAAAGGAAAAATTTCTACCTGATTTATAAAGAAGCAATAAACAACGCATGCAAGTATTCCGGAAGCAAGATGGTCAATGTCTGCATAGCCGAAAAAGAAAGGCATATCGTCATGATCATAACCGATAACGGAAAGGGCTTCGATATTATAACAAATGGCTTGGGTGGCAATGGGCTAACAAACATGAAAATGCGGGCAAAAGAGATAGGAGCAAATTTCGAGGTAAATAGCTGGCCCGGAAAAGGCACGAGAGTTTATCTTAATATGAGAACTTAATATATATATACTTTGCCGATTGATACTCAATAATTTATACTACCCAGGAATGTAGTTTTTATGTCGATATTAACCATGAATTTTGACCTATGCCGCAGGATATTCGCGTTACAATATTTGAAGACAATTACTTGTTGCGGGACAGTTATTATCAACTAGTCAATGGAACCCCCGGATTTACGTGTGTGGGTTCGTATGACAGTGCAAAAGATCTCGTCTTCAAAATAAAGCTTTCAAAGCCAGATGTAATATTGATGGACATTGACATGCCGGGAATTGATGGTATTGAAGCCGCCGGTATTGTAAAAAGAGATTTCCCTGATATTCATGTAATCATGCAAACAGTGTTTGAGGATGATGACAAGATATTTGCTGCCATTTTAGCAGGCGCAAGCGGTTATATTCTAAAAAAAACACCGCCGGCAAAAATGCTCGATGCAATTGCCGATGTATGTGCCGGCGGCGCTCCGATGACGCCGATCATCGCCGGGAAAGTTTTGAAGCTCTTCCGCAAGGGCGTCAAACCATTATCTAATCCCAGGGAAACAGAACTAAACGTACGCCAGCATGAAATATTGGAGTGCATAGTTGCCGGGATGAGTTACAAAATGATAGCTGATAAACTGTTTATCTCGCTGGATACCGTACGCTACCATGTTAAAAACATATACGACATTCTCCAGATTCACTCCAAGTACGAGTTATTCAAGAAACATGGCAAATAGCTTTTTATTACCGCCATTGCCGCAGCCAGACGTTGCTTATTTTCAAAACCACATCTTTAGGTAGTCATAATAAGGCGTCATCGAAGCACCTTTGATTAATAAATTATTAGTTGCCTGCCTTGAGCATGCAATTCAGAGAGCCATATTTCTCCTTTTTATATAAACTGCGAACAATAGAAATGTGCGTTTGGCAGTACTGATTAAACTTTTGATACAAAATAGGCCTTCAGGTGGAAAAACTTGCTTTAAATACCGAGACCAAGCACGCCATAAGAATTGCGCAGTCAATCGCAAAGGAGTACTCGAACGCAAATTTTTCGGGTTCTCATTTATTGCGGGCAATTCTGCATAAGGACTTCAGTTTGCGGTCCTATCTTGAAAAGGCCAAAAAGGATTTTTATTTTATGGAGGATTGGGCTGACGTGCGCATTGAAGCTTACCCCAAGTCCACCAAAGTTGAAGAACCAACCGGCGACGAAAAAATAAAAGCAGTATTTGACGAGGCGGAGAATACGCGCATAAAACTCTCAAAAGACGAAATAGATCTGCTATCCATTTTGGGCGCTTTATGCACACCCGGCATAGCCTTTAGCTATGACCAGCTAAAGACATTGCCAATAACAGTAAGCGAACTGTTATCTGAGAATATCGAACAGCAGGCACTCGAAACTGCAATAGGCGGGTCAACAGCTCGAAATCACTCAACAACCGTTTTGACCGCTCTTTCAAAATTCTGCATCGATAAGACAGCAATGGCCCGCGAGGGTAAACTCGACCCTGTGGTTGCAAGGGATCGGGAACTGAGGATGACCGCCGAAATACTCGGGCGGAGATCGAGACCAAACGTTATAATAACGGGCGGCCCCGGCGTTGGAAAAACATCTTTGGTAAACGGTTTTGTGTTCAACGTGCTGGCAGACAGGGTGCCGGCTAACCTGGCAAACACCCTGATTTTTGAACTTGACGCCTCGTCATTCATTGCGGGCGCGTCATACAAGGGCGAGGCCGAGGATCGCATGAAAAGCGTAATAGGCGACATTCAACAATTTGATAAGGCGATTCTATATATCGACAATATACATTCGCTGATAGATAAGAATGGATCGACGCCCGGCATTGTGAATGTTCTGAAGCCGCAGCTTTCAAGGGGACAGCTTACCATTATTGGAACGACCACCAATGAGAACTATCGCAAGCACATTGAATCTGATGAATCCTTCAGCAGGTTGTTTGAAGTTGTAAAACTGGAAGAACCGGATGAGATAGCTGCAGCGCGGATGATCAATGTCATCGTGCCTTATTTCGAGCGTCACCATAATCTGAAAATTGGCGAGGGCGTTGTTACCGAGTCGATAAGGCTCGCCCGCAGGTATCTGAATGAACGCAGCCTTCCAGATTCCGCGATCGATCTGATTGATCGTACTATGAGCGCCCTTAAATTCATGGAGCAAACCAGTGAAAAAGATATCGAAGCATTAAGAGCGGAGCTGTCGGCGTTGTTTACCTCCAAAAACAACTTACATGAGGACCAACGACTAAACGAATTACGTTGGATGCACGGGCTTATAAAAAATAAGATCAGCCCTACCCTGTTTGCCTCGGTTGGTGAAGAAGGGACAATAAACGACGGAATTAACGGAGAGGAGCTATTTGATGCCATGAATAGCATGCTCGACAAATTACTGGAAGCGGCTTTGATAAAACGCGAGTCTGTCGAAAAATCAGATATAGCTTCTGTTGTCGCAGGCAAAACCGGAATACCGGTTGGCAAGCTGCAGGCAGGCGAGAAAGAAAGACTGATGAATATGGAGAACTTTCTTAAGCGGCGTGTAGTTGGCCAGGACCACGCAATTAAGTCGGTTTGCGAATCTATTCTCGAATCACGCTCAGGCTTAAGTAAAGCCGGGCAGCCAGTTGGTTCGTTCTTTTTCCTTGGCCCTACAGGCACCGGTAAAACCGAACTTGCCAAATCACTTGCTGAGTTCCTGTTTGGCGATGAAACCGCGCTTATCCGCTTTGACATGAGCGAATTTAAGGAGGAACACTCGGCCGCTTTGCTATACGGTGCGCCGCCGGGATATGTGGGTTATGAAGAAGGCGGATTACTGGTTAATAAAATTAGGCTGCACCCTTACGCGGTAGTTTTGTTTGATGAAATTGAAAAAGCTCATCCTGCGGTATTTGATCTTTTTTTGCAGATAATGGACGAAGGCAAATTGCACGATCGCCTTGGTAAAGAAGGCGATTTTTCAAACGCCGTAATATTATTTACATCCAATATCGGAAGCGAGTTCATAGCAGAAAGCTTTAAGAAAAATGTTATCCCCGCATCAGCTGATCTGATGGAGATCATGACCCGGCATTTCCGCCCGGAATTTTTAGCGCGCCTTACCGAGATCACACCCTTTTCACCGATCACAGAAGAAATTGTGGTCAATATATTCTCTATCCATTTAAAAGGATTACTGGGTATGCTCGAAAAGCAGGGTATTACGCTTACAGTAAGCGATGGCGCTAAGGAATATCTTGCCAAATTAGGGTTTACACCAAGATATGGCGCCAGGCCGGTGCAAGGGGTGATTCGCACCCAGATCCGGAGGCCCTTATCGAGAATGATCATTTCCGGTGAACTGCAGCGTGGCGATCATATCGGCCTGGAACTTGGCGATGACGATAAAACGAAATGGGTAAAATATAACAAGGAGCTAGCCATTGCGCAATGACCGGCTGGAGAGCTCCATTTTTTTAATAATTAAAACCATAACGCTATGCCTAATTATGAATTTGGCGGAACCGAAGTGCCAAAAGATGCGAGCGAAGCAATAGCTGACATACCGCAAAACCGCACGCTGATGATCGAAAAATTAACCGCCGATCCACCCATTCGACCTGACGTGGTCGGGGGATTGAAAACGGTCGAGGAAGTGTTTCAGCATTTTCAGCCGCGTATCGATGTTGAATTTCAAAAGGATGATGGATCGTTCCTCAATGAGCAGCTCAGCTTTGCGAACCTGGGCGATTTTGGCACTAAAGGTATCACCGGCCAGAGCAGTTATCTTAAAGACCTGGAGATGCAAAAAAATGAGTATGCTAAATTGATCAAACAGTTTAAATCGACCAGGCTGCTTAAAGCCGTAATGGAGAATCCGGATAGCAAGCAAGCTTTTGTAAAAATGCTTGAGGCGCTGATCCAGGAGATTGACGACGCTGACTAAAAACTAACCGTAACGCCTAAAACATTAAAAAGATCATGGAAGAAAAGCTTCAGCAAGCTACCAACGGCACAATGCTAAAAGAAGGCGAGCGCCTTCAGAACGCCGAAACGGCAACGAAAGAGCAAGCCGACAAGCTCGCCAAATTCGGTGGATTTGAATTTGTCGAACTTGCCGTTGATGGCACACAAAATTTGAATCCGGATAAGAAGGCCAGGAAGAAGATATTTTTGTCGGATGTCGAAAAGAGGCCGGAAAGACTGGCTTTAAAAAAGACGCTGCAGCTTTGGAAGAGTATGCTTACCGAAGCGCAAACTGTTGGCGAGGTGATAGACAAGGCCGAAGCAAAGGCACGAAACACTGACACCTTGCTTAAAAGCAACCTGCTGAAGGCGCTGGAAGCAACGCGCGATATGGAGCGATCCTATCGTTCCGTGGCCCTTTTTTATAAGAATACGAAAAGTGATAAGCTGAAAAACGTGTCGATCATGAATGCCGAATTGGACCAGCTAAAGGACCTGGACAATACCCGGTTTATTGATGCAGTTGCTGCCGAACTAAAACAAAATTACGACCGGCTTGACCTGCGCAATAATTATTCTATCCTCTGCATGCCAGGCTACCTCGGCTCGAACAAAGTGGTTGAAAAATGGGCCAAGATAGCCTATGAGAACAAAGTGATGCTGGTGACCGATTTTGAACACCTGGACGAACCAGACGACGTAATGGAATTGTTCGAGGCGGCAAACCTTACCGGCGGGGATGTATACCGGTCCAACGTGATGATGACCTGCAACTGGCTGGTAGGTCGCGGTAAAGCAGGCGAAGTCGGCGAGGATGAAGACCTGTTTGTGCCACCGTCGGGCGCGTTGGCTGGTAAGATGTACAAAACGCTGATGAGTCAGGTCACCGCCGGCAAAAAGCACGGCGGGATGAACGAGGTGGACGGTGTGCGCTTTGACCTGAAAAAAAGCGAAATAGCTGACCTGGAAAAACTGGGCCTGATACCCATGGTGAACGATTATGGTAAGGTAATGGCTTTCTCAGCCAAAACATTGTTTAAGGGCGATAACCTGGGTCTGCAAACCTATTCCGTGGTGCGCGTATTTGATTACGTTACCAAAGTGCTGATAGACTTTTTGAACCGGCGCGCGTTTGAGAACTGGAACTCAAAAGCCGAAAAAGATTTGCGTGCTCAAATGACGAAGTTTTTGGATAGCATTACCGGCCCGGATAAATTAATAGAAAACTGGAAGATCATGCGATTTATGCAGGATCCACAGCAGAAGGACCGGATTTGGCTCGACATACATATGACCCCGTATTTTCCGGCCAAAAGCTTTATGATCAAAATGGACGGCCACAAAGGAGAGGATTCTGCCGAGTGGGAAACCGAATACGGAAAAGCATAATCAAAAAATAAATACTAAATGTTTAACCTTTAAAATAAAAAATTATGGCAACTCAAACCGGCATTGTCCTTAACGTAAACAGTAAGGACTACGATGCATACAGCTGCAGTTATCACTTTAACCAGGGTACTGCGGGCGATGGCTTCCCTAATGGTTCGGTCATCGGCGGGCAGATACAACTGATCCTCAATTCTACCAAAGACACTTCATTAGTGGAATGGATGTGTGATGCAAGTAAAAACTACGATGGCAAAGTTACATTCTATCAACCCGATGATCTTACCAAAACCATGAAAACCCTGAATTTTAAAAAAGGGTTTTGCGTGAGCTACGCCGAGAGTTTCAGCAGCGGGCCAAACGGCACTCAAGCCATTGTTATTAGCGCCAACGAAGTCTCGATTGGTAACGCGGATCTTAATAATAATTGGCCAGCCTAAGTGGTCGGTTATAGTACTTAAATATAAAACTGAAAAACATGGCTGAAGATTTTGACAGTTTTTGGAAAATTACCAGCACGGCTGGTACCTCACTATATTTGGGAGCGGGTATAGTCGGTGGCGCCGGGCACTTAATACTTAAATTTCTTGACCCGTATACTAATAAAGAGTATAAAGGCACTTATTACGGAGCCGGAGTAGGGGCTGGCGCTGGTGTTAAGTGGGCAAAAGGCGCGGAACTGCTCGAGAAATATTTTTTAGCACAGCGCGCAGCAATGAACGAATATATAAGCAATCATGCCGAAACGGATATATATCGGAGTGCTATCGCTCCATTTCCCCCCTCGCGGATCAATAACACAGCGGATTTTAACCAGCATTTACTAGTGATAAGCGGCTCGGCCGAGTTCGGGGCTAACGTCAACTACAATACGCTTTTTTTTCACAGTTTTCCACACAGCGTACTTCAAGCCGTTTTCTCACCTGTATCGATCACGGGAATAGCAATAACTGCAGGATGGGCTGTCGGCATGGTTGGCGCCCAGGTAACCTTCGCGGAGTTTCATTGTACAGAATTTATTTCAGTTTAAGGCTTACCAGTCAATGACCAAAAGCCAGGTTTCAATCGAATTAAAATATGATGCGAATAACGGCGGAACTGTTATCCGCAGCGGCATTTCACAAATTATGATTCACCAGTCCGTTAATTCACACCATTTTTTTGAGGTAACCTGCAATGCGGATTTTATAGAAGATAAAAGCGATACAATACTTCAAAAGTCCCGGGAATACATCGGTAAACCAGTAAAAATTCAAATAGCCGACAGCCTGCTTATTTGCATCGTGACAGAAGTTGGTATCAAAAAATCCAGTACTGGTTTTAAAGGCGATCTAATTATTAAGGGCCGCAGCCCCGGTTTTATTATGGACGACAGGCCTAATACCCAATCCTTCACCAACATGCAACTGAAGGATATTGTTAGTAAGGTAAAAAGATCCTATCCGGGCAATATCATCCATTTTGACGATGGCAAGATCGCGCCGCAATACCACTCGAAATTGGAATACGTTACCCAGTATAACGAGAGTGGCTTTCAGTTTTTACGCCGCCTGGCAGCTGATTTTGGAGAGTGGTTTTATTATGATGGTACCGAGACTTATTTCGGACTGCCATCCCAAGAGCATACGGTAAAGCTTTACACTGGTTCTGATATTCAAAACTTCGATATTTCAATGCAGGTACTGCATGTGAACTACAAAATGCAGTTGTATGATTACCTGAAAAATGAAACCGTGAATAAGTCAGGCGGCGATGCCGCCAAACCCGCCATGGACAGTCTATCCGATTATGCGTTTAACGCGTCAAAAAACCTATCCGGGTTTTCGCCGCAATACATAAACGCAGAGGTTTACAACCTGGAAACTCCGCTCAGCCAGGTTGCCAGTGAAATGGTAAATATTGAGGCCGGTTTGGATGCCAGCCAGTTTGTGATGCTGCAGGGCAGCTGCACGCGTTCAGATCTGAAACTCGGTACTGTTATCCAGGTTAGGGAGCGGTCGGGCCCGGACGGTAACAACGAAGAAAACCTGGGTGACTATCGTATCATCGCAATTACGCATACCTCACACGGACAGGGCAATTATCAAAATACTTTCAAGGCAATCCCTAAAACGCTCAATTCCCCGCCGCTGCCAAAGGCGAACCGGCCCATTTGCCCGACACAGCCCGCTATTGTAACCGATAATAACGACAGTATGGGCCGGGTGAAGGTGCAGTTTTACTGGCAAAAGGAAAGCAACCAAAAAACACCCTGGTTAAGGGTACTAACGGCCCAGGCTGGTGACAAAAGGGGATTCCTTTTTGTACCTGAAGTTGGTGACGAGGTATTGGTTTGTTTTATCGACAATGACCCTGACCAGCCTTATGTGGCAGGTTCGCTTTACCATGGCAAAGCAAAACCAGAGGGCGGAGGAGATAATAATGCAAAGGGAATAATAACGGCGGGCGGCAATCACATAGTGTTCAGTGACAAAGCTGACAAGCAAAAAATAGAAATCTACAATAAGAAAAACAAAATAACGCTGCACTGCGAGGAGGATGGAGGTATCCTGCTTTATTCAGAAGAGATACTTCGCTTTAAATCCGATAAGGACATTCGATTCCATGCGAAAGGACGGTTTGACGTGGTTGCCAAAGAGATAAATCTCTACACGCAGGAAAATACCGATATTAAAAATACTGACGCGGATTCACAATTTGCGATGACCGCAGACTCGCTTAGATTGATATTGAAAAAGAAATTTGAGATGCAGGGTCAACAGGGACAGCCAACTATTGATGTTAAAATTAATGCGAAGGAGATAGATATGAATGCAGCGAGCACCTTGAAGCTGAAAGCAGATAACGAGATCGATATTGCTGCGAAGCAGGCTCTGTCTGTAGACGGCGGGCAGATGGCCACAATAACTGCCAAAGAAGGCCTGAGTATTGATGGCGGGAAGTTGGCCATGATAAGCGGAAAATTGGTTAAAATAAATTGACAGCTGGGCTATGAACAAAGGTTATTACACCCTGCCGATCGCCTTTCATCGGATCATCGAGCGAAAAGAGCTATCGAGATGCGATCTGCAGGCATCTATTGCCCAAAATATCCACTTGCTGCTGGTTACGTCGGTTGGCGAGAGCCGGTATAATTCAAACCTCGGCAACCTGGTTTGGGAATCGGATTTTGAAAATATTTATAACCTGAATGCGTGGACAGACAGGATGGCGAAGGCGATCGCTTTAACGCTCAAGGGGAATGAGCCCCGGTTGACGAATGTTACGATTCAGTTGGAAATAACACAGGAAGAAACCAGCAATAATCGCGGCGGCGCAACAACGGCGATAAGAAAAAGACTTGATATGCGGGTTGCCGGCAATTTGCAGAAAACCAACGAACCCTTTGTTTTTTCGGAACCGATTTACTTAAGCCCCATTTCGTTCGATTAAAGTAAATAAAAACAGGATGGCAGGCAAAACATTAAAAGAGCGGGTAAAGACCAGGATGATGCAAAATGCGGCGCACTTATGGGGCGCCGAAAACGGCGACATCGAAACCGATTGCGATCCATTGGTATCCATGCTGATCGAGGCCTGCGCAAATGAAATAGAAAAGATCAATAACGAGATAGAAAATACCGATGCCAGGGTGATCAAATATCTCGCACAGCTTATAACACCCGATATTATTACCGGTTACCGGCCGGCACACGCTATAATGCAGGCAAATCCGGTTGAGCAACAAGCTGTTATAAAACCGGAGTTGCAGTTTTGTTTTACCAAAAAGCTACAGAATGATGTAAATCCCAAATTGCAGGGCACCGAAGAAATTTTTTTTTCGCCGGTTGCAGAATTTAAATTAATAAACGCAGCGGTAAAATACCTGGTTTTTAACGATACCATATTTGAAAATGACAACGCTTACCAGAAAAGACTGATCGCCGACAGCTATAGCGCCCAAAAGTTAACGAGGGGTTGTTTGTGGATCGGGCTGGAATGGCATAGCCAACCTGAAGGCGCTACCGAACTAAGTGTATATTTCGATTTAAAGAACAACCCGCTTAAGGGTCAGTTTATCAATCTTTTGCCTTACACCCGGTGGAGCATAGAAGGCATGTCGTTAGACACGGTCCCGGGCCTCCCTTTGCTCATTAAGAATGAAAAAAGCGAACTCACGAACGAGTTTGGTACCGACCGGCACCATATGAAGGAGGTCATGTCGGGTTATAGCTCGCATTATATCACAGTATCAAATTTTGCCGTCGCAAAGATTGAACCCGGGCACCCCCAGGTTTTTAAGGATGTTTTCGATCAAAGTGATATTGAAAAGCTCTCTGAAAAATGCTTTTGGATCAAAGTGGAGTTCCCGAACCCCGTTACGGAAGAAATGCTGCCGGACCTGGTTTGCGGCATCAACTGTTTCCCGGTTGTGAATAAAAAAATAAACGAGCTGACATTCCGGCTATCACAAAACCTCAACATCGTGCCACTTAAAAGCCAGGATCATTTTTTTGCAGTTAGGGGTATTTATTCGCAGGAGGGAGCTGCTTATGCAAACAGCCCGTTGAGCAATGCAAACAGGCTCGACACGGGTACGTTTATTATCCGCGAGGGCGGCACCGAGCGTTTCGATAAAAGGAACGCCGCCGATACGGTATACCATATGCTCGATCTTTTGCGGGACGAAAGCGGTGCATTTACGGCTTTGGGTAATGAATTCATCTCCTCCAACTTAAAGCAGTTAAATCAAACCCTTGCATTTATCGAGCAAAGAATAAATAATACCGGTGATTCACGGGATTCAACGCCCTACTTGTTCGTAAATCCATTCAAAGAAGGTGAAAATATCTTTGTCTCATTCTGGACTACCAAAGGCGAAGAAGCAAACAATATAAAATCCGGGAGTAAACTAGACCTGTACGGAAGCAGTGATGTTCAAAGCGATAGTATCCTGCTTATCACCGGTACGCGGGGTGGCCGGGCCAGGATGGACGATATGGAGCGGCTGGCTGCGTTTAAAATGGCTTTGCTATCGCGCGACCGGATAGTAACCCCCCAGGATATAAGAGTTTTCTGCTTTAACGAGCTTGGCCGCGAAATAGAGGACGTAACGGTAAAAAAAGGATTTGAGATATCGAATGATAGTAAAGGAGGCTTTCTTCAAACTATTGAAGTTACGTTAAAAATATCCAGGCGAAGCCGGTCGACCGGCGGCGAATGGAAGGATATTGCTGATCATCTCGGAACTAAGATTATGAACAATACGGCGGGATTGACGCCGGTACGCCTCCTGATCGAGGACGACCAGGGCTATCCGGCAATGGTAAGCTAAGATTATGAAGCGATGAAGATCACACTTGAGTATATGACCGAAATAATCCGGGACATGCCGTACGATCTGCGGGCTGAGGTGGTTTTGGCCGAATTGCTGGAGCAAGGTATTGAACAGGATGCGGTGTTGGTAGGATCGATGGGGCTTTTTAAGCGAAATTTCAGCCGCGATATTGAAAAAGTATCCCTAATGGATTGGAATAAGCGGCGCCAATCTGCGCTTGTTACCTTAAACCGGGAGGGAATGTACGATGCTTTGCCGCAGGTGGTGACACATGGAACCGCGCAGAAAAGGCCCCCTGGTTTTAAATCTGCATCTGACATGGTGCTGGAAGTGAGCCAGCGCCGGCATGAACAAAAAGCTGCCCGTAAATTTTTCCTGCCGTTTGAAAGTGAATTTTATCATCAGCTCATTAGCCTGGAGATAACAGAAAGGAATATCCTGAAAGGTTTCCTCGGCACGTCAAGGTACACCGGGCTGATGAACAAATTTTGGCAGCTGCCGGTAATTTTAAGCGCAAGGCAAAAGGCAGTATTTATATACCTGATACCGATCATACACAAAGCGGTAGGCGACCTGAAAATTACCGGGTCTTGCTATGAGGCAATGCTGGAGGTTCCGGTGAGCATGGCCTATAAGATACGCTCGGAATTGATGCCGGTTGAAACAAACGATAATGATGATGCTGAACATATCCTGGGTGTGAATTTTGTCTGCGGGAATAAACTGCTTATAAGTGAGCCCTATTGCGAGATATCGCTGGGCCCTATGTCAGCCGAACAGCATGAGGATTACCTTCCCTGGGGAAAGGGGAGGGGCATAGTTGACTTTATGAATGGTTACTTTTTCCCCTTTGATGCCAATCACGCGCTAAAAATACTGGGCGGTGATGAGGTGATTGAATTTGAATTGTGTCATCCGCACTTAAGACTTGGATTTACGAGTGCCTTACCTGTAATAAATTAATAACATTAAAACATGGGACAACCGGCCGCAAGAATTGGTGATATGCATAATTGCCCGATGACAACAATTTTCACTCCGCACGTAGGGGGACCGATCATTGGCCCGGGCGCACCAACCGTACTTATCGGCGGTAAACCTGCGGCAGTTGTCGGTGACACCTGTGCGTGTAATGGCCCGACAGATAGTGTGACTGTCGGTTCAACTACCGTATTTGTTGGAGGCAAACCGGCGGTCCGTGCAGGCGACATCACCGCCCATGGGGGCAGCATCACGGTGGGTTGCACAACAGTACTTATTGGCTGACTTTAAAACGATTTAAACATATTGATATGGTACCAGGCGTTTCGTTTATTGTTCTCTTAAGCATCTTGTTCCTATGCTGTGTCGGAGCGTTGGTATTGACCGGCGTGTGTGTTAACGGGTTTGGCGCATATAAAAAAAAGCCCTACACCATCGGTATACTATCGGCAATTATAGCCGTTCTGCTTGCCCTTGCATTGGCTTACGTGCTGAAATTGTACCCGTTTGCGCTATTTTGGATATTCGCCTTCATATTTATACTTTATGGCTTGATCATAAAAGGCATAACTCATAAACTATTCTTCTCCGCAAACGGCGCAAACCGAAACAATACGCTCGCAGGCGAGTTCGCCTACGCCATGTCGATTATTCTGTTTAACGCCTTGCTTTTTTCTGCGGCCGAATATTTCCTTTTTAAAGAAAGAGATTTCCTCTTTTACCCGGTCTTAATATCCTTTGCGGCATTCCTGCTACCCTTATTGCTGTCAAATACTTTTAACGAAGCGAGAGCGATCCCGCCTGCATATTTCCCGGTTTGGGAATATCCTGAATTGCCCAAAGAATCACCTGCAGAAAATGCGAATGAAAAACTATTGGTTATTGGATTTGAAATAGCAAAGCGCCCAACGGATGGCCGGAACTATTTCAGAGCGCGCACTCCGGAGAGCATTCTCCTGGGCGATCTGTTTTATTTTTTTATAAACGACTATAATGAGATGCAAAGTGAGACGCCGATTAAGTTTCACGACCATCAAAATAATCCATATGAATGGTGGTTCCGGATAAAGCCGCGTTGGTACCAGGGGCAACGTGTACTGCATCCCGGTAAAACCGTAAAGGAAAATGGCGTTGCCGAAAACCTGGTAATAATTTGTGAAAGGCTACAAATGGAGGATAAACTATGAAGGAAGAGGTAAAATATTATCCTGTGAACTGGATAGATGGAATGAAGATCAATAAAGACCATTTTATTGCCCAGGAAAATGCTTTTTCAAGTGCTCTTCATAATTTCTTATCACCGAATCTTTCGCCGATAAGGTATGGGATAGTACGTTCGGACGCAAGCGGCCGCGGATCATTCAATGTAAAGGTATCCGCTGACAATCAAAACGCCATTCGGGTAAATGTTCTTTCATGCCAGGCTATAACGCCGGGCGGGGTATGGCTGGGCGTGCCCGGCTCCGCAGCCCTGCAACGGTGCACTGGCGAGGGAGAAAACGCAGTTACTCTTCCATTTTTGGCTACCGAAGGAGAAAATACTTACTGGGTCTTGCTAACAGTGAATCCATATGACCGTATACCCTTTGGTGCGCCCGACCCATCTGAGATGCCGCCTCGATTCCCTTATATCATCGCGTCGTGTACCGTGCTTGTCGTAAGCAATAGTCAATATCTACAATTTGCTTATCACCCCTATGCAATCGTCATCGGTAAATTGACGCTGAACGGAAATGAAATAAGAGTTGACGAATCCTATATTCCACCCTGTTACACCGTCAGTGCACATCCCGATCTGTTAGCCTTTTTAGGCGAAACAGACCAGTTTCTAAGCAACATGGAAAGAAGATGCACACAAATTGTTCAAAAGATACTTAAGAAGAATCAACAAAACAACCTATCGCAATTAGTGTCTTTCTTGTGCGACCGGCTGATGCTATTTATAGGCCCAAACATTACCGAACTGCGATATACCGCAGCACATGAGGCGCCGGTAAAGCTATTGACTCCGATTTTAAGCATAGCCCGAATCATGAAGAACACCATCGACTTTCATTTGGGTTCCGGTAAGGAAGAATTGATGAATTACCTAAGCGAATGGTGCGACATGAACCAGTCGGACCTCGAGAACATGCTGAACGGCCTTTCAATCTTTCAGTACGATCATAATAACATTGGAACTTCTGTGCAGGCGATCAGGAAATTTATGTTTGTAACAAGCCAGTTGTTCGACACGCTAAGTAACCTGGAATTTATCGGTAAACGAAGGGATACGGGAATCTTCATTAAAGAAGAAAACAAAGAAAATACAGTCGCGTCGGAAGAACCGAAACCCAGGCGCAAATTTTTTGGATAATATGTTAGAACAGACCCATACACATGAAACCTTTAAATAAACAAGAAAGACGTTCGGCGTTTTCAAGATTTTTGCTTTTTTATTGCATTACGCTGGTAATTATGGCGGCTATCGTTTTTTTTGGATTTAATGCTATACCTGCTCAGCAAAAAAAACTTTCAAAGAAAATGGATTATTATGAAAAGCAGCAGCGGGAATTCGCTCAATTCAGCGTTTTGGTCGATACTATTACGATGCTTCAGCGCACATCTGAAATATCCAATGCAAGCGCAATGAAATCGATCGCGGACAGGATCTATCAGGCCAGCAAGGTGGGCGACAGTACGTCGTCAAACCGATTGATATTTGATAGGACAACAGCGCTTTTATATAAAATCCAAATTAACAATGAGGCGCTTAGTCAAAAATATCAGGATGCAACGGAAAAAAATTTGGCCCGCAATCAACTAAACAACCAAATTGACAGCTTGAATAAGGCCTTAAAAAAATGTCAGGGTGATCAGAAGGCAGCAGACCGAAAAGCGGATCAAATAGACTATGACAAGATCTTTTTTGGCATTCTGGATTCTGTTGTCAAATTTAGAACCCCCTATCGGGAAAATGTGTTTAGCCAGTATTTATGTAACGGTGGTCAGACACCTGTGATTATTGAATACCAGGAAAAAACAGATAAGATAGTACGTTACGACACGCTGCCGCATGTATTCAAAGATGTTTATTCGAAGCTTGGAGATACGCGGCAAAGCCGAATCATTAAACTTGTAAAATGCGATAAGGGCAGAAAAAAAGGTAATGATTGCGTAGTTTCAATCACCATTATTTGGCAAAATAAAGGTGGCCTGCATTTGGGTATTCACACTAAAACTCTTTTTTAAAAAAACATTCGTCAGTATATGGAACCGTCTGAAAATGAAAATATTAGGAAAGCCCGGGTGGCGTTCCTAATCGTCTTCGTGCTGTTAGCCGGACTTTTTGTCCTCGTAGTAGCACATTTTGCGCAAACTTCATCCGGGGAAGGAAATGTTATGGCAAAGAAAGTAAACAAATTTAAAAATGACTCGGCATTAATGTACGTGTTTTCTGCAAAGGCCAGCGGTCTTCAAAAAAGGCTTTTGGATACTACCGTCGATACAGCAACAATCTACCGGCAGATACAGGGAAGTTTGGATAGCTTAAAGACGGTAAGCGAGAAACTCACGCTTGATACGCCGGGCAATCATCACTTTTATATAAATGTTTTAACTTCTATTGCGAAACTTAAACAATCCGTTATTGCGCTCCGGTCCAAAGGTCAAACAGAGAATTTATCTGATTTGAAAGAACAAAAGAGTGAACTGCAAAATAGTTTGAATTTATGCCAATTGAAACAACCAAAATGATAAACCTACTTTTTCAAAGTGTAAAGAGAAAATGAGCAGATCTGATCAAATTTTTACGCGCGTCCGACTCGGCCTGGACAGGCGGGTTTGGAGAACTTTTTTGATAACGATATTATTGTTGGTTATTGTTCTAATAGTGACGACCCGATTTTCCCAGATACTGGTATAAGGGGCGCTTGGCCAAGAACTGCGACCACCGGAGTTTATACTTACCTGTGGGACTATGCTGGCCCTTAACCTAAAGACACTGCGGTACATTGCCGGGGACGACTGGGATGTGGCTTATCCATTTATAGTAATTCTATATATCCTTCTGTTCCATTCACCCGGATCCGCCGTCCATCTTTGATCAGTTGCGTAGCATTCTCCAAACCGACAACGGCTGGCAACCCATATTCGCGCGCGATAACTGCTCCATGGGTCATCAGTCCGCCAACTTCAGTTACCAGGCCTTTTATGGATACAAACAATGGCGTCCAGCTGGGGTCGGTAAATGCGGTGACTAATATATCTCCGTCTTCCAGGTCGGCATCTTCCATGTTTAAGATTACACGCGCCCGTCCTTCTATAACGCCGGAAGATACAGCCAAACCAGCAATGGCTTCGGCCGGGAGGTTTTCCCGTTTGTACTTACCCGCAATGATCTCGCCATCCGACGTAATAACACGCGGCGGAGTCAGTTTTTCAAATAGCTTATGCTCGTCTTTTCGTTCGCTGATGACCTGGTAATCCAGCTCGTTTGTGCGTACCACTTCGCGAAGCTCTTCAAAAGTGAGATAATATACATCTTCCCTTTTATGTATAATGTTGGCTTGTACTAGTTTTTCAGCTTCTTTCAGTAAGGCCTGCTTATAAACAAAGAGGCGATTAACGATGCCGTATTTCGGATACTCACGATAACCAATGAAATTCCGGAGCAGGCTGATCATTTGTTTGGTTTCACCGGCCTTTTGTTCGCCGTCTGGCAATTGCTTCAGCCGGTCCAGTAACTCTTGTTCTTTTTTTAGAGCTTCCTGTCGCCCTTGTTCAAATTTCCGGTTGCCGGCGCCGCGCGCAAAATTTTTGATGTTACCGAGGATCATGGGGACAAGTGCGGTGGGTTTTTCGCTCCAGCGCGTTTTAGTAATATCGATCTCACCGGCACAACGCATTCCGTATTTGTTGAGATAAATGCTGATAGCATGCCGGGCTTCCTGTCCACCATCAAACTGAAGCAGTCCATCCAAAAAGTTATCATCTTTTACCTGTTGTAAATAACTAATTATCTCCGGATAAGGGCGGATCACGTCTGCGACATCCAATAACTCCCGGCCCATTTCCGAAGTAATATTGTTGGGTGCGGAATAAGAAAGCGTGTCTGCCGCGTTTTTTTCACCCAGCCAATTCTTCATATTTTCATTGAGCCATGTTGAAGCATCTATAGCCGCCATTATTGCACCCATATTTTTCGACTCAAACAAGCCCTTCCTTAATTGCTGAAGATCTTCCGGGATAAAATCAAACAGATCCGACCCTGATTTCGTCCGGATATTTTGCTTTAATTCCGCTACCGAAGTTTCACTACGCTTGATCAGATCAGCAACGATTGCCGTATCGTTTTCGATTTGTGCCAAAATGTCGACGGCCGATTTACCTGCACTGCTTTTAACGCGGCCCAAATCTGATTGGTCATCTGGCAGGGGTTTTATAAAATCTCCTCGCTCCGTGATGGCTATTAATGCGTCTTTTATAAGCGGATCGTGTTCGCCCATCACATTTATGATCATTTTTTTGCCGGCCGGCGAAGCCAGTTGTTGTGTCACGTCAATAAACAATCTTCCACCAGCTTTAAACATCGGCCGGAAAGCGGTTAGCTGCCACAAAGACAAGCCCAATGGTTTCATCGGGTCGGTCATCATTTGCTGATGACCGACTGATACATACACGTGATTTTCTTCATCATTCATTTCAGGGATCGGGTATAAAGTAGTAATTGGCCGGCTCTGGACAATATAAAATATACCATCAGCCAAACACCATTCGATATCCTGAGGGCGGCCGAAATGTTCTTCTATCCGTCTGCCCAGACGCTCCAACTGTAACACCTGGTCATCCGTCAGCGCCGCGCTGTTTTGCTGCCCGGGCCCGATCTCCTGTTCTTTCGTGCCACCATCTTTTAAGGCATAAATAGCCAATTTTTTGGTCGATACCTTTTTATCTATAATCACTCCGTTACACACTTTATAGTTATCAGCATTCACCAGGCCGGACACCATGGCCTCACCAAGTCCGAAACCGGCATCGATGGATGACACTTTGCGGTTACCAGTAACAGGATCGGCAGTAAACAAAATTCCTGCTGCCTGTGGGAAGACCATCTGTTGAATAACCACAGCCAGCTGTACTTTATCATGATCGAAGCCGTTTTGAAGACGATAAATTACCGCACGCTCCGCAAATAGCGAAGCCCAGCATTTGCTGATATGCTTTAGGATGGCCTGCTGCCCGATAATGTTCAAATATGTATCCTGCTGACCTGCAAAGGATGCCGCGGGCAGGTCTTCCGCTATAGCGCTTGACCGCACAGCAAAGGCACATTTTTCACCAAACTTTGTGAGATGACCCGTTAGCTCTTGTACTATATCCTCACCAATAGGTATGTTTTCGATGACCATACGGATTTTTCCGGCGATTGCGATAATATTTCCCCTATCTTCTGCCTTAAAACGCGCTAATTCACGCATTAGGCTGTTCAACTCCCGGTCACTTTCGGTTATTTTTTTATAGGCTTTTGTGGTAACGCAAAAACCCGATGGTACCTGTATCTCCTTGATTCCGGATAGCTCTCCCAGGTTAGCGCCCTTGCCTCCGGCAAGCAGAAACTTTGATCTGTCGATCTGTCTGAAACCAAGGATATATCGTGTTTTTTTTTCTGTGCTGCGTTCGTTTTTCGGTATCATACTGGTGGTTTTTTGGATGTGCGAAACCAAAAATATAAGGTATGATGGATCAAAATACAGTTTTTCAACTATATTTTTTAAAGGGCAATAATGGAGAAATGGGAGCGTTATCCATACAAACAGAGGGGTTTGGATCGGGCTATATTTGAGGCTTTTGATGCTTCAACAATCGAAGAGATGCTCTCACTATATTAGCATTACGAATCACTATTCCTTTCTGTTTCAGCAGTGACTCTCACACATCAATCCTAATCCGATAATTACAGTAAATTTTATGCGCCAAAGGTGAACGCGCAAACTACTGCGGATGTTTCTGCATTCAAGTGTGGAATTTATTCAGAAACAGAATTACAAGCATTTACGAAAATTATTAAAATGGAAATATGAAATCAACCAGAACACACAGGTGAACGGTTTTCGGCCTGCCCATTCAATACAAATACGAACGCCCCAATGTTCGTTTTTGTTACAATAATTGGCGCGGGCAAAACGCTATTAGTTATATATCAGCAGGTTATCAAATTGGAACAGGGATTGACGCAGTAAAGTCGATTGAATGCATATACTTTCCATATCACCCCATACGACCTGGCTTTCCTCGGAACGATATTTATCGGGCTGACTTTTGTCCTGTTGCTATGGTTCGCCAAAAGCGCTAACCGGGCTGCAAACCGCTTGCTTGCGCCGGCCCTTGCAGCCGTTGTTTTGCGGATGGCCTGGGTATTGGCCATTGACGTCCGGCTGACGGCGTACTTTCCCTGCTGGAGCTGGCTGCCCCTGCAATTTTCGCTTGCGATAGGCCCTTTTATTTATTTCTATGTGCTTAAAATAACCCGGCCGGGATACAAATTCCGGTGGAATGATATGCTGCATTTCAGCCCCATGTTGCTGCAAGTGGGTGTTCAGCTGTTGGCGGTTAAGGAAAGTTTAAGAACAGGCGCTCCCGCTTACGATACACAGTTGTTCCGGCAACTGAACCCGCTATTGCAGTTGCTTACGTTTATTTCGGTTATTTGGTATTTGCATTATAGTGATAAGCTGATCCGGGGCTTTCATAAACGCCTAAAAGCTAACGTTAATGACGCGGCCCGGTATGAACTGCGCTGGCTGCATCGCCTGCTCGCGGGCTTTGGCGTGGTATGGCTGCTTTGGATACCCTATGCCCTGGTCGACTCTTATTATCGCTACCAATTAGGCGCAGATACCTATTACCCTTTGTACCTGCTTTTAGCGGCCGTGATGATCTGGATAGCTATCGCCACCGTTTTGAGGCCGGAAGCTGAAGCGCCGCTCCCGGCGCGCCCGGTTTTAAAACCATTGCCCGCGACGGACCTGGTGCAAAAAGGTATTTGGCTGATGAAAGTAATGGGCGCCAACCTGTTTTACCAGGATCCCGGGCTGGGCCTAAGTTCACTGGCTGAAAAGCTGGACATGTTTCCCCATGAATTGTCGCGGATCATCAATGTGGGGCTCGGAAAAAACTTTAATGATTTTATAAATGAATACCGTATCCGGGAGGTGACCCGAAAAATGCGTGACCCCGCTTATGACCGGATAACCCTGCTGGGCATTGCATATGACTGCGGATTCAATTCAAAAACCACCTTTAACCGTGCTTTCAGGCAAATGACCGGGAAAAGCCCGGCAGAATATAAAAACTATCTGAAAAAAGAGCGACCATATTATAACTTGGAACGCCGGCCCCATTTTGCAGCGGTAAATTCGAACCAGGAAACCACGCCAAAGTGGTCTTCGGAGAAATTAAACCGCAATTATATGTTTAAAAATTATTTAAAGATCGCATGGCGCAACCTGGTACACAACAAGGTTTACAGTGCGCTTAACATCGCCGGGCTGGCAACGGGCATGGCAGTGGCATTGCTTATCGGTTTATGGGTATACAGCCAGTATTCGTATGACCGTTTTCTGCCCGGCTATAACCAGCTATACCAGGTTAAATTGAACTTCTTTCACAGCGGCGAGGTCGTAACGCAAACCGGATCGGCGATGCCGCTGGTGAATGAATTGAAAAAATATCCCGAGGTAAGATATGCGTCGGAAAGGGGCTGGGCCGGTTCGCATAGCCTGGTTGTCGGCGATAAAAAACTTCGCGCCAGCGGATCAGCGATTGGTTCCGATCTTTTGCGGATATTTCCATACCCACTGGTGAAGGGGAATGTTAATTCTGTTTTCGCCGATCCCAATTCTATTATTTTAACGGAATTCGTTGCAAAGGCTTTGTTTGGTAACCAGGACCCGATAAATAAGGTTATCCGCATCGACAACCAGTATAACATCAAGGTTACCGGCCTGATGAAAGATGCGCCGTTAAATTCAACTTTACAGTTCCAATTTTTTTTACCGTACAGCCTTATCGAGGCCACCAACCCGGGCGCAAAAAAGGAACGCACAAATTGGCAGAGTTATTCGACTCCCGAGTATGTGGAATTGCAACCCGGCGCCGATGCGGAAGCTTTCAAAAACAAAATAAAAGACATCGTTTGGAATCATGCCCAGGACAAGAGCACAAAGATTGAAGTGTTTTTACAGCCGGCAAAAAACTGGCACTTGCTCACGCAGTTTAAAGACGGCAAGCCGGTGGACGGTGTGATCGAGTACGTGCGCATGTTTGGCATCATCGGCATATTGGTACTGGTGATCGCCTGCATTAACTTCGTGAACCTGTCTACCGCACGTGCTGAAAAGCGCGCGCGCGAAGTAGGGGTGCGCAAATCTGTCGGTTCCCTGCGGCGCGATCTGATCTTCCAGTTTTTGAGCGAATCCTTGCTGGTCACGCTAATCGCTTTTGCCGTATCGATACTGATCGTTCAGCTTGTATTGCCATCTTTTAATACCTTAACGTTCGGCGCTATCTCTATACCATATACCAATGGTACATTTTGGTGCATCATGGTGGCTTACGTGCTCGTTACCGGCCTATTGGCGGGTAGCCGGCCGGCCTTTTACCTCTCCTCTTTCAAACCCGTAAAAGTGTTAAAAGGCACTGTGCAATTGGGAAAGCGGGCCTCGCTGCCGCGTAAAATAACGGTGGCTGTCCAATTTACTTGTTCCATCGCGCTGATCATCAGCACGCTGGTTATTTACCAGCAGCTTCAATACGCCAAAGACCGGCCTAAAGGCTATGATGTAAACCGCCTGGTGTATGTGAATGACTCGCCCGACCTCGAAAAAAACTATATGGCGTTTAAACAGGACCTTTTGAAGAGTGGCCAGGTGGAAAGCGTCGCCAAAGGCGGCAGCGCCATGCTGTTTTTCCCGGCTTCGTTCGGCATATTAGATTTTCCGGGCAAGAAAACCGGCGAATCGCTGGAGATGGCCACCACAGCTGTTTCGCCCGATTTTTTTAAAACAGTGGGGATGACCTTTGTGGCAGGACATGATTTTGTGGGCGGCGCAGTGCCCGATACCCTGCACATCATTATTAACGAAGCCGCGGCGCAACGACTGCGGTTAAAAAATCCTGTCGACAAGATCATTACGACTGAATATACAAAAAATCCACTGCGCATTGTGGGCGTGGTGAAGAACGCTATTGTCGGGTCGCCTTTTTATTCGGCTACACCCGCGCTTTACGTGTATAACCCTGGTTGGGGCGGGGCCATAATGTTCCGCATAAGCAGGAATGCCGGCACACAGGCGGCCTTAAAAAAGATTGGGGCCATATTCGATAAATACAATCCAACCTTTCCGTTCGAATATAGTTTTGCCGACCAGGCTTATGATCAGCAGTATCAACTGGAGTCGCTGGTGGGCACGCTGGCAAGCGTGTTTGCCGGGTTGGCCATTTTTATTTCGTGCCTGGGTTTATTTGGCCTTTCGGCTTACGTAGCGGAGCAGCGCACTAAAGAGATCGGAATACGCAAAGTACTGGGCGCCTCGGTACTACAGGTGTGGCTTTTGTTGTCTAAAGACTTCATATTACT
>Ga0210389_10000679_pt1 | contig 29285 bp, 31 predicted proteins | sample IncBWH28OmetaG_FD_160127 | JGI IMG/M metagenome (GOLD analysis project Ga0210389, IMG submission 160127) | Forest soil microbial communities from Barre Woods Harvard Forest LTER site, Petersham, Massachusetts, United States - Inc-BW-H-28-O ... | reverse complement strand
ACGATGATCGCGCCACGCTGGGACAGCCGGTTGATCCCGAACGTCGTGAAGAACAGGTGCAGGATGCTCGCGTGGTAGGAGTCCTTGACATTCTCCACGTACAGCTTCCAGTTGTTCGGCAGCACCTGGGTGAAGCGGCCGAGTATGACGGGCGTGCGCCCGGCCAGGACGCGGCCGATGCGGTCGAGGATCTCCTCGCCCAGGTACTCCTCAATGTCGGGCAGGTCGTTGTTCAGGGTGCCGAAGACGAGCCCGTGCACGATGGCCAGCCGTAGCTTGCGCGGCCCGTGCCGTGCCATGCAGAAGTCCGGCGGCATGCCGCCCTGGCCGCCCACGCCGTCGGCGAACGCGACCGCGGTGAGGTCGCCCTGCAGGTTGTAGGTCCAGGCGTGGTAGACGCAGGTGAAGTCGCGAGCGTGGCCGTGGTCGGCCATGGCGATCAGCGCGCCGCGGTGCGCGCACCGGTTCTCGAAGGCGTAGACCTGGCCGTCGGTGTCGCGCGTGACGAGGACCGGCTGCTCGCCGATGAACGTCGCGCAGAAGTCACCCGGCTCCGCCAGCTCGGCCGCCAGGCACAGGTAGCTCCAGAACGGCCCGTGGAACAGCTTTTCCTGTTCCGCCCGGTAGACGGCCTCGTCCTGATAGGCCCAGTACGGCACGCGCGTCAGTGCCCGCGGCCAGGTCCTGGTCCCCGTCGGCATCGGCCCTCCTCACTAGTTGTTCGATATACGAACATCGATGTACTATGCGAACAGTCAACCGCTGGCATGATGGGCCTGTCAAGACGGCGGGATTACCGGGACGGCAAAGATTCCCGGGACGGCAGGGAGGGGACGGGCGATGGCAGCCGCGGAAGGCATGGCCGGTCTCGCCAAGGGGCTGGCGGTGCTTGAGGCGTTCGGCGCCGCGCGGACGAGGCTGACGATCAGCGATGCCGCGAAGATGACCGAGCTCAGCCGCGCGACCGCGCGCCGGTGCCTGCTGACCCTGGTGGAGCTCGGCTACCTGACCTTCGACGGGAAGTACTTCTCCCCCACGCCCCGCATGCTCCGGCTCGCCAACGCCTACGTGGAGACCACGGCGCTGCCGCAGCTGGCGCAGCCGCACCTGGCCGCGGTGCGGGAGATCACCCGCGAGTCGGTCTCACTCGCCGTGTACTCGGGCGGCGAGTCGCTGTTCGTAGCGCGCAGCGAGGTGACCAGGATCGTCAACACCGGCGTGCGGGTCGGCGCCAGCCTGCCCGCCTACGCGTCGGCGACCGGGCACGTCCTGCTCGGCGGGCTGGCGGAGCGGGAGCTCGACGAGTACCTGGGCCGCGGTCCGTGGCCGGCCCGGACGCCGCGGACGCCGGTCACCGGGCCGGAGATCCGCAAAAGGGTCGAGCGGGCACGGCTGGAGGGCTACGCCGCCACCGACGAGGAGCTCGAGCTCGGCCTGCGTTCCATCGCCGTGCCGGTCACCGATTCGCGCCGTCAGGTCGCCGCCGCGATGTCGGTCAGTGCCTTCGCCGCGCGCGTGTCGGCGGAGGAGATGGTCGCCGCCTTCCTGCCCCCGCTGCGCGAGCACGCGGCGCTGCTCGGCCGCATGATCTGAGTCCCGGCACCGGCCCGGGGGTGTACCTGCCCTGACCGCGGAGGGGAGGCTGGCCGCACCCCAAGACGGGGCTTAACCTGTTCACCTACCCGCCTTTCGCCGCCATCGCCGCCGGGGCAATCGCGTTCGCGGTCGCGCCCGGCTCGTGGACGGCGTACTGGACCGGCTACCTGCTCGACTACAAGCGCGCGGGTGGGTCACTCGGCCCGCAGGCACTGTTCGCCCCCGCCAACCAGAGCCTGGCTGGTTCCGGGCCACGGCGCCGCGCCCCTGCACGAAACCGGCTGGCAGCTCATCTCCGGCGACCCGTTCTTCCTGTGGATGATCCTGCTGCTAGCGGCCTGCGCCGTGTCCGTGCTCCGGCGTGCCCCGCGACGGGCAGCACCGGTCATTAACCTCCCGCGGTGCCCGGATACCGCCCCGTTGTCGGCGGTCTCATGCTCGAACGGGAGCATGAACGACCGTGCCCGGATCAACTCGCCGCAGACGCGGCAGACCGCGTCGACCGGATAGTGCGAAGCAGTGAAGAGATCGGCTTTCCGTCCGTCGGCCCTGCGGAAGCTGCCCGCCTCGGGCTCTGCCGCGTGCCACTGGTCCTCCATCGCCGTCGCCTCCCTGGCCGGGGGGCGGGGACCGCGTTCGACGGCCCCTCACCTCGGCCTTTAGTGCATGAGTCGCGAGGAGGGAAAAGAGCAACAACTTTTCCGAGAATTAGTTGCCGAGAGTGATGGATCGGTCGCTATTTGAGTTTCCCCAGCTCAGCGTAGCGCGAGAACGGCGGCTCGCCCGCGCCAGACTAGGCCGGGGTAACGAAGCCGGACTCGTAAGCGATGACGATGAGCTGCGCGCGGTCGCGGGCGGCCAGCTTGGTCAGCAGCCGGCTCACGTGGGTCTTGACCGTTGCCAGCGTGATGAACAGCTCGGTCGCGATCTCGGCGTTGGACCGCCCGCGGGACACCAGGGCCAGTACGTCCTGTTCCCGGCCGGTGAGCACGTCGAGTACCGGTCTGGGTGACGCGGGCGCCTGGCGGGCGAACTCGCGGATCAGCTGCCGGGTGACGCTGGGGGCCAGCAGGGCCTCTCCCGACGCGATGATCCGGATCGCGGCGAGCAGTTCGGCGGGCGGCGTGTCCTTGAGGAGGAAGCCGCTGGCACCCGCGCGCAGCGCGGCGTATACGTACTCGTCGAGGTCGAATGTGGTCAGGATGAGAACCCGGGGCGTCGCCGCGGTCATGTCCTGGCTGGTGATCTGGCTGGTCGCGGTCACCCCGTCGGTCCCGGGCATCCGGATATCCATCAAGACCACGTCGGGCCGCGCCGTCCGGGCGAGCTCAACGGCCCCGGCTCCGTCGGCGGATTCCCCGACTACCTCCAGGCCGGGTTCCGCGTCGATCAGTGCCCGGAAGCCCGCCCGCACCAGCGTGTGATCGTCGGCGATCGCGACCCGGATGTTCACCGCGCCGCGGCCTCGGCTGGCAGCCGTGCCACCACCTGGTAGCCGCCCCCGGCGCGCGGACCCGCGGACAGCTCTCCGCCGAGCAGCGAGAGTCGCTCCCGCATGCCCGCCAGGCCATGGCCACCGCCATGACCGCGTTTGCTCCCGCTACCGTGCCCGTCGTCGGTGACCTCTACGACCACGTCCGTCTCGTCATAGCGGATCACGACCACCGCGGTGGCCGGCGGCGCCGCATGCCTGACCACATTGGTGAGCGCTTCCTGGACCGGTGAACACCGGCCGGGCGCACCGCGGCCCGGCCGCTGCTATTCCCCGTGAGGGTCGGATGCGCTGAGCGTCGCGACGACCTGGTCGTAGTCGCCGCGGGCCTCGCCGTAGCGCAGGAACTTCACCCGCTCGACCTGGATTTCCCTGGCGTCGGGCTCGGCTTCCAGCAGCGCCATGACCTCCGCCGCGAAATCGTCCAGCGGCATCGCGAACTCGCTCTCCCGCTGCCCGGGCAGCAGCTCGGTGCGGGCCGAGGGCGGCACGAGTTCGATGACCCCCACCGGGCCGCCGGCGAACTGATCGTGGCGCTGGGCTGCGCCCGCAGGTGCTCGATGAAGGCGCCGATAAGCCGGATCGGGCCGAGCACATTCGTCGTGATGACATCTTCGGCCGAGGCCAGGAAGGACGCCGGCTGACGCCAGTCCTCGATCCGCATGATGCCCGCCATCGTGACCAGCACGTTGAGGTCCGGGTGCCGGTCCAGCACCTCCTTGGCGGCGGAGGCGATGCTCGCCGGGTCGGCCGTGTCGATCCGCACAGTGTCGATGCCCGGGTGCTCCGCGGCGATCCGCTCCAGCAGGTCGGCGCGCCGCCCGCCCGCGATGACCGTGTTGCCCTTGTCCCGCAGCCGGAGCGGCTCAGCGACACCCCGGCGCTCATCGTGTCCAGCCTGGGCGAGACGCTGGTGCAAAACCAGCTGGCCGAGTCGCTATTCGGCGACAAATCCCGTTGCACCGGCTCTCCCCCGCAGCGAGATCTACCGATGGTTCACCGAGCCCGCCGAGCGGCTGCGCTACCCCGAAGCCGACTGCGACCGGCAAAGCCGCGCCCACCCTCATCCACCCTGAGCTCGGCCCGATCGAAGTGGACTGCCAGGTGCTGTTCACCGAGGACCAGAGCAGGCCCTGCTCGTGCTCACCACCCCGCCGCACAGCGAGGGCTACGAGAAGCTGCGGCTCCTCGCCGTCCTCGGGCGCGAGCACTTCACGAGCACGCGCCCCTGATCTTTCATGCCTGGTTAAAGAAACCTTCCTCGGTCAAGCCATCGTGCGTGGTGATAATGGTCGCGTCAGAACGCACGATCAGGAATGTACGCCGGGAAGTTCTCTCCAGGTCGCCGCGCAGACCGAGAATGAGACCTGAGGCAAAATCTATGATGCGCCTGGCGTCCGCATTGTCCATGTCTTCCAGGTCGATGATTACCGGAATTCCCTGGCGGTAGTACTCACCGACGGTGGCGGCATCCCGGAAGTTTCGCGGACGCACTACCGCGATCTGCATACCGTTGCCCATGGAAGGCTGGCCGCCCGGCGTTTCATAGTCGTCCTGAACCTCGCCGAAGTCCTCGGAAGCGTACTCATCCTCGTTGACCGGGACGTGATCATGGCTGGCAAGACCGAGCCAATCACGGGCGTTTCGTTGCACTAGGCCAACCTCCAGCGAACCAGACTGCGGCAAACTCTAACAACAGGGACCGCTAGTGGCACATCAACACGCCGGGACGGGCTACCGCTCCTGTCGCAGCCGGTAGTCCCGGGAGCAGAGTCACCACAGAGTTCCTTGCGCATTCAAGCGTCGTCCATCCGCGGCTCGGCGCCCGGACAGCCGCGCGCCTCAGCATGTGGATGAGTACGTCTTGCCGGCCGAACATCTGGCCGACCACCGAAGGGACCTTGATGACCGACTCAGCCACGTCCACTCACGGAAGCGGCAGCTTCAGCCGGCGTCGCCTGCTCGGCGGCGCCGCCGCCGCGGGCGGCCTCGCGGCGGCCTCGCTCGCCCTACCGCCGAACGTCCGGAAGGCCCTGGCCTCGCCGCTGCCCTCGCCCCGCCGTCTTGAGGACATCAAGCACGTCGTGCTCCTCATGCAGGAGAACCGCAGCTTCGACCACTACTACGGCACGCTGTCCGGCGTCCGCGGCTTCAGCGACCCCCACGCGGCCCGCCTGCCCAACGGCCGCCCGGTCTTCTACCAGCCGGACCCGTCCAACCCCGACGGGTTCCTGCTCCCCTACCGGCTCAACACGACCAGCACGGCCGCACAGGCGGTGCCGTCCCTGAGCCACGACTGGGGCCCCCAGCACTCGGCTCTCGACGGCGGCAAGATGGACAACTGGGTGCCCGCGCACATCGCCGCCGACGGCGCCGCCAGCGGCCCGTACACGATGGGCTACTACACCCGCGAAGACATCCCGTTCCAGTTCGCGCTGGCCGACGCGTTCACGGTCTTCGACAACTACTTCTGCTCGGTGATCGGCCCGACCGGCCCGAACCGTGACATGTGGATGAGCGGCACCATCGACCCGAACGGCCTGGCCGGCGGCCCCTCGCTGACCACCGACGGTCCCGACGCCGAGTTCACCTGGACCACCTACCCCGAGCGCCTCGAGGCCGCGGGCGTCAGCTGGAAGGTCTACCACGAGGCCGACACCGCCACCGGCCTGCCCACCCTCCAGCACTTCACCCAGTACTACGACGCCCAGCCGGGCAACCCGCTGTACGACAAGGCGATGGCGAACTCGCCGATCGGCAGCTTCGAGTACGACGTGGCCAACGACCAGCTGCCGACCGTCAGCTGGCTGCTGCCGCCCGCGGGCTTCGACGAGCACCCCAACGCCTCGCCGGCCGCCGGCGCGACCTACGTGGCCGCCAAGATCGACGCGATCGCGGCGAACCCGGAGGTCTGGGCCAAGACCGTGTTCATCTTGTCCTACGACGAGAACGACGGGTTCTTCGACCATGTCATCCCGCCGATCCCGCCGGCCGGCACGCCCGATGAGTACGTCACCCTGACCTCCAAGAGCGGTACCGACGGCGACGACCTGCCGGTCGGCCTGGGCTACCGGGTCCCCTGCGTCATCGTCTCGCCGTGGACCGTGGGCGGCTACGTCTGCACTGAGCTGTCGGACCACACGTCGCAGCTGCGGTTCCTCGAGCTCATCACGGGCATCAAGGAGACCAACATCAGCCAGTGGCGGCGGGAGACGGTCGGCGACCTGACCTCGGCGTTCCGGTTCGGCCAGCCGAACTACAACCCGCCGAAGCTGCCCGACACCAACGGCGCCTACAACCTGTCCCAGTACGAGATCAGCCAGTTCCCCCTGCCGACCTGGCCGACCACGAACCAGCAGATGCCGCGTCAGGAGCCGGGCACCCGCCCGAGCATCCCGTAACCCGGGAGCGGCGAATACGTAAAGGCGCGTACTTCCGCGTGCTTACCACGCGGAAGTACGCACCTGTTGAGCCCGGGCGTCTGGGCGTCAGGGCGCGACGATGCCCTCCGCGCCGACGCCGCCGGGGATGGTGGCCGAACCGGTCTTAGTCAGGCCGCCATTCGCCCCGATGTGGAAGGCGTCGACGATGCCGTCGGCGCCGGTCTGGACGTACAGGTACTGGCCGTCGCCGGAAACCGCGGCGTCCACCGTGCCGCCGTCCGTCGACGCGGCGCCCAGCGACGTGAGCTGGCCGCCGGCGCTGACGCGGTAGATCGAGACGGTGCTGCTGCCCGGGTTCGACGTGTACAGCAGATTGCCGTCGGCGACCACCCAGCACGTCCCGGCCTGTCCTGTCACCGTCGTGTCCAGCGCGCCCAGCTGGCCGTCGTGGCTGATGGTGAACGTAGCCAGCGCGGCCGGCCCGGCCTCGATCAGGTCGAGGTGCTGGTAGGAGTCGAAGGCGAAGGCATAGGGCACGTCCGACGGCAGGGAGGTGACCGCGGGCTTCGGCGCTGGGCCCAGGAGGCCGAGCTTGAACACGTCCACGGTGTTGGCGCCGTTCTTGGTGGTCACGACCAGGCTGCCGCCGTCGGGGGTGAAGCCGATCTGCCCGGGCGTGCTTGTGAACTCTGGCGTCTGCTCCGGGTTCAGCCCGAGGTCACGGTGCCAGCCGGGAACCGAGACAAGCCGGTCGCCGATCCGCAGGAACCCAGCGACGGAGCCGCCGTCGCGGGCGTTCAGCACGTAGACGAGCCCGCCGCGAGCGGCGATGCTGACCGGGAACTCGCCCCCTGAGCTGATCACCTGCACGCGGGTAAGGCTGTCGCCGTTCACCGCGAACACGGAAATCGTGTTGCTGCCCGCGTTCGACACGTACAGCAGCCGGGCCTGGGCGTCATAGGCGACCGAGCCCTCGGACCCCAGGTGGTCGACGACCGAGCCGCCCTCCTGGCCGCCGACGCCGCCGGTCGGGTAGGCGCCGACCTGGTTGAGGCCGCCCGACGCCGTGCGGGCGTACGCGAAGACCTCGTTGCCGGAGGTGCTGTCATTCTGCGCGAACACCACCCCCGAGCCGGAGTCAGCGGCGTGGCTGGTCGTAGCCGCGCTTGCCGGGACAACGAACATCGCGCTGGCGGCGGCCGCCGCGCCGGCCACGGTGGCAAGCTTGAAAACCGGTTTCATGACGCTCCTTTTGAGGCGTTCACGTATCTTGGACAATTTGTCTGCGTCGCCCGGCTTCGGCGTCTTACCCCGCGGACGCGGCCACCGGCCCCCTGTCCGCGTTCTGTAAGAATTCGGCCTGGACGGGGGCCAGCTGGTCAGCGGCCAAGGTCTACATGTCGCGCGACAGCGAGTTCCCCTCGCCCCGCGAGCCCGGCTATATCGTCCGCTACACGGTCGAGCGGGTCAGCGGCGTGGGCCCCTGGGCTGCCTGACGCCCAGGGGCCTCGCGGCGGTCGATCCAGCTCAGCAGCGGCGCGGTCATGATCGTGGTGACCAGGGCGACCAGGACCAGGCTGGTGAACAGGTCCTGGCTGGCGATGCCCGCCGTCAGGCCGACGTTCAGCGCGATCAGCTGCATCAGCCCGCGCGCGTTCATCAGCGTGCCGATGCGCACGGGCACCGAGCCGGACTCCCCCGCCAGCCGGGCGCCCAGCCAGCACGCCCCGCCCTTGCTGAGCACGGCCACGACGATCGCGCCGGCCGAGAAGAGCAGCACCCGCGGGTTGGTCAGCAGCGCGAACCGCGTGTTCAGCCCGGAGTAGGTGAAGAACATCGGGACCAGCATCCGGCTGAGCCCGTCCATTGTCGGCCCGACCAGGTCCGTGCGGGCGAACTCCGCGTCGCGCGGATCGGGCGGCATGACCAGGCCGACCGAGAAGGCGCCGAACACGGCGTACAGGCCGATGTCGCTCGTGAACCAGGCCGCACCCAGGACGATCACCGTCGTGACCAGCAGCCTCGCCTGGGGCGACAGTCCGCTACCGCGCAGGTAGCGGTTGAGCAGCGGGCAGATCACGAACACGAGAACCGCGGCGAACACGACCGCGCCCCCGACCGCCTTTTCGAACGGCCACAGCCGCGACGACGCCAGGCTCAGCACCCCGGCCAGCATGACCCAGGCGGCCATGTCGTCGATGCCGCCGCAGGCGAGGGCCAGCGATCCGAAACGCGTGCCGGACAGGCCGCGCTCGACGATGATCCGCGCCAGCATCGGGAAGGCCGTGATGGCCAGGGTCACCCCGACGAACGCGGCGACGACCCCGGAGCGCACGCCGGGGACGAAGATCCCGACATGGCCCTCTACAAGGAAGGCGAGGCCGATCCCGGCGGCGAGAGGGATCCCGACACCGACGCTGCTGATCAGGGAGGCCGTACGGCCCAGCCCGGGCCGCAGGTAGCTGCGCAGCTCCCGGCCGGCGCCGAACATCAGGGCGACCAGCCCGAGCTGCCCGGCCACGTAGATGACCGGCAGCAGCGCCTTCGGAAACAGGCTCGATTCGAGGCCCGGCGAGATCTCGCCGAGCAGGGACGGCCCGAGCAGCACGCCGGCGATCATCTCGCCGACCACCGGCGGCTGCCCGGCCCGGCCGATCAGGAGGCTGACCAGCTTGCAGATGATCAGGATGACCGCGAGCGCGAGGAAGAAGCGCGTCGTGAGGTCGGTGGGCGACATCAGCGGCCTTTCGCTTGCACCCGGCTCGCCGGGACGGGAAGGTGCTCGGGGTGCTCCGCGAAGTACGTCCGGCACAGCGCCTGCTGCCGGGCGTCCAGCACCATGACGGTGCCGAGGACAAGCTGGGTGAGGCTGCGCGCGACGTCCGCCCACTGGTCGCCGAGACGCATCAGGGCCAGCCGCCCGGCGGCCGGCGCGGGCGCGCTCACGGGGGTGAGCAGGACCGGCGCGCGGTTGGCGAGCGACCGCGAGTGCCCGGCCGAGGACGAGAGCCGGAACCGCCTAAGCAGTTCGCGGGTCAGCGCCTGCATACCGACCGGCGCCACGCCGCGGGCCGGGCAGGGGCGGTTCGCGCTGACCCCGAACGGGATGAAGTTCATCGTCCGGGCGCTCTCCCGCCGCCAGCGGTCCGGGTCGAACTCGGCCGAGTCGCCGCCCTGGCCGTGGTGGAACCCGAGGTAGTCGAACAGCACGACCGACCCGGCCTCGATCGGCGGGGTGACGTCGATCTCGCCCGTGGTGATCCGGTGCGCGATGCCGAACAGCGGCCACACGCGCATCGCCTCGTCGATGACGTCGCCCAGATAGGCGCCGTCGTCCGGGTTGTCCCGCACCCGCTCTTGCACCGCCGGGTGCTGGGCGAGGGCCAGCAGCAGGTGCGCCATCGCCTCCGACATCTGCACCACGGCCGTGTTGAAGAAGGCGCCCTGCAGGTAGAACGTCTGCTCTTCCCTGGACAGCAGCCCCGGCAGCGCGAACGGCACGTCGCCCGCGTCGACGCGGGCGCGCAGGTACCGGGTGAGCCGGTCCCGGCGGTCCATGTGCCGCAGCCGCGTGCATTTCAGGGCACTGACCACGTCGTCGGCGTTGCCGGTGATCAGGTCGCGGGCGCGGCGCGGGCACGGCTCGCGGAACACCAGCTCGTAGTACACCTCCGCCCAGATCGGCATCATGAGGTCGCGCAGCCGCGCCGGCGTGCCCCCGGTGACGGCTTCGTCCTCCCCGGTCTGCTCGTCGAGGACCCGCACCGTGCAGCGGGTCACCAGCTCCGCCCACTGCTGCTTGGTGAGGCTGGCGAGGATCGTCCGGGTCGTGCGGGCGGCCTGGTCGTAGCGGGGCCCGGGTTCCAGGTGCTCCTGGTGCACCTCGGGGCCCGGCGCCAGCCAGTACCAGAACAGGTCCGACAGCCCGGCGCCGTGGCTGCGGCCGTTCGCGGCCGGGTCACCGTAGACGCGCGTGAAGTCGGCCAGGCCGTCCGGCCGCTGCAGGACCGGCGTCCCCTCCGGCCCGTTGACCAAGGTGAAGATCGCCCCGCGGAGGGCCACGATCCGCTTGGGCAGCCAGTAGGGCAGCGTGCCCGCCGCGGCGGCGGCCGCCAGGCCCGCGATGGCCCGCCCGCGCCTCACGGGAACCTCACCACCAGGTCGGGGGTGAGCGCCGCGCTGCCGTCCGCCCCGCACAGCGCGAGCGTGTGGTCCAGCTCCGCGCGCAGGATCTCCAGCACGTGACTGAGCCCGGCCTGCCCGCCGACCGCGAGGCCCCACATGACCGGGCGGCCGACGCCGACCGCCGTCGCGCCCAGTGCCAGCGCCTTGACCACGTCCGCGCCACGGCGGATGCCGCCGTCGAGCAGGAGCGGCACCCGGCCGTTGACCGCCCTGGCCATGCCGGGCAGCAGGTCGATCGTCGCCGGGACCCCGTCCAGCTGCCGGCCGCCGTGATTGGACAGCATGATCGCGTCCGCCCCGTGATCCAGCGCCAGGAGCGCGTCGTCGGGGTGCAGGATGCCCTTGATCACGATCGGCAGGTCGGTCATGTCGCGCAGCTGGCTGACATGCTCCCAGCTGATGGCGGCCGACATCTCGATGGACCGGACATGCGCATCCGTCACGTCGCGGCCGAGACCGCTCATGTTCTCGCACCGCATCCCGGCGGGAAGGTCGTGGAAGCCGTTTCGGTCGTTGCGGTCGCTCGCCCCCAGGACGGGTGAGTCGGCGGTCACCACCAGTGCGGCCGCCCCGGCCCGGGCCGCCCGTTCCACCAGGGCCTCGGTGATGTCGCGCCGGGGCTGGATGTACAGCTGGAACCACACGTCCGGCGCGGCGCCGCCCGCCGCGGCACGGGACGCGGCGATGACGTCCTCAACGGCGACCGTGGCCGCCATGCTGGTGATCAGGATCGTGTCGGCGGCGGCCGCCGCGCGGGCGGTCGCCCGCTCCCCGTCGGCGGTCATGAGCTTGTGGAACGCGGTCGGGGACAGGATCACCGGCAGGCTCGCCCGGCTGCGCAGCAGCCGGGTCTCCAGCGAGCGTTTCTCGTTCCCGCGCAGCATCCGGGGTAGCAGGCTGAGCCGGGCGAAGCCCGCCTCGTTCGCCCGCAGGGTGACCTCGTCCCGGGCGCCGCCGGACACGTAGTCGAAGTAGACGGGGTCCAGGCGTTCCCGGGCCGCCTCCTCGTAATCACGGACAGTAATCAAGTTGGGCACGGGCGTTCCCCTCAGTGAGCGACCAGGGCGTCAGCGGGCGGCGACCGCGACGCCGGCCGGGTCGTGGGCGGCCAGGAACGCGACCAGCGGGTCTCGGTGCGCGGGCTTGTCCCACTCGTTTTCCAGGTTCTCCGCCACGTGATGCGTGTCGACCAGGCCGCCGTCCCGGTACAGCCGGATGACCGGGTGCAGGTAGGCGGCGTCGAAGGCACGCTCGGCATCGTCCTGCGCGACCCGGCGGACGGTGATGTCGAACGGGTCCACCTTGTCGTGGTCGGGCCCGTATTCCAGCGTGATCACCAGCACGTCCGCGCCGTCCGCCAGCTCGTCGAGACCCCCGTCACCGACCAGGCCGACGGGCACTTCCTCCAGGTAGCGGGCGTTGCCGCCGGCCGGGCGCAGCAGCACGTCGCCCAGCGTCCCGAACTGCTGGTACAGGCCCGATGTCCGGTTCACGCGGTCCAGGACGGCCGTGGTGAGGGCCTCGGCCGAGCCGGGTACGGTGGCGGAGGGCCATGGAACGTGATGGTGGCGCATCTCGAGGATCTTGCGCAGGGCGCGGGCGCCGTACCGGAACCCGTGGATGAAGCCGCTCGTGCCGCGCTTGAAGTCCCGCACCTGCGTCAGCGTCCCCGCGACGTACATGCCCGGCACGCCCTCGACCTCGTACGCCGACGTGAGCCGCGGGAACCGGTCCTTGTGGACCAGCGCGGGACGGCAGCTCTCGTCGAAGATCTCCGCGTCAAAGCGGAACCCGGTGGCCGCGATCACCCGGTGGTAGCGCAGCTCCTTGACGAACTCGTCGGCCCGGGAGAAGGCGAACCGCACCGTGAACATCCCGTCGTCGCCACGCTCGATCGACCGCACGGTCCCGTCGAGGATCGCGTTCTGGGACTTGAGCTGGTAGGTGTCCAGGAAGTTGTTGTTGACCGCGCGCAAGTGGCCGACGTAGTGCGTCCGCCAGGCCATTTTCATCGAGCCCGGCCCGGCCACGTGGATGACCGCCGCCGTCTCGACCAGGTTGTCGGCCGTCTCTAGCGCCGAGTTGCCCTTGCCGATGATCAGCACCCGCTGGTCGGTGAACTCCACCGGGTCCACGCTCACCGTCGCGTAGTGGTCGGTCAGCTCGATGCCGGGGATCGGCGGGATGTAGGGCTTGCGCATGCCGGTCGCCACGATCAGCCGCCGCGCGCGATGCGTGCGGCCGCGCGAGTCGGCGATCGTGAACGTCCCGTCCCCGCCATCCCCTGTGTCCCCGGCCCGGCTGACCCGGGTCACGGTGGTCTCGTAGTCGACCTTCAGGCCGAACCTGTCCGCGTAGTCCGACAGGTAACGCACCAGGTCATCGGCGGCCGGGAAATAACGGCCTGAATAACGGGTGAACAGCAATTCTCCGTCGGGTGACAGAATCGAATTCCAGTCCATCCGCAGGTTGAACTCGGGGTCGCTGGACCCGGTATGGGGCTTGTTACTCGAAATGAGCGTGCGGTGCCGCGGGAACCTGGTGAAGAAGGCGCCGGGCACCTTCCCCGACTCGAGCACCAGGTAGTCATGCCCCGCCGCGCCGAGTTCCTGCGCGAGCTGAAGGCCTGCGGGACCAGCACCGATGATCAGGTAATCGAGCGGGCCAGCGCCCATCCGGACCTCCTCGTAAGCGAAGCGCACCGTAAGCGGAGACCCCGCAACCCGAGCCCGCCCCGGTTGTTGATGCGTCAATTATGACCTTTAATCTTCAAGTATTCAAGGCTTAAGTGCCTGAACAATAGCTCCAAAACAAAGGACAGTTTCGACAAAACACTGGCAGAATTAATTAAACTACGGTACGATTCCGCAGATTGGCTGTTAGCTAACAACCGCTTTCAGCGCCGCCTCGATCATGCTGGTCAGCGTGTCGAGATACGCGTCGTCGCTCCGGCCCTGGATGATCAGCATGCGGAAGCCGAGCGGCGCGATCAGCAGGTCGGCGCCGATATCCAGGTCCAGCCCGGCCGGAAGCTCACCGCGATCGATCGCGTCCCGCAGTATCGTGCGCGCGACCGCACGCCGGGGCCCGGCCACCTCGGCCTGGAGCATCTCCGACAGCGCGGCGTCGTGCTTGGCCTCGGCGAACAGCCCGGAGCCGATCCGGGCCAGGAGCGGACTGGCCAGCTGCGCGCGATAGGTGGCGAGCAGCTCGCGCAGGTCGGTACGCAGGGCTCCGGTGTCGGGCGCGACCGGGAGGGCGCTAGTGATCTTGTCGCGGATGAGCTCGGTGACCATCGCCTGCTTGGAGGGCCAGCGCCGGTAAAGAGCGGCCTTGCCCACGCCGGCGCGCCGGGCGATCGCCTCCATCGACATCCGCGCGTACCCGGTCCCGGCGAGCTCGGCGAACGCCGCCTCGGTAATCGCGTCGGTCACGCGCTGCCGCAGGACCGCCCCGCCGGCCGGCGGCCGTGCCTCCTTCTGCTCCGCTGCCACGTTCCATCCCCCGCTCGTTCCCGCACGTCGCGCTCACGAGCATAACGGAACGGCCCCGTTCCACCGCGCAGGCCGACCTTCGCGGCGGGGATCGCGCGGGCAGTCACGGCGGGATCGGGCTGGCACTCACGGCGGGATCGCGCGGGGATCGCCGGCAGTCACGGCCTGATCCCGTGGGCAGCCAGGGCTGCATGGGTCGTTTGTGCCATCGGGCCCGTTGCGGCCTCCGAAGCCGAGGTCCGTGACCGGATATAAAGGGATATATCCGGTCACGCTGCGCGCTGGATGCCCCTCGCCTGACCTCATTTCCTTGATCATGGGTCATCAGTGCCATATATCGGCACGTACGACCCGTGATCAAGAAAACGATACCCCTGCAGGGGTATCCCGAAATACGCCGTTGCTAATGATATGGCGGGATAAATCCGGCTGGCTTAGCGCGCCGAATCGGGGCTGCGGCGCGAATGACCCATGATCTTGGGGGTCAGGTCTCCGTGACTCGAGGGTGAGGTGGACCGGGGTACAGCGGCCCGCGCGTGTCAGTGGGCTGCGCACACCGGGCGGTAGTGGCTCATGTCGAGGGACCAGGCCTTGCCGGACTTCGGGTCGTGCTGCTCATTCGGATCGAGCCCATCGTAGCTCCAGCCGATGGACGGTTCCCCGCACAGGGCGCAGGGCGTGATCTTGGGGTCCTTGGCCGGCAGGCCGTCACCCTCGGTTCGCCGGACCCGGATCCAGATCATCAGCGCCATGACGGCGATGTGAATCACCGACACCAGGATGACAATCAAGGTCAGGTTGCTGCTCACTTGCTCTCCCTCTCCTGCCACAACCCGCGCACGCGACCGTTTCGTCCGGCTTCGCGACGCGATCTACCTCACTACGCCCGGCGACCAGGGCCGCGTTAGACGCTGTCCCTGGCGGGAGCGGGCAGCGGCTTGATGCCGGCCCGGCGGGCCGCTTCGTTGAGTGCGGTGAGGTTCTTGTGCAGCTCCTCCAGCTCGCCCAGGCTCATCCCGAGCTTCGCCACGACGGTGGGCGGGACCTTCAGCGCCTCCTGGCGGAGGTCACGGCCCTTTTCGGTCAGGGCGACACGCAACTGCCGCTCATCCTGCGGGTCGCGGGACCTGGTGACCAGGCCGGCGGACTCCAGTCGCTTCAGCATCGGCGACAGCGTCGGGCCGTCGAGCTGGAGCATGTCGATGAGCTCCTTCACCGCGAGCGGAGACTTCCCCCACAGCGCCAGCATCACCAGGTACTGCGGGTGAGTCAGCCCCATCGGCTCCAGGATCGGCCGGTAGATGCTCAGCACGCTGCGCGCCGCAATCGACACCGCAAAGCACACCTGGCGCTCTAGGGCCAGCGGGTCGCCTGGCATCTCCGGCAGGCCTGGCATCTCCGGCAGGCCCGGCGTCTCCGGCAGGCTCGGCCGGGGGTGGATGTCCGCGGTGTCGCTCATGGCGCCCCATCGTCGTCGATTGATGCACGCTCTAACGATCAGCACACTATCAATTAATGCACGAACGAATCAACTGAAGGCAGGCGACTGGGGGGCGCCCTACCCGTCGCCGTCCCAGGTCCAGATCGGGACTTCCCGGATCGGGTGCAGTTCCTCGTCGGTGGCGGCGTGCGAGTTCTGCATCGCGACCCGGGAGCCGAAGTCCACGTGCTCGCGCACGGCGTCGCGGAACGGCTGGTCGGCGGGCATGCCGACGGCGTCAAGCGCGGCCATGTACAGCTCGACGAACCGCAGCCGCTGCTCCTCGGTGATCCGCAGCTGACGGTGGACGTTAATGAGGTGGGTGAAGCCCAGCTCGCGGGTGAACCGGTCGGGCCCGCCGAAGGACTCGGCCGTGAACCACGTCAGGTGGTCCACGTGGCTGGGCTTGCCCGCCCCGAACAGCGGCCGCAGCAGCGGGTCGGCCAGCACGCTGGAGTAGAAGTGGTCCTCGAGCCGGTGCAGGCCCTCGATGCCGCCAGCGTGCTCGAACAGCGTCTCCTGTGCCATGTATGACAGGCTAGGGAGACGCCTTCCCCCAGCGCCAACAGGGATTTCCGATGGATCCACAGGCACGGCCGGTGCGGCCGGCGTCCCCGCGGCTCACGTGCCCGTTCGAGCTGCGCCACCTGCGCTACTTCCTCGCCGCCGCCGAGGAGCTCAACTTCACCCGGGCGGCCGGCCAGCTGAACGTGGCCCAGCAGACGCTCAGTGAGGGCATCGCCCAGCTGGAAGACATGCTCGGCCTGCGGTTGTTCGAGCGTGCTCCGCGCCCGGTGCGGCTCACCGACGCCGGGAACCGGTGGGTGACGTACGCGCGGGAGACACTCGAGGCCGCCGAGCGCGCCCAGGCCGCGGCGCGGCTCCTGCGCGGCGGGCACACAGCCAGGCTGCGGGTCGGCCTCGCCGCCACGGCCGCATTCCCGCTCACGCCGCTGCTGCTCGACTCCTTTCGCGACCGTCACCCGCGGGTCGAACTCAGCACCCGGCACTTCGACTTCGGCGACCCCGCCGGAGGCCTGCTGACCGGCGAGAGCGATGTCGCGATCGTGCGGCCGCCGTTCACCGCGGACGGCCTGGAACTGCTCGTGATCTCCAGCGAGCCCCGCTACGTCGCGCTCTCGGACCAGCACCCGCTCGCCCGACGGCCAGCCGTCAGCTTCGCGGAGATCGAGCGGGAGCCGTGGATCGAGATCGACGAGGCCGACCCGGTCTGGTGCGCGTTCTGGCGGCTGACCGCGCAGCGACGCGAGCCGCTGCGGGTGGGGGCCAGCGGGCAGACCCTCGAAGACCTGCTGGAGGCCGCCCGCACCCGGCAGGCCGTGGGCGTCGTGGCCGAGTCCGTGGCCCGCGCCCAGCCGTGGCCGAAGCTGACGTACGTCAAGGTCACCGACATCCCGCCGTCGGACGTCGCCGTCTCCTGGCGTGCCGGGGAGCTGGCGCCGCCGGTCAGCGAGTTCATCGCGATCGCGCGGCAACTTGCGGGGGAAGTGGCCGTCACGCGACGGGTTACGGAGAGCCGATGACGCAGTCAGGCATCTCCCCGTCGTGCGAGCCCGGCGACCATGACCCGGACGAGCGTGTCGAGGTAGCGCCGGTAGGCAGCGGGCGAGGTGACGCTGGATTCCAGCCCGCGGGCGGATGCGGTCAGCATCTCGGCGGCGGTGGCCGGCGTGAGGCCGGCCGACTCGAGATCGAGTTCCCGGGCGCCGACGGCCTCGGCGAGGACGTCTCGGACCAGCCGCTTGTGCTTGCTCTGGGCGTCCGCGATCACGTCCGCCGACAGCTGGTGCTTGACGTCGAGCAGCTCGGCCGCGTGCGGGGAGTTGCGGACAATGTCGAAGTAGGTGCCGAACCAGGCGTCGTGCATCGCGACGAGCCGGTCCGCGGTCGTGCCTGGCCGCTGCCTGGCCTCCTCCGAGCCCGCCAGCATCTGCTGGGATAGCCGCCGGCTCAGTTCCAGGAAGACCTCTTCTTTGCTGGGGAAGCTCAGGTAGATGGTGCCCTTGGCGATCCCGGCCGCGCGGGCGATGTCGTCCATGGAGGTGCGGCGGTAGCCGTACTGGCCGAATACCCGCTGGGCCGCGTCAAGGATCGCGGCGCGCCGGGCCCCGGAGTCTCCGCGCGGCGGGTTCACGCCACGTCCAGGCGCCGGGCGGCCTGGACCATGATCTCGGAGACGCTCAGCTCGATCGGCTGGCTGATCGCGAACAACACCGCCCGGGCCACGTCGTCGACGACGCGCAAGCGCGCACCTGCGGTCAAACGTTGTCTTCGGGAAGGATCAATGTTGTGCTTGATCCCAGCCGTCCGGGAGCCTCGATCCCGCCGGATATAACCTACGGTTGAGTAATATACGGTACCGTAGGTTACCGGACGGCAGAAGGGAGCGCTCCATGCAAAGCGCAGCGGCCGGAGCACGCACCGGGGGCACCGCCTACGAAGGCGCGGACAGGCTGGCCGCCACGGGCACCGCGGTGCCCAGGCTCAGGGGGATGCTGCACGCCGCGGCCTTCCCGGCCGCCGCGGTCGCCGGCGCGGTGCTCACCGCGCTCGGCCCGACCCAGTCAGCCAGGATCGCCGCCGCCATCTACAGCCTGACGTGTCTGGCCCTGTTCGGCGTATCGGCGTCCTATCACCGGTCACCGCAGGCCAGCAAGCGCAGGAGCGTGCTGGCCCGGCTCGATCACGTGGGCATCCTGCTGGTGATCGCCGGCACCTATACGCCGCTGGCGGTACTCGCGCTGCATGGCGGGACACGGCTGAGCGTGCTGGCGGTCATCTGGGGCGGGACGGCGGCCGGCGCCATAACACGGCTCATCTGGCGGCCGACCTGGCCGCCCGCGCCCCGGTGGCTGATGACATCCCTGTTCGCCGGGCTCGGCTGGGCCGCGATCTTCGTCCTGCCGCAGCTCCTGCGGGGCGCCGGACCCCTCGTCCTGGCGCTCGTGCTGGCCGGGGGCATCCTGTACAGCCTCGGAGGCCTCGTCTACGCGCGCAAGCGGCCCGACCCGTCACCGAAATGGTTCGGCTTCCACGAGGTCTTCCACGCGATGACCATCCTGGCCTACCTCACCCAGTACGCCGCCGTGTCGCTTGTCGTCTACCGGACGGCGTGACCGCGCCGACTGATGCGCATGTGGCGCACTTCTTCGGCCTGTCCCCGGGTGCCCTGCCGCGCGCAGGGCAGCCCACGAATCTAGGAGCTTCCCGGCTGGGCGCTTAGCTTGATCGTTAGCTTGTTGTTTCCGGGCATCAACCCGGTCGCGCCGACGGGAATCGGGCTCAGTCCATCGCCCGGGTAGAGCGTGCCCGCCGGCGTGAATCTAAGCGTGCCGGTCCGGCTTGTGACGGGCACTCGGAAGGCGAGCGAAGCGATGGCGGGGCCATTGCCGGATCCCGCTTTGTAGAAGGCCGTGCCACTGGCCGCCACAGCGGCGCCACTCGGCAGGGTAAGCGTAAAGCTGCGCGGCACGTTAGCCGTGAATCCGAAGTTGGCATCGGTGCTGATACTGAGCGATACCAGCAGCCATGCGCTTCCGGATGGTGCCCACCCGCTGGCATCGTCATAGGGCGCCAGGAGGGCTAGGGTGTTTCCGTAGGAATCACCGCTGAGCTCGACACCGAAATTATCTCCCGCCATAAAGTGCAGGCCCGGTGTTTTCGCCGTGTTCCATTCGGACGACATGCTTACGCTGCTTAGATCTTCCCCTAGGACCGGGTAGTAAAGCGGGCTCGCCTCGCGAATTCGTTCACCGGTTCGCAGGTTAATATTCTGCGGCCGACCGCCGTCATTCATTTGCAGAGCTGCCGCCGTGCCCTTGGGAACGCTGACGATAGCGGTGTCGCCATCCGGCAGGGCGTTGCTGCTGGCACCGACTACGATCGTTGGAGACCGATAGTCCTGGCAGGCCGCCGGTGGATTATTGTATCCGCATTCCGGCAAGCCGGACGGGTAACTCGGATTGTCGCTAAAGTGCGCGAGGACAAGCTGGTGGCCCGATGGAGCGGACAACGGGCCGGAAAGGCCGAGCGCGCAGGCGGCTGACCCGTCGATGCTGGCAGTGGTCGCGACGGCATCGAGTTGCAGCGCAGAATGCGGGCCAATCAGGATCGCCTTGTTCGGCGAGGGCCGGACCGCGCCCCTAATAACCCGCAAGAAGTCTGCCGTGCTTATGACGGCTCCGTCCAGGTAGCTGTCAGGCACCGCCCTGGGCTTCCGCGTCGCGCAGGCAGGCAGTGCCTGGTGGTGCGGCTTAGGAGCCGGACCAGAACCAGTACAGCCAGCCAAAGTGACGACCAGGATGGCTGCGCACACGGCACCTCGGCTCAACCGCATAGATACCTCCGCATATGTCCGCATCAGCGAGAAGAGGTTATCGGAGCGGACGCGGTCATGGCCGGAAACCTCATGCATTCCGCTCCTGTCGCATGACGGTATCCATGAAGGCCGTTCGTGTTTGCTTTCCGGACAGCCGACTGCCGGCCACGCGCTAGGCGCGGCGAGCAGCTCTCAACGATCACTCGCGCCAGCGGCACGGAATGGGCGCTCGGGAGCGAGGCGCGCTCGCCTGCGCTGCTCAGCACCGGCGAGGCCGCCGACCGCCTCTACCGCGACGCGATCGACCGGTTGGGTCGCACCCACCTCAGCGTTGAGCGCACCCGTGCCCGGCTGCTGTACGGCGAGTGGCTGCGCCGCGAACGCCGGCGCACTGAAGCGCGCGAGCAACTGCGCCTCCCAGATCGCGCGGCTCGCGCGCGACGGGCTGTCAAACCCCGAGATCACCAGCCAGCTCTTCATCAGTCCCCGCACCGTCGAGTATCACCTGAGCAAGGTCTTCGCCAAGCTAAACATCAGCGCCCGCGAGCAGCTCGATCGCGTGCTCCCACAGGATCCGGACTCAGCCCAGCGGGCTTACTTGTCCTTAAGTTCGGCCAGCAAGCGCAAGGTCAGCGCGGCAGGAACGGCACGGTGACCGTGAGGCTTGTACACCGGCCACGGGGTGTCCGCGACTGTGCTAGTGACACTACAGGCCACATCAATGCCCGCCTCTACCGCGAGTGGGACGTTAGCTTGTGCGCTGCCGGGTCGCCGGGTTTCGCAGGGAGATCTCGTCGGACTCGGCGATGTGGTCAGCCTGGACGGCTCTCAGTCCCTGGCCCAGGCGTTCACGTGCCTGCCGCAGCAGATTGAGGGAATTGGCGGAGGGGCCTCCCGGGGCGGCGCGCTCCGGATCAGCTCCGTGTTCCTCGATGAGGTGGGTCTGCAGGGCTGCGGCGACTTCATCGGCCGCCTTCAGCGCGTGGTAGATGGCCCGCTCCCGTGCTGTGTCGTCAACCATATGGCCAGTATCGCGCGTCAGGAGTCCAGGGGACTGACTGGCCGGGCGCCCGACGTGGCAGGAGATCACGCCAAGGCAGGTAGCGAGGGCGCAGGCTCAGAACCGCTGCGCCATAGGCGGGGACGAACGCGAGAGCCTCAGCCGCGAGGCGGCCGCGGGTGAGCACGCGGCGACGGTTCTCCACACCGTCCGGAAGGCTGAAACCACGAGGGGCGGGTGCCCGCGCCGTCGGCAGCTGCCTGCCACTGGCAGTCCAGGCCAGCCTCGTTAACCACGCGTTTGACATGCCGCGCAGGATGAGATGCTGCGGGCGACCAGGGGACACGCCTGGCGGCACGGCCAGCAATTCACCAGCGGCACCACCCCCGCAGCCTGGGCGCCGACGATCGACATATCCGAACGCAAGGACGCCTACATTCCGCCGAGGAGAAGATGCACCGGACCGAGCGTTATTACGGCGCCTTCCGCCGCTCGATCACGCTGCCCAATACAGGCCAAGCGCTCCTTAAGGGCGAGTCGGGTGCTAACGACCCCGTCGGGATCGCGCTGATGGCCGCCAGGACCCGGTTCTGATCAGCGATCTTCGTTGCTGGGGATGAGGCCGTCGTAACCCCATCTTGGTGTCGGGCCGGGCTCGCCGAGGTCAGATCCGGCGGGCTGATGTGACACGTCCTGGGCGATCGCGGTGCCCCAGTCGAAGTACGCCATGAGGGTGGCACGCAGCTCCGGCCGGGCGGGCAGGGTCGTGTCGATGGCCTCGGCCATGAGCTCCAGCCAGCGCTGCCGGTGCTCGTCGCGGATTCCGAGGCCGAGATGCGTGGACAGCAGCGTCTGGTGCCCGCCCAGGCGGGTGGTGAACTCATCCGGCCCCCCGAATACCTCCGCCAGCCACACCGCGACGTGATCGACGTGGGTCGGCGTGAAATTGACGAATACGGGCGCCAGCACCGGGTCCGCGAGCACGCGCTCGTAGAACGCGGTGCTCAGCCTACGCAATCCGTCGATCCCGCCGACGTCTTCGTACAGGTTGCCCATAGTGTTTCCTTCCCAGCTAATTTCGTGCTGATGCTTGTATGACCGCCGACCGCACGCCAGACCAGGGCGGCCGTCCGGGCCGGCCAGTCCGCGGGCGGCTCCTCGCCCGCCAGAGAACGGGCGTACCAGGAGCCGGTACACAGCGTGACCGCGATCTCCAGGTCGGCATCAGCCTCGATGAGGTCGAGCCCCCGGGCGCGCTCGAGGATCTCCCTGATGCGGCGGCGCCGCGGAGCGACGACACGGGCGCGGTAACCGGCCAGCAGTTCCGGCGCGGTGCTGTCCTGGAGCATCGTGCCGACCAGCGACAGCCGCCCGGGCATCGAAACGCCCCGCTGGAAGTCGGCCAGTTCGGCGACCAGATCGTCCAGGGGATTGCCGGAGTCGGCGGTCGTCCGCGCTTCCGCGGCGGCGAGCACGGCCGCCTCCGCCAGGCTTGCTTTGCCCGGCCAGCGCCGGTAGACAGCCTGCCTCGTCGTGCCCGCTTCCTGGGCGACCGCGGCGAGCGACATCGCCTCGTAGCCGAGCACGGCCAGATGCCGGGCAGCCACAGCCAGGACCCGCGCGTCGATGTCCGGGTCCCTGCCCCGTCCGCGATGTTCCGTGCTGCTGGACATGATCGCGAGTATATCCAATACAACACAGTATTGTATTGATAGCTGAGCGGCGGACACTCCCCCGGCGGAGTAGCGGCTATTAGCAATGTCTATGTGGCCGATGAATTATTCGAAACTGTTACCTCTTGCCCGCCGCATAAGTCATGCGCGAGGCTCGTTGCCAGGCTAATCACATCGGAGGCAGCTGGCCATGTCCGAGCTCAAAGGCAAGACCGTCCTGATTATCGGCCGCGGCAGCGGTATCGCCCGGGCCATCGCCGACGCCGTCGCCGACGCCGGCGGCGCCGTTATCGCCGCCGGCCGCAACCAGGAAAATCTCGCGACCGCCTATAACGGCACGAATGTCGCGATCGAGACTGTCGACGTCACCGACGAGGCCTCGGTCAGCGCGCTCGCCGACCGCATCGGCGGTCAGCTGGACCACGTGGTGTCCACCGCCTCCGCTCGCGCGCGCGGCGGGTACGCGGACTTGACCAGGGACCTGGTGACCGCATCCCTCACGACGAAGGTGATCGGCCCGCTCCTACTCGCCAAGCACTTGGGCCCGAAGCTCCGCGCGGGCGGCTCGTTCCTGTTCATGTCCGGCGCCACCGCGCTGAAGCCGACGCCGGGCATGCTCGCCGTGGCCGCCACGAACGCGGCCGTGGACGCGGTTACCTCGGGGCTCGCCGTCGAGCTGGCGCCGATCCGTGTCAATGCCATCTCCCCCGGCACGATCGACACCGGCGCCTACGACGCGCTCGGCGAGGAGCGTAAGGCGGCGATGTTCGCGGCCAAGAGCAAGAGCAACCCGGCGCGGCGCATCGGCTCGGCCGAGGACATCGCGGCCGTCGCGATCATGGCGCTGACCAGCGGGTTCCTGACCGGCGTGTCGATCCCGGTGGATGGCGGCGAGCACCTCGTCTAGCCGGGAAAGGCCGAAAGGTACGATCCTTGGATGAGGCCTGAGCCGCTTCATCGGGGGGACTAGATGGCCGATATCCAGGCCACGCCGGCCAGCGACGTGATGGCGAGGTTGCGGGTGGCTCGTGCCTCGTTGCGCGCCGCCGATCCTGTCATCGCCAGGCTGATCGACCTCCAGCCGGACTACGACCCGCGCCACCGGGCCGACGGCATACCCCCGATGGACTTGTTCGGCGCGCTGGTATTCCAGGTGACCGGGCAGCAGCTGTCAACCGCGTCCATGCGCCGCATCCTCACCCGGATCCGGGAGATCTTCGGGGGCCACCTGCCCTCCCCCGCGGAACTACTCCGGGCCGACCCCGCCGCGCTGCGGGGCGCCGGCCTGTCCGGGCGGAAGGTCACCACCCTGCGCGATCTCGCGGAGCGGATGACCGACGGGCGGCTTGACGCCGACACGCTGGCCGCCCTGCCCGACGAGCGGATCATCGCCGACCTCACCCAGGTTCCCGGTATCGGCCCCTGGACCGTGCAAGGCGCCTTGATCCTCGCGCTGAACCGGGAGGACGTCGTGCTGCCCGGCGATCTCGCGCTGCGCAAGGCGGTGCGTGACGTGTACGAGCTGGACCACCTGCCGAAGCCAGACGAGGTCCTCGCCATCGCCGAACGATGGCGCCCATACCGCAGCCTCGCGACCCTTTACCTGTTCCGTTCGGGGGAAGCGGCGGCGGCCAGCGGGAGCGCCGCGGGCCGGGGCTAGGCCCGGTGATACTGGTCGGGCATCGGCAGGGAGTCACCCAGTTCCGCCGCCGCCCGCCGCGCCCAGTACGGCTCGCGCAGCAGTGCCCGCCCGAGGAAGACGGCGTCCGCACGGCCGCCGGCGACGATCGACTCGGCCTGCGCGGGTTCGGTGATCATGCCGACCGCCGCGACCGGGATGCCTGACTCGGTCCGCACCCGCTCGGCGAAGGGGACCTGATAACCCGGCCCGGTCTCGACCTTCGCGTCCGTCACGAGCCCGCCGCTCGACACGTCGAGCAGGTCCACGCCGCGCGACGCGAGTTCCTTCGCGAGCCGGACGGTCTCATCCGCGGTCCAGCCCTCGCGCTCATCCTCGGCGTTCTCGGTCAGCCAGTCCGTCGCCGAGACCCGGAAGAGCACCGGCAGGTCCGCCGGCCATGCCGCGCGCACCGCCGACGCCACCTCCAGCGCGAGCCGGACGCGGTTGTCGAACGAGCCGCCGTAGGAGTCGGTCCGGCGGTTGCTGGCCGGGGAGAGAAACTGGTGCAGCAGGTAGCCGTGCGCGCCGTGGATCTCGACTACGTCGAAGCCCGCCGCGCGAGCGCGCCCGGCCGCCTCGACGAACTGCCCGACGATCCGCTCGATGCCCTCGGCCGTGAGCTCCTCCGGCGTCGTCGAGTCCGCGCGGAACGGCAACGCGCTCGGGGCGACCGGCCGCCAGCCGTACGGCGCGTCCGGCGGGATTGTTCCGCCCACCCAGGTGCGCTCGACGGAGGCCTTGCGCCCGGCGTGCGAAATCTGGATGCCCGGCACGGTGCCCTGCGACCGCAGGAAAGCGGTCACGCGCCGGAAGGCCTCCACCTGCGTGTCGTTCCAGATGCCGAGGTCGTACGGGCTGATGCGGCCCTCGGGGCTGACCGCGGTCGACTCGGTGACGATGAGCCCGGTCCCGCCGACAGCACGCGAGGCGAGGTGCGCGAAGTGCCAGTCCGCGGGCACGCCCGCGGCCGGGCCGTCGGGCGCCGCGCTGTACTGGCACATCGGTGACATCCACGCGCGGTTCGGAATCGTCAGTGACCGCAGCCGATACGGCTCGAATAGTGTGCTCATCGCTCCCGTTGACCTTCGCCGGTGACTCGTCGTGCAGGTGGGGCGCGCATCCATGAGTGAGGCGTGCCCCATGACTCTAAGCGCATCGAGCCCGCGCTGATTCCGGCGATGAACCGGCGCTGGAAGACGAAGAACAGCGCCACGGTCAGGACGGACAGCGTCATACCTGCCGCGGCCACAGCGCGTAGTCGTGCGTGATGCCGGGGTTGAGGGGGCACGAGACATACATCCTATCTCTCGCCACATTCTCGACGACACTCTCCGTCACCTTGCTCGCTATACCGGCAAATCTTGGTGTAGACATCGGATGATTTTCGTGTAACAGTGCCCGTGCGGCCACGAATTCGCGGGTGGCAGCCATCCTCGAAATCTGTTCAGAGAGGAACACGATGTTTGGTGAACATGGAAGGTCGGGGCGATGACGCGAGATCCACGCGGGGCCCGTCGATTCGGAACTGCTTGTTCGGGCTCACCTCGACCGTTGCTTCTGGCGGTGACGGGCTTGGCGCTTGCGGTGCTTTTCGCCGTGGGTCAATCGATGGCTACGGCGTCCGCCGCCACGGCGTCCGCCGCCACGGCGACGACCGCCACGGCGTCACAGCAGGGCAACGCCCGAAATGGCATGACCTTCTACGTGGCGACGAACGGCAGCGATCGCAACCACGGAACGAGTCCCCGGCGGCCAGTTGCAACGCTGGCTCGCGCTCAACAACTGGTGCGCGCTGCACTCCGGCGCAATCCGGGGCCAATCACGGTAGACGTTGCGGGGGGCACGTACTACCTGGGTTCCACGCTGAATTTCACCAATGCGGATTCCGGTACTGCTCGCAGCCCGGTGACGTGGCAGGCCGAGCCCGGGGACAACGTGACAGTGAGCGGCGGCGCATTGCTCACGCCCCGTACATGGACACCGGACTCGTCGCAGAGCGGCGTCTTCGAGACCACGGTACAGCGAGGGTTGAACTTTGATCAGTTGTTTGTAAACGGCACCCGGCAGACGCTCGCGCGCTACCCGAATGCCGATCCCGCCCAGGCCGGGCTCCAAGGCACCGCGACCCTCGCTCAGGTCAACGCATTGGCCGCCAACTGGTCCGACTTCACCATGGGCGACGTTCGCGCCATGCATTGCGATGACTGGGGGCAGCTGTCCTACAAGATCACCGGGTATACCGGGGGTCAGCTTGGCCTTCAATATGTCGGCGACTCCAACCGCGGAATAGACTGCCCGCAGATGGCACCGGGCGAGCCCACCCCCGGCGGGCTCGTCGTGGAGGGTCTTCCTCAGCTGGTAACCGCGCCGGGAGACTGGTGGTACAACCCGGCCTCCGGGCAGCTTCTCTACTACCCGACCGCTGGTTTGAACCTCAGCTCCGCGACTTTCCAGACCGCCGAGCTAGACCAGCTGATCACGATCGACGGCAAGTCCGCGTCTGATCCGGTGCGGGACATCACCTTCAAGGGCTTCCACTTCACCGGGACACACCGCGCGCTCTTCAACAGCGCCTACGTTCCAGACGCCAAGGGCGATTGGTCAATCGACCACAAGGGCGCGATCTACATGTCGAACTCGCAGCACGTGACGGTCACGGGCTCGAAGTTCGATCAGCTAGGCGGCAACGGCGTATTCATCTACGGATACGCGGACGCCGACACGGTCTCGAACAACACGTTTACCGACGACGGCGAAACAGACGTACAGGTCGTCGGATCGTCATCCGCGGTACGCGACTACGCGGACAACTATTACGACAATGTGCCGATCAACGACACTGGCAAGGGGCCCAAGAATAACTACTACCCGCGCATCATCGACATCAGCGGCAACGTGATGACGAACATGGGCCAGTTTGAGCTGCAGTCAGCCGGCATCAACATCTCGATGAGCGAGGATGTGACCGTCGATCACAACACGATCTCGGGAAGCCCGCGAGCCTGCCTGAACATCGAAGACGGAACCTGGGGCGGGGACAACATCGAGAACAACGTGCTGTACGACTGCGTGACCGGGACGGGCGACAACGGAGCCATCAACGTATGGGGCCGTGATCGCTGGTGGGCTGCCAACGGCAACAACGAGCTCGCGGCCGGAACCACCTTTGACGGCGACACGGGCGCGCCCTTGACCGACGCGCAAGCCAAGCAAATGATGCTCCTTGACACCATCAAGCCCATTGTCATCCAGCACAATCTCATCGAGCAGAGCGGGGCATCATGGTCGGTCGACTTCGACGACGGCTCCTCGAACTTCGTCGTCAAGAACAACGTGATCCTCGGCGGCGGCGTCAAGCTACGTGACGGGTTCGACCGAACGGTCGTAAACAACGTCATTGCCGGGCCGACCGGGCTCTTCGAGCAGGTGAGCAAGGACGACAATGGAGACATCATCCAGCACAATATCGTGCTGGGCCCGACCGCCTACAGCAACGTCGACAACGACCCGGTAACCGCGGAGTATGCCGCCGATTACAACCTCTTCTGGGACAACGGGGCCCCGGTCTCTGACTCCCCGGACGGGTCTTTCACGGAGCAGCTATCGGCCGATGGAGTGACGCTCAACACGCAATCGACCTGGGTTGAAGATGGATTCGACGTTCACTCGAAAGTCGGTAATCCAGACTTCGAGTCGCCAGATCCGGGCAGTACGTTTAACTTCACGGTAGCGTCCGGATCCCCGGCATTGGCGGTAGGATTCAAGAACTTCCCGATGACAGGGTTTGGAGCCAACGATGGCTCGGAGCCACCGGCCTACTCTATTCCATACGGGTCGCCGGGCGGCGAACTCGGGACGTCACTGCAGACGCAGCCGGAAGATCTCATGGGCGCGACCGCGACTAACGTCTCGAGTGAGGCTATCGAGTCACTGCTGGGCATCAGTAACGACTACGGACTTTACCTAGTCTCGGTCCCGAGCGGATCATACGCGGCTAATGTCGGGCTCCAGTCGAGTGACGACATCATGGCAATCAACGGCAATCAGGTGACGGGCGACAGAAATACATTCTGGGTCCCATATAACTCCCTGGCTGCTGGGGCACCGATCACGCTGACGGTCCGTCGCGCACAGAAGGACGTGACACTCACGTTCGACAAGACAACCGCCCCGGAGGAGCTGAACGACACCTCGGGCGTTGTGTACAACTCCACCGGAAATGGGCCGGCCAACACCGGCTGGATCTGGCGGAACTCGTCAACCGGTGGCGGCGGTTCATATCTGAGCGACATCTGGGCTACGCAGAACATCGGAGACTCCTGGAGCCTGACTTTCAACGGCACCGGTATCACGGTCATCTCGGAGACTGCCCCGAACGAGGGCAATGTCGATCTCACGATCGACGGTCAGCCGTACTCGGACAACCCGGTCAGCTTTGAGACGCCGACGGTGTCATACCAGAGCAACGTGATCTCGATCTCTGGCCTGGCTCCCGGCGTGCACACCATCACCGGGACGATGATGAGCGGCAGCTACATGATCGTCGACGCCTTCGAGACCCATCCGTCTGCGTCATCGTAGATTCTGCCCGCAGAAGTCCTGACGGAATGAGGAGTGCGGCCGGGGTGGTCAATCGACTACCCCGGCCCACGCCTTTAGCTGGCGTCGGCTGGCCTAGCCGCCGCGGATGCTGTTCAACCGCCGTGTCACGCCCGCCAGCGCTGCCAGATCAGACCTGGCTCGGGTGCGTCGGCTGCAACGCAGGCGGCGTGCCGGAGAGGCGGCCGAATCTGCCGCCCTCGGCATCCCGTTCATAGACCTGGACGGCCTGCTCCACCGACAGCCCCTTGGTTTCCGGCAGGAACCGGTACACGAACCCGATGGCCACAATGCACAGGCCGGCGAAGCACACCATGACCCAGCCGAGCCCGATCGTCGTGGGCCAGATCGGGAACGCCTCGA
>Ga0210389_10000678_pt1 | contig 29308 bp, 14 predicted proteins | sample IncBWH28OmetaG_FD_160127 | JGI IMG/M metagenome (GOLD analysis project Ga0210389, IMG submission 160127) | Forest soil microbial communities from Barre Woods Harvard Forest LTER site, Petersham, Massachusetts, United States - Inc-BW-H-28-O ... | reverse complement strand
GCTGTATTTCGAATTAGGGGAACGTTACTTTCAAACCGGCGACCTCGAGAATGCTGATCTGTCTTATCGGTCAGGTATCGCAGCCGATCCGAATCACTATCGCTCTCTGGCCGGCCTGGCCAAGGTTCGGGCCGCGCAAGGCAAGCTCGAAGAGTCTATCAAACTCTATCAACACTCGATTGCCATCATTCCGTTTCCTGCGTATGTGGCCGAGTTGGGGGACGTTTACAAGAAACGGGGGCGGCTGAATGAAGCGCAGCAGCAGTATGACCTGGTCGAGTACATCGGCCACCTCAGCAAACTAAATCAGGTGCTGGCTAATCGGGAACTGGCCCTGTTCTACGCAGATCAAGGGATCAAGCTCCCGGAGGCCCTGGAGTTAGCTCGAAAGGAACTTGTCGTCCGCCACGACATTTACACATGGGACAACTTAGCCTGGGTGCTCTACAAGAATGGCCGCTTCCAGGAAGCAGCCGAGGCGATAGACAAGGCCCTTAGGTTGCACACCACCGATTCGCTGCTCCTGTTTCATGCCGGCATGATCTGCCACAGCCTGGGCCGCGATTCCGATGCGCAAGACTTTCTGAGCCGTGCGTTGAAAACAAACCCGCATTTCCACATTTCTTACGCTGAGGTAGCGAGCAGAACTCTAGAAGACATCAACCAAGCGCACAACCGGGAATTGAGGTCGAGCAATGCGCAACGATAGACGCAACCACCAGTGGCCCGGAATTGTTTTATTCCTCTTCCTCTTGATCGTGGGATCGGCTACATGCTTCGCGCATCCTATGGGGAACTTCAGCGTCAATCAGTATTCGAAAATCACCGTCATGCAAGAGTCGATTGAGATCCTGTACTTGATCGATATGGCCGAAATTCCTACTTTTCAGGAGATTCGGCAGTTCGACTTGACTCCCAAGGCTGAGCACCCGAGCATAATTCGCTATCTCGACAGGCAAGAGCAACTCTTGAAACAAGGACTCTCGTTGGAGAGCGATGACCGGGCAGTGAGACTGGATACAGAATCTCGCCGGGTGTCATTTGCCGATGGCGCAGGCGGTCTGCCCACGATGAAAATCGAGTTAGTATTCCGGGGCAAGCTGGACGGTCGAGCGGGTGCTCACAAACTCTCCTACTTCGATAACAACTTTCCAGGGCGAGCAGGCTGGAAGGAAATCGTGGTCGTCGGCAACGGAGTTGCGATTCTTGAGAGTTCCGCTTCCGGCAGCGATCGCAGCCAGGAACTAACCAACTATTCCAGCGATGTGTTGAACAGTCCTCCGCAGCAGCTTTCCGCTCTGGTCAGCTTCGGATCGTCGGCCTCTGAACTGGAGCCGCCTGCCTCAGCGAATACACGCGCAGCTTCTTCCCACAGGGTCGCCGCTCTGGGAACCGACACGGCAGATCGTGTCTCCGCTCCCAGCAGGCTGCGCGGGCAGTCTGGACCAATTCCTTCAACTGCAACCACTCCCTCAGGAATGGGCGCCGTACATTCTACTTCCGCCGGAGTCGCAACTTCTGCCGTGGCGCCGCTGCCCCTTGCGGTCCACGCGCAGAATACGCCGCGCAGTCGCTTTACCGAGCTGATCTCGACGCGGAAAAAGTTGAGCTTCTGGTTATTGTTGTCGGCCGCTCTGATCGCTGCAGGTCTGGGCGCGCTTCACGCGCTGGAGCCGGGACACGGCAAGACTATCGTTGCCGCCTACCTTGTGGGTTCACGCGGCACGCCCAGGCACGCGGTGTTATTGGGACTGATCGTCACGGCCGCACACACCAGCGGCGTATATCTTTTGGGGGCGGTCACGCTCTATGCGTCGCGCTACATTGTTCCCGAGCAACTCTATCCCTGGCTTGGGGCAATTTCTGGCCTGAGTGTCGCGGCACTCGGCCTCTTCATTTTCCTCAAACACTGGACCGGAGAAACCGGTGAGCACTCCCACGCCGCGGGAGAGAATCATTCGCATTGGTTTCTTTCGATATTCAAACCAGCTCGGCCCGCGGAACCAGCGGTTCGTCGAGCGATCTCTGCGGATTCGAAACCGGTCGAGCGCGCGCTCTCATTGCGGGAACTCTGCATGCTGGGCATCACTGGGGGAATCGTTCCTTGCCCCGCAGCGCTAGTTGTGCTCCTGAGTGCTTTCTCTCTCCACCGAATAGGTTTCGGGCTGTTCTTAATCACTGCCTTTAGTTTAGGACTGGCAGCCGTGTTGGTGACGGTGGGTCTAATGATGGTCTACGCCAAGCGAGCGATGTCTACTCGCGTACGCGGTAGCGCCGCCCTCCGCTATCTTCCGTTCCTGTCATCTGCATTCATGGTAGTGCTGGGCGTTGGAATCACCGCATCGGCGGCGGCATCCGTTCACATTGGGCAAGGGCTCCTACCCACGCACAAGTTGGTTCCGTTCGCGACAGTGATCCTTCTGGGACTGTTCCTCGGCATGCGCCATTCCACAGACCCCGACCACGTGGTCGCGGTATCGACCATTGTGAGCCGCAAAGGGTCCATCCGAAGCTCAGCGACGATTGGCTTGCTCTGGGGGCTCGGGCACACGCTGACGATTTTTCTCGTCGGGTCCGCGATCATTATCTTCGGTGTTGTGATCCCGCCCCGTCTCGGCCTGTCCATGGAGTTTTGCGTTGCCTTGATGCTGATTCTGCTTGGGGTGTTGAACCTCACTGGCGTCATGGGTTGGATTACGGAGCGCTTCACTCCCAGGATGGCGGTCTGCGTGGCGTCGCAACCAGACATTTCTTTGTCCGGTGTCCAAGGCGCCTATGACAAGGTAGGCCAAAGAAAACGCGGCCGCATCGAACTCTTCCTCGACAGAACGATCGGAAGACTCGGTCTCTATCAGACCCTTCGTCCGTTAGTAGTTGGTCTGGTGCACGGCTTGGCCGGTTCCGCTGCGGTCGCCCTGTTAGTGCTTTCCACCATAAAGAGCCCGTTGTGGTCCACAGCGTACCTGCTGGTTTTTGGTTTTGGCACAATGGTGGGCATGATGCTCATGACCGCCGCAATCTCCGTTCCTCTCGTTTACACGGGTAAGAGATTTTCCCGGATCAATGGGCACCTGACCGCAATCTCTGGTTTCGCAAGCATGGCTTTCGGTTTCTTTCTCGTGTACCACATCGGTTTTGTCGACGGGCTATTCAGTTCTCAGGTGCATTGGATCCGGCAGTAAGCCGGTATAACTGGCAAGATCGAGATGATTCTCACCAAATTATCGCTTCTATAGCATCTTTGCGTCTTCGATGTAATGAAAGACTTCCACACTTCACCACAAACAAGCTGCCCATAGCTATTTTCGCAATAGATTCACAAACTATTCTTAATTCGACGAATCCGTTTGCAACAGTGGCAACGTAATTCGGGTACGTGGGCTAGCCAGAACAACTGTCATGGGTTCACTCATCGGCAGTTCGATCCAGGCCATGTCATACGAATTCTGCAGAGAGGTATCTCACATGAAAAAGCTGCGAGCCACCGTGGCACTTGCGATGTCGCTGTTCATGCTGGCACCTTCCAGCCTGTTCGCGTCGAGCCATCGCGAAGCTCCCATCACGGCGTTAGATCATAGCGCGGACGTCACCGACTGGTACGCCTTCGTCAGCTATGACAACCCCAACAATGTCATCTTTATCCTGAACGTCGACCCGCTCCTTGAGCCGGCCAATGGTCCCAACTATTTCCCTTTTGATCCCAGCGTGCTTTACGAAATGCACGTGGACAACAACCAGGACGGGTTGGATGATGTCACCTTCCAATTCCGTTTCAACACTCAGATCCGCCAGCCAAGCCTGTTCACCGGATTCGTAGGTGGCATCGATGGCTTCCCTCAGATCACTTCGCTGAGCGGCACGGGCTCGGAGGGGCTGAGCCTGCGTCAGACCTACACCGTAACCATGGTTAAGAATGGCAAATCAACCTGCCTGAACGGCGGACAACCGCTCTTCGCGGTTCCCTCGAACGTGGGTCCGTTGACCATGCCGAACTACCAAGCGCTGTTCAACCAGGGGATCTATAGCCTGGGCAACGGAGTCACAGTATGGGCGGGAACCGCAGACGACCCATTCTTCATCGACCTGGGCGCGGCATTTGATTCGCTCAACTTCCGCAGCGGAGTCGGTCCGATCCTGTCGCAGGCAATCGATGATGACAATACCCATAACTATGCGCCTGACGCCGTGGGCGGCTACAACGTCAATTCCATCGTGTTGGAAGTCCCCATCACGATGCTCACGGTGGACGGCCAAATGCACAACTCCGGCGACAAGCGCGCTGTCATCGGAACCTATGGCAGCACTTCCCGCCATCACATCACCGTGCGGCGCTCGCCGAATCCAGATGAAAACTTCGGCGCGTTTCAGCAGGTGAACCGTGAGGGCAATGCGCTGATCAACGAGTTGATCATCGGTACTGGTTCTAAAGACCGCTTCAGCATGGATTTTCCCGCGAACGACTCGCAGTTCGCGAACTTTGTTCTGAATCCCGTGCTGGCTGGGGTATTCAGCTCGCTCGGCGTTCCGGTTGCCCCTAATCCGCGCAACGATCTGCTAATCCTGGCGCAATATGAGGCACCAATTTGCCCCGGCTGTGGACCCAATGATCTGGGACCGATTGCCGATCTGCTTCGACTCAACACCGGTATCCCTGCGACGCCGGTAGGCAGCCAACTGCGGCTCGGATTCATCGCCGGTGATCTGGCCGGCTACCCCAACGGCCGCAGACCGGTCGACGACGTCTTTGACATTTCCGCCCGCGCTGTGGCCGGCATCCTGGTTAATTCCGTCACCTACGGGACTCGGCTGGGAGACGGCGTGCAAACCAAAACCGAAGGCTTCAACAACTCGTTCCCCTACCTTATGCCGGCGAACAGTGGACGCAACAGCGCGCACACTGGACCCGGACAGGCAGGCTGCACCGGACAACCCGGCGGCATTTGCCCGGTGATGTAGCCAACTCCGTGGCCGTCGCGATCGCACCGGCGGCCACGATTTTTTCTTCCAGTGAGGGAATGTTATGAAGAGAATTATTTCAGTCCTGTGCCTGATCTTGACGGTTGCTGCGTTCGCGCCTGCGCAAATCGGAACGAGCGCGGCCAGTGCGATCCTTTCGTCTACGGAGCAAAGCATCGCAGAAGCCCGCAAAACGATTAGTGAGAAGCCAGCGCGATATTCGTCGTACAACCTCCTGGCGATGACGCTGATTCGCCGCGCACAAGAAACTTCCGATCCCGGCTTCTATTCTCAAGCCGAGGACGCGGTCAAGAAATCATTGGAATTAACCCCAGAAAATTTCGACACTGAGAAAGTACAAGTCTCGATCCTGCTGGGCGAGCACGAATATCCCGCAGCGCTGGAAGCTGCGAAAACGCTGAACAAGAGAGTTCCCGATGATGTCATGGTCTACGGCCTGTTGACTGACGCGAATGTGGAACTGGGCAATTACAAAGATGCAGAGATTGCCGCGCAGTGGATGCTCAATCTTCGCCCCGGTAATTTGCCAGCCCTGACTCGCGCCGCCCATCTGCGCGAGCTGTTCGGAGATCCCGAAGGGGCATATGAACTGATGGAGATGGCCTACCAGTCGACGCCGGCAACTGACGCCGGGGAACGCGCAGAAATCCTCACACAGATGGGCCATCTTCGCTTGGCTTCTGGCAGCGCTGACGCGGCCGAGCAGCTCTTCCAGCAGGCATTGGCATACTTTCCAAATCATCCCTCCGCTCTGGGAAATCTAGCCCAGGTTCGCATTACGCAGAAGCGTTACGCTGATGCGGTAGTTCTCTTGCGGCAGCGCTATCAATGCGCAGAGCGCGCCGGGACCCTTTATGACCTAGGCGAAGCGCTGCAACTGGCAGGACGCGACGCTGAAGCAAGCAAGGCGTTTGCAGAGTTCGAAGCGAAATCGCTCCAGCAATCGAACAAACGGCAGAACTCCAACCTCGAACTCATCTTTTACTACGCCGATCACGCGCGCCAGACTACCAAGGCGCTGAGCATGGCAGAGCAGGAATTCTCCTGGCGCCATGACGTATACACGCTCGATGCCTATGCCTGGGCGCTGCACGTCGACGGTCGCGACGCGGAAGCACGCAAGCAGGTCGAGACCGCTCTGGCGGTCGGAATTCGCGATTCCAAAATCCTCGCGCACGCTGGCGAGATTGCTCTCAATCTCGGCGACCGGATCGCGGCGCAAAAGTATTTGCAAGAAGCTGTATCCTTGCATGCGGCCGGATCGGAACATGCGCAAGTCGTTCTGGGTCGGGTCTCCGGGCCCAATCCGCAACGTTAGAAGAGGGGCAACGCCAAGGCGCAATGCGAAGCCTAATGCGCTCACACCGAAAGAATCTTTCGATCATCATCGTGTTGCTGACGCGGCTCTGGTTTCCCGTCCTGGCCCAGGAGATTGGACTGCGGGGCAAGGTTACCGATCCACAGCGGAACGCGCTGCCGAATGCTTCGGTTCAACTCGTCCGCGAAGATTCCGATGGAAAAGCTCAGGTTCTGGACCAAACGATATCTGGGCCGGATGGCCAATTCTCAATCAGCGCGGCGTTCGCGGGCGACTTCGAAATCAAAGTTAACGCGGAGGGATTTCAGCAAGTCACCCTGGCCCAGAGCATTCACGCGAGCGGAAATTCCGACATCGCAGTCCAAATGCGCCAGATCTCATCCCGCGTGGAAACCGTTACCGTGACTGCGGACATAAACCGCACGGACGTGTTCTCGCCGGACCCCGCAGAGAAGGTGTTTGTACACCAGGATTTGCTGGATGCCAATCCCGGACATCCCGGCGCTCCGGTGTCGATTCCCGGTTACCCCATCGAAACGGCCTCGAGTGGGATCAAAGCGCCGCAGTATTTTGCTCCGGGCGTGGCCGGAGATCATGGCGAACCCATTGCCCAGTACATCGCCTTGGGTAGCTATCTGTTGCCCAACAATCTTTCCGCAAATGCCCATGGCAATGGCTATTCCGACCCCAACATACTTATCCCGCAAGTTTTGGAAAGCGTGCGGGTCGATGGCGGAGCGTTCAACGTTGAAGAGGGAAATCATTCCGTCAATCTGGCGGCGACCTACGGACTCCGATCTCGCCTCGATCCGTTCATCACTCTCACCACGGACTACCGGGACATTGATTTGGCGGCGGGACTAAGTCCAGATCCCAATTGGTGGGCAGCATTCTCAGCTTCCTACGGCAACGGGTTTCTGGATCGGCTGGAACATCGGCAACAATACAAATTCAATGGCGAGCGAGTGTTTCACGCAAGCGATCATCAGCTCACGCTGTTTGGAGTTGGGTACTACGGTTTTTCCTATGTTCCGGGACTCGTCCCGACCTTCGCCTCAAATTCCTCTGATGCCAGCTTCCCTAATTTCGGAGACACCATCGATCCGCGGCAGAAAGACCAGACTCATACCGCGCTCGTCGCCTTAAACGACGTCTGGCAACTCGGCAGGGGCCAGCAACTCGAACTCTCCGGCTTCTTCCGCACCTATAAACTCTCCTTGTTTTCGGATTTTGGACAGGGTCTGATTCGCCAGAGCGAGTTTCGCACCGTAGCAGGCGGAAGCGCGAAGTATGTAAAGAAGATAGCCGAATCCCTTTCCTTGCTGGGCGGCTTCGACTACGAGCGCGAAGCGCCGCGACGCGACGATCTCGACCACTATGGGTTCTTCAATTCGAGCGCCCCAGTCTATTACGGACCTTTCACGCCAGTCGACGGAAACAATATCACCATATCGTCGGCGACCCCTTACATTGGTGCCGCCGGCGCTCTGTCCCAATACTTTCGCTATTACTTCGGCTGGCGCCGCGATCAAAGTGATTTCGTTAACGACGATCTGCTTCAGGCAAAGAATTCATTTCAAAAATGGGTGGGCGTCAACTCGCCGAAGGCGACCGTTTCTTTTCTCCCCAAAGAATCGTGGTATGTGCCCCTTATTTCACTCAGCTTTGGCCAAGCATTCTTTACGGAAGATCCGCGAATTGGCGCCGGAACTACGGCAGGCACTCCCGTGGCCACGTCGCATTCTTATCAGCTCGTCGCCAGCAAGACGATTCACAAGACTGATTTCCGACTTACTCTGGGCCACGTAACCAGCAGCGCGGTACTGGCCAAAATCGATCCGGATACCGGACTGCAGTTTAACCAGGGGCCCAGCCGCCTTCGCTTTATGACACTTGCGGTGCGGCAGCACTTCCAATACGGCTCGCTTCTCGCAACCTTCTCAAAGGCGGACGCCCGAGAGCTCGATTCCGGAGAACCTACGCCGGAGGCTCCACGAACCATCTTCGATCTGCTGGGAACCATTCAGAAGCTTCCGTTTCATCTGCAAGCGCAAGGGGAGTTGGAATATGTAGGCAGGAAACCTCTAGGCACTGGATGCCTGCCCAACCTGAATGCGGAGTGCCTGGGAAGCCCCGTGAAAGAGTTCCGCGGTGCTCTGCTTTGGCCTTTCATGAATGGGCGCCTCGATGCAGGGGTAAATTTCCTCCTCGCACGCGGCTACACCGGGCAGACAACAGAAAGCTTCTTTCCGTCTAACATTCAGGAAGTTGTGGGCGTACGTATACCATCCTCTGCCAGTATCAACGTCACCTACAGATTTGGCCATGCAGCGGTGCGTTGATGAAAGAATTTCCACGCATCTGGGTGATCGCGGCGTGCAGAAGCACGCTGGCGACAGGAGCTGTCCACCATCGGTAGCTACTGCAGCTTCGCGTACTCGACTTTCGCTTCTTTCAGGATCGGGATGTCGGGGTCGGCATCTTTCCAAAGGGAGAGGAAATCCAGGTAAGCTTGGCGAGAATTTTGTAAGTCTCCGGTGGACTTGTAGGCACGAGCCAGTCCTAGATGAGCCAGCGCTCCGAGCGGGTAATTCAAGACAAGGCCTGGCCGGTCAGTCAACTCTCTGAACTCCCTCGCTGCTCTTGGACCGTCGCCCATCGCCAAATAGGCTTGTGCTCGAACATAGGTTGGATAAAGAGTTGGGACCGCGGTTGATCCAGGATTAGCAAACTCAAGAGGAGTGGCGACTCCCAGATCATCCATGGCTTTCGAAGGTCGCGCTTGCCTCAGGTCGATCTCAGCACGGATCGCAGGGAGCCAGTATTTCTGAACAATTGTGCCCTCGGGCCACTGTTTGTCTAGCTCGTGGCAGAGGGCTTCGGCTTGATTGACGCTTCCGATTTGAACCAGAGCGACAGCGGTAAGTGTTGCGACATCCTGCCCGTGCGAGAGCTTCTGCGCCTGGGAAATATATTGTTGAGCCCGCGCGAACTCTCCGACTTCGCTCTCGCGAAGGGCTGCCTGGACCAGGTAGCTGGCAGCAAATTCTTTATTTGCATCGCGTTCCATCAAATTTTCGGCAGCACGCGAAGACTCTCGGGCCTTTTCGAAATGTCCGTGATAAGCCGCAGTGTTGGATTGCTCGGATAGAAGAATCGCCTGAGCTCCGGGCAGATCGGATGACCGCTGAACCAGGCGCTCCATTTCTTTTTCGTCGTTACGAAGAAAGGCTATCCAGTAGTGCGCTTGCAGTAGAGTATCGGTCCGCAAGCCTCGTTTGTCGGCTTCCGTTAAAACCGCGGAAGCTTCTTCAACCCGGTTCAGAGCGAGCAGGCCCACTGCCAAGTTTGAGTACGTCGACGCCCGCGAAGGGTCAAGCAGCAGGGCCTTGCGAAAGCTTTGGACAGACTGTTCGTAGCGGCCGAGTTCGCCCTGTTCATTGGCCAAGTGGTTGTAGGCGCCCGCAGAGTCCGGGTAATTCTGAACTGCGAGAGCGTAAACTTCCTCCGCCTTTTCCAGATCACCTGTTACATAGGAGTAGTAGCGCGCTTCAATTGACTCCCGTTCAGCTTCAGTGACGCGATCCCTGAGTTCGTAGGCTTTGGTGGCATTCTCACGGGCAAGTTCGGAGTCTCCGAGGTTGTGGTTGATTGTTGCCAGAGCGCTATAAGCCATGGCAAAGTTTGGATCCAGTTCGATGGCTTTCTTGAAAATCGGCAGGGAGTCGCGGTCGCCCTTTTTGTCCCAAGTGGATAGAGCCAATCCATAAGCGTTGAGCGCATCCAACGAAAACGTGGTGGCCTGTTCGAGCGGAGCATCGAACTTCTGCACGGTGGCAAGCGATTCGCCGAGTTCGGCACGCAGCTTGGCTGCCGCTCCGCCTAGACTGTCCAGCACCTTCTCCTTGGATGCCGCCGTAACCTGTTCTTCGGCGAGCGTATTTCCGTTCTTACAATTTACCGCTTTCAAGCCGACGACATATTCACTCCCTAGACGGCCGATCGCTCCAACTAGATAAGCCTTGCTGCCCGCCCGCTGGCAAAGCTCGCGGGCCAACTCGGGTGTGAGCTTTGTGCCGGCGGGCCGGGTCATCTGTCGCAAAGTCTTCGCGACTTGACTGTCGGGGAGCACATTCAGGAAGGGGGATTGCCGCAAGGAGACGCTGAGCGCCGTCTTCAACGTGTCGTCGAAAATTGGTTCGCCGGTGCTGTTTGCAAAATCGGAGAGGACGATGGTGTCTTTATGTGACAGTGCCTTGTCTCGACGTGTAAGATAGTAAACCCCGCCGGCAATTAGCAAAACCGACAACAGAACTGGAATCAAAGCCTTCCACCGCTTCGCAACCCAAACTGCAAGAACCTGGGTCACGGCTGTCCTGCCGGGGGTGGCCGCAGAAACATGGCCGCTCTCGGAATCCCGCTTCAGGCGTTGCAGATCGGTACGAATGTCCGACGCATGCTGGTAACGGAGGTTACGATCTTTCTCCAGACACTTATGGATGATCCGTTCTAAATCAACTGGCAGATCCGGATTCAACCGCACTGACGACACGGGTGCGCGGTTCAAGATGGACTCGAAGACTAGCCCTGTGCTTTCGCCGCGGAAGGGCAGCGTCCCAGTAGCCATCTCGTACAGCACTGCACCAAAAGAGAACAGATCTGTGCGTGCGTCCAGTTCCTTGGCTCGCACTTGCTCCGGCGACATGTAGGCAATTGTTCCCAAAGCTGTCCCGGGACTGGTCAGGTGCTCTTCCAGCGTCACAGTCGATTGCGCCGTGGCTGCCACAGCTTCGGCTTTGCTGAGTAGGGGCGTGACCTTCGCCAGGCCAAAGTCCAGCATCTTCGCATGTCCGCGCTTCGTAAGGAAAATGTTTGCTGGCTTGACGTCGCGATGGACAATACCAGCGGAATGGGCAGCATCGAGGGCGTCGGCAATCTCAATACTCAGCGAGAGAACTGATTCAATCTCGAGCGGCCGCCCCGCAATGCGGTGCTTCAACGTTAGGCCGTCAAGAAACTCCATCGCGATAAAGGACTGGCCGTCCTCTTCGCCAATTTCGTAAATGGTGCAGATGTTCGGATGATTCAATGCCGAGGCCGCCTTCGCTTCGCGCTGAAAGCGGCTGAGAGCGTGCGGGTCTTTGGCTACATCGTCGGGTAGGAACTTCAGGGCAACAAACCGCCCGAGCTTCACATCCTCTGCTTTGTAAACCACACCCATCCCACCCCCACCGAGCTTCTCAACGATGCGATAATGCGAGATGGTTTGACCGATCATTTAAGCTCATTCCGGCCTACATGGGGAGCATGGTAGGCCGCCGTTAGGAGCAAGTCAACGCAGCCGGAGAGGCACAGGACAATGTGGTTTCAGGAAGTTCGCCCATGAGTAATGGCCGCGTCCACGCGCTGGATTTGCAAGTAGCCGCGCCCACACGTGATCAGATCATCCCCAATGTATTACCTCGCCGCACTCAACCGCCCGCCTGTCGCCCTGCGATGCAGACCAGGCCTCACTGCATACTGAGTAGTGCGTTACGGGAGGCAATCGTTACATTGAAGGAAAAGTGATGGCGCTTGCGCTGGCACGGAAAGGGACGGCCAGATCTCGCTGCGAACGCTCCCACAGATTATCCCCGCATCTTTATATCGGATTTCAAATTCAAATTCCGGATCAGCCGGTGCAAGTACTTGGGGTGAATTCCCAGGAGGCGAGCGGCCTCGATGTGACTGCCATTGCTTTCGTCCAGCGCTGCGAGAACGAGCTGTTTTTTCGTCTGGCTCAGAGTGTTGTGGTATCGCGCCGCGGTCAATCCCGCTGACTGTTCCTCCAGCAGCGTGTTGGGCAGGTCTTCAGCGAGAATCTCATCAGTCAGTCCCAGCACGATTGCATGTTCGATGGCGTTCTCTAATTCGCGAACGTTGCCGGGCCAGCTGTATCGCATCAACAAAGCGCGTGCTTCCGCGTCGATGCCTTTGAAGCTGCGATGGCACTTCGCCGCATATTTGTTTGCAAAATAAAGAGCGAGTAACGAAATGTCCTCACAGTGCTCGCGCAGTGGAGGCAGTGTTACGGAAACCACATTCAAGCGGTAATACAAGTCCTGTCTGAACTCACCCGTCTTGATCGCCTCTTCCACGTTCTTGTTTGTCGCAGCCAGGACGCGCGCATTAAACGGCAGCAAGCGGTTTCCCCCGAGCCGTTCGAATTCACGCTGCTGCAAGACCCGCAAGAGCTTCGCCTGTAATAGAGGAGCGAGCTCCCCGATTTCGTCGAGGAACAGGGTCCCCTCCCCGGCTATTTCGAACTTGCCCTTCTTGGTCCCGACTGCGCCAGTGAAAGCTCCCCTTTCGTGGCCGAACAGTTCGCTCTCCAGCAAAGCTTCGGGTATGGCGGCGCAGTTGACTGCAACGAACGGCTTGTCAACCCGCAAACTGTTGGCGTGAATAGCGTGGGCCACGAGTTCCTTGCCCGTTCCACTTTCGCCGCGAATGAGCACTGTCGAATCGCCATTCGCCACTCGTCCAATGAACTCACTGACGCGTCGCATCGGCCTGCTCTCTCCGATGAGGGAGCGTTCGGCTTTAACTTCTGTCTGGAGTCGCTGGTTCTCTGCCTTCAGGGACTCCAGCTTCGTCAAGTTCTCTAGAGTGACTGCGGCGATGCGGGAAACGGCGCTGACAAAGTAAGCGTGGTCCTCTCCAAATGCGGCTGAAGAGGTGGGTGAGCTCAAATAGATTACCCCGAGGATTCTTTCAACGGCCACCAAGGGCACACACAACACATGCTCCGCAGAAGTAGCTTCGGCGGCAGTCGCTGTAGCGACGGCGCAGCGTTCCCAGATTGCCTGCTGCACCAACTCGTCCCGGATGAGCATGTCTTGCTGAGCGCGGCCCTCTCTATTCCACATACAACGCGGACTGGGTTCTTCACTCGCGTTCGGCTGAAGCACGATTGCAGCTTGCGAGGCCGGGATCACTTCGCAAATAAGCTCCAGCAATTCGCGGTGCAAGTTTTGCACGTTGCGAGTGGAATTGATCATGTTTGCGATCTTGAAAAATGCAGTTAGATCGCGCGCCATTCCACCTACCCACGAGTCACCAGTCAGCAATCCGAAGCGATCAAGGGACATCGTTCTCAATTCCGCGGTGCCGGAGCGCGACGACAGTGGGCCGGTCTGCTCATCAGGGCCGGTGAAGAACACAAACTCGCTGTTGCCGATGCGGATCCGGTCTCCGTGCTTGATGATTTGGCGGCTCACGCGCGCTCCGTTGACGAAGGTCCCATTGTGACTATCAAGATCTGCGACCTCAAAAATATCAGCGGAGACCTCGCGCACGGAGCAGTGCTTTCGTGAAACCGCAGGGTCGCCCACCTCCAATTGGTTAGAAGGATCCCTACCCAGAATCAGCGGGCCATCCTTCACGACCCGAACAATTTCCTTGGGGAATCCGGAAATCGACATCAGTCTCGGGTTGATCAACTCATTCTCCGGTTGTCCAGTGTAGTCGAAACTGCAGGAGAAGCATCATCGAATTGATCGCTTCTGCGGAACCAAACGGCTACTCATGGGTAGCCGTTCAACTACCACTTGGCAACCCGGCGGAGAGTTCCGGTGAATGAGGCAGAGCTCATGTTGTTGCAAAATCAGCAGAATGGACGAGGAGAAGTCTCGATTGGGCTTGGCACGACGCATGCAATATCTCAATGCGTCACAGCAAGCGTCAAGCGATAGCGCAGACGACCTTGAGTGACAAATTCAGTTTGGGTTCCGCTGCGAGGAGCCCCAAGGAGGATGTTATGAAACGCAACGTTATCGGGATCCTGGCGCTCGTGGTGATGTCGCTAATGCTTAACGCCGCGGCCCAAGCTCAGTCTGCCGTCAAAGCTAATGTGCCATTTGCCTTCAAAGTAGGCTCGGCGCAACTTCCTGCTGGCACCTACCTAATCCACACAGTTGGCGCGGGCGCAATCGAGATCCGGAACGGTCAAACAAGCACGGGCGCGTTGTCGTTGGTCAGGCGCGAGTATCAAAGCAGCTCGGGCGCCAAGCTGGTCTTCCATCATGTGGCTGATCAGTATTTCCTGGCAGAAATCTGGAAAGGCGCGGGCACCAACGGGATGGTGATCACTCCCACCAAACAGGAGAAGAGCCTGGAGAGGGAGCTGCGGCTCGCCACTGGCGAATCGAAAAGCGAGGACGTCTTGATTGCTCTTAACTGAAGGACGACTAACCCCAAACGAACAGCCGAGCCAAACGCTCCGGCTGTTCGTTTCTTTTTGACAATCTTCCTTAAGGCAAAATGCGCGACCTAAATGAGATCGAATGCTTTGTTAAAGCAGTCAGCAGGCGTTCGCTGCGCTTCGGCATAACGGCATGAAGTCGGAGCTTGCGGTCGATCAGCGGTAGATACCGGAGGTCTTGGCCGTTGCGGACTTTGCGCATCTCTGCCTCGTCATCTGACTTTGCGTGCTCGTCCCAGAGAATGTCGAAAGCCTAAAAGAGCGGCTCGGCGCGTCTGAACAAGAGGTGATAACGGGAGACGATCATGAAAGTGGTTCTCTTCGGAGCTACGGGCATGGTCGGACAGGGCGTCCTGCGCGAGTGTCTGCTCGACTCGGACGTCGAGAGCGTCCTCGCGGTCGTCCGCAACGCCAGCCTGCCGCAGCATGACAAACTGCGCGAAATCGCACACCAAGATGTTTACGATCTCGCGGCGATTGAGGACAGGCTCTCAGGCTACGACGCATGTTTCTTCTCCCTCGGTGTCTCGTCAGTAGGGATCAAGGAAGAGACGTATCTGCGCGTGACATACGATCTGACGGTCTCGGTGGCCAAAACCTTAGCCAAGCCAAGCTCAACCCGACAATGACATTCATCTACGTGTCTGGGGCAGGAACCGACAGCACGGTGCGCGGACGAAGCATGTGGGCGCGGGTAAAGCGCAGAACGGAAAACGCGCTATTGCAGATGCCGTTCAAGGCCGTGTACCTCTCTCTTCTTGGCGGCTGTTTTTGTGATCTTAGGGATCCACATTTCTGTTGACGCTGATGCTGCCCGCAAGGGTAACCGCATTTGCTGGAGTTCAAGCGTTATGGTGGTGAGCGGCAGGTATCGCACTCATTGCACGTAGCGGGAAAATCTCGCGAATGATAAGGGAAGATGAATTTGATTCTCCCCTCCCGGTTGCTCGCTGACTCGCAGCTAACGGACATGGGCTTCCTCAACCTCTACGAAATCGGCCAGCAGGCATTTGCTTGCGGCTGTTGCGGGGAAACCTTTCTTGACCAGCGGTTGATTCGCCTGGGTTTAGCCAAGGTGACGCTGGTTCGGGCATTCCTACGCCCCCTGACCCCACTCGTTGACTTCACCTTCTGCTCACCCTACCATTTCAGCCAGAGCGCCATGATCGGCCAGACCATCTCGCACTATCGCATCGTCGAAAAACTCGGCGGCGGCGGGATGGGTGTCGTCTACAAAGCTGAGGACACTGAGCTTGGGCGGTTCGTCGCACTGAAGTTTCTTCCTGAAGACCTCGCCCAAGACCCACAAGCTTTGGAGCGCTTCAGACGTGAAGCTCGCGCCGCGTCCTCTCTCAACCATCCCAATATCTGCACGATCCATGAAATCGGCAAGCACGACGGTCAGCCGTTCATTGCCATGGAGTTTCTGGACGGCATGACGCTGAAGCATCGGATCGGTGGAAAGCCGTTCGAGATCGAGTCCGTGCTGTCGCTCGGTACCGAAATCGCCGACGCACTCGACGCCGCCCACTCAGTTGGCATCGTTCACCGAGACATCAAGCCTGCCAACATCTTCGTCACCAAAAGAGGGCACGCCAAAGTTCTCGATTTCGGGTTGGCAAAAATCACTCCCTTACCAAGCAATTTGGGGGATGGTGGTGCGACAGCAACTTCCACAGTCACGCTTGAAGAACACCTAACGAGTCCCGGTCAAGCGTTGGAACCATCGCGTACATGTCGCCTGAGCAAGTGCGGGCCAAGGAACTGGACGCACGAACAGACCTTTTCTCATTCGGCGCAGTTCTATACGAGATGGTGAGCGGAACGCTGCCATTTCGTGGAGAGAGTTCGGGAGTGATTTTCAAAGCGATCCTTGACGCGGCTCCCACGCCTGCAGTGCGGCTGAATCCCGGCGTGCCCCTGAAACTAGAAGACATCATCAACAAGGCTCTGGAGAAAGACCGCAACCTGCGCTATCAGGGCGCGGCGGAAATGCGAGCTGACCTGCAACGGCTGAAGCGCGACACTGAATCTGGAGAAGCTGGAGCCGCAAAGACCACACCTTCCAACAGGCACGCGTCACGGCGGGGCGTGGTTGCAACAGTGGGAGGTCTTGTTGTATTGCTTGCGCTGATTGTGGGGTTTAGAGCGGCTAAGTTGCGCGAGTGGCTGCATGGCTCTGTGCCTGCCCCCCATATCGAGTCGCTCGCCGTGCTGCCATTGAAGAACCTCTCGGGCGATCCGACACAGGAATATTTTGCCGATGGAATGACGGAGGAATTGATCACCGATCTCTCCAAGATTGGAGCGGTTAGAGTAATTTCCCGAACTTCGGCGATGCGATACAAGGACACCAACAAGTCTCTGCCGGAAATTGCTCGGGAGTTGAATGTCGATGGAGTGGTAGAGGGATCGGTCGAGCGTTCGGGAGATCGGGTGAGAATCACCGCGCAACTTATACATGCACCCACCGACACTCACCTGTGGGCCGACAGCTACGAGCGCGATCTGCGGAATATCCTGTCCCTCCAAGATGAGGTTGCGCGTGACATAGCTAGCAAGATCAGGGTTACGCTAACACCACAAGAGCGAGCACAGTTGTCAAACTCCCGACCAATTGAGCCGGAAGCCTATGAGGACTACCTTAAGGGTCGCTATTACTACGGCAAACTCTCGACGGACGGCTTTAGCGAAGCTCTCAAATATTTCCAGCAGGCGGTGAATCGCGATCCCAATTACGCGTTAGCCTATGTTGGTTTAGCTGACTGTTACAAAGAACTCGGCATTTGGGGCGCATTGCCGCCGCGAGAGTCCAGTTCAAAGGCCAAAGCAGCGATTACGAAAGCGCTGGCAATTGACAACAATCTTGGTGAAGCTCATGCCACCCTTGCCCATCTCCATTTTGTATACGATTGGGATTGGGCGGGCGCGCAGGAAGAATTCAATCGGGCGATGGAACTCAGTCCTCGTTCTTCAGAGGTCCACCAACTGTATGCGATTTACCTGTCGGCCATGGGCAGACAGGATGAGGCTGTCGCGGAGATCGAGAAAGCTCACGCGCTTGACCCGGTGTCGCAACCAACCAATACGCTGTTGGGATTTGTTTATCTACTCGCCCACCGCCTCGACAAAGCGATCGAACAACTTCAGAAAACTCTGGCGCTGTATCCAGATTCTGCAGTCGATCACTACAATCTGGGTATTTGCTACGAGCATACGGGTATGTACCGGGACGCTGTGGAAGAGTACTTAAAGTCGGAGGAGATCGACGGTACCACCAAGGAAGATTTGGCGATACGCCGCCGGGCATTCTTGAAAGGTGGACTCCGTGGCTTTTTGCAGGAGGAACTGAAGTCAGACATCGCGGATTCGAAGCACGGCTATGTTCCGGCTTTTGACTTTGCACAACTCTATGCCCGTCTGGGAGACAAAGACCGGGCTTTTGAAAATCTTGAAAAGACCTACAGAGAAGGGGGGCACAACATCGCGTTTCTAAAGGTCGAGCCCGAACTGGACGATCTCCGTTCCGACCCCCGCTTCACCGACCAACTGCGTCGGGTCGGGTTGCCTCAGTGACGAGCTTCATTCCTTGTGGAAAGACGCCGACCCCGACATCCCCATCCTGAAGCAAGCCAAAGCGGAGTACGCGAAGCTGCAGTAGCTCCTCGTCACGGGACCAGTACGATTTTCCCGGCTAGTCCGCCTCGCTCAAAAATGCGATGTGCCTCTTGAATTTCCTGCAACTTCATCGTGCGAGCAAGTAGAGCGTGGATGCTTTTTAAAGCTGACCGCTGGCAAAGTGGGATTGCGCCCAGCGATCCGATAGAGTTCCTCCGACCAGGTCACGGTGTCAGTGGCCTGATCCCATTGCCAACTCCCCTTACTTCGGAGCAGATGTGACCGTGCGTTATTTCTCGACGAAGCCCGCGGGAGGGTCGGAGACGCGGACGGCTGAACGCGCATTGGGGTCGGCAGGCGGCTCTTGGTCAGTGCCTGCGAATTCGTTTTCTTCAAAACCGGTGAAGTAGCGCGGATAAATTCTGCTACGGGAACTATCCATAAACGGGCTTATGGGAAACGTCGACCTCGGTTTCCAAGCCGCTGACAGGAGTCAACTCGCTAGGGCCGAATCCCCAGCTTCTGATCGCATTGCATTTGCCTGATGCCCTAATGGAAACCGGACTGCGAATGTGCCTTCCGGAGAAAAGCCGCCACGGGACGGCATCCGATGCAGAGCTGTCCATTCTCTCCAGTCCGGTTTGCGTGTGAATAATCGCGAAATGCGGGCAATATTCGCGCATTTCGGCGCAAAGAGAGCGGATTTTCTCTGCAGTGCAGACTGAATGGCGGAGGGAGAGCGATTCGAACCCTCGGTACAGTTTTGCAACCCTAAGCCTCGACACGTCCGTAAGTTGCAGATAGCAAAACCTTACCAGAGAATTCCAGCCTAAAACCCGACATCAGAGCGTTACAATCTGTCCGGTTTCGATTCGCCGTCCATTCGGACATGAAAGGCGAAGGCCAAGCGATTCTGTGGCAGAAAGTGGTGACTTTGCGAGGCCCAGCCGCGTGATGGGTTCGCATGCGACTGCGTGCCTAGCGGGCAGTCACACGGTCGAAACTTTCTCCGGCAGAAAGAATTACTTCAGGCACTGATTTCTTGATAATTTCCGACTTTCCTGCTCGCGCTTTCTCGGGCCGTTGTGGCCCACTTCCGAGATTCCGACTTTCTGGGGCGTTTGCCGGGTTTCACGCCATATCGTCGGCGAAAACCTAGGAGGAATGCCTCGTGACGGCTCCCGGAGATCTGTCTCGACGGTCGCCTAGCCTCCCTGTGACGCGAACCTTGCGTTCGAGCGATTCACCCCGGTGCGGAATTGATTGCTCGGTACTTTAGAAACTCCTCCAGGAAGTTAATGCCCAAGCAGACCTGTGCAAAGAGGAAGGCAAAATCCTCCTGAAACTGAAAAACTGAAGGCGGAACATATTAGCCGCTATTCTGTCACAGTGACAATCTGGTTGGCGGGAACGTGCTCTAATGTTCGGACCACGCCACTCGGAAACGTGACGGTCAGGCGTTTCACTTCTTTCTCTAAGTTCAAACCGAAGTGCGCTTCCTGGAAATTCTGAGACATGTATGACGTTTGTCCGCCAATTTCCTGACTCTGCGTGACTCCCCCTGCCCGGATTTCCACTTTTGTTCCCAATCCCGTGCGGTTGGATTTTGTGCATTTCACCCGAACTTCGATCCAGCTCTTTTTGTTGCCACCGTCGTTGCGCAAAAGCTGCGGGCGCCCCTCCTGATTCACTATGAAAAGGTCCACATCTCCATCGTTGTCATAGTCGGCGAAGGCCGCACCTCGGCCAACGTGCGCTTCTTGAAACGGTGCTCCACTCAGTGCGCCAACCTCGAAGAACCCGTCTTGGGGGTTCTTCTGCCAGAACAGGTGGTTTTTCATAGGGACCAAATGGCGGGGGTCCTTATCGTCCTGAAATGTGCTCCCATTGACCACGAGCAGGTCAAGCTTGCCGTCGTTGTCGTAATCGAAAAATGATGTTCCCCAACCGATAAAGCTTCGTGAAGGCTGCCCCAGTCCGACTGTCTCGGCGATGTCTCCAAAGAACATGGGCCCTTGCTTCTGAGCTTCACCTGGCATCACCTGTAGGTTGTCGAATAGAGCATTCTGCTGGTAGATCCAATGAGTGACAAAAATGTCCGGGTCCCCATCGTTGTCCCAGTCGCCAATGGCAATTCCCATCTCGCCCCGAAAGTCCGAAACGCCTGCCTCGCGGGTTACATCTTTGAACTTCCCGTTGTGTAGATTCAAATAGAGCTTGCTCCCCCAGAGATCATTGGCCACGTAGAGGTCGGGCCAGCCATCTCCGTCGAAGTCGTACCACGCCGCCGAAAGGCTGCGCCCCGCTGGGTCATCCACCCCTGCCTTTTGCGCGACCTCTTCAAAGGTCCCGTCACCTTTATTGTGAAACAGGAGCTTGCGTTCGGGAGGATAAGCCGCGGGATTCAGAGTGAAGGGAACCAAGGTGCTGTACTGCATCGACGGCTTGTTCACATCCTCCGGATGAAACTGATACTTCACGTAGCCGCAGATAAACAGGTCCACATTGCCGTCGCGGTCGTAATCGCCCCATGCCGCTCCTGTCCAAAAACCGCGGTACTTGTCAAGTCCGGCTTTCGTGGTTACGTCCGTGAACGTTCCATCGCCGTTGTTGTGATAGAGGACAATTCGGTCAAAGCTGGTGACGACCAGATCCAGATGGCCGTCGTTATCATAGTCTGCCCAAGCCGCCGACATGCCAACGCCTTTGAACCCAACTCCCGCTTTCTCGGTCACGTCGGTGAAACTCCCGTTCCGGTTGTTGTGGTAAAGGCGGTTGCCCCCCGGCGACTGTGCCATCTGTTCTGGGGAAGCAGTCAGGGGTCCCGCGACATCAACGACGTAGAGATCGGGGTAACCGTCGTTGTCATAGTCCCCCCACGCTGCGCCGGACCCCATATCTTCAGGCAACTGGGTCGAACGCACACCATGGAAATGCTGGAAATGGATCCCAGCTTTTTCAGTCACGTCGGTAAAGGTGACATGGGGGTAGTCCGGCGGCACATCGCTGCCCTTGCGCTTGATGCTACCAGCCTTAACGCGTCCGGGAGAACCTGTGACCTGCCCCAACAGTAGAGTGGCACAACCAAGAACCGCAAAAGCAAGGCCGCGGCACCAAAACTTCAGCCCCGGCAATTTCCGCATTCTCCAAGCGCCTCTTTCTCCGAAAAAAGTAACCAGCGAGGACTTGATCAAGCGCATGCGGCTTGCCTGACTTATTGGACCTTTCCTGCCGTCACCACGGAGATGGGTGCAGTGTCCGCCGCAAACGGAGAGCCCGCCACCGGCGTGAGGACACCCGATGTAGCATTCACCGAGAAGGCGGAAACCGTATTATCCCCACTGTTTACAACGTAGACGTAGGTCCCCGATATGTCCACGGTGACCGACACAGGGCTAACCCCGGCCAGGAATGGCGAGCCGGGAATCGGCGTGAGGGTTCCTGCCACCGGATCGATTGTGTACGCCGAAATATTGTTGGAACCCTGGTTCACCACATAAAGGAACTTCCCTGTTGGATCTGCCGCACCGGCAACTGGTCCCTGTCCCGATGCGAAGGGCGAGCCAGTGATCGCCGAGAGATAGTTACCAGGGCCAGAAACAAATGCCCGTTGCGCCAAGAATCCAGAGACGGCATTAGAAGTGTTGCCCGGGACGAACACCATCCCGCCGGCCGGATCGATGGTAATGGACTGCGGAGACGCGACCGAATAGGACTGGAAGAATTGTAAGGCCCCAGTGGCTTGAACGCTGTATTCCAACAGGCCTCCGCTTACGCAATTTCCCAGACATGTCACTGTAACGTATAGCGATAGGCCGGAAGGATCCACCGCAATCGCATTCAGACCCGTGCCGTACAATGTCACGGAGAACGGCGAACCCGCAACCGGGGTGAGAGTCAGGTTTGCGGAATTCACCGCGTAGACTGAGATCGTGTTATCACCGCTGTTGACGACATACACAAAGCGGCCGGATGGGTCGACGGCGACCTGAATGGGATTTATGCCTGCCAGGAATGGAGATCCACCCGCCAGAGTCAACGAACCGGCCGCAGGATCGATTGTGTACGCTGAAACAGTGCCCGCCCCAGCGCAGGTGCTCCCATTACACTTGTTGGCAACATACAAGAACTGTCCGAACAGGTCTGTGGCCAACGATTCAGGAAAGAGGCCTTCTCCAAACGGAGAGCCCGAAAGCACCGTCAAAGCTCCTGTAGATGAACTAATTGCATAGCCCGAGATGTCGTTGGCCCCATTCTTGCCACCGCCGATCGGAGCGCCGCTACTCGCAACATACGCAAACTCGGGAACGTAGGTGACAGCTGCTGCGCCCTTGCTGATTGCGAGTTCAAACGGTCCCAACCGCGCTGGAATCCTTCCCAATAACGTCAGGCCACCAGTGCTGGGGTTCAAGCCAAAGGCAAGGACGTCAGCATATCCCGCTGCATATACAAATTGCCCAGAAGGATCAACCGTCACAACCGAGACAAGGTTCTCCGGCGCCACATACGGCGCACCGGGAATCTCGGCTAGGGCCCCGCTTGTGGCGTCGAACGTAAAACCATCAATCAGATTGCTGTTATACGTCACGTAGACAAAGCGATCCGTGGGATCTACGGCGATGGAGTCCGGCATTCCGGAGACCTGGAACGGCGAGTTGACTACTGGTGCCAGAACACCCGACACTCCGTTAATGGAAAACACTGAAATCGCTGAGGGTGTAGCCCCTGGCGGAGGAGCTGCAATCCATGGCGCAGGTTCGATGTGCGTCACACGTGTTGCCGCGCCTATTCCCATCTGCATCAGAGGCACGCTGTTGCCGCTCAGCTGCCCGAAGCCCTCCAGTGGCCGGGACTCAAGCGACGCTAGCAGCAAGGCGGCGTTGGCACCGGACCCGGGGAGGCCGCCGGGCGGGGTAGCGTCCGACGTTGCGCTGTTCCCTGGGTTTGTTACCAAGAGAAACTTACCCGACGGATCCACCGTCATGGACTGAGGATTCACACCAGCCGCAAACGGCGAGCCTGTGATCGGACTCAGGGCCCCGCTGTTCGGATCGATCGTGAAAGCTGAAACCGTAGCAGCACTGTTGTTCAACACATAGAGGAACTGGCCGGACGGATCGACCTCCGCCACAAGCGGATTCTGGCCTACCGCGAACGGTGAGCCGGAAACAGGCGTGAGTCCTCCGGTCAAACCGATGCTGAATGCCGAAACCGTGTCATCGCTGCTGTTGACCACAAACACGAACCTGCCCGATGGGTCGGTTGCCACCGCGTTGGGGAAGTTACCCGTCGCAAACGGCGATCCGGTCACGAGCGTCAGAGCGCCATCCGTCGCAATCGTATATGCCGACACGCTGTTTGGTGCTGTACTTGAAAACGAGTTGGCCACGTAGAGAAATTGACTTGCCGGATCCAAGGCAAAGGCTGAAGACTCTCCCGCCCCTGGCGCGTAGCCGAGTGATCGGAGTTGGCCGGTGCTGGGATTCATCGAGTAGACGGAGATCGTGCTGTCCGCATTATTCTCGTAGACAAAGCGGGGAACCGCCGCAGCCGTCGGACTGGTGACAAGCACGCTGGCTGAATTGCTTACCGATGCGGAAGTCGCTGTGAGGATGGTACTGCCAACGCCAACCGTCGTCACGAAACCCGCGCTGCTCACGTTTGCCACAGTCGGATCCGCAGTGCTCCACGCCGCAGTTTGGGTCACGTCTTGCGTAGTGCCATCGGTGTAGTTCAGCGTGGCTTTGAATTGGTATGAGTTCCCGTCCGGGATCAGAACCCGACCAGGGCTGACTGCGAGACTGCTGGGCGCAGCCGCACTCAACGTAAGCGCCGTTGAGTTACTCACCGAACCCGAAGAAGCGCTGATTGTAGTCGTGCCCACTCCCACGTCGGTTGCGACTCCCTGGCTGCCGGCCACATTGCTGATCGTCGCGACGGACGGGTTCGAGGAACTCCACGTGACGCTCGCGGTCAGATTTTGTGTGCTGCCATCGTTGTAGGTGCCGATGGCTGTGTATTGCTGCTGCGTACCTTTCGGAATGGACAAGTTGGCTGGCGTCACCGCCAGCGACACCAGCGCCAGTGTAACCGTCAGACCAGAGCAGGCCGTCGACCCTCCGTTGAATCCCGGGAATACGGCACACTCGCTCGCCGTACCGACACCTGTCCCTGTTGCTAGACCCTGTGTTCCGATAGCGTTGCTGATTGTCGCCACGGACACAGGGGAAGACTGCCAATTTACTTGTTTGGTTACATCTATGGTGCTGCCGCCGCTGAGCGTGCCGGTAGCCGTGAATTGCTGGGTGGATCCGCGGGTGATCGAAGCTGACGCTGGCGTGACCGCCAGGCCAGACAATGGCGCCACTGTTAGCGTTGTCGAACCGCTGATGGAGCCGGAGGTTGCCATGATGGTCGTGTTGCCACTTCCCACGCTGGTGGCCAATCCAGCGCTTCCGAAAACATTGCTGATCGTGGCCGCAACCGGATTCGAAGAAGTCCAGATCACCACAGTGGTCACGTTCTGCTGGCTTCCGTCGCTGTAAGTGCCGGTAGCTGTAAACTGCTGTTGTTGCCCGGCCGGGCCGATGGAAGCGCCCGCCGGACTAACCCCAATTGAGACAAGGGTCGCCGTCACTTTGAATTTTGCATTTGATGTCGTCGTTTGTCCGGCAACGGTAACCGAGATCACGCCCGTCCTAGCCCCGGAAGGAACCGAGACCGTCAGGGTCGTCGCGGTCGCAGCGGTTACGGTGGCGGCGGTGCCGTTGAATTGAACCGCATCGGCGCTCGGGGTGGTGCTGAAGCCTTGTCCCTGAATGGTAACGGTCTGCCCGACCGGCCCGCTTTGCGGGTTAAAGTTCAAAACTGCCAGTCCGCTTCCCGACTGGCTCGAGCGCGTGATCGAGAGCAGATTTCCCACTGCATCATAAGAATAAGTCGCAACGCTTCCGTTCTGATCGATAACCTGGATGAGCCGTCCCGCGTCATCATAGTAATAGCGGACACCCCCGCCCTGCCCCAAAAGCGGAGCACTCGCGATGGCGAGGAAAATAATCAGATTGGTTAGAACTCTCCTCATGATTTTACCGGCCCAACAACTCCGCACCACTCGCGCAGATCCTTCAAAAACCGCCGAGACCTCCTTGAGATAACAGTTCCGGTACTCCAAAGAAATCACTTACTGTCTTGCCGGCGTAAGGTGGAAAGACGTAGCCCAAGGGAAAATTGGCCAGTTTGAACAGGCTCCCGGCGGGTAACTGCAGCCCGATGCTGGAAGCAAGGTAATGTTCTGTCCATAGTGTCGTTGGAGCCGAAAAGATCATGTAAAGGAGGACGGCGCCCCCCGCTGTCTTGGCTCCGCTGGCTCGTTGGCCAGAAGGCAGCCTCCATACGTGAATCGCCAGCAGCGCCACAATGTAGGGAAAGCAGAGCGGCAGCACGAACCATCCCACTCCTCCGTGTCCACTGTAGAGAAACCAGCTGACCCCGGGAATGCATCCCGCGACCAGCAAGCCAACCGGCCATCCGAAGACTCGATACCAAATCCTGTTCACGAGGGTGTGACTCCGTTTAACTGGGATCCTTTCGTATCGCTTCGTATCGCTCTCAATCTGTCTTTCGCTCTCCAAAGATTTGTGTGCTGCCTACCATGCACCACCCCCACCTCCGCCAAAACCGCACAGCGGCCCTTTGCCCTTGAGATACGTTGTCAGATCTTTGGCAACCGAGTTGTTGCGATAGTCTTTGAGCAGCTGGACGGAATTGTCGAACGCGGTCTGGTATGTTTCGGGGCTGGGCATGAAGTCTTGAATCTCATGGCTCAAAGAAGGCATGCCTCCGTGCCATTCTTGAAACTTGTGCCCGCCTGCCTGGGCGTCCTGCACAGTGTGCAAAGCCGGGCCCAATTCGTTGGCCAGAAGACTTCCGCCCAGCCGGTCTGCCGTACCCTGGACCGCCTGATTGCAATTCTGATATTTACCGTTAGGTTTGCGTCCGGACATCGCGTGCAAGTTGGCGTCGAACGCGTCTGTATCCTGTGAGTTCGGCGCGAAATCAGCCATCACGCATTCGGTCGCGATCTGGTCGGCTTCCGAGGGACTAAATCCCGCCGCTACGGCGGCGTCATAGGACAACTGGTAGTGAACATCGGAACTGAACAATCCCATCGGATCGATCAAGTCCACGGGATCATTGTTGGCATAGGCGTACAGATTAGGGCCCGCGCGAAGACCATACGGATCCTCACTGATAAATCGCCCATAGGCGGGGCTGTAATATCGGGCGCGGTAGTAATAGAGGCTGGTGCCGTCGTTCTCGCGCCCGGTATATTGTGCCGGGTTTGCCGAACTCCCCGTCATACTGGTGTTCCCGAACGGATCGTAGGTGTACTGCGCCAGCGTGTTGCCGGTGGCACCGGCAAGAAGCAGAGTGTTGCCTAGCGCGTCGGTCAAGAAACTTGCAGTCCCAGAAGCATCACTGCGCTGCAGATTCTCATCCGCCACCAACCCTGTAAGAATAGAGGCCGAGGAAAGCCCTCCCGCGAGTTCTTGTACCGAATTCAATCCGTCGTACAGATAGTTCGTGGTGCTCGCGTTAAGAGACTTGGCCGCGCGCCGTCCAAAAGAATCGTAGCTGAAGCCCGCTGAGACGGTGCCGTTTACCGAGATGAGTTGATTGCGCGCATTCCAGCTGTAGCTGTTGACTCCGTCGCTAGTGAGGTTCCCATTTCCGTCGTAGGAAAGGTTCTTTGCCCCCCACTGCGTAAGCTGGTTGTTAGCGTTGTAGCTAGCCGAGGACAAGGCCGTCGGCAAGTTCGATTGGGCTAACGTGCCCCCTATACTGACCCGCCTTCCCGCAAGATCGTAGGAATACGTCAGGTTACCCTGCGAAGTAGCGCCAAACTGATAACTCACGGAAATGAGCTGCGAGGCTGCGTCGTAGCCGTAGGAGGTCGTGGTCCCGTTGGGCAGGTTCAGCACGGTTCTCCGTCCATCGTTGTCATATACGAACGACGCGATTGAAGCTCCCTGCGCAATCTGCACAAGCCGGTCAGCGTTGTCATAGGCGTAGCTCACAGGACCCTGCCCCGACACTTGCATGGACGTGCGGCGTCCGGCGGCGTCGAATCCGTAGCTGATATTTCCTTGTGCAGTGGTGTCCGAAATCAATCGGTCCAGACCGTCGTAGTTGCGGGAGATTGTTCCAGTCACAGAATCCACGACCTGCGCGAGCCTCATTCCCGCGTCGTAGGAGTAGCTGATCGAACTCTCGCCCGGCCCGAAATTCGATGAGGTCCTCCGATTCAGCCGGTCGTATCCGTACTTCGTCACCTTCCCCCGGCGGTCTGTGAACTGGACCAGATTGCCGTCCAGGTCAAACAGGTTGGTCTCGGTCTTCCCCAATGGATCCGTCCGACTGAATAGCCGATCCATAACGTCGTAGGTGTGGGTCGTGGTGTGGCCATTCGCATCAGTTACCTGGATCAGGTTTCCGTTTCGGTCGTAGCTGAGCAAAGTACGATTGCCGGCGGGATCCACAATTTGTGCCACCTGGTTCAGCGGGCTAAATAGGTAACTGGTGGTTTGGCCCAGCGCATTGGAAGCGGAAATCAGACGGCTAATGGCATCATACGTCTTGGCAATCGTTCGCCCCAAGGGATCCGTGATCTGGACCGGATTCCCATTCGCATAGCTGAAATGCGTGATGTTCCCGAGGGGATCCGTCGCAGTCGTGACCTCGCCGAATCCGTCATACACAAAACTTGTCTTTTCATTCAACGCATCGGTCACGCTGAGTAGATTTCCAGTGCCCGGATCGTAGGTGAACGTGGTTTTGTGCCCGAGGGGATCAGTAATGCTTTGTACTTTGTTGAACACTGGGTCGTAGACCAGGGAGGTCGTCACAGCCCCCGTGGTGCCAGACAAATGGGTGATACCAGTCGTGTTTCCTACGGCGTCATACGAATAGGCCGTCGTGCGGCGTAGTGGATCAGTGACCGCAAGAACACGGCCCGAAGACGGGTCGAGCGAATACACGGTCTTCTCTCCTAACGCGTCCGTGACGTCAGCCAAAAAACCCTGAGGATTGAAGTGGTACGTAATAGTGTTACCTAGCGGGTCGGTAACAGTGGTCAGGTCGACAGGACTCGTCGGAACCGCGGAATTTAATAGCGTGTAGTTAAATAGCGTTACCCCGCCGTCGGCGGCCACTTGCTTGATCACTCGTCCATTCGGGTCGTAAGTGTTCTGTAGGTAAGTGATGCCGCGCCCGTCCGTAATTGAAATAAGATTGTTCTGGCTGTCGTAGTCATAGGTGGTAACCCCGCCACCAGGATCGGTCACCGTTGCCAGCAATCCCTGGGGGTTATAGGTGTAATAAGTCGAGCGCCCAGTCGGATCCGTCACCGCTGAAATCTGGTTTCCGTTGTAAGTAAAGTTAAGAGATCGTCCCACCGGGTCCGTGACTGAGAACAGGACATTCGGCACTCCTTCGTCCCGCGACAGGCTCATCGTGTTCCCGTTGGTGTCGGTAATCGACGCCAGAAACGCCGTAACCGGGTTAAAAGTGTTGTATCCATTGAATTGGAACAACGTTCCGTCCTTCCAGCGAAGGTTGAAAATTGCGACTGTCGGAGTCGAAACATTCGTCAGGACTGCCCCGTTTAAAGCAGGGATGGTGGTGTTGGCATACGTCCCATCCGGTTGCTGTGGGAAGGGAAGTTGGTTGCCATCGGGCATGATCAGATTAATCAGTCCCAACACTCCCGTTGTCTGCGACACATTGGAAATATCGAGCAGGTAGTTGTAGTTGTGACTCGTGCCCAAGCCAAACGGCCCGTTATCCACGGAACCCGAGCGGAAGGTCCGGGTCAGCGCCACGTGGCCGCGTGAACCGCCGAAAGCGATATCTGTTTTGTTCATAACCAGCAGCCCGCTGGAGATATCGACGGGGTCACCTCCGTCGGGAGAGTTAGGGTCCGGGCTCGGGTTCCGTGGATTGGGCTTCGGCGGCGGCTGCGGGAAAAACCAGTCAAAGTGGGAAACGCCATATAAATGACCGGGGTGGGCGGGGTCCGGGTCTGGAATCACTTGTGCGCCGTTCGTCGAAACCGCGCCCGTGCCATAGTTGACCATCATCCCCATCGTCGGGTT